>Ga0224508_10000078_pt1 | contig 108698 bp, 108 predicted proteins | sample SF_Jan12_sed_USG_4_FD_170157 | JGI IMG/M metagenome (GOLD analysis project Ga0224508, IMG submission 170157) | Sediment microbial communities from San Francisco Bay, California, United States - SF_Jan12_sed_USGS_21 | ecosystem: Environmental > Aquatic > Marine > Sediment | place: USA... | reverse complement strand
GCCAGCGTCAGTGCCAGCGTCAGTGCCAGCGTCAGTGCCAGCGTCAGTGCCAGCGTCAGTGCCAGCGTCAGTGCCAGTGTCTGGGACTTCCTGAGCTAGTTAAGTGTGCAGGTCGGGTTGACGCAGTAGCTTTCGGCGGGGCCGTCACCATCGGCGTCGAAGCAGCTGAAGCCGCCGGGGCACTCCGCGTTGCCTGTGCAGAAGAGCTGGCATGTGTTGGTGTCCAGCTCGTCGCAGACGAGCGAGAGGTTGTCTCGATCGTACTGTTCGTCTAGCGATTCCGCGGAGCGCTCGCAGTCTGCGTCAATGGCGCACGGCCACCCAACGTCGACGTCTTGTGGCGGCGCGGTTTGGAGACACTCGAAGCGAATCCGAGTGCCCGACTCGGGCTCTGCGTCCTCGGTGAAGCGCACGCGTTGCTTATCGTCGTTGAAGAAGCAAGCGTCCATCGTGTCCTGCGTGAAGTCGTCGTAGAACCAACCGAGCCCTGCGGGAACACCGGTTGCCGGATTGCTCGGCAGTTGGATGACTCGGCAGACCTCACGGCCATCCTCGTTCGCGACAGCTTCGGGCTCACGCCCGGCAGCATCTGCACAGGTGGCGCCCTCGGGCTGAACCTCGCGAACTTCGCAGCCGACCAAGTCCTCGGAGTTGCGATTCAGTGGCCGTGGCAGACAGAGCCGGCGAAGTGCGTCTGCGATCCGTTCGACGATCGCGTTGAGCGCCGGCGCGTAGTCCGAAGCGCAAATCGATTCGACGACCGTACCGACGCCGTTGTTGGCTTCAGCGAGACCCTTGGCCACCTCGACGACGCGTCGGCCCGGGGCGGCTGCACCGTCCGCCGATCCAGCGCCGCATGCCGGCCGGAGCTGTTGGGTCTGGGTATCGGCGGAGGCCGGGTCTGGAATCTCTTCCATGCCTGGATGCGCGAGAATCGCATCGTAACGGTCCACGTCCGTCGGGAAGGGCCCGTCTAGGTCCGGATCCTCGGGAATGCCGGTGATCGCGGCGAACACGACCTGGCTCGGGTCGTCCTTGAGCGCCGCGATGCCCTGGACGTATCGCTCAATCGACTGCAGCGGGTCTGAGGGCCGTCCCTCTTTTGTTCCGTGCTCATAACAACGCAGATTGAATTGGACCTCGTCGTTGGTGGTAAACGGCCCCTGGAACTCGTTGCCCGGGTTCGGAACGGTGTCGAAGATGCGCGGATCGGTGGTCGAGCAGTCGTCCTCATCGGTGATCAGGATCACGGCGAGCAATGCGTCCTGGCGGCTGAATCCTGCGTTGGCGCCGTTGCGATCCTGGGCGAGGATAGCCTCGAGCTGTTGTTCGAAACCGCAACCGCCGCCTACCGATATGAAGTCTGCGGGCTGGCCGGTGACGCATTCGACGTCATCGACGAATTGGACGTCGAAGCTCATGCTCGCGCCAGTCGGTCTGTCGAGGTAAAAAGTATCGGCCGGCGGAGTCTGTGCGTCGCACATCACGCGCGGTGTGCTGGGGTTGTCGTCGTCATCGATCAAACCGGCGACTTGCATGAAGCCAGCTTTGCCGTTTCCGTTATTGCGCTCGCAGAGGCTCGTCGGCGTGAAGTGGACCCCCGGCGTGAAGCCGTGTGGAGGCTCGGTCGAGTGGCCGAGGTCTGGCGTAACGATGCCGACGTGGAGGCTCTCGACCGCAGGGAACTCGCCCACGGGCGTCGACATGTTGACGTCGATACCTCCGGTGAGCAAAAGGTTCACGAGGCGCGGGACCTGCAGAGCGAGCTTGCTCTGCTCTTCCAGCATCGAGGGCGAATCGTCGATGATGAATAGAACGTCGAGCGCCCTCTGCGGATTGACCGGCACGTTCTGGACGACGCCGTTAATCGTGCACGGGTTCAGGGGATTGAGTGGTCTGTTGGAGCAACTCCCAACAGTCGCGATGAACCCCACCATCACGAGCAAAAAAGCAAAGCGAACCTTCATGTCTCCTCCCCGTACCCGACAGCGTGATCATAGCCACTTGGGCCGCACAAAGCCAATCGAGCGGGATCTTTACAGCAGGCTTCACATCGGCGTCCGTACGAATGAGGTAGGCTTAACCACATGAGATCACATCTCTTCCCGGCGTCAAACCTTTCCACGTTCGACCCCCTGGGGCCGGTTCATGCTACTTATTTCAGAGTTCCAGGTTTGCTATGCAGAAAGTATAGGGGTTCTGTCATGCGCCGCGTTCTGGTCGTCGACGATGAAGAAAACATCCGGGTGGTGCTCCGCACCCTCTTGAAGAAGCACCACTACCAGGTCGAGGCGGCCAACTCGGCGGAGACCGCCCTCGAGCAACTCGAGCGCTTCGATCCCGACTTCGTGCTCGCCGACGTTCGGATGAGCGGAATGTCCGGCCTCGAGCTCTGCGCCGAGCTCAAGGCCCGCTCATCGCTTGCGACCGTGATCTTGATGAGCGCCTACGGTTCCGTCGACTTGGCGATCGATGCGATGAAAGCCGGTGCCTACGATTACATCTCGAAGCCCTTCAAGCAGGACGAGGTCTTACTCGCGCTCACCAAGGCCGAAGAGCGTGAGACACTCCGTCGAGAAAATCGCGCGCTCAAAGAAGCGATGCGCAAGGAACGAACCTTTCACGACATTCTCGGAAAGAGTGACGCGATTGAGAAAGTGTTTTTGACGATCGGCAAAGTCGCCGACTACAAGACCACTGTGCTGATCCAAGGCGAAAGCGGCACGGGCAAGGAGCTCGTTGCGCGCGCGCTCCACCTCGGAAGCACCCGAAAAAACAAGCCCTTCATTCCCGTTAACTGCGGTGCAATTCCTGAGACCCTTCTCGAAAGCGAGCTTTTCGGACACAAGAAAGGGGCGTTCACCGACGCACACGCCGACAAGCGCGGGCTTTTCACCGAGGCGGATCAAGGCACGCTATTCCTCGACGAGATCGGCGAGCTGCCACTCGGATTGCAGGTGAAATTGCTGAGGGTGCTTCAAGAGAGTCGGGTTCGTCCCGTCGGTGCGAACCGCGATCAGGAGGTCGACGTGCGCGTCATTGCAGCCACCGTGCGCGACCTGCGGCGAGAGGTTGCAGAAGGACGCTTTCGCGAAGACCTCTACTACCGATTGAACGTGTTACAGATCAACGTGCCTCCACTCCGCGATCGACGCGACGACATCATGTTGCTCGTCGATCATTTCATCGAACGCAACAACGGCCGTCTCGGCACCAAGATCCGCGACGTCGATCAGAAGGCACGCAAGCTCCTGCTCAACTACCCTTGGCCAGGCAACGTGCGCGAGCTCGAAAACACGATTGAGCGCGCCGTCGTCCTCTCGGAAAGCGATGTGATCGGGGTAGGGGACCTGCCCGAACGCATGCGCGAACCGGCCGATCCGATCGCTGCGAGCCTTGCCACTGGGGAGCTTTCCATCAAGAAGACTGCCCGATTCATGGAGGAGACGCTGATCCGCCGCGCTCTCGAAAAGACCGGTGGAAACCGAACCGCGGCCGCGAAATTGCTGGAGATCAGCCATCGCGCTCTCCTTTACAAGATCAAAGATTATGGGATTCACTAGCGGCTGCTGGATAATCGGGAATGACGAGGTTAGAAGGAGCGTTGGTTTCGTGATGAGCTCTATGCGGAGTGGCTTAGCTTTTGCGGTGTTTTGCGCCGCGATCGTCTCGTCGACGGCGACGGGCTGTAAGAAGAACATCCCCAACACCACCGTCGAGGACACCCCCGCGAACCGGTCGATCATCACCTTCATGGAGAACTATCGCCGGGCGGTCGAGGAGCGGGATGTCGGCGCTCTGCTGGCCATGGCCCATCCCCAATACTTGGACGACAATGGCACCCCTACGGGTGATGACGACATCGACTATCGGGCGCTCCGCATCAAGCTCGCCACTTGGCGTGAGCGGGTGACCGATGTCCGTTATGAGATCAAGTACCGCACTGTCGGAGCCGAGATGGAACGAATTATGGTGGATTATCGCTACAGTGCGAGCTTTCGGATCGCCTATGATGAAGAGGATGAGCGCTGGTCCCGTCGCATTGGCGAAAACCGAATGGTGCTCACCTACGACGACGTCGAGGACCGGTACTACGTCCTCTCGGGCATGTAATCTATTGCATTCCTATTGAATAAGTACACCAATTCGCGCTACGATCCAGTCGATGCCGAGCTGGAATCGGTGCAACTGAGTGGGCTGGCCCACAATCGACGAGACCGATGAGATTCGAGTGCCATAGCTGCCACGCCAAGTACAAGATCTCCGACGCGAAGGTCGCCGGTCGGGTCGTGCGCTTTCCATGTCGTAAGTGCGATTACAAGATCGTGATCGACGGCCGACGTGACGACGTGACCGTCCCAGCCGGTAGCGCATACGGGTCCGAAGACGTGACCCGACGATCGGAGCCCGCGCCGTTTGTCCGGGAGGCTGCAACCGTGAGGCAAAGGCGTCCGTCTTCGCCGGTTCGCCGCCGACCCTCCTCGGTGCCGCCTCGGCGTCCATCCTCGGTTGCCCGACGCGTGTCTTCGTCGCCAGCAGCCGCGAGTAGCGCGCTCGTGGGTCAGCATCCTGGGCTGGCACCACCGGTGCCGACGTTATCGAAAGCCGGGGGTCCCCCACGCGCAGGGAGGGTCGACAAGGCCGAATGGCACGTCTCGGTCAACGACGTCCCGATCGGCCCGATCAGGCTTGAAGAGATGGCGCACAAAGTAGATGCTGGCGCCGTGAGCGAATACTCGCTCGTGTGGCGCGACGGTTTTGACGAGTGGCGTCCTCTTGCGACGGTCCCCGAGCTCATGTCGTTGCTCTATGAGCGTCGTAGCTCCGGTCCGCCGACGCGCAGCCGGTTTTCGTCCGCGCCGCCATTCGTCGAGGCACAAACAGCCATCAAAGAGACGCCAGAAACGTCTCGGGTGTCCGGCCCTCCGAAGCCGCCAGTTCACGCTTTGGGCAAAAAGCCGAACATAGCTGCCGAATTCTTGCCGCTTGCCGATGCGCTCCAGCCTGAGTCGGCCCTTCCGACTGCGCTAGGCGAGATGTCGCAGCCGCCTGCACCGCTGGGCCCACCGCCCATCTTCGAATCCTTCACGCCGAGTGGCGCATTTTCCGGGCTTTCGGAGCCTTCTGCCGAGTCGATCTCGGTGCCAGCGGTTCCACCGCAGCCGGCTGCCGTCGAGAAGCGAACCGGTTATTCGGCGTGGTTCTTGGCATTGCTCGTTGGTGTCGCCGTCTTTTCGGGAGTCGTCGCAACGTTGGCATTCGACAAGTACGGCGATCTGATTTTGGACAGAATCCTGGGGTCGCCCAGCGCTTCAGTCCGACAACCGAGAAGGGCCGCGCCGCCTATCGATGAGGCCGTGCCGGTCGAAGAGGTGGCGTCTGCCGAAGAGAGCGAGGGCGTCGAAAGCGAAGCGGCCGAGCTCGGCGAAGCGGCGGCAGAGGAAGTTGAAGCGACCGAAGAAGCCGGCGACATGGAGGAAGCAGGGGCAAGCGGAGGCGAAGACACCGGGCAAGCGGCTCCGGCCGAATCGACCAAATCGACGCCGGTCGTCGAACCGCCCAGGCCGACCGAAGATGGGCCCGCCATGGAACCCGCGAAACCCCGCCGGCGTGCTCGCGCGAAACGGTCCGTCGAGGAGGAGTCTTCGACAGGCATCAAGAAGCTAGGAGACGACTCGCTCAGCGCTGAGGAGCAAAAGCTCTTAGCGGACTTCGGATCAAACAGCAGCGCCGGAGTTGCGAAGATCGACGTCTCCGAATCTGGCAGCACCGCGAGTAAACGCGATCCCCTCGACAGCAAGGCGGTGAGCGCCACCGTGAATACCAACAAGCCACGACTTCAGCGCTGCTACGAGCGGGCCATCCGGGGACAGCAGTCGCCAACCGCGGTTCGCATGAACGTATCGATCAGCGTCGCGTCCTCGGGGCGCGTGTCAGGCGTGGAAGTCGCCGGCAGCGGGCCTGGCGGGCTCAAGGAGTGCATCGAGGCGTCAATTCGTCGGTGGCGCTTCCCAGCTTCATCCGAGGGTGGTCCCGCGAAGTTCCCGATCGTATTCTCGGCCAACTGAAGGTCGGTCATGGCGATCAAGCCTCTCATCGACGCGAGCACAATTGCTCAGCGTGTTACCGAGCTCGCTCACGAGATCACGAACGACTATCTCGGCAAGGAGCTGGTGATCGTCCCCGTGCTCAAGGGAAGCTACGTTTTTGCGGCCGACCTGGTACGGTACATCGAGCTCGACCTATCGGTCGACTTCCTCGGAGTGCGTAGCTACGGCGACGCCCAAGACAGCAGCGGGGTCGTACAGATCACGACAGACCTCAGTCACTCGATCGAGGATAAGCATGTCATTTTGATCGAGGACATCGTCGATACGGGTTTGACGGTATCGTACCTCTTCAAGAACCTCTCCACCCGTCGGCCGGCATCATTGAAGCTCGCGTCGCTGCTGCACAAGCCTTCTCGGACACGCGAGGCCGTGAAGATCGACTACCTCGGTTTTGCCGTGGAAGACGTTTTCGTCGTCGGCTATGGCCTCGACCACGCGCAGAAGTTCCGCAACCTCCCGTACCTCGCTGTCGTGACCGGCGAGTTACCGCCGGGGGCGTCTCAGTAACCGGACTTGGACTTGCCCTTCTCTGCGCCTACAGCAGCCGCGCCAGCGGCGGTGGCCCCCGGGTCGTACGTGACGGTCATCCGGACCTGAAAAGCCCTATCGATCTCGACTTCCTCGGTGCCTTCGACGGTCCTGACGGTCAGCATCCCGGTCGATTCACCGTTTGCGGCGGCATTCGCCTCGAGGGCGTTGAGGTTGGCGATGATCTCACCGTTCGCATACATACTGAAGGATTTGACGGTGAGCTCGATCCCCTCTTCATCGAAGGTGACCGTTTGTGGAGCCGCGGTCTGCTGAATCGCGACCCTCATCCGAAGCTCGTCGCCGACCCTCTCGGTCAAGGTGTACGTATCGACCTGGCTCACCTTGAAGCCGTAGAGGACGAGGTCTTTGCGGGCCTCCCAGCGGGCACCCGTCCCGACCGGCTCCGCCGGGAGGAGCACGCGCGATAGCGAGGTGCGCGCGTTGATGATCATCACCAGCAAGCGAATGGGAACGTCGGCGCGCTTGGCTCGCTGGTTCAACTCGCTCGCCTGAATGATGCCTCTGTCGTCGATCTCGACCCAACCGCCGATGTTGTTCAACACCGATGCGCTCTGATTGAGGTCACGCGCAAGCTCCGGGTCGGCACCTTCTGGAACGAGGGCCTCTGCCTTGATGATACGAACGTCGAAGCGCGTGCCGCGCCTCGACTGGATCGACGGCCCCGAGACGACATGCAAACGCACACCGGGGACTACACTGAGCTGTGCGCCCGCAGATGACGTTGCGAGCGAGGCCAGACCGAAGTCCATATTGGAGGTCGTGGTCGTTCCTTCGGCTACCTTGTACCGCAGCATCTGGCGTGGCTCTTGGCCTTCGTCGAGCACGAGGACTGGATCGCCCTTGGCGTCTTTGGCCGTGTTGGACTTGTCCTTGCTGCAGCCGCTCACAACGAGGAGCGCGGAAATGACAATCAGCCCGCGCGTGATCACTTGTTTCGTCATCGATACTCCTTTACGGCCCCCAAAGAATCGCCGTTCCAAGGCGGCTCTAGATCGCGGCTGCGCCGGGGTCAAGGATCAGCGCTCTTTGGCAGAGTCTTTTCGACGACACCCTCCACGCGTCGGTAGCCCGACGGCAGCGCGAAGATGTCTGGTGCCACTTTCGATCGCTTGATTTCTTCGACCAAAAACTCCACCGGCGGGCGCCCAGGTTGCCGCACTTGCATCTTCATCGAGAAGCCGGGCTCGACGCCGTATTTCTTCATCGCCTTCATACGCTCCTCGTCGGACATTTCGAGCCCGAGATTGCGGCCGCGAAACGCCTGGGTCCAGAGGTCGGGTGGATATTTCGGTGTCATCCAAAGATCGATCGTCGCGTTGTTGTCTTTGTCGAGGACACGAACGTGCTCCGTCTCCACCCCGCTCACGGTTTCGGTGCCGAGCTTCTCGATCTCGAGGCTCGGGTCTCGTCCTTTGCCCGCGACATCTCCGCTCGATGCGCGCAAGGCTTCGTAGGGCACTTCAACGATCACCTTCTGGTTGTGGGAGATCGAGTAGTAGCTCTTGCCAGCGGCCGGCATGATCGTGGACCCGCGCATCATCTGACCTTCGGTGCTCTTTCCCACTGTGTCGATTCGAACGTCTCCCGCGTTCGAGTACCAAGCATGCACCTTCATCGAGGCCCCGGGCTGGCCGGACAGCTTCGCCTTGAGTTCGCCCTCGAACGCGTGGGCGGGGTTGGCGACAAAAGTTGCCAAAAAGATCGACAGCAAGCCGACGACGGCAATACCGAGAGGCCGGGAGGGCATGAGGGGCATCAAAGGCTGGTTATATCGGATCGGACTGTTGGATCCAGGCCTCCGATAGCGGCATTTGACCGAGTTGGGTCGACGGCTACAATCGGCTCCCTCAGGCGAGGAAAGCCATGCGAGACCTGATCAAGCTCAGCTGCGAAAACTGCGGAAAAGACAACTACGTGACGGACAAGAACCGGCGAACGATGCCGGAGAAGTTTCACATCAAGAAGTTCTGTCCGAAGTGCCGCAGCCATCAGTCCCACAAAGAAGGCAAAATCAGCAAGGGCTGATCAAAAAAGGGACAGTCCCCTTTTTCAAAGGCGGTCGACGAGGCGTACGGCGAAAGCTCCCTTGCCTCCGTGACTTCGAGGCGCCGTGCAGAAGGCCAGCACGTATCTTGCCGCTGCACGTTTGCTGAGCGTGCCGACGATGTGCTCCCGGAGCGTGCCCTTGCCGTCGGGGCTGTGGAGCCCCTTGCCAACGATGATCAGAACCCACCGGTGCCCCCGCTGCTGATGGTCACGCACAAACCGCAGAACTCTGCGATCGGCTTCCGCCGCGGTCATCCCATGAAGATCGCATTCCGCCTCGATCTCGAGCCGGGGGTCCGCCAAGGTGTCGGTGATGCTCGGGTGAGTTTTCTTTCGGCGGCCGAGGACACTTCCGTCGCTGTCGCGTTCTACCAGAAGTGGCTCTGGCGGTGCGCGCGCGGCCGAGATGGGCGAGCCTCGCGAAGAGCCTTGCTCGTCCGAGGGCATCACGCGCTTCTTAGCCTCTCCGCCAAGCGGCTTGACGTCTGAGAGCGCCTCCCTCAGCGCGTCCCGGTCGGACTCGGAGCGACGGCCGCCCGCGGCCGAGCTACCCTTATCTCTCGGGCCTTTTCGCTTCGACTTGCCCACGACCCATTGATCATGAACCCCCGGCCGCCTTCGACGCAATTGGCGCACCCAGTGCAGCTTGCTCGCCTCGTGCGAAGAATCTTCGCCTGTCACCGCCAAACGACGCGATCGAGTGCCGCCTTTGTTGGATTCGAAGGTGGCACATCGCTTGCACAGTAAAGACACCGATGGACCTCAGTCGCCGGTGCTGGACGAGTGGAGTGGCTCTGTTGAGCCCGTTGGCTTCTCCTTCGTGCACGGGAGTCTGCGGCGGATCTCCCGACAAGCACATCTCGCGGTTTCAGCAAGCTTTGCACTGCGGCTAAGTTCGGGCCGAGCGACTGAAGTCCCTCGTCAACTCGCGCGTCATGCTAACTGGCCTTTGGGCCGTCCCGACGTGGGCGACGATTGCATTCGAGCGCAGCTTTGCGAACACGGACTGCGTCTGGGGTCACCTCGACGAGCTCGTCCTGGTCGATCCAGTCGAGCGCGGCTTCGATCGTGAGCTCGCGATGTGGCGTCAGAATCACATTCTCATCGCGACCGGCCGCGCGAATGTTGGTCAGCTTTTTTTCACGGGTGCAGTTCACATTGAGATCACTCGGTCGGTTGTGCTCCCCCACGATCATGCCCTCGTAGACTTTGGTGCCGGCACCGACGAAGAGCTTGCCGCGCGGTTGTAGATTGAACAGCGCATAGGGCGTGGTCGTGCCTCCACGGTCCGCGACGATCGCGCCGTTCTTGCGTCGGAGAAGCGGGCCCGCATACGGATCCCACCCCTCGAACATCGTGTTGAGAAGCCCTTCACCGCGCGTCTCGGTCATGAAAATCGAACGAAACCCGATCAATCCCCGTGACGGCACGCGGTACTCCACGCGAGCCCGATTGGCGCCGATCGGGTTCATCTTGCCCATGACTCCTCGCCGATCGCCCAGCAACTGGGTGACCGTCCCAACCTGAGATTGCGGCACATCGACCACAACGGTCTCGACGGGCTCGCACTTACGTCCATCGATGGTCCGAACGACGACCTCCGGCATTCCAAGCGCGAATTCGTAGCTTTCGCGGCGCATGGTTTCGGCGAGTATTGCGAGCATCAGCTCGCCGCGCCCGTAGACGATGAACGTGTCAGGTTCTTCGGTCTCCTCGACGCGCATGGCGATGTTGCGCTGGGCTTCTTTGAAGAGTCTCTCCCGCACTTGACGGGATGTCACGAAGTCACCGACACGCCCGGCGAATGGCGATGTGTTGATCAGGAAGCGAACCTTGATCGTCGGTTCCTCGACCGAAATGCGGTCGAGTGGAGCAGCATGACTGGGGTGTGTGATCGTGTCGCCGATGCGCACTTCTTCGATACCAGAGATCGCGACGATGTCTCCGGCTGCTGCTTTCTCGATGCGCACCCTATCGAGGTTCTCGAAGCCCCATAGGGCGCCCACTTTGCGCTCTACCGTCGCGTCGTGTCCAATGACCGCGACATTCTCGAGCGGTTTGATCGTTCCTCCACGAATGCGTCCAATCGCGATCCGGCCGACGTAGTCGTCGTGAATGGTATTGTGCACCAGCAATTGCAGCGGGAGCGTGGCTTCGCCGTCAGGCGCGGGAAGGTATTCGACGAGTGTTTCGAAGAGAGGCGTGAGGTCCGTCGAATCCTCTTCGAGCGTGCGCTTTGCGATCCCATCTTTGCCAATTGCGTACACCGTCGCGAAATCCGCTTGCTGGTCCGTCGCGCCCAGGTCGCAGAACAGATCGAATAGCTCGTTGAGAGCCTCTTCTGGCCGGGCGTCGCTGCGGTCGATCTTGTTGATGACCGCGACCACCGGAAGCCCGAGCTCGATGCACTTCGAGAGGACGAAACGTGTCTGCGGGAGCGCGCCCTCGGCCGCGTCGACCAGCAAGAGCGCTCCGTCGGCCATTTGGAGTGTTCGCTCGACCTCGCCCCCGAAGTCTGCGTGACCGGGGGTGTCGATCAGATTGATCTTGTAGTCCTTCCAGCGAATCGATGCATGCTTGGCGAGGATGGTGATCCCACGCTCGCGCTCGAGGTCGTTGGAATCGAGGACCCGCTCGCGCACGGATTCGTTGGACCGAAAAACGCCGGTCTGATGCAACATTGCGTCCACCAACGTCGTCTTGCCGTGGTCGACGTGGGCGATAATCGCCACGTTTCTGAGCTTGTCCTGCACGCGCTAACCCCCACGCCCGTCGCGTGGGGGCGCGTCTTGGCAGATCCCTGGGAACGCCGCCACCCGGCTCGATTTGGGAGGTCCAGCCGGTCTCGCTATCTTGTGCTGGGGGTGATCTTCTATGTTCCGAGCATGGCTGCAGGGTGGGGTAATCGCGGTCCTGGCGGCCGGCGTCGTCGGTTGTGGTGGTGGCCCGACCGACCCAGGAACCAACCCAAACGAGGCGCCGCCATCTGGTAACGGCGATGGCACGTGCACCGTTCCGGCGGGAGCTGGCGAGGAGGACGCATCGAACCCCGACACGGTCATCGGTGACGGGACTCCTCAGAGCTGTACCTCCGACGCCTTCGTCGAGGCTGTTTCCCGCGGTGGGGTGATTACGTTCGACTGCGGACCGGACCCGATCGTGATCACCCTCGATCGGACCGCCAAAGTGTTCAACGATCGGAACCCCGACATCGTCATCGACGGCGGCGGCAAAGTGACCCTCAGCGGCGGCGGGCGCGTGCGAATCCTCTATCAGAATACCTGCGATGAGGCGCAGGTCTGGACGACGCCGCACTGCAACGACCAAGACCATCCTCGCCTCACCGTGCAAAACCTGACGTTCGTCGACGGCAATGCAAAGTCTGAAGCGGACGGGGGCGGCGCGATCTTCGCGCGGGGAGGCAGGCTCAAGGTCGTCAACTCAAGCTTCTTCAACAACGTGTGCCATGACGTGGGGCCCGATGTTGGCGGTGGAGCGATCCGTACTTTCGATCAGTTCGAGGATCGGCCCGTCTACATAGTGAACAGCACCTTTGGGGCCGAGGGCATTGGGAATGTCTGCTCGAACGGCGGCGCGCTGAGCAGCATCGGAGTGTCGTACACGGTGATCAACAGCGTGCTGTCCTACAATGAAGCGATCGGCCATGGCGCCAACCCCGCGCAATCTGGTACGCCTGGCGGCGGAAGCGGCGGCGCGATCTACAACGACGGAAACACTTTCACCCTTTCGGTGTGCGGAACGGCGGTTTCCAACAACAGCGCAAACGAGGGCGGCGGCGCGATCTTTTTCGTGAGCAACGACCGGACCGGAACGCTGATCATCGAAGACTCCGTGTTGCGCAACAACCCGAGTGATGGTTTCGAGACTACCGGCTACCCGGGAATCTTCGTGCTCGCCAATGGCGATCCGCAAGTGAGCAACTCGGTCATCGAGTAGACCTTGCAAGCCAGTGATAGAAGAGTTTACAACGGGCTAGATGAACAAAACGCTTCGCACATGGCATCGCGTGGTCAAGGAAAAGGACATCGCTGCCCTGGACGGCCTTCTTGCAGACGACGTCGTGTTTCACTCACCCGTCGTGCACTCGCCTCAGAAGGGTAAGGCACTCACGAAGCTCTACCTCTCAGCGGCGGCGATGGTGCTGATCAACGATAGCTTCACCTATGTGAGAGAAGTGGTCGGTGAGTCGGACGCCGTGCTCGAGTTCACGGTGGATGTTCAAGGTGTCCACGTCAACGGCGTCGACATGATCCGCTGGAACGCCGACGGCCAGATCGTAGATTTCAAGGTCATGGTACGCCCCCTCAAGGCGATCAACCTGTTGCACGGACTCATGCGCCAAATGCTCGAGCAGATTTAGTGTGCGGATCTTCTCGCTTGTGGTCGGCCACCAGGGGCTACTTCAAGGTTGACAATTTGTCGCGGTGTTTGGCTTGAAGCGCGTTGTAGTCGTCTTGGGTGAGGTTCAAGGCCTTCGCGATGCGTCGGAGCTGAGTTTGCTCTTCTTGTTTGAGCACTTCATCTGCGACGCTCATCTCGACCAGCACCTCGAGGATTTCGAGCCGTAGCTCCCGGCTCGCTAGGTCGCGTAAGTCGCGCGTCCAGTCGTGATCTCCGAGCAGGGCGACGTGGCTGATTTGGTCTGCAAGCAAACCGCAAATCGCGTCTACACCCGCCGCGCTCAACCCGTGAACCCGGCCGAGCTCCGCACGAATGGTGACCTCTTCTCGTTCGGAGTAGTCGCCATCGGCGTACGCGACTTTTGCTAGCAAGCCGGCGACCGCGGTGACGATTCGCCGCGTGGCGTCGTCTGCGTCAGCGAGATATTGCTCGACGATTTTCGCAAGGCGATCACGTGCCTGCACCATGCAAGCCTCATTAGACCCCGATGCGATTCGAGACAAGCCCTAAAGCCCAGCTTTGACGCCGCCCCAAACGCCCGTGCAAATGCCCGCGGAGGCGAGCCCGAGCCAAAGCGGGTCGCGCACGAGAAACGGCAACACCAACAACAGAATACCGGCAGCCAGCTGAAGAGGCCGATGTTGCTTCTTGCCATACACCAACATCACGAACCCCACGCTGCTGGCGAGGAGGGCGACGAATAAATAGCTCGGCTCTGGCATCGTCGGGACTCCATCAAGAGATGGTTGGCGTTTGCTCGATGTCCCCGCTGGGTAGCGCGCCGTCGATGGAATGAAGCCCGCTCCGTGCTTTGGCGCGAGTGAGTATCGCGTCGCTGCCGTGGAGCAGCACGACGAACACGAGCACCGGCAGCGCGATGAGAACGCCAGAAAAACCTCGTGCTCTCACCGCAGGCACTAAGACCGTGACGAACAACGCCCACAGAAAAGCCGCCCCGAGAATCTCCAAAAGCGCATATCCGTGATACCCGAGGTAGAAATCACCGAGACCGGGAAACAACAACGAACGGAGCGCAGCTTTGCGGGGCTCTTTGAACTTTGCTCCGCAGCGTTCGCACGCGGAGGGGGTATCATCGGTTGCCGCGAAGCAGCGTGGGCACAGGTTCTGCCAACCGCCCTCCTTCGCAGGGGTAGACTCGAGCAAGCCCCGAAGGTACTTCACCTCGCCGCGTTTGACCCCGTGGAACATGAGCTGTTCACGTCCGGTCCGGATGAAGGCGTAGCTGTGCCTGCCGGTCACCCTTCGGACGCGTTCGAGCGGAAGTTGGTTGGCGAAGAACCGCGGCCGCTGCTTCGAGTCGGTGTGAATCAGCAGGATGCGCTTGTCGGTGAGCACGAAGGTCGTGCGGTTGGTGAAAGGGTTCATCGAGCCGGCCGTGATCAGGCCCCATGCGAACTGGCGGGCGCCATTGGTCACGAAGCGCACCACCTCCAACGGCCCGAGAGCGCGGCGGAGGACGGGCTCGGCCTTGCGCAGCATCTCGGCGCGCTGGCGATCGCGCCTGCGGACGCTTCGCGCGCGAATGCTCGGAAACATCTCATCGAAGCGCACCGCGACAGAGGCCGGCAAGAGCGCCTTGAGCTCCTCCTCTCCGCTAGCTCCCCCTGGCATCACCGCGGCTCAACCTAGCCCCGTAAAGCGCCGTTGTCCTCACGGGGGCTCGCGCCCATCTCTGCCCTCGTTCAGCACTGCGCAAAAAGCCAGGATGGTGCTACCATCGCCGTAACTCATCGCTCGGGGGACTTGGGAGATGGTAGTTCCGCTTCTGGTGGCCGCGATTCTGCTGCTCGTCGCCAATCTAGTCATTGCAATTATTGCCTTAAATAGGCGGTCGGCCGGGGTGGCTGCGGAGGTGCGCGCCCAAGCCGAGGCCCGCGCCGAGGCCGCGAACCTGCTCCGTTCCGAGCTCCGGGGGGCTCGCGAAGAGGCTGCCCAGGCTGCCCGCGATCTGCGCGAAGAGGTCTCTGGGACACAAAAAGGAGGGACCGAGACCCTGGTGAAGACGATCTCGGAGATCGGCCAGGCTCAGACGAGCAAGTTCCAAGCCTTCTCGGTCCAGCTCAACGCGCTCACCGAATCGAACCAGGGTGGCCTTCGACAGCTTCGCGAGACGGTGGACCAGCGGCTTCTGGAGCTTCGCCAAAACAACGAAAAGAAGCTCGACCAAATGCGTCACGTGGTCGACGAGAAGCTCCAAAGCACGCTCGAAAAGCGGCTTGGCGAGTCGTTCAAGCTCGTCGGCGACCGCCTCGAAGCCGTGCAGCAGGGCCTTGGGGAGATGCGAAGCCTTGCGAGCGGCGTCGGTGATCTGAAAAAGGTCCTCACCAACGTCAAGACGCGCGGCACCTGGGGCGAGGTCCAGCTCGGAGCGCTTCTGGAGCAGATCCTCACCCCCGAGCAGTTCGACCGAAACGTACAGCCTCGTCTCGACTCCCGCGATGCCGTCGAGTTCGCGATTCGTCTGCCTGGGCCGAGTGATGATCCGACGCAATGTGTTTGGCTACCGATCGACTCGAAGTTTCCACAAGAAGACTACCTCCGACTCGTCGAAGCCAGCGAGGACGGCGATGCGACCGCGGTGCAGCAGGCACAGGCAGCGCTCCTCCGCTCGATTCAAGACTCGGCTCGCGACATAGGCACCAAGTACCTGAACCCACCGCGAACGACCGACTTCGCGATTCTGTTTTTGCCGACCGAGGGCCTCTACGCCGAAGCGCTGCGTCACCCCGGTTTGGTCGAGCGGCTGCAGCGTGAGCACCGAATCGTCGTTGCAGGGCCGACGACCCTCGCCGCTGTCTTGAACAGCCTACGCATCGGTTTTCGGACGCTCGCGATCGAGCAGCGCTCGAGCGAAGTATGGAAGGTCCTCGCCGCCGTGAAGACCGAGTTCGGCAAGTTCGGCGGCGTTCTCACGAAGGTCAAGAGGCAACTGGAAACGGCGGGCCGAACGCTCGACGAAACCGGCGTTCGCACCCGCGCGATGGAGCGCAAGCTTCGTACGGTCGAAGAGCTCCCCGCGGATGCAGCAACGGCCATCTTAGACCTCGCCGAGGAAGAGCCGGTCGACCTGCTGGAAGCCCAAGAAGACGGAGCCGCCTAGGCACGCTTTTCCGGTCTCTCGAGTCACTTCATCGCACGAGTTTTCAGGGCTTGGGCATCGTGCTAGAGATCGCGTTCCCGATGTCGATGCGTCACTTCAGCCTCCACTTCGTACTCTTGATCTCGCTTGGTTGGGTGGCCAGCTGCTCGAGCAGCACGCAAACCGCCCAGTATCGCGACGCCGGGCCGTGGGCGGCCGGTGTGACGACGTTGAGCCTCGGGGATCGATCGGTCGAGGTCTGGTATCCCGCTGACCCCGCAAGCGTCGAGGGCCGCGAGCCCTACAGCTATTTCATCCGCGATGCGCTTCCTGAAGCGTTGGACTTGATTCTGCCCGCAGAGATCAACCCACCATTCGTCACCGATGCGTATCGTGATGTGTCGGCTAGCACCGACGGGCCCTTTCCGCTGGTCATCTTCGCGCATGGCTTCGCGAGCTACCGAAATCAGTCGACCTTCCTGACTACGCACCTCGCCTCGTGGGGCTTCGTCGTGATGTCAGTCGACTATCTCGAACGCGGCCTCGGCTCAGTTCTCGGGGAACAACCCGAAAACTCGATCGATGACGATGCATTGACGCGCATGGTGGTTGTGTTGGGAGCCGCCGAGAACGACGCCGAGGGCGGGTTGCTCGAAGGGCGGATCTCCACCGAGCGGATCGCGATCACCGGTCATTCGGCCGGTGGTGGCACGTCCATTCGTTTCGGAGGTGAGCCGGACGTCGTGACGTATATCCCTCTGTCCGCCGGCATCTCAGCCGACAGCATGATCACCTTGCCTGATAAGCCCTCCCTCTGGCTCACGGGCGATATCGATGCGGTGGCCGAGCTTGAAGGGGTCGAGCGCGCGTTCGGAAAAGCAAGCCCACCTGCTCGCCTCGTCGTCATCGATGATGTGGGGCATCTCGGTCCGAGCGACATCTGTGCCATCGGTGAATCCGGCGGGGGCGTCATCCAGATCGCCCTCGATAGAGGGCTTCCCGTCCCCGACAACCTCGTGCGCCTCGGCACCGACGGCTGCCAAGCCGACGCGCTCCCCCCCGAAGAAGGGTGGCCGCCGGTTCGGCACTTCGTCACGGCGCAACTTCGGTGGGCGTTCGGGATCGATCCCGAACCGGTGGGGCTCTCACAAGCGGTCGCCGCAGATATCCCCGAGGCGCCGTTCACCTATCAAGAAGCGCTCGAGTAGTCAGAAGACGTACGGAATGAACAAGTACGGGACTTCTTCGCAGTAGCGATCCCAGTCCTTCCCGTACTTCTTTTTGCATCGTGCGATGTCGCGGCCGGCGCGATGAAGGATCATGACCGTGAAAAAGGTCACGTACAGATACGGGAGAAAGTGATCAAATCCGCAGATCAGGCCCCATGAAAGCGCCATCAAGATGTCCGCGGTGTAGTGGATCTTTCGGGCATGCGCCCACCAGCCGTCGATGAGAAGCTTCGAGCCCGCTTCGGTTTCGAGGTAGCGTGGGTTTCTCAAAGTGCCCCAGGGTAGCTGGGGGAATGCCTTGCGCTTCACGTAGCTTCCGTTGAGCTGCATCCGGAAGCGATTGCGTTGACTCTGCGCCGTGTCCCACACGTAATAGGCGCCGATCAAGAGAGCGAACACGAAGACCGTGTAGGGGAGCGAATGCTCGAACGGCGGTCGGGACGCGATGTACATCGAGTTGAAACAGTAGACAAAGGGCACACCGGCGAGATTCCAGAAGATCAACATCCAGCCCCACTTCTCGTAGAAGATGTCCCAGGTCGTGGGGATGCATTCTTCTCCCTTCATGCACGCATTGGTGTAGAGCCAGTGGGCGAGGACCATGAAGATCATCGGGGTGGTGACCAGGCCAAAGGTTTCGTACTGGTGGGCGGCGGCGCTCGCGGTCAGCAAGAAGAGCATCAGCCAAGAGACCCGAACCTCAGCCCACATCTTGAGGTCGAGCGGCCCGATCCGTGGATTGAGCCAGGCGCCCATGAAGAAGTCGTAGAAAAAGCTTCCCGTCATCCGTTCGGCATTGCCGGTGACCTTCGCGCCGAAGTAGATCGCGAACGCTACGATATTGGCCGAGATCATCGAGACGATCATGAACGAGCCAAACTGGTCATAGAGCGTTTGCAACGGGAAGACGCCGGTGAGGTGAAGGACGGCCATCGCGGCGAGGGTGATCCACCAAGCGGAGATCGCATTGCACCGGTAGACCAACCGCTCGCCTCCGCGTGACGGAATGGGGAGGCCCTTGATTTTGATCCCCGGGAGGTACGCCGCCATCAGGCCTTCGACGAAGAGGAACGCCCAGTACATGCCGAATACGCTCCAGCTCGGGGCGGCGTAGGTCACGAGCTGCTCCCACATGCGGCCGAAGAACGGACCGACGTCGGCAAAGCCTGCCGGGTAGAAGACAGCCCCTTCGTGGAACCTCCATGCCATCCACAGGTAGAGCATCAACCCATGGGACACGGTCATGAGCAGAGCGGCACCGATGGTTCCTCCAAACTCACGGGTCGCTTCGCCTTTCTCAGCGGCCACGTTCGGTGCGGCTGTTGGAGCCTGCAGCTTCGACCTCATCGCCTTCTGCATCCACGCCTCCTACGGTTGCCGCCGTTCTACCTCACCCCCGGCGAAAAAAAAAGAGCCGTGCATTACGAAAACCCACGCCTCGCCAGTGGGCATGGACTCCCGTCGTGCGCGATGCCAGCATGCACGCGATGAACGCAGACGAATGGCAGCAGCGAGGACACAGGCACCGGGTGGGTGCTCACGAGTTGTTCTGCGTGGACACCGGTGGGGACAAACCGGTGCTTCTCATTCTCCACGGTTACCCAACGAGCAGTTACGATTACTGGCGTGCGTTGCCGATTCTGGCCGAACACTACCGGGTGATCGTCCACGATCATCTAGGATTCGGGTTCTCGGACAAGCCGCGTGACTATTCGTATTCGTTGGTGGACCAGGCGGACTACGCGATCGCCCTCTGGCGCGACCTGGGCGTTACCGAGGCCGACGTTCTTGGACATGATTACGGCTCGAGCGTCGCCACCGAGCTCCTGGCACGACGCAACTTCGGCTCTGAGCCGATCAAGCTCCGCTCCCTCACCCTATGCAATGGCAGCATGCACATCGAGCTCGCGAATCTGCGGGTCATGCAGCGCCTGCTCAAGGCGCCAGGGATTGGCCCGGTCGTCGCTCGGCTTGCCAGCGAGCCTCTGTTTCACCGCAACATCCGCAGGATATTCGCCGACCCGTCGTTTCTCGACGCCGAAGAGCTCAACGCCATGTGGAGTCAACTCATCGCCGGGGCTGGTCGCGACGTGCTCCCGGTGATCACGCGGTACATCGACGAGCGCTACAGGCTTTGGCATCGTTGGATCGGCGCGTTGCGCGAGACCGACCTACCCATCCACATCGTATGGGCGCGCCAGGACCCGGTCGCCGTCGAAAAAATGGCCCACGTGCTCCATGACGAGATCGCGAACAGTGATTTGCAGTTGCTCGATGGGGTCGGGCACTTTCCCATGATCGAAGCCGCCGAGCGTTGGTCCGCCGCCGTACTGTCTGCGTTGCGGGGCTAGTCGTCAATCGACGTCAAGCTCAATCGGGGTGCGCCGGCGTCGCGGCTCGAAGCGAGGTCGACTCGCACGGTCATCCGCCAGCTTCGGTCGTTTCGGGGGTCGCACAGCGTTTGGGTGCATGCCCACTCGGTGTCACCGCGCTCGATGTCGATCTCCTTACTGCTCCGAGCGTCGGGTCCGATCTGAATCTCATCGTACTCCGCCCAGTAGCCCGCCATCGCGGCGCGGAGTCGTTCGGCATCCCAGCTTTCGTCCCCCGAGTCGGCGAGCGCTTCGGCGGCGCGATCGTATTGCTTGAAAGCGAGCAGGCGGACGACCTTCCACACTGCATTGCGCACCATCGTCGTGAAGCCTCGGACGTCCTTGGTGATGTCGGGCGGCTCATCGCTCGGACGCTCTTCGATCGGGGTGCCGGGCTCGATCGGGGCCTGAAGCTGCTCCCATTCGGCGAGGAGGCTAGCGTCGATGTAGCGCACCGAAAGGCCGAGCCAGTCGCAGAGATCGAACAGCGCATCGGTCTTGGCAGACTCCGGAACCGTTTGAACCAGCGCCTTGTAGCTGTCGGTAAGATACCGGAGCAACACGCCTTCGGAGCGCTGGAGGCCGTACTCCTTCACATATTCGACGAAGGTCATGCCGAGCTCATACATGTCGCGGGCGATCGATTTCGGTCGGAGGATGTCGTTCCCGACCCACGGGTGCCGCTTCGCGAAGATGTCGAATGTCCCATAGAGAAACTCTTCATTGGGCTTCGGGTAATTGATCTTCTCGAGCTCCTCCATCCGTTGGTCGTACTCCATGCCTTCAGCTTTCATCGCGGCGAGAGCGCGAGACTTCAAAACATCGGTTTGCCGATAGAGCACGGCCATGGGGTCTTCGAGCGTGGCTTCGACCAAGGTCAACACATCGAGCGGGTAGGCCGCGTCGTCGGGCTCGAGCACCTCGACCGCCTCGACCACATAGAGGGAGAGCGCCTGGTTGAGCGAAAAGTCCGACTGGAAGTCTTCATGGACCCGCGGTCCACCGCGGTCGAGCTCGACGACCCCAGCGTCGCGAAGCGATCGGATCATGGCGATCGCGTTTCGCGCGTGGCGTCGCTTCGCAGTCGGGCCTTCGTGGCTCTTTCGAATCAGCGTTCGAAGCGCCAAGCATCCGTCGTCCTCGCGCTCGAAGAGGTTGAGGATCATCGCGTTGCTCACAACGAAACGCGACAGGAGCGCTTCGGGCTCCGACTCTCGGAGACGGACGAAGGTGTCGGCGTCCCAGTGGGCATAACCCCGTTCTGGGGGCGGGCGCATCTTGAGCTTTCGAAGCTTCTTCTGGTCGTCCCCTGCCTTGGCGCGAAGCTTCTTGTTCTCGATCGCGTGCTCGGGTGCCTGCGCAATCACGCTGCCGAGCGTGTCGAATCCACGGCGGCCTGCCCGACCGGCGATCTGCTTGAAATCGCGGACCGTCAACACCTTGGTGCTCTGTCCATCGTACTTGCAGAGCTTGGTGAAGAGCACCGTTCGGATCGGCACATTGACGCCGACACCGAGCGTGTCCGTGCCGCAGATCACACGGAGGGTCCCCTGCTGCGCGAGCCGTTCCACCAGGCGCCGATACCGGGGCAGCATTCCTGCGTGGTGCACCCCGATCCCGTGATGCAGAAACTTCTTGAGCTCCTTGCCGAACGGCGTGTCGAACCGCGTGTGGCGTAACTCCTCTTTCATCGCCTTCTTTTCGTCCTTCGACAGAAAGTCGATGCTCATGAAGCTCTGCGCCTGCTCGGTCGCGGCTCGTTGCGCAAAGTGCACGACATACATCGGGGCTTTCCCCTCGTCGAGCAGCTCGACGACCGTGTTGTGGAGGGGTTGCTCGCTGTAGTCGAAGTCGAGCGGAACGGGCCGGTCGGTGCTCTTGACCAAGGTCGTCTGAACATCGGTGAGATCGGTGACCGCCTCCTCGAACACACGCGTGTCCCCGAGGGTTGCGCTCATCAACAAGAACCGCGCTTGCGGAAGCGTCAGGAGAGGGACCTGCCACGCCACGCCCCGGTCTCTGTCGGAGTAGTAGTGAAACTCGTCCATGACCACGCTGTCGACCTCGGCCCGTTCGCCTTCGCGGAGCGCCAGGTTCGAGAGGATCTCCGCGGTGCAGCAGATCACGGGCGCATCGCGATTGACTGTCGCATCGCCGGTCATCATCCCAACCCGCTGCGGGCCGAGCACGCGACAAAGGTCGAAGAACTTCTCGCTCACCAACGCTTTGATCGGCGCCGTGTAAAAGGATCGCTCCCCGAGGGCGATCGACCGAAAGTGCATCGCCAACGCGACGAGTGACTTCCCGGAGCCCGTCGGCGTATTGAGAATCACGTTGTTTCCGACGAAGAGCTCCATCACCGCCTCTTCTTGGGCGGGGTAGAGCTCGATTCCTTGATCCGACACGTATTCGACGAACCGCATCAGCAGCGCATCGGGATCGACATCGGAGCCGAGCTCGTCGAGGTAGTGATCAAGCGAAGCCAACGCGAACCTTCCTGTGCGGGACTCTTAGCAGACCTGGTTTGGAGATGACCTTTTTGCACGCCCCTCAAGCGTTGATGGCCCGTTGTGGCACAGCTCCTTTGTAAGCCAGCTTGGAATTGCTTCACTTTTCTGTGCCCTTTTTGGCATTCTTGTTGCGTACTTCAAGACGCCGGGTATCCGTCAAGGAGAGGCGAATGAAGCGTTTTGGGTTTGTATGTGCCTTGGTAGTGGGCGCGGTTGGCTGCGCAGAGGGCGGTGACGTGGAGGGCCTCGAAGGCTTCGTATGCGGGGCCGATGGTCAGACATACACCGTCGAACAGGCAGCGGAGCACGATCACCAGGTCGCGCACCGCGGCAAATGCGACGACCCGATGGGGTGCCGCACCCCGAGCGACTGCTTCGCGGGTGACGAGTGCGATGCCGACGTTTGTGTCCCTGTCCCGAGCGGGTGCCCGTGCGTCGGAGTCTTCGAGCCGGTCTGCGGCACGGACGGTAGAACCTACATCAACGCCTGCGAGGCACGCTGCGTCAACGTCGAGGTCCTGTTCGATGGCATGTGCACGGACGACCCCTGTGTTTTGATCGACTGCGCACCGGGCTTCGTCTGTGAGCAAGGCCAGTGTGTGCCGATCGGGGAGTGCGACGGCAAGGAATGTGAGCCCGACGAAATCTGTGTCGACTGGCCTTTACAAGATCCCGCCCATTGTGTGTGGGTCGGTTGCGACAGTGACGAGCAATGTCGTCCCGGCGAACGCTGCGTGATCGACAATATCTGTATCGCCCCCGCTGTGGTAGGTCCCTGCGACGCCGCGATCCCGCGGTGGTTCTACAACTCCAACACCGGTCTCTGCGAGCAGTTCACGTGGGGCGGTTGCGGTGGCAATGACAACAACTTCGAGACTCGAGACGAATGCGAAGCCGCATGCCCCCGCGACGACGTCCCTAAGCTCAGCATCGCGCTTCGAGCGGGTCGCTGCGAGCCTGATGTGTTCTGTCTCGACGGGCTCCTAGCGCCGGACATCTACGCGCCGGTTTGCGGGGTAGATGGCGTCACGTACGGTAATCCATGTGAAGCCGAACGCGCAGGGGTCGACATCGCATACGACGGCGAATGCGTCGAGGAAGTCACGTGTCTCGATCGGGGCTGCCCCGAAGGCTGGACCTGCGACCTCTGTCAGATATCGGGCGGCGTCGCGCGCTACATCTGCTTGTCCCCGCTCGCCGGGGCATGCTTGCCGCCGAGCAACTAACGGCGCGCCCACGACTCAAATAAGAAAAGGACCAACACCCAGAGCTTGGCTCGCGGGCTTGGTCCTCTTAATGGGCCTTCGATTATTGTCGGAAAGTAGGGCTAGGAAACAACGGGCACCGGGTAAGAGCAAGAGCGGGCACCTTCGAGCGGAGTGCAGGGTCTCGCCTGACCGTAGGACGGGATGGTGGGCTCATCCTAGGATCTGCACCCCACACGTTAGGTGCCCGCCTTGCATCGAAGGCACCATGAGCAAACGTATCCGGGGCTCGAGCACGACTGGCGACAAAAAACGGTACTCAATACGCCACGTTTTTCTGTGATTCACCCATGCGGCTTGAAATTTCGACCTCAGTGTGGATCCATCGCTAGTCTTGCAAGGAGCACCTGAGAAGGCACAGGGGAAGCCCCCTCCCAGGGTGTCCGGGGCCTGGACAAAGGGCGTCGTGTATGCGTTTCGGCGGCTGGGGCTCGACGTCGACGCGCTCTGCGCCTCGATCGGCGTCGATATCGAGGTCTTCTTGGACACTGCCGGTCGCCCACCCCGCGATGCCGCGGGCCGCCTCTGGCGAGCAGCTCTCGCCCAGAGCGGTGATCGATTCCTCGGCCTGAGCGCTGCCGAGGTATGGGAAGCCCGAGTAGACCACCTGGTCTTTCTGCTGCTTTTGAGCGCGGAAACGTTTGGCGAAGGGCTCACCGCAGGCATTCGCTTTCAGGAGCTTCTCTCGCACGGCCGCGTCATCACTCTCGGGGAGCACCCCGAGCACCACCCCGTTCATATCAACAGGATCGAGCACGAGCTTCCGGTGCTGGCGCACGAGGTCGAGTTCCTCGCAGCGATCTTGACGAAGCTCTTTCGGTTTGCCACCGACGGTGCGTTTGTCGTGGAAGAGGTCCACTTCGAGCATCCCTATAGGGGCAGCATAGAGAAGTACAGCCGCGCGTTTCGGACGACGGTGCTCTTTGGACAGCGCCGCAACACGCTGCTGATCAGCGACGCTTCGTGGAACCTCAGTCTCGCGCATGGCAATCAGTTGCTCCACCGCGAGCTTCGCGGCATCGCTGCTGGGCTTCATGCGGGGCATCCGGACAATAGCTTCCTCGACGGCGTTCGCGACCGCATCAAGGGTCTGCTTCCTAAGGGAAACTGCGGGGTCGAGCCCGTTGCGGCGGCGCTTCACATGACTCCGCGGACGCTACAACGACGCCTCAAAGAATCAGGCACCACGTTTCGCGCTGTCGTGGACGCCACCCGAAAGTCGATCGTCCTTGACCGCTTGGAACGCCGCCAGGCTCCTGAGGAAATCGTCCGGCATGCGGGCTACACCAACCCTCGAAGCTTCCGCCGGGCGATGAAACGCTGGAATCTCTAGGCCGCGTTTTCGTTGCCTACGAGGTTATTGCGTCCCGGCTCCTGGGTGCCACGATCCACGGACCAACCCGGAGGTGCGTCATGCCAACAATCGAGTTACCTCAAGGAACCCTTCGCTACGACGACGTCGGAACCGGCCCAGCGGTCGTGTTCATTCACGGTTTGCTGGTCAACGGAAAGCTTTGGCGAAAGGTCACGCCGGAGCTTTCTCGCTCGGCGCGGTGTATCGTGCCCGATTTGCCGCTCGGTTCGCACGAATTTCCGATGAACCCTGATGCTGACCTCAGCGTCGAGGGCGTCGCGCAGTTGGTCGCCGATTTCTTGGAGGCCCTCGACCTTCGCGATGTCACCCTCGTCGGTAATGATTCCGGCGGGGCGATCTCGCAAGTGGTGGCAGCGCGTCACGCGGAGCGCGTCGGACGTCTGGTGCTGACGACCTGTGATGCGTACGAGGTCTTCCCGCCACCTCTCTTCGGCTACCTGCGTCTTCTGCCGGTGGTTCCTGGCCTGATGACCCTGCTCGCCAAGAGCATGCTTCACGTGAAGGCCCTTCGGGACCTCCCGCTCGCCTACGGATGGTTGGCCAAATCAGGAATCCCCGACGACATCGTAAAGAGCTATGTCAAACCCTGCGCCACCGACCCTCGGATTCGGCGCGATGTGAAGAAGTTCGTCCGCTCCACGTCTCCGGAATTGACTTTGCAAGTTGCCAAGGAGCTCCGGTCGTTCGACCGCCCGGCGCTGCTTCTTTGGACGCCAGAGGACCGGTTTTTCCCCATATCTCTAGCCGAGCGTCTCTGCGAGGACCTACCAAACGCGCGCCTCGTGCAGATCGAGGACTCCTACGTGTTCGTCGCCGAGGATCAGCCCGAGCATGTCGCTCGGGAGATCGCTCGTTTTGTGGCGATGGAAGCGAGGGCTGGGGTTCGGGCTACGACTAACTAGGGGGCCTGCGGTCTCCCTAAGCGTTCGCGGGTTTGATCACGCCGATCATGCCACCGAGTGGGTCACGGAAAATACCAAACCGGCCGACGCCTTCAGCGTCGACGGGCTCTGCAACGATGGTCGCGCCGTTCTTCTTGGCGCGTGCGAGCGCTGCATCGCAATCGTCGACGGTGATGTACTGCAACCACATCGTCGGGATGTCCGAGCTCGGTGCCTGCAACATTCCGCCACGCGGGTCATCACCGTCTTTGAACATGTAGTACGTGCCGTTCGGCATGGACATCTCTTCGTGGGTGTAGCCGAGCGCGCTCTTGTAGAAAGCAAGCGAGGCTTTCGGGTCTTGTGTCCAAAGCTCGTTCCAGTGGAGGGAGCCAGGGCCGTCGACGCGTGGCGGGTCTCCGTTTTCGGCCTTGAACAGACAAAACATCCCGCCGTGTGGGTCGCTCACCGGCTGCATGCGCCCGACGCCCGGCACGTCGAATGCGTCCCTGTGCGTATGGCCGCCTGCAGCCTTGATCTTCTTGGCGGTCTTGTCGACGTTGGCCACCGAAACGTAGCTCACCCACGCGGTGGGAACGTCGGCCTGCGGAGACATGAATCCCCCGATGCTTTGATCGCCAACTTTGATCGCATTGTAGGAAGACCCGTCCTGCATCTTCATGGGCTCGACGCGCCAGGGCAGGGCCTCCGGATAGAAGGATGTGGCCTTATCGATGTCTTTGGTCAGTAACTCGAACCAAACGAATCTTCCGTGTTCGTAGCTCATTGGGGCTCCTTTCGTGGTGGGGCACATGCCCCTTTTTCTCCTCAGTCGAACTGGGCCCGTAGAATTGGACACCCGTCGGCACTTTTTTTCCACCCCAATGTCGATCTCGGTGGGTGTCGCTCGACTACTCGGCGAAAGGCAGGCGATTGCCGACCCTGCGTCGTGGTTGATCTACGAAAACGAAAGCTTCAAGCCCGAGACGCCACCGACGAAGAGGTTCGCCTCTGACGTCTACCAGCGCTCGATCGCGCTCGCCAAGACCACCAGCTTGGGAGGGCGCGCGCTTCAGCGTAGACTCCGCGCGTGAGACGATTCGCGCTTCTCTTGCTCCTGCTGGCCGGGGCCTGTGACGAGGGCCAAAGCCCATTTGCGGTCGGGGCTTGCGAGCAGTTTGGGGTCGTGGAGCCCGCGCCGATCCCTTCGACCTGCGGCATCGACATTGCGGGTGAGGGCAGCACAGTCAGGGTCTTCGCAGTCGGCGCGGTGATTCGGTACGCGGAGATGGAAGACTACGCGGCGTTCTGCAGATCGTGGGACGACGTGGTGCGAACCGAGGTGCTGCCTTGCCTCGCAGACGACAAGCCGAACCTGTTGGTGTTTCCCGAAAACGCGACCTTGGCAGGCGGATTCATCGGATCACGGGGAGTCGCAGCTCGGGCGGAAACCCAAACTCTTTCGGCGTTCGTTTCGTTGTTTGGGACGTACGCCGGTCCGTTGTCGTATTACGCAGAGCGCTATCCGGCTGCTTCGCCAAACGCCTTGCTGGTCATTTCCCTGACGGACACGTTGCACCGTGCGTTTCAAACCTTTCCAGAGATGGCGCGGCAATACGGGGTCTACGTCGCAGTCTCCTCGGACTTTGCTCCAGCGGAGCTAAGCCAAGACCCGGACGACATCGCGGCACTTTCCGATCCCGATCTCGAAGAGGTCGAAAGTGTGTACGTCGCGACCGAGGGCGCTGCGTACAACTGGGGTCTGTATTTTGGCCCCGATGGCGAAGAGGTCGGCCGCGTGGCTAAGAGCTACCTCCTCCCTGCCGAAGAAGACTTGTTGAACTTGACCCACGGTGCCCTCGAGCAGGCGAGGCCGGTCGCACTTCCCTTTGCCCGCACCGGCATGGTGATCTCGAAAGACGCTTGGATGCCGGGGCTTTTGGAGCGCCTCGATGCTCTTGGCGCGAACGTCATGTTACAGCCCGAGGCGTTTTCGGGTTGGGCAGTCGAGGAGTTCGAAGGCGATTGGCTCCCTGACATCGTGACGCAATCCGGATGGGCGCACACGCAGCGGCACGCCGGCTTTCGCCACAACATCACGCCGTGCATCAAGGGCAACCTGCTCGACCTCGTGTTCGATTGCCAGTCGCACGTGACCAACGCGAGCCGGCTCGACGATGTGCCGAGGTCCTTCATCGGGCAAGATCCGTACTTCGGCCTCGCCACCGTAGAACCCTGGACGATCGAAGACCCAGGGCCGCCCGCATCGCTCGAACAGCGCCGTGCCATCTTGCGCAACCTCGGAGAGCGCTTGCTTCCCGGAACCGGGGATCCACTGGAAGACGCGTACCATGCGGAGGTGGTCGCCGCCGATCTCGAGCTCCGAAGCGATGGTCGACTTCCAGAATCGGGCGACGGTACGCCGGGCGCGCTTGGCGCAAGCACCGTAGTTGCTGAGCCGCGCGCCCCCCAGATGCATCAACGCTTTCCCGCCCTGGCGGTCGATGACGACGCTGCACTGGTCGCTTGGATGGAGGGCGCGCCCGGAGACGAGAGCGTCCGGGCCTTCGTCGAATCAGATGATGCTTTCGCGGAAGTCACGCTTCGCACGGACGTGAACGTCGTGCAGCGGCTTCCTCGCGTTGCCATGGGTGCGGGGCGCGCGGCAGTCGTATGGGAAGAGGAGTCGAGTGATGGCACACGTATCTCCGCAGGCGTTCGGGTCGACGGAGCTTGGACCGTCATCGATCTCGACGATCCGGGGGCTCGATCCGCTTGGGCGCCAGATGTCGCCATCGATCCGGTGACAGGGCGGTTTTTCGTGACTTGGCTCGACCTCCGAGGCGGCGGGCGGGCCAAGCCTTGGATCGCGCACAGCGACGATGCTCGATTTTGGCAGCTCAACCCGGTCGACCCCAGTAACGCGATCGAGGACAACCCACGCGGGGACGCGGCTTTCGTGCGGGTGAGAGCGCGCGATGGAGCCGTCTTCGTCGCGTTTTCTGATTTTCGCGAGTTCAGTTGGGATGTGTATCTCAGTGAGAGCGACAATGGCGGCGTGACGTTTGCCCCGGCGACCCGAATCAATCCAACCGCGAAGATGGTGATGCCGGTGGGCACGAACGACTTCGTGGAATCCGAGCGCATTCACGGCGACGTGGCGCTCGCGATCGACCTCACGGGAAACCCGACCGTCGCCTGGACCGAGCGACAAGACCGCCGCTACGAGAGCCATGTGCGATTGTGGCGCGCCGACGTCACCGCGCGTGCCGACGATGCGCCCGTGGGCGTCGATGCGTGGCGCCCCGCGCTTGCGGTCGCTCCCTCCGCCGAGATCCTCACCGTTTGGCAAGACCTCCGCGGTGGCACCAACCACTTGCGCCTCGCCGGCGCGCTCGGCCCCGACCTCGGCATCGAGCCAAGCGCCGCTGTAGACGATGCGGCCGAAGGTGCCCACGTGTATGCGCCGCAGATCGGGGTCCGTGGGACCGAAGCATGGGTCGTTTGGGAGGATCCACGGCCCGGTTACGCGCGAGTCCGTCTCGCTCGAGGCGCTTACTGATCGTCGATGGGCCCGGTCACCTCGTCTCCGGTCCATCCATCCGCGCCGCGAATGGTGTGGCTCTCCCGAAACGCTTTGTCCTTCCCCCTCCACGCCTCTTTGGCCTGAGCAGCTTTGTTCGCCAACTTCGACTGCCGTGTGGCGACCCACGCCGTGCACTCATCTAGGTTTGGCCGGAATGGACTGCTCTCGCGGATCGATGCCGGAAACATTTCGAGCGGCTCGGTGCCCCGTCGCAGTATGGTGAGCTCGACTGGGTTCTTCGTATTGACGCGCGGCCGCATCTTCACGATGTACGTCTTGCCTGCCTCGGCTTTCAGTTTCAGGAGCTGGACCTGCGGTTGCGCCACACCGGCGACCACCATCAGCATTTGGGTGCCAGGCTCGACGCGCGCCACGACCTTCCAATCGTTTGCCACCGAGGCAATACACCACCCTCGCTCGTTCACGACCGAGTAGATCACCTCACTCGCCAATCGCTTTCGCGGCCGCACGAACACCACGAGTGATTTGCCCTCCGGCGCAACGTACGGAGACTCGTCTAGGGATTTCGGGGGGTCGGCCTCCACGACCGGCGCACCGGCGGCCAAGATGGCAAGCGACACGAAGACGACGCGTGCGATTCGCATGACCGAGGCGATATACCCTGAAGGCGCACTCCGCGTAAGCCACTGTGGTCGAATCGATCACACTGTGTCGGAACGACGACGCGCAGCTGCTGTGGCTTCGCCGGAATCACGACGAATACCGCTGGCACACCCCTTGCTCAATCACATGCAAGGAGGTTGCGATGCCCTTACGCTTCATCTTTTTGCTTAGCCTCGTCTCGAGCTTGGTCGGTTGCTTTGGCGACTGGAACCACAACCCCAACCCCAACGGCTCTTCTCCGTCCGCGGGCGGAGGGTCTGCTCTGTGGACCCCGCCCGATCCACCGCCCAGCCTCGACGAATGCCTACCGAGCGACGACGCTTGGGACGACATCACGCGCTTGTATGTCGATACCGAATGGTCGATTCATGAGCTGATCACGTGCGGGCAGGTGCAGGTGCGCTTGACCCAAAGCATGCTCGCCATCGTACTTGCCTCGAACCGAGATCTCTTTCGCGGTGATACCTTCGAGCGCGTTGCACAATACGCGGCGATCTTCGGTCTAGACCTCGAATCCCCGTTCGAACAGGCGGAAAATGGACGCTGGTCCATGCCGATCGATGGTGCAGACCCGTCCTCGCGCTTCTGGGTGCAGTTCTTTCGACCAGGCAGCGAGGACCCGATCCTCAATGACCCCTTCCGCCTCGATAGCTACCTTCAGGGTGTGCACGTCGAGACCGAGCTCACCCTCGACGAGATGCTCGAGGACATCGAACGTCGAAACACGTTCTGGTTCTTCTGGCAAGAGGAAGGGCCGCTCATCGACCTGCTGAACGACGGAGAGCCGCTTGCACGGATCTTCAAGGTCCAAGTGTCGATCGCCGATATTGCCGCGCTGGTCTATCCCTTCTTCGATAACGCCGGAGCCGAGTACGGCCCTCTGGTCTCTTTGGTCGACGCGGAGATGATCTCATGTATCGAGCTTCGCGACACGCGCGCCCGCACCGTCGTCGAATATCGCGCAGACGGACGGCGAGACACAATTGCCGCCATTGCAGGCGACGGCGAGGTTGCGTTCGACGTCGACGCCATCGATGCGACAGACGGCACCTATGCGATGCACGGGGACGCTACAGACTTGCGCTTTCTCGATGTGAAGAGCCTCGCCGGCGAGATCTTCTACGAGATCACGGGGCCCGATCTCGCAATCGACGTGGTCAGCGACTTCGGCTCGGGTAATCCCTGGCCGATCACCCATTGGGCCTGCGGCGACTGCAATGAGTCGCAACGCGACCTCGAGTAGTCGTGGGGCCTTGTTTTCCCACGAAAAAAGGGGTGAACTGAACGTAGCCCCCGGAGCACATTCGGCGAGCATTGCCGTGGTTTGTTAGGCATACTGATGGTCTGCTCAGTGCGTGCAGGAGCCGCGCTCGTGGGGGCCCAGCAGACGCCGCTAACCCAAAGTGACCTCCATGTCTCGCCGTTATCTGCAAGAGCTGCTCGCCCACCCAGGCGTCGAAGAGGAAGTGACTCTGCGCTCCGAGTTCGGGATCATGGCGTTCCACGGTGGGTCGCTGGAGGCGTACACCGATCACATCGCGGTCGAAACCGCGGCCTGCTGTGACGCGTCGCTCTACGTGGTCCGGCAGCCGCGCAACCTTCGGTGGCACATTCCATCGACTCGTTTCCGCCCGGAAGAATCCAGCAAACTTCGCGCGTTCTGTGACCACGTGCGCACGGTGATCACGCTTCACGGCTTTCGGCGTCGGCACATGCCCCACAGCATTCTTCTCGGCGGGCACAATCGCACCTTGGCGAGCGTGGTATCGCAGCACTTGCGACACGCCCTTCCCGAGTACGTGGTCGAAGACTCGCTCGAAGCCATTCCGACTGAGCTCCGCGGCCTAAAACCCAACAATCCGGTCAACATCCCAACCGATCGAGGCGTGCAGATCGAGCTCCCACCACAAATCCGCCATCAACACGAGTTCTGGTCCCGTCCCGCGTTCAGCTCCCCGCGACCCAAACACGAGGCAAAGCGCCCCGCACCCGTCCGCCTCGTTGATGGCTTAGCCAATGCGGTGCGTTTTTACCGGGCTGTCCCTGACATTCTAGGCTCACCGGGATAGGTTGCGCGCGTGCTCGAGCTCCAACGCCCTTCCGATATCCGGGTCATTGGCGTCGACTGCGCCACGCAGCCTCGCAATGTGGGGCTCGCGCTCTGCACCTTCACGCGCGGCCGTCCGCGGGTCGAAGAGGTCGCGGTCGGCAAGAGCTGGCCGTTGATCGACGAACAAGTGGGGCAGTGGATGAGCGCGACGACGCTCATCGCAGTCGATGCCCCGCTTGGCTGGCCCCTGCCCCTGTCGCAAGCCCTGGCTGATCATGCGGCTGGGGAGGAGCTCTGGGGCAACGCCAACCGGTTGTTCCGTCGGACGACCGACGACGTCGTCGCCGAGGCGCTCGGCAAGCGTCCGCTCGATGTCGGCGCAGACCGAATCGCGCGCACGGCCCACACTGCGCTTGGCTTCGTCGGCCGCCTGCGTGACGCGCGCCGTCTTCCCATTCCCCTCGCCTGGGAGCCCGGCTGGGTGCATGGCGTAGCGGCGATCGAAGTCTACCCGGCAGGCACCCTGGCGAGCCGCGAGCTCCCGTACTCCGGCTACAAAGGCGCAGGATCCAAGGTCACGGCCCTTCGTGAACGTCTTGTCGCCGCCGTCGCTGAAGAGATAACGCTCGGCGACGAAGTGGCCGAAGCGATGATCCAAAGCGACCACGTCCTCGACGCCGTCCTCTGCGCGCTCGCTGGCTGCGATTTCCTCCAAGGAACCGTCATGGCCCCAGACGACCTCGAGCTCGCAAAACGCGAAGGCTGGATTTGGGTGCACGGAGTAGGGCGGTAACGCGGTCTGCGGTTTACGGAAGCTCCCACCGATGCTGGAGTGCGTCGTATTCACTTCGTGGGAGGGCGACGAGGACGGCCGCGTTGGGCTTGAGCCAATGGGCGAAGGCTTCGAGTGCGTCGGCTGGCATCGCGGTGCATCCTGTCATGCCGCGGTCCGGGCCCGTCCACACGTGAATGAAAATGCAGCTCCCCGCGCCCGGCTCTGTGGGTTCGGCGTTGTGCTCGACGACGATCGCAATTGAATAGAGATCGTCTCGACGGCGCATGTGCTCCGCGCTCCGCCAATCGGGCGCCGTGCTCGCGGTCGACACGATGCGGTTGTAGTGAACCGACTTCGGGTCGTCGACGCATCGAAGCTCAGGCGTCGCCTGCACATACGGCAACGACACCCCCGGCCGCGCAGTCTCGTACCCGTAGACTGTCCCGATCTCAAAAACCCCAGCAGGCGAGCGCCCGTCGCCTTCGCGTTTCACCGGTCCCGGCCGCCCGGCCGGCGGCCCACCTCCATGAACCCCGCGCCCCCAACCGTATCCGTGACGCCCGATCACCGCGTCGATCGCCGGCCCCAGCGGGTTCCATGCCTGCCCCGACAACCGCTCGTACCGTCGAAGCGTCACCCGAAAGCGATCCCAATCCTCCGACACCACCGTCACGAGTTGAGTCTTTCGCGGGTCGATCGGCGTGTTTGCCTCGGCAGCTGGCTGCGATGCGGTGGCCGGCGGCGCTTCGCCGCGACAGCCGTTGAATGCGCAGGCCACGAGAAGCAAGAGCCAACCATACCGCAGCCCAATCGGCATTTCCGGAGTGTAGCCGACGCGCAACGTCGAGGACGAGAACCCTCCGACTTGCCTGAGTTCCCGTCGATGATACGGTCGATACCGTATACAAATGGAGGCTCGGCCGCGCGGATAACCCGGACTTTGGCGTGCCCCTGTTGAGAGGCGCTTCGTGTCCCCGGCTGGACGAAAACGAGCAGGACGATGGACTGTGGTCCTGGTCGCTTCGCTCGCGGCGCACGTCGTTGCGCTTTCGGCCCTGAGCGTCGGTTCGCGCACCGCTGCGACTTGGGAGTCGAATGCGATCGACGTCACCTTCGGCACTGCGCCCCCACCGCCACGCCCTGCGCTACTCGAGTCGCCCGTTGCAGAACCGCCAGCTGCGAAGAAGACACCACCCACAGCATCTTCAGTAGCGTCGCAGCGTTCGCGCCGGACTGCCGCACTCCCACCTGCGCCACCGAAACTCCGGGCGACCTCGCCGACGCCCTCGAAAGCTAATCCAATACTCACGCTCGACCCGACGAGCGTCGCACGCGCGTTCATCGTTTTCGAAGAGCCCGCGCCAACCGATGCTTCAGGAGCCGACCCGAACGGGCTCCCTGCAGTAGGCGCCGCCGAGGCCGAGCCACGAAACTATTTCGAAGGCGGCGGCACCAAGCGTTATCTATCCGTTCGCGAACCCCCGACTTTGCAACGGCACCAGGATGGAACCCACCGCTACCGGGGCCACGCATTCAAAGCGATCGTCGAGACGGACGGCTCGGTCACCTTCGATGACGGCTACCGTCAGGGCACCACCTTAGCCTTCGACATCACCGACGCCATGATGAGGAGGCGCGGGGAAGACCCGTACCGAGTCGAAAAGCGCTGGTTCCTCGAGGGCACCGCCGAGCTTCGTCAGGAGCTGTTCGAACGCTGGAGAACGAAGCAAATCCTGGTCGCGCTCCGCAAGCTCCGCGGCCGCCTCCTTCGCATCATCGAAGACGGAACACTGACCACTTCACAAAAAGCTGCCCGCGTGATCGCGATGTTCGAAGACACGGCCGACGACGAAGCTGGCGTCGCAGCCCGCAACGCGATCACCGAGCTCATGGCGGAGAGAATGCCGGAGATCGACTTGCCAAGCGACGTTCCTTGAGAGTGTTCTGAGGTGCTCGCCCAGAGAGCGCGCCCCGTGCCATCGTTCGCCGAAGTGATTGAAGGTACGGTAGCGGCTCGTCCCTCTGTTTTGGTAGTCGCCGAAGCGCAGGATCTTTGGTATCAGCAGAGGAGAAAGAGATAATTCCATGGCTCGAAGCTTTCCGATCGCCTGCTTGGCTGTGTCCTTCGTCATCCTCGGCTGCCCAGGCTCAAATGGAGCCGACGGTGCGGGGGGGACCGCTGGGCTCCGGGGGGATGGGTGGCAGCGCGGGAACCGGTGGCGCGGGCGGCGCCGGTGGATCGGGCGGGGCCGGCGGAACTGGCGGGCTTGGCTTCGCCTCGATCGCGGAAGTCGTCGAATCCGGCCTGAGCTACCGGCTCGCGATTTGCCAGTGTCCGGATTACCTAGCGTTTCCGTCGGAGAATGAGTGCCTTGCCAATGCCGAGAACCTGCGCTTCTCCGATCGACAAGTCGACTGCTTCAATGACGTCGCGGCCGATGACGAGACGACCCGCAACCGATTCAACTGCCTCCTCCAGGCCGATCTCGACGCCATCGATTGCGTAGAGGCGGTCGTTGCCTGCGATCTGATTTCTCTCGACACATGCGATGACGCACGGCAGGTCGCGGAAGATGCGTGCCCTAACCCGGACCCAGATGTGATCTCAGCGGCCGCCCCGTGCGCCGAGACCACTGTCGAGGATGCGGTCGACGCCTTTCTCGACGCATTCGCTGCCATATGCGATTGCCAATCCGCGTGTACCCCCGCCGACCTGCCAGACGCAGACATCGAAGCCTGCATGACGGACGCGGTGCGCGATCAAGCGGCAGCCCTCGGTGCGGATGGTTCCGACGCGCTTGCGTGCGCCGCGCGCGCATCGCGCACATCGGAAGTTTGTTTTGGCAACGAAACCAACTGTGACGGCTTCGTACTCTGCATCGCCACGCTGGCGTGCGACATCAGTCTCGGTGCGATATTCAGCGATTGCACGATGCCCTAGTGCTTCTTCGATTGGGCCAACCACTAAGAGCTGCTGTGCTGATACGTCCTCCCCCGAAACGTCCGAAAGACCCAGCTGAACATCCGCGTCTGAAGAAGCGTGACGACGAGGTCGCCGAGACGGGGGGAGATGGCCTGCGCCAGCATCAAGAGCTTGGGCTGCCAGGGGACCACGATGCGGGGCCTATTCTTCGAGAGCCCTTTGAGCGCAGCCTCGGCCACTTGGCCTGCTGGGATCGGCGATAGGCGCCGAAATGGCGGGGGCATGTCTTCCGGTCGAACGCTGGCGAGCAAGGGGGTCTGCGTCAATGCGGGATGAATGATCGAAACCTCGATGCCGGTGCCCTTCAGTTCCTGACGTAGGGCGTCGGTGTATCCGACGATCGCATGCATGATGCTCGAGTAACCTCCAAAGCGCGCAAACGCCTTGCGCCCGACGACGGAGGACATATTTAGAATCCGTCCGGCTCTCTGACGGCGCATGGCGGGAAGAACGGCCTGCGTCACGCGGACCGTCCCGAGGAAGTCGACGTCGAACATCTCTTGAACACCCTCGATGAACCAGGGCGCGTCCGTCGGCCCGACCTCCGACTTGCCGGCGTTGTTGAACAGGACGTCGATTCGGCCAAACTTGGCGAGCACGTTCGCAATGGCCGCGTCGACCTCTTGCTTTGATGACACGTCGGCCGGTGCCACGAACACGCCCTCCGAAAACGCCCCGATCTCCTCGGCTACCTTCTCGAGCTTCTCGCGCGACCGCGACAGGAGTACGGTCGTGGCGCCTTCCCGCGCAAACGCGAGCGCAGCCGCCCGCCCGATGCCGCTCGACGCCCCGGTGACCACGACGACTTGATTCTGGAATCGTTTCTTACTCATGATGTGCTCCTTTCGTGTATATACACGCATAGTCTCAAAAAAACTCACGCGCGGAAGCTTGCCCCCATCGCGTCCAACTCGGTGCGCAGAGACTTCCACCGTTTACCACCAAAGACCTGCAAGACATGCTCCTGAGCGGCGGCCCACAACGGCAACGCCGCCTGAAGCCGCCGTCTCCCTTTCCCGGTCACGACCACGGTCTTCGATCGCGCGTCGACTCCGGCGCCGAGCTTGACCAACCCATCCCGCTCCAGAACCTTAAGGTTCCGCGTCAGCGTCGTCCGCTCGATGTCCATGGCGCGTGAGAGCTCGCTGATCGAAATCGCCCCACAGCGCTTGGCGACCGCAAGCGCCGAGAACTGTGTGTTCTTGAGCCCGCACGGCTCGAGCGCCCGGTCGTAGAACTGTCCGAGCAACCGCGCGACTTTGCGGGTGTTGAAACAGGCGCAGTCCAGAGGATCGAGGTGGGATGGCATGAGATTTCTCCGAAGCGTCAGATCGCCTATACGTGTATATACACGCTTGGGTAGTGCTGTCAAGGGGCCGCAGTTCGAGGATGCGGTCGAGGTGGTTCACGGGCGCGCGAAACCCTCTTCGCCTCTACCTCGGTGGTCCGACTGGCGGCGCAGACGTCGATCCGTGGGCGCGTTGTTTGAGCTCGTTTTTGGTATTTGGCTCGTGTTCAAAGGCATCGACCTCCAGCAATGGGAGAGCTATGCACGAGCTCAAGCCTCATGAACACCGACGTTGCAAAGCCCGCCAGGGTCGCGATCATCGGCGCCAGTGGAGCCTACGGCAGAGGGATCCTCGCCCGGGCCGAGGAGATCGGTGTCGAGGCGGTGGTGGTCACGCGGTCGCCGCACAAGTTCAGAGACGTGAAGCCGACGACGACGGTGGTCGAGGCGGAGCTGCACGAAGAGGACAAGCTGAAAGAGGCGTTCACCGGTTGCGACGGCGTGATCTCGGCGCTCGGGGACGACCGAAAGACGCGTCCGAAGACCCACAACCTCCCGCACGTTTGGAACGCCATGAAGGCTGCCGGCGTGACGAAGTACGTCGGCATGGGCTCGGGCCCGATGATGATGCCGGGCGAGAAGCCGGAGCGTTTCCAGCGCACCATCCATCCCTTGCTGAGCGTTCTAAAACTCTTTGGCGTCGACCTGCTGGAACAAAACGAGTGGGAGCGCGACAGCCTGCTCATGGGCAAAAACGGCGCCGATGGCCTTATCTGGGTGCTCACCCGACCGGTGAGGCCGACCAAGACCCCCTTCGTTGGAGCCTACGTGCACAAGGACGAGCGCGGCCCGATGGACTGTTCGATCTACGACCACGGCGACTTCTGCTTGTACTGCGTCGCATCGGACGAATGGAACCAGCTTGCTCCGCATGTCAGCTCCGGGGCGCAGCCCAAGAAGAAGTAGGGTCGCCTTCGTCCAGCGTCGCTACGCGGCGCTTTCGGCCCGATAAAGCAGCGCGCGGACCGAAAGGTCTTCGTCGAGTTGCGGCCAATGGATGCCGACCCCGCCACCGATCAAGCGAAGATCTTCGCGCTCCTCCGGTGTGGCTTCCTGGAGTCGGGGAAACCAACCGAGTGGCACCTCGAGCGCTCTCCCATCCTGAAGCGCGACTCGCATGACGCCCTCGGCAAACTCGACCGAGATGGCCAAGGGGTTTTCAGGTGCCGAAGTACTCATACCAGCGCTCCAAAATGTAGTCCTGATGCTGTTCGACGAGCCTCGTCGCACGCCGAAGCTCGGGGACCGTCATGCCCCTAGAGTATGCCACGCCCACCGGCTCCAACCAGTACTTCGCGGTCCCAGCGCCTCTTTCGACGTGAAGATGGCGTGGTACTCAGCTAGCGAATACGGTCCCACGATGAAGGCACTCGTCCGCCACGAATACGGGCCGCCCGACGTTCTGAAAGTCGAGGAGGTCCAAAAGCCGACGCCTCGAGACGATGAGGTGTTGATCCGCGTCCATGCCGCATCCGTCAACTTGGGCGACTGGGAAATCCTCACGGCCGACCCGCTCTACATCACCGTGCTCGCCAGGATGTTTGGCGCGAAGTCGCGTCACGACCCATTCTCGTCGAACGACAGCGGCGCGCCGGCGCGCAAGGGCGGCCTCTTTGGACCGAAGTACAAAATTCTCGGGACCGACCTTGCGGGGCGGGTGGAAGCGGTGGGCAAGAACGTGACCCAGTTTCAGCCGGGTGATGACGTCTTCGGGGACATTTCCGTGGTCGGGCTCGGCGCCTTTGCCGAGTACGTCTGTGTGCCGGAGAAGGCTTGTTTGGTGCCGAAGCCGGCCAGCATGACGTTCGAGCAAGCGGCGGCCATACCGCAAGCGACGTTCATCGCCGTGCAAGCGATTCGCGACAAGGGGCAGGTTCAGCCCGAGCAGACGGTCCTCATCAACGGCGCGGGCGGCGGTGCCGGCACGTTTGCCGTGCAACTTGCCAAGTTCTACGGGGCCGAGGTCACCGGCATCGACGGCGGCCACAAGTTGGAGATGGTCCGTTCGATCGGTGCCGACCACGTCATCGATTACACCCAAGAAGACTTCACGCAGAACGGGAAGCGCTACGACGTCATTCTCGACCTGGCCGCAACCCGCACCGTCTTCGACAGCAGGCGTTCGTTGACCCCCAACGGCATCTACCTCATGGCCGGAGGGTCCGGCACGGCGATGTGGCAATCCCTGTTCCTTGGGCCGTTGATCTCGAGGACCGGGAACCGGCGAGTCGCCTTCCTGATGGCCGAATCGAGAAGGGACGACCTGACTCTCATGACCGAGCTCTTCGAGGCAGGGAAGGTCGTACCCGTCATCGATCGTTGCTACCCGCTCAGCGAAGCTGCCGAAGCGCTCCGCCGTATCGGCGAAAAGCAGTCGAAGGGCAAAGTCATCATCACGGCCTGAGCTCTTCCACGTCCGCGCCGTCATTACCCAAGCGGCACGGCGAGCTCGAACGCCCTATTCCAGCGCCTACCCATCCGAAGCGCCGAGAAGTCAGCATCGATGGTCAGAATGCGCCTCAGGTCGAGCCGCTCCGCCAGCGCCACAATCGAAGCATCGACGATTCCGAGCTCGAGGTCGGTGAACTTCTTGTCGACCTGCGCCGCACGCGCCACATCGTCTAAGGTGACCGGTTCATACGCGTAGGCGCCCTGTGTGAGTTCTTTCAGTAGCCGCCCCATGTCCGCGCGGCGCTTCCGGAGGTGCCAATCCACTTCGGCAAGCACGAGCCCCGGCACGATCGCAGGCCGCGCATCCTTGAGGGCGGTCGCGTACGGCTCATCCCCGGCGAGCGCATAGAGCCACCCACCGGTGTCGAGGATGAGCGGCCCCGTGCTCACCCGTCGAAGTCCCCGTACTCGTCCGCCTCGATCGCCTTCCGCTCCGCCCGGCTCAAGCTCAACCAGCCGACAGACGGCCCCCCGCGCCTCCGATGCGCCGCCGTCACCATGCGAATCCCCCGGCGAATCAGCTCGGACTGCGAGACACCCTCCCGACGGCTCGCCTCCCGCAGCGCCCGCTCATCCTCTTCGGTCAACACCACCGTCGTGCGCGATGCCATATCCTCCATATACCTATCGCGATCGCCCAACGCAAGCCCTCCACGCGTACCCATACATCGGCCCTCGGTGGCGTGAGTTGCCCAAGACCTCGGGAAAAACAACAGGCCGCGCGGCCTGTGCACATCGAAGATCGAGTCTAGCGAACGCCCTCGAACGCCTCGTCTTCCACGAGGCAACCATAGACGACGCCCTTGCCGCCCGTCTTCAGGTTCGACACTGCGCCCTTGCGCTCGTTGAGGATCACGAACCAGCCCTTGGAAACGATGCCGTCGCCGCTCTTGACCTTGCGTGTCTTCGCGCCGAACTTCTCCCGCAACGCCAAGTCAACGCGCTCATAGAGCTTGATGGGGTAGTGGATCGCCACGCAATCGGCGCTTCCTTTGTCGACGCGTCCGGCAGCCACCATGCGGACGGCCTCGAGCTCGCGTTTGTACCGATCCGTCCACAGGCAGCTCGTCGTGGCCACGTTCTTCACGTACTTGCGCTGAACAACACCCTTGAGTCCCTTCTCGCACCAGTCTTCGAACTCCTTCCGAGTGTCGAGCACGTGTTTCGTGTCGTTCACGATGCGATTCGCCGACTGCGCGCTCGCATTCGTCGAGGCGAAGCAGAGGCAGGTCGCCAGAAAAAGCCCACGTAACTCCATCTTGCCGACGAGACTACGGTGCTGGCCCACGTCGCAGCAAGCGCTTCACCCGCCAATCATCCCGCGGGAGATCGACATCGTAGGAAAGAGACCGTGCTCCATCGTCACGCCAGTGTGACTGGCATGCGCCACACCCAGTGAACCGAGCCCAATTCTCTTGGATCTTGGGATGGCACACCCATTGCACAACCCTGCATGTCTTTGCACGGAGATTCCCTCATGACTCGTGTTCGCCATCGGCTCCTCGTTCTCCTTCTTCATTCGGTGCTCTCTGTGTGTGCGGTGAGCGTGCTCTCCGGAAGCACTGCGTCCGCGCAGACGGGCTACCCGACCAAGCGCGACCTGCGGCTTCATCGCGATCTGCGGCTTCAGTACGCCCCGCCGACGCGCACGATGGAAGAGCTCCAAAGCGAGTACGATTCGATCCGCCTTTGGGGGCCTGCCCTCGGAGTTCCGGTGTCGTACTTCACGGTGGGGGCAGGTCTCACCATGATCATGGCCCCCAACCTCGACTTCTGCTTCTACTCGCCGTGCATCGACGAACCACACACACGTGGGGACAAAGCCCTGATCGCTTCGGGCAGCATCTTCATCGCGGCTGGGGTCGCAGGATTCGTCGCGAGTATCGTGCGCATCGTCCAGAAGAGAGAACGAAAGCGCAGGCTGCGCTACGAAATGGGCTACCTCCGCTTTGGCAGTTAGTGTACTCACGCCAGGTCGAGCTGCGCCAAGTGCTCAAAGTGCGCATCGCGCGTGTACAGACTCGCCCCATGCTCCGTCACCAGTGCCGCAATCCACAAGTCATTGGTGGGCACAGGCGTCTCCTGCTGCCGTAGCTGCCGGTAGAGCGCCGCGTAGTGATGCGTGGTCGCGTCCGTCGCGTACACTACCTCCACCCCACCGGTCGCCAAGAACCGCTGAAGGAACCGCTCATTCGCACGCCCGTCGGTCCCCACCGCAAACCCAGCCCGAAGCTCCCCCAACACCACATACGGAACCAACACCGTCCGCGCCCCTTCCACCCGAGCACGCACCTCCGCATCGCCCCGCATCAAATCGACGTACCGGTTGGTGTCGAGCGCGAGCTTCACCGCCACATCTCATCATCGATGCAGCGCTGCGCCCGCAGGGCCTCGTCGACCGCCACGTCCTCCACCCACGACCCCGCCAACTTCGACAGATCCCGCCGCGCCGAAACACTCCCCCGCAACCCAAACGCTTCCATCAACGCCTCGAGCACCACCGTATTGAGACTCTTCCCCTCTTCCTTGGCCCGCTTCCGAATCAACTTATCGAGTCGGGCAGGGAGGTTGCGGATCGTGTACTGCATGCATTTAGTATAGGCAATGCAGGCATTGAATGCAAGCATCGCTTCATGGCAAAGACAAAAGGCCGCGCGGCCTGTTGAGCAGGTTCCTCACCGTACGCGATATACTCCTCCTCGCGATGACCGCCGACCTCGAACGAGAGACTAAGAAGACGACGCGTCAAGAGATCGTCGAGGGAATCGCGATCGGGCTCATCGTCCTTTCCTTGTTGGCCGCTCTTAGAGTGCTCGCGGAGTTTTCCTGGCTGGAGCCCACGAATGGCGGGCGAGAACTCGAGCAGGCGGGCGTGCTCCTAGGCGGCGCCGGAGCGTTCTGGTGGGCTCTGGTCAACCAACGTAAGCCCAAGAAGAAGAGCATTCCCGCCGGAGTGCTCATCGCACTGGGCGGCGCGTTGATCGCCCTAGCCTGGTGGATGGGGTACTCGGCCTAGGACACGGCAAAAACAACAGGCTGCGCGGCCTGTTCCCACTCGCCCGTCCTCGGTGATGTTACAGTCCCGTCGGTCACTTCAGGTGGGGTTGGTATGTGCCCCGAAACGCAACCCGCATGAAAACCTCCACAACATCCGCCGTACTGCCGTGCACGCCCGAGACATTTTGGGCTGTCTTTCTCGACGAGTCGTATCTCAACGCGCTCTACCTAGAGGAGCTCGAGTGCCGCGCATTTGCCGTCATCGAGATTGGTGAGACGTCACGCAAGCTCCGCATCGTGCCAAAGATGAAGCTCCCCGCTCCGGTCGCCAAGCTAATCGGCGAGAGCTTCGCGTACGAAGACCACGGCACGCTCGATCGCGCGACCCACGAGTGGACGTGGCGAATGGTGCAGCCCGCAAACCTCGACCCCAAGAGCAAACCACGGAAGGACGCCGTCACGATGCAAGGCACAATCCGCGTCGAAGCGACCGGCGACGGACAGTGCCGCCGGACCGACGATTTCTCCATCGAAGCAAAAATGTTCGGCCTCGGCAGCCTACTCGAGTCGACCATCGAAAAAGAGCTACAGAGCGCCCGCGCAAAGGAGTACGCGTTTCTCACGCGCTGGGTCGAGAAGGGTGGCGCCTGAGCGCGCGTGCAAGCATCTTGGCTCGCTCTGCGCCCAGCTTGATGCGGCTGGTTTCGATTGCGGAGAGCGTCGACTGGGCGATGCCGGTGGGCTCGGCAAGCTCATTCTGGCTGAGCTCGTTGAGCTCGCGAGCGATTCTCAGCGACTGCCCGACGGAGAGTCGCCGAGACCGGGCGAGTGGGAACAGGCCGCGCGGCCGACCCCTTTCGGGGGTCTTGAATGCTCACGCCGCATCCACCTGCACGCTCATCTTCACCCCCGCCTTGTCGAGCTGGTCCTGAAGCGCCAACTGAACGAACACGGTATCGGGATAGCCGAGAGTCTTCGCCCAGGCCGCTGCGCGCTCCGGACTGACGACCTTGCGCCCTTTCTCGATGTCGCAGATGTGCGAGCGGCTTACTCCCAGCATCTCGGCGAAATCTGTCTGGCTCAGCTCATCGCACATTCGGATGCTCCAGAGCATGTCGCCGAAGGTGAGGGGGCCTACGAGACCTGCCAGGAATTCATTCGCGTCGACGTATCCCTCGAGGTCCTCTTCGCCAATCGTTCGTCTGCGCCTAGTAGTCATGCTTGTTCACCTCTTCGACCGAGACGACCTCCTCGCCCCGATCTTGCACAACGCGATACATCGCCCGGTACGCCCGGCTGAGTCGGATGCTACGCGAGTCCCGTCGCGGACCGACTAGAGGTTCGTCGTGCCAGCCCGGGACCTTTCGCACCTCTTCGAGGCCTAGTTTGCCGACCATTCGTGACCACGTGAGCAGCTTGCGTTGAACATGCGCAGGCAGTTTGAGGATTTGCTTCTGTACCCGCCTGGTGAGGTTCACCCGACGGATCATTGGAATTGTACACCTAATAGGTGAACACAGTCAAGCGGGGTCCGCTGGCAACAGCTGCCCATGGCCATGTCCAGTCATCGACCGTCAACGGCGCGAGTTGCCTGCGGCCGTATTGCGAGGTCCGACGAACTGCAACGGTGGCATCAAGGAAGTCGGTTTCAGGACTGTGGCTTGAGCCAGGTGTAGCTGGCGCGCAGGACTTCTTGGCCGCCTTCGAGGATGGGGTCGCCGTGGGCGAGTGCGATCTTGTCGATGGGGTGCTCGAGGATGGCATCGATGCTCTTGCGTCCCGCGCGCTTGTCTCGGAACGCGAACCGCAGAGCGCGACTCAGCCCGGGCTTGCCGAGGACCCCGTTGACTTTGAGATAGGTGCGCGTGAACCAATGGTCTGACGTTTTGAAGTTCTCGATCAGGTCGGAACAGAGGAGCGTGCCGGAAGGATGGTGTACGAACGCGGTCTCGTTCAGGATGGTGCCGTCGATCGGCATGGCTTCGAGCTCGCCGCGCCAGCTTGGGTCTGCAGAGGCGCCGAGGATCGCATCCGCGCGCAAGTCCGGGCGCTTCTTCTCGAGCCCGGGCGCAAGGTGCACCTTGGCCAAAGGATAGAGCTCGCTCGCCGGCTTTGCATACACGTGATGAAAGATATTAGGAGCGACGATATGCCCGACAGGCCCGAGGGCATCGATGTCAGCCTTCATCGTGTCGTCGATCGCGATTGGCGAATGCATGAAGAGCGTGCCGTCGCCCAAACGGACGATCGTCATACGCGCGCCAAACTGCAGGCCATAGAAACTGTTGGGAGTGTCGGCGACCCAGACGTTGTCGGTGAGTAGTTTCAGCATGGGGCGGGTATAGGGTCGTTGGGGGGCGGCTGGCTAGGCCCTGATTCGAGCTGTGAACCGGTCTACAACCGAAAAAGAGAAACCAGCTTCGCGGTGGTCCAGCTCACCGGCCCGGGCCGGTGTCCCTACTGGCATCGCAGCGGCGCTTACCTGGATCTACCTCGAGCACATTAGGTAGTGTTGGTCCTAGGGCCATATGAACGAAACACTCTTCGCGATCTATTTCCCCATTTGGTTTGCTCTCGTCATCGGAACGTGGCTCTTCTTCAGAGGACGGGATTCGGCCTTCAAGAAGCGTTGGTACCGCCGCGTATCCGCGTTCAACGTCACCGTCATCGTCGGCATGATCGTCCTAATGGCGATTCCGATGTCGCTACCGTTCGCGATTCTCGGCGCGGCAATGCTGCCCTTAATGTGGATCCCCATCTACCGGACTCGCGTCTGCCTCGCGTGCGGAAAGGTGTGCCAGCCAGAAAACCTGATCACCCCGCAGAAGTTCTGCAGCAAGTGTGGGGCGGGGTTGGATTGAGCTTGAGAGTCGTCAACGACATCGACGAAATCGTCCGTCTCGTCCGTTTCGATGGGTGGCAGAACACACATGCGGGAGAGCGCGAAGTGAAGAAGGCGCTGCGGAAGACTTTGTTCAAGTACAAGTTGCATCAGGACCAAGACCTGTTTGACAAAGCGTACGGGTACATTCGGCAGTACTACTGAGCGGTTCTAGCGTACTCGGGTCGCCAAACGGGTTATCTCTGGGCGTTCGGTACCACAATTCGGGTCCCAGAAGCGCCAAATGTTGAATTTTCGGGCACCGGGATAAGTGTCATGTGTGAGTTCGTCCCAGCCCAAGTGCTCTGCAATGTGCGCGATGAGCCGACGCTTGGGTTCAGCCGTCACCTTGCCCTGTCTGGACGCGATGACCGCACCCAGTAGGAGGTCGCTGAGCTGAATACCCGGTGTCTTCTTACTATCCACCGTAAGCAGGCTGTGTATTGTGTCGTCGCCATCCACCGATGGAACACGCTTTAGCGTGTGTTCAAGGATGATCTTGGCCGCTTCGTCGGCCTTGCTGTATCTTGATGCTATCGGGTCGACCCGAATCCGATACTCCTTGCCCGGTGCCGCGAAGCGTTTGATTTTGTTCGCGAGCAGCATCGTGAAGTGCTTTCTACGGGCTAGGTCCCAGTCTCGAGAATGGCGATTCAGGTCGACGTCAGTCCGTGCGATGACGATACAATGAAAAGTTAGCCAAGGTCTCGCGAAGAACTCGTCTACGAGTGCCATAAAGAATGGCAAGGTCTGCCTACTCACCTTCGTCCATTTCACCTCGCTTGGCGCTTTGAAATCGGCTTGTAGCATTGCCCAGATTTTCTGGAAATCGCCGCGTCGCTCCCAGGTCATCCAAAGCGTACCGAAGCCGAAGAACTTCGCACCGTGGGTACCAGACTCATCACAGAAGATCAGATGGTGGCGTTCAGGGTCACCTTTCCGTTGTCTTGCTATTGACTTCGTTGAGGTCGAAGCTGTCTGTGCCATCCACTCCAAGATAACCGGTCAATCTGCATTAGGCCGGCGCGCTTGACGATCTACCGATTCCGGCCCCCTCCAACTGGACGCCCCACCAACATAATTGACCCCGTCCACCCCTGACCCCAGCGTCCCCCCCATGAAACTGGTTCTTCCAGGCGGAAGCGGCCAAGTCGGCCAGGTGCTCGCGCGCGCGTTCCTTGCCGACGGGCACGAGGTGGTGATCCTGGGGCGGTCGGCGCAACCGGTGGCGGGGCGGCTGGTGGAATGGGACGGGCGCTCGCTCGGCGATTGGGCGACCGAGATGGACGGGGCAGACGTGGTCATCAATCTTGCGGGTCGGAGTGTGAACTGCCGGTATACGGAGAAGAACTTGCGCGAGATGTTTGATTCGCGGGTGGATTCGACGCGGGTGGTGGGGGAGGCCATTGCGGCTGCGCGAAGACCGCCGGCGACGTGGTTGCAGATGAGCACGGCGACGATCTATGCGCATCGGTTCGACGCGCCCAACGACGAAACGACGGGCATCATCGGGGGACAGGAGCCGGATGTGCCCGCGTACTGGGGTCGGAGCGTCGCGATCGCGAAGGCTTGGGAGCAAGCGCAGGCAGACGCAAACACGCCGAACACACGCCAGGTGGCGCTGCGCACGGCGATGGTGATGAGCCCGGACCGCGGCGGCATCTTCGACACGCTGCTGCGCCTCGTGCGCTTTGGGCTCGGTGGCCCAGTCGCAGGCGGACGGCAATTCGTCTCGTGGATTCACGATCAGGACTTCGTTTGCGCGGTGCGCTTTCTGGTCGAGCACGAGACCATGACGGGCCCGGTCAACCTCGCTTCGCCCAACCCGCTTCCCTATCGGGACTTCATGCAAGCGCTGCGAAAGGCATGGGGCATCCGGCTCGGGTTGCCCGCGACCAAGTGGATGCTCGAGATCGGAGCCTTCTTTTTGCGAACCGATACCGAGCTGGTCTTGAAGAGCCGCCGCGTAGTTCCGGGGCGCCTCCTCGATGCGGGGTTTCGGTTTGAAGTTCCTGGCTGGGCCGGGGCTGCGGAGGACCTCGTCGCCCGCTGGCGTTCGGCGCCTTGAGCAAGGCGACGGGGGCAACGCCCGCTAACGGGCTCGCCAATCTCCGCCAGCCGCACGTTGCCAACCCGCTGAAATCACGACGCCACTGCCCGGCACGAACCTTGCGACCTCTCCAGGTATGAACCCGGCCGGATCTCTCCGAGAACCCATAAGAGTTGACTCGTGTCACGTGACGCGTTACGTTTACCAGTGATCAAGACGTTCGCTGACAAGCACACGAGCGACTTGTTCACCAAGGGCAAATCTCGGCGACTGCCGCCCGACCTCCTGCGGAGGTCGATTCGGCGATTGGAATATGTTCACCATGCAACGCAGCTTGATGATCTCAGAGTTCCCCCCAGCAACCGACTCCATGCCTTGCGTGGAGATCGAAAGGGTCAGCACGCGATCTGCATCAACGACCAGTGGAGGGTCTGCTTTCGCTTCGAGGATGGCGATGCGTACGACGTCGAGGTAGCCGACTATCACTAGTCCGGGAAAGAGCGATGAAGAAGCGTGTAAATAAGAGAATGATCAAGCCCACGCATCCGGGTGAGATGCTGAGGGAAGACTTTCTGCCGGACTACGACCTCTCGGTGGCCGAGTTGGCGAAGGCGATCAAGGTGTCCCGTCAGACGGTCAACGAGTTGATCAATGAACAGCGTGCTTTGAGCCCAGCGATGGCCCTGCGGCTCTCCCGCTACTTTGGCAACACGCCTGAGTTTTGGCTCAACGCCCAGCGAGCTCTTGATCTCTGGGAAGCCGCCCGTGCGCACAAGGCCGACCTAGACCAAATCGATCCAGCGAACGCCGCTTGAACGCAGCAAAAACAACAGGCCGCGCGGCCTGTGCAAGATGTCATTGGGCGAGTGCGAGAAGTGCTCCGCCGAACAGCATCGCCCCGGCAACGAATGTAATGAAGTTCAGCTCGCTTCGAATCCTCGGCAGGACGTCGGCCGTCAGCGCGAGCCGCTGAAACCGACACGCCTGCAATGTTCATTGCGACTAAGTCGTATGCGAGCTAGCTGCCAGGGATGTCCTCATACGAAGCAAAGACGGTGTGGATTACCGGGGCCTCCTCCGGGATTGGCGAATCTCTGGCCCTCGAGTTAGCCAAGCGAGACGCGACGCTCGTGCTCACGGCGCGACGGTCCGCCCGGCTCGAGGAGCTTCGCTCGAAATGTCCCGACCCGGAGCGTGTGCACGTCCTTGGTGGAGACCTGCTCGACGAGACCTCGTGGACCGGGCTCGCCAACAAGGCGCAAGCCGCTGCAGGTCCCATCGACGTGCTCGTCAACAACGCCGGCGTGACTCAGCGCGCAACGGCCCAGGACACACGTCTGGCCGACGTGCGTCGACTGATGGAGCTCAACTTCTTCGCACCGATTGCACTCACCAATGCGGTGCTGCCCTCGATGTTGGCCCGCCGGAGTGGGCGCATCGTGGTCATCAGTAGTGTCGCGGGCTACGTCGGCACTCCCTTCCGCTCGAGCTACGCGGCGTCGAAACACGCGGTGCGCGGGTACTTCGACTCGCTGCGCGCAGAGCTTCACGATACCGGTGTTGGGGTCACGATCGTCTGCCCTGGTTACATCCGCACTGAGATTTCCACGCACGCCATCTCGAGCGATGGACAGGTGCACGGCAAAGCCGACGCGGCGGTCGCCTCAGGCATGGATTCGACCGACTGCGCCCGTAAGATCGCAGACGCAATCGCAAAAGGCCGCTCCGAGATCTACATCGGGGGCAAGGAAGTCTACGGCATCTACCTGAAGCGATTCTTTCCGAAGCTGGTCGAGCGCATCGTGCCCAAACACGTGCCGGAGTGACCAAGAAGGCCTGAAGCCACAAAGCACGGGTACGAGCGGGTCTTCCTTTCCGTGGATGACGAGGGTTGGCGTACCGATGGTCGATAGACGCCCCTCGCTACACGCGCGCCGCCGCGAACGCTGCTTGACGCCAACCTGAGAGGGGTTGTTGGGACCTCGACCTGGCTGGGAGCCCCTCGAGTATCGTTGCGTCGGGGGGATGTCCTTGGACGAAGCGCGCAACGGGCGTAGGCTGCGATCGATACACAGCCGATGCCATGCTCCCACACAATGACTTTTTCGTGTGCGGCGTGGCACGCGATGGCACACCCTCATACCCTCGCATACCCTGGAAATGCTGAAGTATCGCGGTTCCCGCGTTGGCATCGATGTTGCTTTAACGGTAGTTGTCTCTTGTCCAGAGAGGGCGACATGAAACGAGTTTGCCTAGCCATCATCGCTGTCACGCTTGCCCTTGGGGGTTGTGGCGGGGCGGGGGAAGCTCTCGGCACCGAGGGGTTCATCTGCAGCATCGACGGGAACACTTACACGCTCAAAGAAGCGGCTGAAGGGGGACACGAGGCCTGGCACCGCGGGCGATGCGACGATCCGATGTACTGCGAAGCGCCGACCGATTGCTTCGTCGGTGACCAGTGTATGCCGACGGTCGCCCCGGCAGACGAAGGGGGAGCAGGGTTGCTTGCGAATGAACCCGTCCCGCACTGGTGTGTTCCTGGCCCTACGCACTGCAATTGTCCCACCGTGTACCAACCGGTTTGCGGCACGGATGGCCGCAACTACGTAAGCGCGTGTGAAGCCGCCTGCGCCGGGGTCAGCATCGCGCACGAGGGGTATTGCGAGGAACCGACTGGAGGTGCCTGCGTCCGCGGTGGATGCAGCGGCCAACTCTGCGTCGAAGAGGGTATGGACATCGCCAGCACGTGCGAGTGGCGCCCCGTGTACCAGTGCTACCAAGAAGCCACTTGTGAGCGTCAGCGCAACGGACAGTGCGGATTCACGCCCACACACGAGCTGGTCGAGTGCCTCGAGCAGTTCGGCGAGTGCCAAAGCAACGACGACTGCCCGGGCCGCTTGATCTGCTACCCGCCGACCAAGACCTGCCAGCCGAGCTGCGAGATCTACTGCTTCCGTTATGACCCGGTGTGCGGGACGGACGGCGTCACCTACGGTTGCGGCGTCGTTGACGCGCACTGCCATGGCGTCGAGGTCGCGTATGAGGGGGAGTGTATCCCGGGTCCGATGTGCGGTGGCTTCAACACGGGCACATGCGCAGACCCAAGCCTGAGCTGCGAGTGCTGCCCAATCGGCGGTCCCGCACAGAGCTGTCTCTGCTCGACGCCCTGCCACAGTGATGACGACTGCACTGATTCGAGCCGGCCGACATGCAACCGGCCCGACTTCGTCGGTTCGACGGGCTTTTGCGCTCCGGCAGCGTTCCAATGCTGCTGGTTCTGTTTCTGAGCTATCCTGGTTTGGTGCCCGAAGCGCGGCTTCGTCCGAAGAGGCCGGAGAATAAGCCTTCGCCTCGGGACTTTCGAAGTAGCCACTGCGCCTTCTTGGTCAACGCCGAACCGGGGAGCGCGCCAACACGCACATCCAAGATCTCGCCGTTGTTCACGAACAGCAACGTGGGCACCGAGTGGATGTTGAAAGGCTGGGCCAGCGACGGCTGGCTTGCCGTGTTGATCTTAACGAAGCGAATCGGCTCATCTTCGAGCTCGTTGGCTACCAATTCGAAGTGCGGCGCCATTGCCATGCACGGCCCGCAGGAGGGCGACCAAAAGTCGATGATGGCGGCACCGCCGTCCTCGCTCATCAGGGCTTCGAGCTCCTGGCGCGTCGTTAAGTCTTCAATCATAGAAGCTCTGTAGCACATGCGTCGACCCACGTTGCAAAGTGGTCAGGGGTCTGGCCGTCCTTGTACACCACCGCGTTGTACTGCCGCCACCACGCGCGCGAGAGCCCCAATCCGCCTGGCAGCCCGGCCACCAGGCAGACGCGCCCGACTAACAAATGCGCCAAGGAGACGGGAGCTACCGAGCTGTACGCTCACGCCCGCGAGACCGCAGTCCGATTCTACAAAAAGGCGGGTCAGGCCGCGCGGCCTGCTTGGATGCGCTATCGACAGCGGCCGAAGGCTTAGCCCCCGTGCGCGTACTGGCACCGGTGTTCGTATTTCGCCTTGTTGTGTGCCTTGAGCTTCTTCGTCTGGGTGATGAGCACGGGAATCGACATCGGTAGCAGCCACCAAAACACGCTGCCGACGACTATGCCGCCGATCGCGCCGCCGCGTTTCCCCTCCGGGCACGGCTCCGACGGTCGAGGCTGTTCTGCCGCTGGAGGGTCAGTCGTTACCGTGGTTTGTCCGTACGCGAGCTCCGGCAGCGAAGAGAGCAAGAACAAGCCACACAGGATGATGCTGGCTGCTTTGAGTCTTTGATTCATCGGTGACCTCGGACCGAGGGTAGCCGGAAACCGGCCGCGGAGACGCCTTAAAAAGCACTTGACAGTATTAGAGATTACTCTCTAATATGCAACCATGGATGTCAATCTACACGAACGCCACTTTCCGGTTCCTCCCGAGCAGGTCGGGGCTCTGATCGAATCCTTGGCAGGTGACGAAGACAGCGTCTGGCCGTCCGAGCACTGGCCGGCCATGTGGCTCGAGAATGGTCTGCGACTGGGTTCGGCTGGAGGGCATGGGCCCATCCGCTACGCGATCGACGAGTACGTTCCCGGCCAGCGCGTGCGATTCCGATTTTCGGGTCCGCGCGGCTTCTCGGGATGGCACGAGCTGGCCGTGGTGCCGGCACATGATGGCTGCGACCTCCGCCATACCCTTTCGATCGACCCGCGCGGCCTGGCTCGAGTCTCCTGGCCCGTCGTCATTCGCCCGCTCCACGACGCCCTGGTGGAAGACGCCTTCGCCAAGGCGGCTACGACGCTCGGTCTCGACGGCACTCGCCCCCGATGGTCATGGTGGGTCCGGTTGCTGCGTCGGGCGCTTCGGGGCCATGGGTAGACCGCCTCGCTTCTCCGCCGAACAGATGTTGGACACGGCGAGGTCGCTCGTTGCATCGGGAGGCGCCCAGACGTTGACGATGACCGCGGTGGCCGACCGGCTCGGCGCACCAAGCGGCTCTGTGTACCATCGGTTTGAGAGCCGCGATCACCTGGCGGCCGAGCTTTGGCTGCGGACGGTCGAGCGCTTCCAGGACGAGTTCATCGAGCAGCTCGACACCGGAGGCGACCCGATCGAAGTTGCGGTCTCGGCCGCCCGGGGAGTGGTCGAGTGGTGCGTCGCGCATCCGGATGATGCGGTCGTCCTCACCCGATTTCGCCGACAAGAGCTGGTCTCTCGGGACGTCCCGGTCGCGCAGGCTCGACGCGCCAAGGCACTGGCCCGCCGCCTCGACAAGGCGCTCGCCCGACTCGCCGACCGACTCAACCGTCCCGTAGACCTGGTGACGCTGGCAGTCGCCGGAATTCCCTATTCGGCGGTGAGACCAGCGCTCGGAGCCGGGCGACCCGTTCCGAAATGGGCGGCCGAGGGCGTCGAGCGAGCGGTCCGTGCGCTCCTCTGCTGATCGGTCATCGAGCCTTCCTCGTCGCGCTGCCCCCGTGGTACTGTCGTGCCATGAAGGTTCAAAGCGACTCCCTCGTCCTCTTCTTTGCGAGCGCGATCGCCACGGCCTCGCTTTGTATCGGGTGTGGCGGTGACAATACGGGCGGAACGGGCGCGACGGGCGGAACGGGCAATGGCCTCACCGACGCAGAGCGTGCGTGTCAACTCACCGACGCAGCGACCGTGACCTCAATCTTCGAGGGTACCGCCAGCGAAGGGGTCCCTGACATTGCGCGAAACTGCAGGTTCGAGATTACAGATGGCGAAGCAGACTCGGTCAGTGTCTTTTACTTCGGAGCGGACTCGTCTTGGGACGGCGTTCGCCAGGGGTTTGAAGACAACCGCGGCGGCACGACCGATGTCCCGGGCATTGGCGACGAAGCGTTCTACCCGAACGACGCCGGTCCAAGCTCATTGATCGTGCGCGCAAACGGCATCATCTTCGAAGTGTCCGCCTTCATCGGCCTGACCTTCCCACCGACTCTCCCATCGGCCGCCCTCGAAGCGGCCGTAGCCGACCTCGCCCGCACGATCGCCAACGGCTAGTCGCTTGCCGGCGCCGCGCTGCTTTTCACTCTACTCAGACGCAATCGGCGGGACGAACACCCTCCATCTTAGGTCAACGCGGACCAAAGCTCGCCCGCCAATAGCGAAAGCGACGCACCTGTGTCCCTGTGCCGGTGCCAGGAGCAGCCGGCATTATGAACCGATTGAAGTTCCGCCGAGGATCAGCCGAGGACCTTCAAGAACTCCTCGTCGTCGATGACGATGGACGTTTCGATGGTAAGGACGTCTGACCACTGGTGGGACCATCGGCCCATCGCGACTGCATCGTCGGCCTCCACGAGGGAATAGCCACTGCGGTCGCTCGTGTTGTGCCACCGGCCAAGCAACTTGATGCCCTCAGGTGGTTGCCCCCCGCCCTCGAGGAAGCGTTTGATCGCTTCGTTTCTGTGCTCGGGGCGAATCGTATATTTGGAGATGAACTTCATGGCTTATTCTCCTACGGCGCGGCCGTCGTGTGTGAGGCATAAGACCGTGCCAGAGCCGTCGAAAAGCATCAAGAGGGAATCACGGCCACCATCCGGGGACAGGAGCCGAATGCGGCCGCGTACTGGTTCGCGCGCTGCCTCCTGCGCAGGTCTACTCGCCAAGCATGCGCAGGAGCGCCTCGAGGCTGTCTAGATCGCTGTCCGTCAGGTGCGGCAAGGGCACGAGCTCATGCGGCATGGCGTTCGACCGCGCTGGAGGCGTTCGGTAGAACTCCAGCACTTCGCGCAAGGTCGAAAAGCGCCCGTCGTGCATGTACGGGGGCGTCTTCGCTGCGCCCCGGATGCTCGGCACCTTGAACGCGCCTGCCAGGTGCGCGTCGGGCGCGAGGTGTTCGAGCTCGCTGCATCGTTCCCGATCGTCGGAATAGCGGCCGCGGCAATTGAACTCATCCAGGATCGCAGACTGCAGACCTGCGATGCGGCCCACGTCCAGGCTTGCCGGATCCGGCGAACCCGTTCCGATATTATGAAAACCACCGTTGGTGAACATCGGGCCGTTGTGGCACTTTAGGCATTGGTTTTTCGGATCGATGAATAGCCGAAGTCCGGCGATCTCGGAGTCGTTCAGAAGCCCCCCTTCTGCGGGTGCATCGACGTAGCGATCGAAACGCGTCGGCTCGAACTCGAGCGTCGACTCGAACGCTGCAATCGCTTTTCCGACGTTTGCAAACGCCACGTTGATCGACCGTCTCGTCCGAACGGGAACTTGCCGCCATGCGACACGGTGTGCCTCCGGACCGATGGGACCGGCGTGCGGCACCGACAACCCCTCCAGTGATGGCAGCGGGCCAAACAGGGATTCGTAGGCGCGCTCGTACTTCGCGTCCTGCCGGATGGCACGCACGACTGCCAGACGGCTGGAGCCCATTTCACGAGCGGCCTCGATCGGCACGAGTGCCTGCGCCCACAAGCTGTCACGCCGACCATCCCAATAGAACCATCGTTGCCAGGCCGCGCCGACCACACTCGGCGTATTGCGGTCGAGAACCGCGAGCCCCTTACCCGTTCTGCGTCCGTCCGTGAACGCCAAAGACTCCCGGTGACACGTCGCACATGACACCTCACCGTTGGCACTTAGCTTCTTGTCGAAGAAGAGTGCGCGACCAAGCTCAACGGCACGCGCGTCATCTTGCACGCGATTGGTGCGATCGCGGGGTCGTGGGCCCGCGGCAGACAACGACAGACTTCGCAGCAAACCCATCTCGGTTTCATTCCACACCGAACCGTGATGCCCGTGATCTCCTGCCGATTGCAGTGCAATCGTGAAGGCTGTGCGATGCCACCGACCCTGTTCGAGCACGCGAACGATCATCTCCCATTCGCCACCCATGTTGAAACGCATGCCATTCACGACGAACATGCCTTTGCCGAGATACCGCGAGACCGCAGGCTGGGTTGGCAGACCGTGTCCATGGGAGGGCATGCCACCGTTCACCACGAGTGCTTCCGGCATGAACGGTGTCAGTTTGCCGGGTCCGCGCAGCACCTGAATGCGCCACCGATGCATCACGTTGACGGGGATTGGGAGCGTATCGGTGTGAACGAGCACATGCACTCCGCCGGTTTCACTCTGAGCGTTCGCCACAAACCCCCAAGCAGGCGTCTCGACCTGCAGCGCTGCGTCCACACCGGCGTCCGCGCCCCTGATGGGTTTGGAGTTGCAACCGCTTGTCACGATGGCCATCATGACGGGGACCCAGCACCATGTCGCTCGTCGACGCATCAGCAACGCGTACCGTAGTTGCGATGGATCACGATTGCGCAGCGAGATCTCGACCACGGCGTGAGCGGTGTCGCGAACGCACCCCGGCCAGCATCAACACCGCGAACACGCTGAACGGCGCATTCTCGGTGTTTGGCGCGTTGACAGAGCAACCGCTCGAGTGGATCGGTTCATCCTCGATGGTGCGAACGTATCGCGCTATCTCATCGATGGTTTCCGTTGGAAGCTCCGAAGTCGAGTCGTGACTTTCGATCGCTTCCTCCAACGTCGCGGCAGAACCATCATGCAGGTATGGAGGAGTTGCCCACACACCCTGCAACGATGGGGTGTCGAGCCCATCGAGTGGTTCGCCGAGGCGTTGGCCGGACGTCGCAGCCAGCGTTCCGACGTCATGGCGGGCGCCAGTCCAGCTGTCCGTCATCGCCGAGCCACCGTGACAGACGTTACAGCCCGCAATTAAGAACTCGATCCTTCCGTTGTCGACAGTTGGGTCTGGGCCATCTACCGTGCGAAATGGGCTCTCCGGGACGGCCGTAAGCGAGTGCACGTATGCTGCCAATGCATCGAGGTCCGGGGAAATGCCTGCCTTCGGGTCGCCGAGTGGATCCTGGCGTGTTCCAGAGAAGAAATCCGCGTCGTCCATGAGGCCGGTGCCACCGGCAAACGCGCGGATCTGCGCTTCAAAATCCTGGATCTCGTCGAAGTTGCCACTCCAGTGAACCATGCCGTGAGCCGGTCTTCCGCGACCGACCAGCGTGATCGTGTTGCGCAACCCCTCTCCGACCGCAGCGAAATCCCACACTCGGCCGTCTTGTCCGCCTTCCTTGTGGCACGACGCGCAGCTCATGTAATCGAACGCGGCGAGGCGATCGTCTGCTGCGTCGTAGAAGAGCTGCTTGCCCACGAACACGGTGGGGTCGAGGGCTTCTGACTGGCTCGTGCCAACCACCGCGAGCTCGGAAGCGCTGGTCACTGCACCACCCTGAATGATCGCGTCGACGTCCATGATCGTGATCGTTCGATCCATGAAGTTGTGAATGTACAAACGGTTGTCCGAAGAGCGAACGAGCCCTTGGGGTGCCCGCCCAACCTGCATCCGGCCGAGCTCCATGCCAGACACCGCATCGTTCACGACGACCTGGCGATTGCCCTCGAGCGCCGTAAACAAATGAACGCCAAGCGACCCAAACACCGCGTCGGTCGCGATAGATGCATCGTCATGTTCGACCCTGGCACCGCGAACCTCGCTCAACGTCGCGAGATCGATGTGCGAGCTCACGGCGCGTACGGCCTGGTCGAATCGAAGCGCCTCGCCACTTCGCATCGCGCCTCCGAGAACGTTGTCTTGCTTCGAAGGGACATACGCCATCGAACCTGTGGGGGCGATTACCGCCGGGCCCAGATAGTTTGGAATCCCAGGACCACTGTGCTCGGTCGGCGCGACATTGCTGTGGCCCAAAATGATCGGCGTGTCCACTTGCAACGTTTGTGCGTCGACTGGTGTGACCCAACCGCCATACTCCTGGACGCCATCGTCAACCACTGGCGCGGTCCCCGCTTCGCCCGGAAGCGGTGGCGTCACGAAATGCGACACCAAGAGAAGTGCAGACTGTGGGTCAATCGATAAGTGCCGTGGACGCCGACCCACGTTGACGAGATCCACTCCGCTGTTCGTGATACGGGCGACCTGGCCGGTTGCCTCAAGTGCGACAAACACGCGGCTTTCCGAGAACACGATCCCGTGCGGCTGCGAGCCACGCGGGAGCGAAATCGTATCGATGCGCTCGAACGTGCCTGTGTCGTGAATGGAAATGGTTGCGCTCCCCTTGTTCACCACCCAGGCTTCAGGTGCCGCTGGATGCAAGGCTATCGCCCACGGCCTGTCATCCGTTGGAAGCTCACCAAGAAGGGCCCCATCTGCGTCGATCACCGTGAGGGTGTTTTGGTCGGGGTTTACGTTCCAAACACGATCCCCGCCTGCGTCAGCATCGAGCGCGATGGTCGACGAATGTCGCGGCGGCTCTGCCAAGAACGCGGCCGCATGAATGACCTGTACGAATTGCTGACTGATCTGCCGGCCGGCTTGATCCGAGGCGAGAACGATGACCGTGTACCGACCAGGCTCCGTATAGGTGTGCGCCACGGTTGAATTAGTCGTCGTGGTCGAGTTGCCGTCGCCGAACGCCCACTCGTAGTCGATCGTGCCAGCGCCCTGTGCTGGGGCTGACCACATCACGTTAACGCCGACCGGTTGTGGCTGGGTCTGGACGATTGACGTGAACTCCAACGGCACGCTGACTTCGCCCACATCTCGTCCATCGAAGGACGTCTCCGAGAAGGTGGGGCCGCTCCAGCGAATGCCGAGTTGCGCGGGTCCCCCGCCATTGAACATCTGCACCTCGACATCGTGGTATCCGGCTGTCAACGAAACCGAACCGTCTGCGCGCAAGAGCCCGTGCACCCCGTCGTTGTCGACCACCAAAGCGCTGTCGACCAGAAGCTTCGAGCCATCGTCCGATAGCGTTGCGAAATTGTAGACACCCGTTGTCTCGACAAAGAACTGCGCACGGAACCGCAGCGCGTAGTCGGTATCGCGGAGCCGAACCTGCAACGTGAAATCGTCTGTGTTGCCAGTGGCTTCTGGCGTCAACGCGTCCATGTCAGGCAGCGACGACCAAATGCCGTGAAATACCTCGTAGCTGATGGGTACGTCTGGTTGTGCGACATCACGCACCACTTGAAGTGTGTGACCGATCGACGGCACACCCTGCGCATCGACCGCGAACAGCCAGTAGTACCCCTGAACGAGCACGTTCGGGTTGTCATTGAAAAAGAGAGTGTACTCGCCTGGTGCGTCTTCAACGAAGTCGACCGGCACGAATCGCGCATCGGTGTTGATGGAGTGTGTCACGCCGGCGAGCCGGATCACATTGAACGCCTGCACTCCAGGGCTCGCAGTGACGCTATGCTCATCGCCAGCTTGCGCGCTCGGTGCACTCTGCGTGATCACGGGACGCACTGCTGGCACGCCGCCCGCGGAGAACAGATACGGCGGTGAGAAGATCTCCGCGTCTTGATGGTTTTCCGGACAATTCCCGCAGAGACCACCGCCCCCAGACAGAACGCGTCCATCCTTGAGTAGCAGCGCGACAGAGTGGTAGTTGCGCGGCACCGTGTGTGGCGCCATCAGGGTCCACTGATCGGTTTGTGGATCCCAGATCTCCGGCTCCAGAACGCTGGTTTGGTCATTGAAGATCTTTGCGTTCTCGTTGCCACCAACGACGATGAGCTGGCCCGTCGGCAATAGGACGGCATTGTGATTGGTACGCTTGTACGCCATATCACTGGCTTGTTGCGTTAGCGGGGCAGCGCCATTGACGTCGATTTTGATCACTTCGCGCGACGAGGCTTCTGGCGCTTTTCGATCCTGCCCACCAACCACCAATACCTTGCCGACGTCATACATCGTCGCTGTCCCGAACCCGCGCGTTTGGTCTCCCCCTAGTCGTGTGCCGGCGGCTTCGATATCGCCCGAGCCGACCGCATCGTACCAATGCATGCTGGGCCATGGCCCGGAGTGGAATACACGCCCATCCGGTGCGACGTGCAGGAACGACCACCACTGCGAGTTCGTGCCGCCGTTATTCGCGCTTCCGGAGTTCGTAGCAGCTTGCTCAGCGGCCGCCGTCGTCATCTCCATCCCAGGCAAAGCCGTCCACCGATCGATGGGTGCCGAATAGCGTTCCACGACTGGGCCGGCGCCTTGTGCAAACACCGCCATCACTTCGTCGTTGGGCAGCGTTAGTTGCGTGCCATACCAACGCGGGAAACCCATGTCCGACCGTCTGGACCACACGAGACTCTGCGGATCAAACGCCGCCGTCCGTCGGTTGACTTGCCGGCCGCCCGTCACCATTACCGCACCATCCTCCATCAACGAAATGCCAGCGCAGAAGATGTCGTTGTGAGGGTTGTTCGTCGTCGTGAAGCTGGCCGAAACAGGATCGTAGACGGCCGAGTGCGTGAAAAACTCTCCGTTGTTTGGAAACGCGGTCTCCCTGCTTGCAGACCAAGTCACAATGCGCCCATCCGGAAGATTCGCCGCGGAGACGGGAATGTGCGGCCACGCGATCACCGGACTCCACGCACCAACCATTTCCGGCCCTTGTGCAGATCCACTGCTTGTGTTGAACAACAACGCTGCGGAACAACAGAAAAGGAACCCCAGCGCGCCATGCCGGAGCGAATGGAAGGTCTTGCTTGTCATGCTAGCGGAGTACGTCGAGGCGAGGACGGTGCTTGGGGGGCACCGCGCCGTCAATCATAACATCCAGAAAGGCGCGATCCTAGGGGGGTCTCGGCGAGTTGATAGGGGAGTCTTTCAACCGGGTGTAGTGGTCGCAAACGGTCTTGCCAGCGTCGCCTGCCATCACAGGCGTTGCAGGTACCGAATCGCTTCGTTTGCACTGCCGCGGAGGCAAGCGTTGGTGTTGACCCTCTTTCTTCCGAGGCCACCCCTGGGCCGGTTTCTGGCTTTGCGCAGCGCGGGGATCGCTTTCTTGCTGCCGAGGGCGCGAAGGTTTGCGACGGCTTCCTTGCGATCCGGACAGGTTTCTCCCTGCTGCAGGTCGAGCGTATAGGAATCTAGGCGGTCGATTCGATCGCTCAGGCCTACCTCTTCGGCGACCTTGACGGCTTTGTGCCGCCGACGTGGCACCTTCGACGATGAAGCGAAGTCGATGAGCTGGTCGGCCGCCGTTTGGTCGCCCGCCGTAGAGACCAACGTACCGAGGAACTCGAGCGCGGCATCGACGACATCAGGGGGAGCCTTCTTGTCCAGCATTCGCTCGACATTGGCGCGCATGCGCTTGTTGTTGGCGAGCTCGGGATCGAGAGAGAGGGCCTTTTCGTAGGCGATCAGAGCCTGCATGCTGAGCTCCTTGTTGGCCTGCGCATGACCGAGGCTCATGACCGCGTAGGGCTCTTCGGGCGCCGGGGCGTCGGGGCCCGTGCTTCCGAACGCAAGGGCAAGGCCGGCCGTCAGGACGATGACCACGATCGCAGCTGCGAGCATTCGCTTGGTTGGCCTTTTTTGGGGGACTACCCGAGCAAACCGAGTCGTCAGCAAGGCGCGAATGCGATGGATGTCGAAAGGGGGGATCTCGCGAAGCCCCGACCGGCGTCCATCCTTGCCCAGCAGGATCTTGTCGATTCGCCCGATGTACTCCTTGGCACTGCCGATACGGTCGTCCGGCTTTTTCTCGAGGCCGTGGAGGATGAGGCGCTCCACAGCGTCGGGAACGTCCACGTCCGGTGCCACGTCTGCGAACCTCGGGACTCTCTCCGAAATATGCATGCGCAGGAGCGCGCCCACATCGTGGGTGTCGAACGGAGGGACGCCCGCGATCATCTCGTACAGCATCACCGACAGGGAGTAGAGGTCGGCTCGCCCATCGATCGGGAGCCCATACGCCTGCTCGGGTGCGATGTAGGTCGGGGTGCCGATGGCGACGCCTTGCTGGGTCAGCTTGGCGTCGTTGATCAGCAGCAGCGTGTCCGATTCGGGTTTCGCTTCATCGTGCAAGAGCTTTGCGATTCCAAAATCGAGGATCTTGGCGAAATCGGGGTCGCCGTCCTCTTGGACGAGGATCACATTTTCCGGTTTGACGTCGCGGTGAATAATCCCAGCGTCGTGGGCGTAATCGAGAGCGCTGAGCACGTGACGGCCGATGTGAAGCGCGCGTTTCCAGTCGACTCGCGTCTCTTGCTCGAGCAAATCGAAAAGCAACACGCCATCCAACAGCTCGAGCACCATGTAGAAAGTGCCGTCGCTGAGCTTTCCGAAGTCCGAGACGTTCACGCAGTTCGGGTGATCCATACGCCCGATGGCAAACGCCTCTCGCTCGAAGCGCTTGATCATCTCGTCGACGTCCTCGACCTCCGGATGCAGCAGCTTCAGCGCCAATGGCCGCTGAATCGAGATGTGCTCCGCAAGATAGACGCACCCCATCCCGCCGGAGCCGAGAACCCCGGTGATACGGTAACGGGAATCCAACACGTCCCCGATCTGCGGTGTCTGAGAATCCTGGGTCGCAGTTAGCCCTTGCGCCCCAGTCCCCCTTAAAGTGCGCACTGATCCATTATTGCGAAAAAATCGAGCGACTGCCGGCGTGTTTGGCACCTACCTGCCCCAGAAGGCGATGCAGCGCGCTTTCGGTGGTGTATAGCGGCTGAGGAGAGGAGAGCATGAGTGTTGGCGGGACTGGAACCGGGAGCCTGAAGCCGTGGATTTGGCTGGCGGGGGTGAGCCTCGTGCTCGGGATGCTGCTGTTCGTCGGCGCTCGGAGCCCGAGCTCGCTCAAGCACTTGATCGGCACCTGGTTTCCCGAGGTTGCGTGGGTCGATGCGGAAACGCTCTCCGGATGGATGAACCGCGAACCGTCGGAGCGGCCGGTCATCCTCGATGTTCGCACGAAGGAAGAGTTCGACGTGAGTCATCTCGGGGGCGCCCTGCGTACGGACCCAGACCACCCGGATATCGCAGCGCTGAATCTCCGGGCGGAGTCGACGGTCGTCGTGTACTGCTCGGTGGGCGCCCGCAGTGCCGCCATCGTCGACGAGCTCGTAGCTGCAGGATTCGCAAAGGTCTACAACTTGGAAGGCGGGATTTTCGATTGGGCGAACGGGGGCCGTCCGATCTTCCGCGACGGCGAGCCCACCGACCAAGTTCATCCCTACGGCGAACCATGGGGGCTCTACTTGAAGAGCGAGCTACGCGCGCCGCTCGGCAACTAGGGTCAGATTGGCTCGACGGTTGCCTATCCGAAACCGTATCGGTGCTCGAGTGCCTCGAAACCATCGACTGCGGCCGATCCGGCTCGACCGAGTGCCTCGATCAATCGCTAGACTTCAGCGACTGCATTTCCCCTTAGTCGGCAGAGTCGACTCGCGCGAAGCCGCCGATTGTACTACTCTCCCGCGTCTATGCGCAGTCTTTCTTCATGGGGCGCGACCGCCGGCGCGGTCGTATGGGTATTCACTCTTTGCCTTGCTGGATGCGATGGCGATTCGGTTCCGACCGCTCCTGCGGATGAGCTGTTCTCGTCAGGACCGTACGAGGTCGGCTACCGCGAGATGACGATGACGTACAGCGCCGCGGCTTCCATGGAGCCGCGCGAGCTGGTGTTGCGCGTGTGGTATCCGGCGCAGGACGAATCCGGTGCGGCACCTGCGCGATACGCGGTGGCGGGCGTCGTCGATCTGCCTGCGGGGTCCGCGCTCGACGCGCCGCCGGTGACCGACGAGTCCAACCTGTCGCTCGTGATCTATTCGCACGGCAACGGCGGAGAGGGGTTGCTGGCTTATCCGTACGGTGAGCTCATGGCGTCATATGGATGGGTGCTCGTGGCGCCGAACCACACGGGCAACACAGCGTTGGATCTCGCGTTCGGTCCAGCGGACCCTCCGGCGCTGGTGGCGCTCAATCGTCCCACTGACATCACCGCCATCATCGACGAGTTCGAGTCGGGTTTGAGCGGTGATGACCTCGAGGGAAAGGCCGACGTCGATCGGGGCGTCTTCCTTTTTGGCCATAGCTTCGGCGGCTACACGTCGTTCACCGCGGGCGGCGCCGATGTCGACTACGATGCCGCTGCCGCCGCCGCCGACTGTGAAGGAATGATGAGCGAGAACTGTGACGTGCTCACCGATCCAAACGTCGAGGCGGCCTACCGTGCCGGGTTCGGGGACCCGCGTATCGTGGCGATCGCGCCGCAGGCACCGGCCTTGGTCGCTATTGCCGACGGCGAGCTCGGTGATCTCACCATTCCCACCATGCTGATGACCGGGCGTCTCGATCAGACGACTACGCAAGAAGAATCGGCGGACCCGTCATGGGCCGGCATCGACGATCCGGACGACATCTGGGTCGAAATGCCTCTGGGCGCTCACTACAGCTTCGTCACGATCTGCCACGACCTCGACCCTGACGTTCTCGCGCTGTTCATCAGCGGCGCCGATCAAGACGGTTGCAGTCCGGACTTCATCGATACGAGAGAAGCGGTTCCGGTGCTCGCCGCCTACTTGCTCGCCTTTGGCCGGCGCCACGTGCTCGGGCAAACCGAATGGGATGCCATTCTGACTGGTCCGGCCTTGGGCAATGAAGGCGACTTCGTCGTGACGCTAAAGTAGGGGCTTCGACCCCGCGGCGGCGCTTCCGCGCCAATTTCGACGAGGCCCCCGATCTTTGGTAAGTCATCCGGTTCGGGGAGGGTTGTGATGAAGCACTGGTCTTGGAAGCGGGGATGGTTGTTCAACTTTCGGTCGGAAGGCACCTGGTCGACTCAGGGGACCGCGTTGACCCTGACCTATAGGCAGGAAGGAGAGGACGAGAACAGTCTCCAACCGATCGACCCCCCGGTGACTGAGAGTGCAATGTGGAGTGTTGCCGGAAGCACACTGACCGTTTCCATAACCAGCCCGTTTCCGCCGATGATCGAGCTCATAGCCACCCTCGAGAAGCTCTAACGAGGTCACCTAGCAGCGGTTGCTTCAGGGCTACGGCGGCGCAGCCTATACCAGTGCTCATCGGGCCGAAGCAGGAGTTGCATGGGCTTGGGCAACCGGAAGTGCGAGGGCTCCACGTGGGTGATCTCCCAACCCGGGAATGCTTCCTCCACCTCGTCTCGGCTCGCGCCGCGTATCAACGGCCTTCTGCGCTTGGGCCAGACGAGCAATAGGACGGTTGCGTCCGGGGAAGCGATGGCGCTGACTCCACGGCCCATGGCCTTGCGCTGCTCCTCGTTGAAATCGTGGAAGGTCCCGGTATCGAGGACCAAGCGAAAAGAGCCGCCGATGTCCGCCCGCTCTAGCGCGGTCACATCACCGCGCACGAACCTCATGTCGACGCCCGCGTCGTGTCCGCGTTCGCGGCCGCGTCGAAGAGCCTTGTCGACGAAGTCGATCCCGGTGACCTGCCAGCCGCGCTTGGCGAGCTCGATCCCCCAAATGCCGCTCCCCGTGCCGATATCGAGCGCTGTCCCGTACGGAGGCTCGCGGCCGCGCTCCTCGCGGTCGAACATCTCCGAGATCTTCTCGGCGAACGGCGGATCATGGGCGGCGTCCTCCCAAGGGTGGAAGCCGAACGAATAGGCGAGCCGATAGTTCATGGTGCCCTCCGCTGGGCGGTTAGGATACTCTCGTTGATGGATTTCGGTCTAGGGGCCGTGCCACAGCAGAGGAGGAACCATGGACACCACGACTCACGAGATTGCGTCCGATATCTTCCGCATCAGCACGTTCGTTCCAGAGATTGGGCCGACCGGGTTCACGTTCAATCAGTTCCTGATCCGCGCCGATGAGCCGCTATTGTTTCATACGGGACCGCGCGCAATGCTTCCTGCCGCCTACGATGGCCTACTCGCCGCGGCGGCGCCGGCAGCATAGACGGTTAGTGCCTCGTTACCGACCGAGATAATCCCAAATCTCCGGTCCGTAGTGGACGCCGAAGTAGAATACGGCAGCCAGTGGCACGATGATGCTGAGGATGGCGAGAATTAGGCCGAGGACTACGATCGCGTAGTCCCATGCGCCGGGTTTTGACTCCGGGCTTTCGTGCTGGCGGATGAGCTCGAGGTTTCGGCGGTTCGATTTCCAGGCAGCGTCGAAGATGTCTCCGACGACGGGAAGTGCGCCGAGGACGACATCGACCAGGATGTTGAGAAGCATTCGTCCCAAGATCACGCGTGGCACGCCCCGACGGAGCGCGAGCGTCAAGAGCCCGATCGAGCCTACCCCCGTGACTGCGTCGCCGATGCCCGGAAAGAGCAGCCCGATGATCGGGTCGATCCCAAAACGAAAGTCGGTGCCAGGGATGCGAAACCGGTCGTCGAGCAACGAGACCAATACGTCTGCCCACTTCCTGAGCTTGGACACCGAGCGCTGAGCGTCAGCCATGGCGCAGATATGACCGCGCATGGACGTTGCGTCTACTTGCGCACGCGAACGACCAAGATGCCTAGCGCGACCAGGATTGCGAGCGCGAGTCCTTGGCCCACGAGACCCGTGGGGTATGCGGATGCGGCCTCGGTCGATAGGCTTGGTGCGAGCGTCTCGAGGCGGCTGGTGAGCTCCGTACGCAATGCCGTCATCGCCTCGGTTCCCTGGCGCGCCGGTGGGAGCGCGTCGATCGCGGCGAGGGCTTTGCGGTATTCGTCCTCCGCGCGTGAAGCTTGTCCCAGTTGGTGAGCGAGGTTTCCCGCGATCGCGCGCCAGCGTGGCGAGTGTCGAAGGGTGGGGCTGAGTAGATCGGCCCAACGGAGCGCCTCCTCGTAATGCCCTCGTTTCTCTTCCTCTTCGACGGCAAGCTCGACGAGCGATGGAAGCGGACCGAGATCGGCCACAGCCTCTCGAAGGGCCGCGAGCGCCTCGTCTACCCGCCCTGCATCGATCAGCGCTCGTGCGCGCTCGAGATAATAGCGGGGTGCGGGCCGTTCGAAGAGGGCGATGGCGCGAGTGTAGTCATCGGTCCCCTCGTCGATGTGACCCAGAGCGACGTGCGCCCGCGCCCGAATCAAGTAGCCATCCGCATGCTCCGGCTCCTGCGACAACACCGAATCGAGAAGCGCTACGGCGCGTTCGTTCTCTTCGAGCTCGACCAGGACCTTGGCTTTGAGGAAATCGATGTTGGGTGCGCTCGGCTCGACTCGACCTGCCGATTCATAGTCCAGAAGTGCCTGCGCCCAGCTTTCGTCGAGCGCGTAGAGTGACCCCCGACGGACATAGAGTGCTGCGTCGCCCGGTTGTTGCTCGATCTCTTCGGTCAGCGCCGCGATGCGCTCGTGAACGTCCCCGTGGCCGAGCGCGATCGAGGTCGGGACCAGGACCGCGATGACCACCGTTACGCCGATCTGCCAACGCTTGCGCATCTCCGTCCCCTCAGTCCTTTTGGATGGTGAAGCTATCCTGCGCGCTCCCCGCATCGTCGAGGAAGGTCGCTTCCAAGCGTGTGTCATCGACATCGAGCACCACGGAGCCTAGCTCGAGCAAAGAGATGTACATGGCGGGATGATCAAGAGACGCGCTGCTGGTCTTGCCCGAGCTTCCGGCCACAATGTACACGGCCCCCTCGGTCGTCGCGCCAGGCTTGCGGTAGGCACCGTCACCGCCTTCGCGTCCGTCTCCGCTGTCGATCATCATCGAGCCGGTCAAGGTGCCGGACGGGCCATAGTGACCGTTGAGCAGCATCGATCGCTCATAGGAATGACTGTGCCCAGAAAGGACGAGGTCGACCCCGTACGCTTCCAAGATCGGCAAGGCAAACTCGCGCATGTCCTCCAAGCTGCCTTCCGAGTCCGAGTCGTGGGATCCCTTCGAGTAGGGCGGGTGATGCCAGAACGCGACGATCCACGGCTGAGTCGTGGCGGCGAGGTCGTTTTCCATCCAGGTCATCATGGGCCCGTCGGGATCGGGATCCGAATCGTACGAGTCGAGACAGACGAAGTGCACGTTGGCGTAGTCGAATGCGTAATAGGCCTCTGTGCCAGACGGCACCCCGCCCGCTTCCGCGGCCGTCGGGAGGGTAAAGATGTCGTAGTAGGGGCCGGTCTGCGTCGCGGAGTCGGCGCTATGCCCGTCGTGGTTGCCGAGTGTTGGCCAAAGCACCGCGTTTCGTAGCGTGTCGGGATACATGTCGAAGACGGCTTCCTGATACTCGTTATCGGTTCCGTCCGAATAGGCGTTGTCGCCGAGCATCAACCACAGGTCGGTTCCTCGCGATCCAGTGAAGGATTCATAGGCGTCGCGAACCGACCGCGCATTGTCGTTGGCGGTACCGGAGTCGCCGAGCACCCAAATCCGGGTCGGCCGTGCGGTGCCGGGCTGCGGGGCGGTCGTGAAAAAGTGGTCGTCATCGGCGCCGACGAGCGGTGCGGTGGAGGACCCGATCGCATAATAGTAACGCGTGTCGGCTGCGAGGCCCTCGATGCGAACCGCATGCTCTGCGGTCGGCGCCGAAGACGCAGCAACGTTGGTGAGGGAAGTCGGATCAGCCCCGTAGGCCACGACGGAATCGGTATCCTCGTCAGTGCGCCACCGGATCACCACGCCGTCGCTCGACCCGCTCTGAAGATACGGACCACGCGTGACGGTGGCTGGAGCGTCGGAGCAGGTCCCACAATCGGCGTCACACGTGCTGCAATGCTCGGAGGCATCGCAGGTGCCGTCGCCACAAAGATCCGGACATAAACCGCAATCGGTCGCGCAAGAAGTGCAGGTCTCGTCCCCGGCGCACACCTCGTCACCGCAACCGATGGGACATGCACCGCAATCGCTCGCGCACGAGGAGCACGTCTCCTCCGCGCTGCAAACCGAGTCACCACAGGAAGCGCTAGGCCCCCCAACATCGGTGGCGTCACCCTGGCAGGACGCGAGCAGGAACGAGAGCATCAGCGTGGCGCTCGCGACGACCAGGTGCCGCGCCTGCCGCTGCTTTCCCAAAGCACGACTCTGACCCATAGGGATTAAAATAGCAAGATCGCTGGGTGGCGTCGAGGTTTTCCAAAGTCGCGGGCATAGTACGGCTAGAGGGAGCCGGTATGCCCGCGATTGAAACAGACAACCTTCGATTTGAAGTCGAAGAGAACCCGCCTCGGGGGCGCTTCAAATTGGTGAACGACGAGGGTCAGGTGCTTGGGGAGATGATCTTCAGCCGCGAGGCGGACGATTCGATCACCATCGAGCACACCGAGGTCGATGATGCACTTCGCGGCAAGAAAGGAGGGCTTCGGCTCTTTCAAGGAATGGTCGCCTGGGCCCGAGAGACTGGGACCGGCATCCGGTCGACCTGCCCGTTCGTCAGCAGAATGTTCGACCGCGACCCATCGAGCAGCGACGTGCTGGAGCTCTGATGACCGAAATGTCGAGTCGGTACGTCGAGGTGGATGGGCTAAACATTCACTACCTGTCGGCCGGAGAAGGTGTTCCCGTTTTGTTGATTCACGGGTTTCCGACGTCGTCGCATCTATGGCGCAACGTGATGCCAGCGATTGCCAAGAGTCACCGCGCGATCGCGATCGATCTTCCGGGCTATGGCCTCTCCGACAAGCCGTTGGACATCAAGTACAACTTCTTCTTCTTCGAAAGAGTGCTCGATGGTTTTCTCGACGCACTTGGAATCACCAAGACCGCTCTTGCGGTACACGACCTTGGAGGGCCGGTCGGCTTGTTTTGGGCGGTTCACCATCCCGAGCGGCTCTCGCAGCTCGTCATTCTGAACACGTTGGTCTACCCCGAAACTTCGTGGGCGGTGAAGCTCTTCTTGATCGCCCTTAAATTGCCAGGGGTGCGCGACTACCTGGTGAGCCAGAAGGGGCTCGTCGCCTCCATGAAGTTTGGCGTCGTTCACAAGGATCGCCTCAACCGAGAAGCGCTCACTCCTTACACGGTGCCTTTCGTCGATTCCGCGGCGCGCCAAGCATTGATCAAAGCGGGTTCGGGCCTCGGCATCAAGGGCCTTGCCGAGATCGCGCAGAAGCTTCCAAGCCTCAAGGCACCGGTCCGCATCATCTATGGCGAAAACGACCGCGTCTTGCCCGACATCGCCAAGACCATGCGACGCGTGAAGGGCGACCTCCCGCAGGCGCAGATCACGTCGCTACCCAATTGCGGCCACTTCTTGCAGGAAGACGAGCCTCAACGCGTGGGCCAACTGATCCACGAGTTTCTCGTTTCATGAGCCGACCAACTCCCGCAGCTTCGCCTTCGCCCCTTCCAAAATCGGAACCCCATCTCCGACGATCAGCGCATCAAACTCGAGCTCGGCCAACTCGCGCACGCTCGCCCGCAACTGAGCCGGGTCATCGACTACGCGATCGGGCAAGAAAGAGAGCGCTCCCGGCGGATTCCCGATCACCACATCGCCGACGACCAGGATCCCCCGCGCTGGGTCATGCAACGCGATTTCGCCTGGAGACTTTCCGGGCACGCCGATGACGGTGAAAGGGCCGACGCGTTGTCCCACCTCGAGTGCTGCGTCGATGTGCGTGCCCTGTTCCCGCGCGTGGGCTGCATCGGCCGGGTGAATGGCCACTTGTGCGCCGGTTTGCTCGGCGACCTGGTTGGACGCGCGGGTGTGGTTGCGGTTGGTGATCAGAATCTGCGCGACGCCCTGCTCCTCGAGTCGATCGAGCACCTCATCGCTCGGTGGGACCGGATCGACACAGAGGTTTCCTGCCTCGTGCACGAACAGCGTTCCATTGAAATCATAGCCATGCGGCTCGGAAAACCACGACCAAGTGAGAACACCAGGCAGCAGTTGGCGCATGGGCAGAGGGTATCGAGTCGCCTGCCAGTCCGCTACACCGCCGGTGCCGCCTAGCCGCTCTCACCACCGAGGTCGTCCCAGTACGCGTCCATTGTAACCTTGGTTTCGGCGCGTTCATGGGCGTGGACCCTTGGCCTTTGGAAGAGGCAGTTTTCGGGGTAGGGTCTCCTGATGGCAAGGGAGCGGCACGCAGTTCCAATGGATCACGGGATGATCCTCGAGGCAGGCGTTGGGACTCTCGCGGATGGGAGTCCGGCGATCCCGACGCGAATCGAAAGCATCGGTTGGAAGATCCCCGAGCGCATCCTGACGACGCGGGAGCTGATGGAGAGCACCGCGCACAATACCCACATCGAGCTCGAACGGCTGACCGGGATCCACCAGCGACACGTCTGCTCGGAAGGTGAAGACTCGTATACTCTGGCCGTTGGGGCGGCCAGGGATTGCCTCGACCACTCGCATCACGGCCCCGAGGACATGGAGATGCTGATCAACTGCAGCATCAGTCGGTACAAGGGGGGGCTTCGGCATCAGTGGGAGGCGCCGCTGAGCTTGAGCATCAAGGATGCCATCGGCGCGCACCGAGCGATCAGCTTCGACATTTCGAATGCGTGCGCAGGGATGATGACCGGCGTCTTCATTCTGCACGATTTCATCCGACGGGGTGTCATCCAGCGGGGCATGGCCGTGAGTGGCGAATGCATCTCGAACCTAGGCCAGAACGCCGCGAAGCAGGTCCGCTGGGTACTCAGCGATCAACTCGCCTCCCTTACCCTCGGCGACGCAGGGACGGCCGTGATCGTCGAGCGCACAAAGAGCGAGACCGATCACATCGCCGTAGCAGGCTTCACCACGCTTTCCGAACATAGTCGCCTATGCCTCGGGGCACCCAGCAAGGTGGGCCCCGGCGCTTCGATGTTCACCAAGGCACGGCAAATTCACCAGGTCGCCATCTCCGAGTCCCCCCAACTGCTGAAAGAGGCGCTGGACGCCGCCGGCTACAGCTTTGGCGACATCGATTACATCATCCCTCACCAGACCTCGGCACGGGCCATCGAGCGTGGTGCAAGAGAGATCGGGGAGCGTCTCGGTGTGCAGCCAAAGCGCGTGGTGGTCACGGTCAATGAGTTTGGCAACACGTCGTCGACCACTCATTTCGTAGCGCTGCGGAAGTACCTCGGTGAAAAGCGCTTCAAGAAGGGCGATACCATCATGCTGATCTCGTTTGCATCGGGGCTCGAGGTAGGTGTCATGATCTTCCCCGTCGAAGAGATTCTGGATCGCTATGGGAACGAAGATTGAGGCCGCCAGCACGGCTCGCCCCCGTAGACGCCTAGGGGGGACCGGTGCGATCAAGCTTGCCGACGCCGCCGCCCAAGCGTGCCTCGAGCGTGCGGGTCGCACTGCAGCCGACATCGACTTTTTGATCAACGCCGGCATCTATCGGGATAACAACATCGGTGAGCCGGCGGTGGCCTCGATCATCCAAGAGGACATCGGCGCTAACCCAGACCCCCCTCTAGAGGGTGGTCACGGGACCTTCTCGTTCGACGTCGTCAATGGTGCGGTGGGCGTTCTGACAGGCATCCACATCCTCGATGGGTTCCTGACCTCGGGTGCGATCGACGTGGGCATCGTCGTGACCTCCGATGCGGACCCGGAACGCGGCAGCAACTGGGACTTCCCCTTTGGTCTAGTCGGCAGCTCCGGTCGTATATCGCGAAGCGGGACCTCTAGGTTTCCGTTTGCCGCGTTTGGCGGCGCGGTGCTGCTCTCGCGGAGCGACGACGAAAACCAGGGCTTCTCGCGGTTCGCCTTTGCGACCTTCTCCGAGTTCAAGCATCTGCTCAAAGCCGAGATGAGTTGGGAAGAAAGGCCGATTCCGCGCGTGGTTGCCGACGTGGTTCCCGGGTTGGAGCCCGGCAGAAATGTCTTGCAGGTCGACCAAGGGGAGGGCTATGCGGCGCGGTGTGCAGAGTGTGCGCTGACTTCCACCGGCCCGTTCCTCGAGAGCGCCGGGCTCAATGTGAAGGACATCGACCTCGTCGTTCCGAGCCCGACGCCCGCAGGCTTTGCCGACACCTTCAGTCAGGCGCTCGGGGTGCCAGCCGATCGCGTCGCGCAGGTGGACGAGAGTTTCGCCCGGGTGCACACGGCCGGCCCGATCGCTGCGCTCGAAGGGACCATGCGAACCGGTCAGTTTGGCGACGCTCGCAACGTGCTCTTCGTCATGGTGGGAGCGGGCATCACGGTCGGGCTTGCCCTGTACCATCCGTAGGCGCGACTCCGGCCGTCTTGAAGCGATGCTCTGCAACGTCTTTGAGAGCACGATTGAAGGTGTCGAACACGGGGACTTGATCGCGGAACAGGAAGCTCATGGGCCCCGCCAATAGCCCGCGGAACACCTCGCCGTGTACGAAATGCGTCCCCGATCCCTCCGCCATCAATAGAAAGTAGTGCTCGCCGCTGACGCCGAGCCGCGAGCCGACCCACCGAAGCTCCCGCTCGGGGTCGGAACGCATGATGCGGACACGAAAACGAAGATGGAGACCGATGTTCGATCGGTAATGAAGCTTTGCTGTGCTTCCCTCGGTCGCCGGCCCCTCGGCAGCAACGACCATCGGGTTCCATTCGTGGAAACCGGAAAAGTCAGTCAGCACCGCCCACACCACCGAAGGCGGGGCGTCGATGTTGATCTCGGTGCGGATGTGCGTCTCGCCCATGGCTTTGGACGGTAGTCCTTTCGAGGTGCGGCGTCCATACGTAGTGGTCTGCTTCGACGCGTCGGGTGCGGGCGCGATAGCGAAACGAAAAGCCGGGCCAAATCGCGATGTTTTTGCCGTCTTCCTGCGTGTACCAGCTCTTGCAACCCGAGGTCCAAACCGTGTTCTCGAGCCTTTGCTCGAGCTCTTCGTTGTAGCGCCGAAGCGCGGGGGTGCGGACGTTCATGTACTTGGCCTTCTTCTCTCGCAAGAGCTTCAAGCATTGAACGATGTAGTGCACCTGCGACTCGATCATGAACAGCAAGGAGTTGTGCCCAAGACCCGTATTCGGTCCGACGAGCTCGAACATGTTCGGAAAACCCGCCACCGTGATCCCGAGGTAGGCCTCCGCGCCATGTTCCCAGCGTGTGAGCAGGTCACGCCCTCCAAGGCCCTTGATCGTCAGCTTGTCCAAGTAGTTTCTGGGGTCGGCCTCGAAGCCGGTGCCGAGGATGATCGCATCGACCGGCCGCTCCACGCCGTCGCTCGTCACCACACTGTTCTCTTTGATCTCGGTGAGGGCATCGGTGACCAGCTCGACGTTCGGGCGATTGAACGTCTGGTAGTAGTTGTTGGAGAGGAGCACCCGCTTGCAGCCGATCGTGTAATCGGGTGTGAGCCGTTCGACGATCGCCGGGTCGTCGACGCAGTGCTTGATGTAGAGCGCGGCAAGTTTCTCGAGAGGCCTCGCGAGCCTGGGGTTCATGATCGGCAAGACACGAAGCTCGTTTCGAACGTAGAGCCATCCACGATGCAGCTTTCGGAGCTTGGGTGAGAGGCGGAACAGGAGCTTCTCGACCTTGGTGTACTCGCGATCGGGCTTCGGTAGAATCCAGGGTGCGGTCCGCTGAAAGACATGGAGATGCTTCACTCGAGGGGCGATCTCGGGCACATATTGAATTGCGCTTCCACCCGTCCCAATCGAGGCGACGGTCTTGCCTTCGAATTCGAAATCGTGGTCCCATTGCGACGAATGAAAGACCTTCCCTTGGAAAGTTTCGAGCCCAGGCACGTTTGGGCTCAACGGGACGTGTAGCGGCCCAGTGCCCAGGACGAAGGCATGAGCGGTGACCGTGCTGCCGTTCTTTGCCCGGATGCGCCAGAGCCCCGGGCCTGCATCGAAAACCGCTTGATCGACTTCGTGGCCGAATCGAATGTGCCTTCGGAGCTCGTGCTCGTCCGTGCACCGGAGGATGTAGTCGTAGATCTCCTTCCATGGTGCGAACTTGCGTGACCAGTTGGGGTTTCCATCGAACGAATACGAGTAAAGGTGCGATTGCACGTCGCATGCACACCCAGGATAGGTATTCACTCTCCAGGTTCCGCCCACCTCTTCGGCTTTCTCGAGCACGACGAATGAATCGATCCCAGCCTGTTTCAGCTTGATCGCCATGCACAAGCCAGAGAAACCCGCCCCAACGATGGCGACCTCGAAATCTGCTTCGCTATGTCTCGCGGGCGCACCCATAACTACCCTAATAACCACTAGAGCATGCTTGCGCCCGATGCCCCGCCGCAATTCGGGACTTGCGCAAAGAATGCGCGGAACGTCGTCCCGGAAACGGTGCATCTCGTGCGTCGCGCAGCTCTTGCGTCTGCTAAGGTTGCCGTCGGTACGATCGATCGGACGAGTGGAGGGCGAGTCATGGCCGACAAAGTTGCGTTCATCACCGGCGGCGCTTCCGGAATAGGCGCCGCGTTCGCCAGGCAGCTCGGAAGCCGAGGCGTCGAAGTGGTCCTAGCCGACCGCCAGATCGGTCTCGCCGAAGAGATCGCGACGGCGATTCGGCAGGGCGGCGGCCAGGCGACCGCAGTAGAGCTCGATGTGCGCGACGCCTCGCAGTTTGAACGCGTCGTCGACGACACCGTCGCGCGCGCCGGGCGCATCGACTATCTGTTCAACAACGCGGGCATCGGGGTCGGGGGCGCCATTCTCGGCTATACGCTTCCCGATTGGTACGACGTGTTCGACGTCAATCTCCGCGGCGTCGCGCATGGCATTCAGTCGGTGTATCCAATCATGTGTCGGCAGGGCTCGGGGCACATCATCAATACGGCGTCGGTAGCCGGGCTTTTGCCGACAGGGGAGGCCGCGAGTTACGCGGCGACCAAACACGCAGTCGTCGGGCTCAGCAAGACGCTTCGGATCGAAGCCAAAGAGCACGGTGTGAAGGTGTCCGCGCTCTGTCCAGGCGCGATTCGCACGCCGATCCTCACCACGGGGAAGTACGGACGGCTGAACCTCAAGGAAGGCGCCGAGACCAAGGTGATGGAGCTTTGGGAGAAGTTGCGGCCGATGAACGTAGACGTGTTTGCGGGCAAAGCGCTGCGGGAGATCGAGCGTAACAAGCCGATCATCATCGTGCCCTCGTTTTGGAAAGCACTCTGGTGGTTCGAGCGCTTTTCTCCAAGCCTCAGCCTGTGGTTTTGGGGCAAGCTGTACGGCCACTTCCGCGACGAGCTGGAGCCGTACCGGTTGCCGTGATCACTGATCTCGCCGCCTGAACTACTCCCGGGCGCGTCAGTCGAGCTTGAGGCCGCAGAGCGGGTCATCGGGGGCGCACGTCTCGCTCTTTTTCCTGGTCGAAGATCGCGTCGACCCGGCCTTGGCTCGCTCCTTTTGACGAGCCTCCCGCTCCTTTTGACGTTGCTCCCGCGCCTCGAGGGTCTGTTCGAGCTGCGCCGTCGCCTGCTCGGCCTCCTCGGCACGCCGCTGCGCGTCGATCAGCCCTTCTTGGGCGCGCTCTTTGTCCTCGAGCGCAAGTTGTTGGGCTTGGCGTGCTCGTTCGGCTTCGAGTGCCTTGTTTTCGAGCGCTGGCTTGACTCCGAACAAGTAACCCGCGGCGCTGCCGACGATTACAACAGCCAGACCGCCGACCAGAATACGTCGATTGCGGATCTTCCGTCTTTCCACCGTTTGGATAGCGGCCATCTCTCGCTCGTGTGCGTGTAGGCGCTCTTGCTCCTCCGCGCGGGCCTTGGCCTCTTCTTGGAGTTGGACACGGAGCTCGGCTTCCTTTTCGGCTTGCAGTCGACGTGCTTCTTCCTCGCGGCGCGCCTGCTCTTCGGCCATCCGGGCTTCTTCCTCGGCGCGACGCTGCGCTTCTTCTTCTTCGAGCCGGCGTCGAGTCGCTTCTTCCTGGCGACGACGGGCTTCCTCGGCCGCTTGGATTCGGGCTTCCTCTTCCTCGCGCACTCGAGTCTCCTGAAGACTGTCGAGCTCCCGCAATTGTGTCGTGAGGGAATCAGACCTCGTCGGTTCCGGCATAGTTGTTTCCCGCCTCCTCACTGATTCTGGCAAATCCGGAGGACCGCTGCCCATGGGTTTTGTCCGCATTTCATCAAAGACGCGCGACACCTCACGAGGATCTGCGGTGGGCTCCCACAAAGTTGTGAGCTGGGACACGAACTCGCAGGATTTCCGGGCTCGTCAGTAGCGGAACTCGATATCGACTTGGATTTGGGAGTCGTTGCGGAAGAATTCGAGGACGTTGTCACCTTGGGGGATATAACCCCGGCCCTCGAGCAAGATTTTCCAGTTTTCCCCGAAGCGACGTGCAGCTTCGGCAGCGATGAAAACCGTGCCGTCTTCGGTGTCGATGAAGGCGCCGATCAAGAATTCGGTGCTTCCCACGTCGTTGAGCGTGAGACGCATACCTGTGAAGAAGTCGTTGTTGAACAGGATGAAGGTGTTGTTGTCGCGGCCGTCGTAGTTGTACTCGAGGATCACGCCGACATCGACGACGCTCCCGTTGGCCTGAAAGAACGTGTATTCAAAACCTCCGGTGATCGCGCCGAACGTAGGGCCTTGGCCGCCTCGCACGATCGACTCCACCTTGAGCAGCCAGCCTTCGATCGTGTACTGCGCGTCCAGGCCACCCTGGTGGATCAGGGCGTAAACGGGTTGGAAGACCGGTACTCCCGCGCCGGTCGTAGTCAGGAAGAGCTGGGGGTCGCGCGCGGTACCGAAGAAATAACTCAAGCCCAAGTCGAGACCGGCGACAGCGTACGACCATCGGAACGCGGTGCTGATCTGGCCTTGTTTGAGGCGCGATTCGTAGATGCGGATGTCGTTGTCGACTGGGATTGGAAGGGTGGGGCGGCCGAACGGCCCCGGGAAGACCAACGGGCGCTCCCAGCTCATCACGAAGAGGCTGAAGGTGCCGGCCTTCTCACTCGTATATGACGTGGTGATCATCGCCTGGCCGAGCTTGATGTCGGTGTCGAAGTCTTCGACCAAATCGGTCTGGTTGATGATGTCGACCAGGTGGCGCGACTCGGTAACACCCCAGAAAACTTTGTGCACCCCGAACCCGAACGTCCACTCGTTGAAGAAGAGCTCGAAGAACGCCTCGCGGATGTCGCCATGGGTGCGGTTCCGATCGTGTTGGTCGACTCGGCCAAACAAGATCAGCTCGAAGTTCATGTAGTCGGTTACGTTCATGAAAAACCCCGGCTCCCAGGCGAGCGAGCCATTGAACCAGTAGTCGTTCAGCACGGGAGCTCCGGGCGCCGGGGGAAGCGCTGGCTGTGGGAAGAACCGCCCTTGGACGTCGAAGAAGCCGAAGAGGTCTCCGCGCTTGAAGCGGTCGCCAAAGGTCTCGCGTTCTTCCTCCGGCTCCTCTTCGGCTGGGGCTTCTTCCGCCGCCGGTTCTTCCGCGTCCTTCCATTCGGCTTCGTCCTTGGTCGTTTCGGGGCTCGTGAGCTCGAGCTCGACGCCTTCGGGAGCCGGCTCTTGGAGCTCGCGCACCTTCTCGTCGGCTTCTTCCATGCGCTCCGCCGGCGTTTCCTGAGCACTCGCACGCGTTGCACCCCCGAGGCAAAGGAGGGCCGTCAGCAACCACGAGGCCAGTGAAGCAGGCATGCGTTTTTCGTCGCGCCCGCTCGAGCTAAAGCACCTGCGTCAAGCGCGTGCGGGTAAAGTCGCTATCTTTGAGGCCGTTCTTGAACTTGAAGTTACTCCAAATGAGCTCGGTGCTCTTTCCGTTTTGATGATTCACCATCATCATTTTGTGCGCGCGCCAGTATTTGCCGAGAAACTGTTTGTACTCGGTCGGTGTGAACGTCTTGAGCAGCTGTCCCTTGCGGTCGTAGTAGTCGATCTTTCGGGCGCGATATTCGTCTTTGTCGAGCCACACTTGTTGTTTGGTGTAGCCGGAGTCCTTGTCGACCGGATAGCGCTCGATGAGGAAACACGCGACGTCCGCGATCTCGTCATCCTTGATGTACTTGTATTTGTACTTCTCGACCTCTTGCGAGGAGAGGTCTTCGTAGGCGAACTCCGAGCCCATGAACGGGCCCGACTTGTTGTTCGAGGCGATGCGTTTGACACGCCGAAGAGCAGGAAGGTAGAGCCACTGATCATCGGGCGCTACGCCGTGTGAGTAGGTCAGCAGCGCCGTGCCACGAACGTCGCGAGGGCTGTGGAACACGGTCAATGACTTGTCACCGTCCCCTTTGACCTCGAGGGTTCGGATCTCGATCTCGCGCTTGCTTTCCTGACCTCTCTTGTTGCGCAGGATCATGATCATGTCAGCTGTGGTGTCGCCGAAGCCAGTGTCGCGCCGGTCTGCCTCCTTGGCGATCTCCAACCCTTTGTCTTCGGCGGGGCCGGCCACGGCCAAGGCCGGGACGAGCGCAGCGACCAGCGCTAGTGGAACGAAACGATTCATCGGTTGTCTCCTTGTCGTCATTGGGCGGCTGCCTCGGCAGGCGAGGGCAGTTGTGACTCGGACGGTAAGCGTGGAGCCTTGTCGATTTGCATCAACAACGGCGGAAGGAACAAGAGGTCTGCGCCGAGCGCGACCAAGAGCACGATGGCCGTCAAGAGCCCCATGCCGGCGTTGAGACCGAATGGTGAAAGCGTGAGCACGAGGAAGCCAGCCACCAAAATGAACGAAGTCACGATCAGGGCGGAACCAACGGTGGAGAATGCATAGCGAACGGCTCCCTGTGTAGCCATGCCTCCCTCACGCCGCGCGCGGAGGTACTTGCTCAAGAAGTGGACGCTGTCATCGACGATGATGCCAAGCGCCATGGTGGTCACGATCGCGTTCCCGACGTCGATTCTACCGGCCGTCATTCCCCAGATACCAAACGCCATCATGGCGGGCGCGAGGTTTGGCAAGAGACTGATCGCCCCAAACTTCACGCTGCGGAAAGCGATCCCGAGAATCACCGCGATCAGGGCAAGGGCAATGAATGCCCCGAGCAACGAGCTCTTGATATTGCGCTCGGAGATGTGAGAAAACATGAGATTGGTCGAGGCAGGGACGGTCCACATGTGCTCGGGTGTGTTGGCGCGGAGCCAGGCCTCGGACTGCGCCTGAAGCTCGCGCATGCGGACGGCGGTGACGTTGTCGCAGGTGACGATCAACCGAGTTGACGACTTTTCGATGTTGATCGTGTCGTTGAGGTCGAGCCCGTACGGGAGAGACATCTCGTACAACAACAGGTACTGCGCGGCGAGCTCACGTTCCTTGGGGAGGGCGTACCACTCGGGGTCGTCCGCGTGCATGTTCTTGTTCAAACGCTTGAACGTGTCGGTGAGCGTGAAGACATGGTGCACATCGGGCTGCTCTCTCAGCCATACGGCGAAGGCGTCCACGTCCTCGAGAAAGCTCGGGTTCGAGATCCCACCTTCTTCACCGGAATCTAGAGAGAATTCCATCGTGTAGATGCCCGACAGATTCTCGCTTGCAAAGTCCGTGTCGGTGCGAAAGGCAAAGCTTTCATCGAAGTACTTGACGAACTCGTCGTTGAGCTCGTTGCGGGCGACCATCGCGCTCAGAAAAACGATCGCTGCGGCGCCGAACCACAAGAGGCCTTTTCGTCTGTAGATGACGAACTCGCCGAGGGTCACGACTGCATTGGAGCGCTCGCTTGCCGACTTCTTTCCGGCGCGAATGGGGAAGATCGCGACCAACGGAGGCAACACGACGACCGTGTAGACAAAGGCCGCGGTCACACCGATGGTTGAGATGTTTCCGAGATCGTTGAACGGCCGAACATCGCTCAGATTGAGCGCCAAGAGGCCGATCGCGGTCGTGAGGCTCGTGAGAAATACCGGCCCCAAATTGATGCGGAGACTCTCGGTCATCGCTTCCTTTTTGGACATGCCTCTGCGCATGGATTGAAAAAGCGTGACGAGCAGGTGAATGCTGTCCGCGACAGCGAGGGTCATGATGACCGTCGGCGCAGATGAGCTCGGTGGGGTGATCGGAATCCCGGTCCAGCCGGCGATCCCCATCGCAGTAGACGCCGAAAGCACGATGATCACCAACGTGATCAACATCCCCCAAAACGATCTCAGAAACAGCACCGCTGTCACCAAGAGCACCCCGTACATGAGCGGTACGAGTCTCGAAAGATCTTGAACCGAAGCTTCGAAGAAGGAATTCGAAAGCATCACGCTGCCTGTCAGGTGAACCTCATGACCCGGGTACTTGTTCTCGATGTCTGCTGCGAGCTCGCGGACGGCCAGTGCAGCCTTGGTCGCTTCGTCGGAGCGCTTTCGGGGGAGGGTGTGTCGGACGTAGACGGCGCTGACGTGGGCTTCGTCTGAGATCAGCCGGCGTTTCAGAAGCGGCTCTGTGAGCGCGATCGCTCTCAGCGCATCCAGCTCGTCGCGAGTGTAGTCTCGCTCGAGATCGACCAAGTCGTCGACGATCAGGTCGTCCTCCTCGGCGTGCGAGTATTGGAAGTTGGTGATCGAGTCGACCCGTGTTGCAAACGGTAGCTGCCATGCGCGGTCGGTGAGTTCACCGATGGCGGCGAGCGTGTCGGGCTCGAAAACCTTGCCAGATTCCGGCGCGACCACGATCAGGGTGTTGTCGTTCTTGGTATAGATCTCCTGCAAGTCTTCGAAGGCTCGCAGTTGTGGATTGTCCTCGCGGAAGAAGTATTGATAATCGTTCTTGAACTCGATGAACCTGCCCCCGCTTGCCGCGACTGCCGCGATGCCGAGCGTGCCGACGAGGACCAGCCATCGCCACTTGAAGAGAAAGTCTACATAAGTGCGGACACGGCGGCCGTTGCTCGGCACAGTCGGTTCGGTCATGGCGATCTCTCGAGTTGGGGTTGGTGCTGCATGGTTTTTGAATCAGCTCGCGTCGGCGTAGTGGGCATGGGGCTCCCTGAAGCTCGCCTTGATGTTTCGCACGCCCTCAAGGATGTCGCGGGCAAAGTCGGTGTCGGTGTCCTCTTCGAAGCCGAGCTCGACGGTGTCCGATACGCCGCCAAAGCGCGCCTCGATCGCCTTGGGAAGTCCATCATACGTCGTGTAGACGCCGAACTCGTCGAGCACTTCGTCCGGGACTTCCGCCGCCATCTTTTTCCACTGACCGGTCTTAGACATTTGGTGGAGCTTGGCGGCGAGGTCGTTCCAGCCATGGAGCGCCATGACAGGCTCGTAGGTGCGGGTCGATCCGTAAAAAGCGACCCGATAGCGGACCCATTCGCGATTCTTGGCAACGGCCTCTTCGTCGGGGCCGGTCATGATGAAGCCGCCGCCACAGATGTCGATCTCGCTTCGGGACCGCCCGCTCGCCTCGAGGCCGCGGTCGATCGCTGGCATGACCACTTCCTGCAGGTACTTCTTGGTGCAAAAGCCGTGTAGCCGTAGTCCGTCAGCGATGCTGGCCGCCGACTCGATCATCTTCGGCCGAACTGCCGCAACGTAAACCGGTGTCATCGGGAGGTGGGACTTCGGAGGCGTGAACTCGGGGGTCATGAGGGTGAAGTGGTAGTGATCACCGCGATGGTCGAGTGGCTCGCCGAGCTCCCAGCAGCGCCAAATCGCGCGGAGAGCTTTCACGTATTCGACCATGCGGCTGCGCGGAGCCTTCCACGGTGTGCTGAATCGACGCTCGTTGTGACCTTTGACCTGCGTGCCCAGGCCCACGGCAAATCGCCCGCCCGAGTTGACCTGAATCGCCCAAGACTGACTCGCGACGACCATCGGGCTTCGCGGGAACGCCACTGCGATCGCCGTGCGCGCCTGGATGCGCTCGGTGGCATTGCAGGCCATCGCTGCATGAATGAACGGATCGCCTGTGATCTCGGGAATGGCGAACCCATCAAAGCCGATCGCCTCGGCGCGCTCTGCGTGCGCGGCCAGCTTCTTCCAGTTGGTCTCTCCACAAAAGGTGTCGATCCTCATTTGCGGCGAACCTGTTGTTCTTCGGTTTCCACATGAGACATACCGGTTTCGTACCACGTGGGAACCGTTGACGGAATGCCAGAGTCCAATCTTGGGCGTCCGCGAACCTGGACATTTCCGCTTCCTTTACCTTCGCCCGCTGAAGTGGGATCATCCCCGTAAGCCATCCGTGTTGGCCCGCGAAAGGGGGTAGACATTCGGTACGTGCTTTTTCTTCTCGTTCTCGCACTCGTCGGGCTGAGCACTGACCTCGGAACGGGTGAGCGTGCTGACGATACGCAGCTCCAACCTGTGATTTTCGCAGCGGCGTTTGGGTCGCACTGAGCCACGAGGGCGCCTTTTTCGGAACGGCCTTCCTGGTGACGTACTCTCGTCCGGATGCAGGACCTCATCGACCGGGACGTGCCGCTGCGCGTTGTCGCCGATCGCGAGCACTACGAGCAGGTGATGAGCGCGGTGCTCGAGGCGCAGCAAAGCGTGTGGATCGCGACGGCGAATCTGAAAGACGTGATGGTCGAGGACCCGCGCGCGATCCCCGGGCGCCGTCGCGGGCGTCGCGGCAACTACAGGAGCGTGCTGGACATGCTTGCCGAGCTGGCGTCGCAAGGGGTCGAGCTCCGGCTCTTGCATGCAGCGCCTCCGTCGCGAGCATTTCGCCGAAGCTTCGACGCCCGACCCGAGCTCGTCGAAGGCGGCCTCGAAATGCGAAAGTGTCCGCGCGTGCATCTGAAGACCGTCATCGTCGACGCTCGTCTCGTTTATCTGGGAAGCGCGAACTGGACCGGCGCAGGCCTCGGCGCAAAAGGCGACGGCCGCCGAAACTTCGAAATGGGAATCCTCACGTCGGACGAGCGCACGATCGACCAGGTGCAAGATCGCTACGACCGCATCTGGCGCGGCGCCGAATGCAAAGACTGTCGCCTCCGCGACGAATGCGAGATGCCCCTCGATCAGATTTGAGCACTCCCATTTTCGGGCTCAACTCCCGAGCACCGTGTAGAGTTCGCCCCATGTGGGTGAAACGGTGAAGACGCGCATCGTCGTCTATTCGGTCTTGGCGCTGATCGTCGCGTTCGGGTGGACATTCACGAAGCGTCCCCTCGCGGTGCCCGACACTCCGGGTGTGCCGCTGCCGCCTTTGCCCAATGTGCAAGGGGTCTCCGTGTCGGTCGTCTCGACCGCCGAGATCGCGAGCCTCGAAGCGTTCAGCGTCAGGGGTGGATCGTTTCTGAATGGGTTCACGAGCGCGATCGCTGCGTTTCTCCTCGAACACCCTCGCGGGAAGGTGCTCATCGACGCCGGCGCGGCCAGAGAGATCGATGCGCACATGAAGACGATTTCGTTCTTGATGCGAGCCGTGTCTGAGCTGACATTGCACCAACCGACCGTCGATGCGCTGAAGGCGGGTGGGCTCGACCCACGTCGGCTTTCTGCGGTGTGGTTGACCCACAGTCATTGGGACCACGTTAGCGGCCTGGCAGATCTCGCCGACGAGGTCCCGGTGTGGCTCACCGACCAAGAGATCGAGTACGCGTGGCGAGACGAAGGCGGCGGGCGTCTCTTCCGCGAGCTCCAAGCGCAGGCCAAGCCGCGGCTCCGGGAGCACCGATTCACCGACGGCGCGTACGGTCCGTTCCCTTGGAGCCGGGACTACTTTGGTGACGGCAGCGTCGTGTTGGTCCCGTTGGAAGGACACACTCCCGGCTCTTTGGGCATCTTGGTCAATCTCGCGTCGGGCAAGCGTTATCTCTTCATCGGAGACACCGCATGGGCCCGAGAAGGGGTCGAGTGGCCGGCCGAAAAACCTTTCGTCACCCGTAACATGGTCGACGACGACGCGGCGATGGTGCGTGACCAACTCGTCTTTCTCCACAAACTTCAGACGACGAATCCCGAGCTCGTGATCGTTCCCGCCCACGACGCTCGCGTGCACGAACGAATGGCGCAGTTTCCGAATCGGGAGAGGTAGGACCATGCTTCACGGCTCACGCCTCGTCGACGAAATCGTCGATGCGCTTCCACCATTCGAACAACCATTGCCGCCTCTCTTCCCCCTTGGGAATCTCGGCGGCGGGCACTCGCCAGATCTGAATCTGCACTTTCTTGCCGACCACATCGCCGCTCAAGAGGTCGTTGATTTCAGCGAGACCTTCGAGGCCACGGTGGGCCACGAATAGGATATCGGCTTCGGGAGCGGCATCCATGAGTGTCAGTGCGCCTCCTGGCTTTGGGGGAAGGCAGTGCTTGAACGACTCGGCGATCGGGACGAGATCGGGGTGCGTGCGTGCCAGCCTTTCGATGGCGATCGCCTTTTTGCGCTCGGTGAAGCGGGTGCCCTCGGGGTAGAGCAGCACGCCTTCGTCGCCAAGGTCCTCGGCGAGCTTTCGAACTCCGGCCAGCTCCTCTTGCGGGTCGCCGCCGCGGTCGATGAAGTAGTTGGGCCACACATGGCCGGCAACGTCAATGCAAGGATCGACCAAGAGCTCTCGCTTGAAGACGTAGCGAAGGCGCAAGCCCTTGGCGTCTGAGAGAAACACCAACGGCAATGCGGTGTCGATGATGCTCGCATGGCGAATGAACACCAGAACGTGCCCGGGCAGCACCAACTCTTGACCTTTGACTTCCACCGACAGGGACAGCACCCGGGCGATCGCCGAGAAAAGCGCGGTGCCCCACCAGCAATAAAGCGGGAAGAAGAGTTCCTGCCTCTTGGCGATGTTCCCCGGCGTCACGAGGTAGATCGCCGCCGCCACAGTGAGGCCCATCAACTCAATCGTCAGGTACGACCAAAGAAAGAGAGACAACCGGAGCGCGATGAATGAGCGCTTTCGAAACAGACCCACTAATCCCATTATCGGAAGCCATACCGGAACGAGCAAAGTCACCAGCACCCAGGCGATGAAATACGTGGTGACGGTCATCATCCTTCGGAGCGTCGAAGTCGTCGAGACCGAATGCGAAAAGGCAACCGCCTGCACGAGGCGTGAGCGCCTACGAAGGTCGGTGGGTCGCACCGTGTCGCGTTGGCGCTTGGTCTCGGCCGTGGTCATGGAACGAACCTACACCGAAGCGGTGCGCCTTGCGACCGCCCGCCGAGCAACCTAGGGATCGTCCCTGGAGGTGACCCATGGCCGATTCCCCCCCTCGCGTTGCGATCGTTGCCGGTGCGCGTACGCCTTTCGCAAAAGCCGGAACCACGCTAAAAGAGCACTCGGCGCTCGATCTCGCTTGCCATGCCGTAGACGGCCTGCTCGACAGACAAAGCCTTGTTCCGTCCACGATCGACGAGATGGTGTTTGGAATCGTGGTCCTCGACCCGCGCCGGCCCCAGTTCGCGCGAGAAGTCGCTTTCGCGAGCCGACTGCCTTCGAGCACCGTCGCATGGACCGTGACCGATAACTGCATCACCGGTACCACGGCGATCATGGCCATTGCCGACTCGATCCGAGCCGGCCGCGCCGAGGTGGGGATCGCCGGTGGCGTCGAGTCGATGTCGAATCCGGCCGTCCTTTTCTCTCCGGCCGCGAGTCGCATCTTCGTCGACCTTTCCAACGCACGCACGCTCAAGGACCGCATCGAAATTCTGTCCTCGCTTCGTCCTAGAGACCTGATGCCCAATGCACCGGGCATCGTCGAGCCCTCGACCGGGCTTTCGATGGGCGAGCATACTGAGATTACCGTCAAGGAATGGGACATCGCCCGCGAGGCCCAAGATGAGCTCGCCCTCGCGAGCCACAAGAACGCGGCCGCTGCAACAGACGACGGTCGACTCAAGGCCGAGATCATCCCGCTCGGCGACATCGATCACGACACGATCATTCGGCCGGATACCACACTCGAAAAACTCGCCTCGCTCAAGCCCGCCTTCGATAAGTCGGGAAGCGGCACCATCACGGCAGGCAGCTCCAGCCCACTGACCGACGGCGCAGCAGCGATCGCGTTGATGAGCGAAGGACGCGCGAGAAAGGAAGGGCGGGAACCCCTGGCCTTCATTCGTGGCTACAAGAAAGTCGCGATCGATCCCGGCGACGGGTTGCTGATGGGCCCGGGGATCGCCGTGCCCGACTTGCTCGCCGAGACGGGGCTGACCCTGGACGACATGGATCTGATCGAAATGCATGAAGCCTTCGCCGGTCAGGTGCTGAGCAACATCGCAGCGTGGGAGCGCGGCTGGAAGCGCGATCCGATCGGCACGGTCGACCGGTCGAAGTTGAATCAGCTCGGGAGCTCGGTCGCTATCGGCCATCCATTTTCCGCCACCGGCATCCGGATCGCCACCACCCTGGCGAACGAAATGAAGCGTCGAAACTCCCGTTATGGATTGATCAGTATCTGTGCCGCGGGCGCCACGGCGCAGGCGATGATCCTCGAACGGGATCAGTAGGGCTAAGGTGTCGGCTTGATCGACGCGATCATGTCGTCGAAAGCCTTGCGGTTCTCGGCGACGGTGGCGTCCGGGCCGAGGAGCTTGATGTAGTAGGGACCCTGTGGCGTTCCAACGATGGCCGCGATCAAACGCTGGTCGGACGAGGCCTGACCGGGTTGGCCGCGCGGAGTCATACCTCCGCTGTAGTCGCCTGCGACCTCGATCTGCGTCACGTCGAACCCGGACACCTTCTTTTCAACCGGTTTCACGTCGACTATGCGACTGCCGTCTTTGTGGCTGAAATGAGCGATCCAGCGATCGATGTTGGCTTGCTCGGAGCCGGCGCCTGCGGTGCCCATGAAGAACACAATCGACTCAGCCTCACCGCTGGATCCCGGCACCTTGAACTGTGCGCGTCGCATGAGTGCGCGCGGCTTCTGAAATGTCCAGGCCTCTGGAACCTGCACGGTGACGGAACCGAGGTCGATTTTTCCAGAGGCATCCGGCTCGGGTCTTGGAATCTCGTCGACGGCGGTTTGCTGCTGGGGTGTCAGGTCGAGGCCAGCGTGGGGATCGGCCGTGGGCTTCTGTGCTTCAGTCGCCGCGGCAGCGCCTTCGTTGGGAGTGGGACCCTTGCTTTGGCACGCCGTCAGTAGCAGCGCGCCGACTATGATCGCTTTGCGATTGAGCATTCTGTTCACCGGCACTGGGGTAGCACACATCCATGCCCCCGACAGCCAACGCGCCCTAAGTGTGATTATCTGTTACCGTCGGCCCATGAGACGGGCTAGGGGATTCATCGATTTGGTGTTCGACGTGGTCGAAGAAACCACCAACCTCGTCGAGCGCATCCACGATGCCGCGGTCCAACGAACGGTCCGCCGCTTTGCACCGGTGGAGCCCGCCAAGACGACCGCCAAGCTCGTCACGAACATTCAGACTGCGATCTCTTCGGGCGTCTTCGAGTCCATTCGCGTCGTCAACGAGATTGTGCGTCTTGGTGTCAATACCGCAGCCGACGCAGCGGAGACCGAGCTTGGGCGGGCCGTCGATCTCGAAGTATCCGAGCTCGTGACACCGATCGACGCGACCGCCGCGGGCACCGCCAGTTGGGTCATCGATCACGCGCAGTCCTCTATCAACGGCTTTTGGGGTGACCACTTGAGGCGACGCAACCACAAGCTCGCCATCGACATGACCTTTCGCCACGATGGGAGGCGACTACCCGCGACCCGCGAGGCCTTCATGGCCGCGTTCCCCAACCCAACGCCGAGGGTTTGCGTTTTCGTGCACGGTCTCGCTGCAACCGAGTGGCTTTGGAGCCTCGCCTCGGATCGACACTACGACGCGCCCAACGTCACGTTTGGCACCCGTCTTCGGGAGGATCTCCAATACACTCCGGTCTACATTCGTTACAACAGCGGTCGCCACGTTTCGGAGAACGGGCGCTTGCTCGCAGAGCGCCTCACCGAATTGCTCGACGCGTACCCGGTGCCGGTCGAAGAGATCGCGTTGGTGGGCCACAGCATGGGAGGTCTCGTCGCACGAAGCGCCGCCCACTACGCGCGGGAGCACGACGAATCGTGGGTTGGGCTTCTTCGTCATGTTGCCTGCATTGGTTCTCCGCACCTCGGCGCGCCGCTTGAGAAAGCGGTCAATCTGTTGACGGGATTCTTGCGAAAGGTCGACGCCGCGGGCGCCGATGTGCCGGCGGACCTCCTCAATGCACGGAGCTCCGGCATCAAAGATCTGCGCCACGGTTATACTCTCGACGAAGAATGGACAGGCAAGGATCCGGATGCGGTGTTTGCCGACGCGCGCCGCAACGTGCCTTTGGTCGACGGCGTCGGGTACTACTTCGTGGCTGCGACGATCTCACGTGACCTGGAGCACCCGGTTGGTGAGCTTCTGGGCGACTTGTTGGTGCGTCTTCCGAGCGCCTCCGGGCACGCCCCCGAGCCGGCCCAACGGATCCCGTTTCGAGGCGGCGCGTTCGTTCCCGGCATGAATCACGTCCACTTGGCCAATCATCCCGACGTGTACGCCGCGCTCCGTGGCCTCCTCGGCGCCCAGCCCGCCCGACGACCTACCGACGCACCATTTCGTTGAGTACTCGGGCGTCGGATGCCAAGCTGAGGTCGATGGCGTCCGATCGACCCTCCGACACCGCCGACGAAGTCCGCTCGGCGATTCGACCGACCCTAGAACGGTTTGGCCCCGACTATTGGCGGGAACAAGACGCAAAAAAGACTTTCCCGACCGAGTTTTTCGAGACGATCGGGGGCGCCGGGTATTTCGGCACCTTCATCCCAGAGGCCCACGGCGGCGCAGATGCCGGCCCCGTCATCGCGAGCGTGCTCGTCGAAGAGGTCAACAGGGCGGGTGGCGATGCTGCTTGCGTCAACGCGCAGATGGCGATTTGCCGAACGCTCGTTCTTCATGGAACCGACGAGCAGAAGGCGCGCTATCTTCCCGGCGTGGCAAGTGGCGCCATTCGGTTCTTGACGGTTGCAGCCACCGAGCCCGACAGCGGCGCCAACATGACTGAGCTGGCAAGCACAGCGCGTCGCGACGGCGACGACTGGGTGATCAATGCTCAAAAAGTGCTGATCTCATTCGCCCAGGAAACCCGTTTGATGATCCTCCTGGCGCGGGCTGAGCAGGGAACCACGTTGTTCTTGCTAGACCTCGACCAGGTCGGCGACAAGGTCGAAAGACATCCGATCGACCTGGTCGCCAACCGCATGACTGCGACGCTCTTCATCGACGAGTTGCGGCTCCCGGACTCGACTCGACTCGGCCCTGCGGGCGAAGGGCTTGCTTGCCTGATGAAAGGGTTCGCCATTCGGCGCGTGCTTGCCGCCTCCGAGGCGATCGGGAACGCCCGGTTCTTGCTCGACCGAAGCGTCGAGTACGCGAAGACCCGCGAGACCAACGATCGGCTGATCGGCGAGCACCAAGGCATCCAGTACCCGCTCGTCCAGGCGTACTCCAAAGTCGAGGCCGCCGACCTGATGCGTTGGGACGCCCTCGGCCTCATCGAGCGCGGCGAAGAAGCGAACGCCCGGTCTGCGCTGGCGAAAGTGCTCGCCTCCGAGGCTGCGTGGGAAACCACCCGTGCGGCCCTCACCACCTTCGGCGGCTGGGGCTTGGCCGGTGACTATCACGTCGAGCGCAAGCTTCGGGAGAGCACCGTGTACGTCTTCAATAATCTATTGATGAACCTCATCGCCGACCGCGTCCTCGGCCTCCCCACGGGGTAAGTCGGGGGGCCCGACGGCCGGTTGATAGGCGCAGAGCGGATCCTCCCCGAGAGCGTCTCCGGTCATCGCGTACGCGCGAGCACGAGATCCACCGCACACCCACTTGAAGTCACAACGCCCGCAGCGCCCCCGGTAATTGCCCGGGTCGCGAAGCGCTCGAAGTTCGGGTGAGTTGCGATAGATGTCGACCAACGACCGGTTGCGCACGTTTCCGAGGAGCGGGTGGGGAAGGAAACCGGCTGGGTAGACCTCCCCGCGATGGGAGACGAAGATCACGCCGTTCCCGTCGCGGATCCCGAACGCCATCTGCCGTGCGCGGGCTTGCACGTCTTCGAGGGCCATACCTCCGAGGAGTTTTTGCTGGATCCAAAACCGTCGATAGTGCGGGGCCTCAGTGGTGCCTACGCGAAATGGAGCTTCCTCCGAGATCCCATAGACCCATTCGAAAAGCTTTTCGACGTCGTCTGCGCTCGGCGTGTCGAGCTCGCTTCCACGGCCGACAGGCACCAAGAGAAACAGGCTCCAGCGACGGACCGGTGGCGCTGCAGTGTCACGAAGAAGCTCGTACATCGCCGCCACGTGCGGAAGGGTGTGCGCCGTCACCGTCGTATTGACCTGCACCGGGATGCGGAACTCGCGAGCCCACTCGAGAGCTTGCATCGAGTAGTCGAAGGTCCCTGGAACGTTGCGAAACCCATCGTGGATTTCTGCGGTCGGTCCGTCGAGGCTCACTCCCATGGCGGTGACCCCGAGCTCGTGGAACTTCGCCACGGTATCGCGTTGAAGCATCGGGGTCGTGCTTGGCGTAATCGACACATGAATCGGAAGACCTCGCCCGTACTCGATCAACTCCCGGATGTCCGGGCGCTTGAGCGGATCGCCTCCGGTGAGCACGAGCATGCTTCCGAGCTCTTGCACCTGACGCATCAGCGCCTTGCCCTCCTCGGTGGTGAGCTCGGCAGCATCGCGATGTGGGATGGCGCTCGCGCGGCAGTGTTGGCAAGCCAGATCACAGGCAATCGTCGTCTCCCAGTACACATTGCGGGGCGCACGATCGTAGATGAACCCCTGATACTTGGAGCCGACCGTGCGGAGCTCCATCACGCACGCTCCTCGTCGCGGACGACACCACCCAAACGGTCCGCCCACTTTTCGGGATAACCGTCGTAGTACCGGGTCCACTCTCGTCCGGTGATCTCGCGATACGCCAACGCATAGATCGCTCGCGAGATCGACGGAACCCCGATAATCGGCAAGTAGAGCGGCCCGAAGAGGCGTGACTGCTTGGTGTGCCCCAGCTCATGAGCACGGTTTCGATCATCGAGCTCGTGCCAACGACTGCTCTCACGACTCCAAAACACGACATGCCCGAGCGATATCCCGGTGCCGCGCGATTCGACGACCATTCGCCCGTTCACGACTTCGATGTTTCGGATTCGCTTGCACGCCGCTTCGACGCCCAAGATGGCGACCCCAAGCGCGGTTTGCGGCGCCTCCCACAAGAGCGATAGGCCCGTGCGGAGCAAGGACATACCGAGAGCCTAGCATCTGGGCACGCAAAGGTTAGACGCGAACGTTTTTGTCTCAGTTCTTCAAGGCGATGCCCCGATACAAGCTCGAAATCAGGCGGGGGCCTTTGCCGACGAACTCGTCGAGGACGGTCAACTCGAAGCCACCTTCCTTCACCATTCGGTCGACTGGACGGTTGATGTTGCACCCGTCGGTGAAGCGTCGCCACACAGGATTGATGCGGTCCTGCCAACGCATCGTGCCCTGGTCTCGACTTCGTCCATGCTCGATGAACAGATAGCGGCCTCCCGGCTTGAGCACGCGACGCATTTCGGCAAGCGCCGCCTCCGCGTCCGGGATCGAGCAAAGCGTCCAGGTCGTGACCACACAATCGAACCGACCCGCATCGAACGGAAGCTGACCATCGGCGCGCAGCGCCATCCGCTCCACAGGGAAAGGCGCTCTTTCGATCCGTCTTTCGACCTTTGGGACTCCTAGCGTATTCATCGGATCGAGCCCCCAAAGGCCGCGGACGTTTTCACCGTAGTGCTTCAAGTTGAGCCCAGTGCCGAAACCGATCTCGAGAACGTCACCGCTAGCTTCAATCACAGCCTCGGGTCTCAGGTCGTCCATGAACCGCATGGCCCAGTCTTGTGCCCGCGGTTTGATCCATTCGCGAACCCCCATCACTCCGCCGCTTTGTTCTCGAAAAGCACCAGGTACTCGCCGTAGCCTTCCTTTTCGAGGTCTTCTTTCGCAATGAAACGAAGAGATGCGCTGTTGATGCAGTATCGAAGACCGGTTGGCGCGGGGCCGTCTTTGAAGACGTGTCCGAGGTGACTGTCACCGTGCTTGCTACGAACCTCGGTGCGCGGCATCAGCAACTTGTAGTCGACGTCGCGCGTGATGTTCTCATCTTCGAGAGGCTTGCTGAAGCTCGGCCAACCCGTTCCACTCTTGTACTTGTCTAGGGAGCTGAATAGAGGCTCGCCACTGACGACATCGACATAGATCCCCTCCCTGTCGTTGTCCCAATACTCATTGCGGAATGGCGGCTCCGTGCCTTCCTCTTGCGTGACCGTGTATTGCAACGGAGTCAGCTCCTTTCGAAGCTCGGCTTCGGGTGGCTTGTCGTAGTGCTTGCTTTTGTCGGACATCGATTTCCCCTTCGTGTCTGCCTTTCGAGCTTCGGGCTTCTTGGGTGGTTCGAGCGGCCTGTTGCCCCAAACGCTTTCGAGGAAACCCTCGCGGCCCGAACCGCGACGGTATCGCTTGTAGTGAGATGGATTCTTTTTGTAGTAGTCCTGGTGATACTCTTCGGCTGGGTAGAAGGCCCCTGCTGAGATAATCTGCGTCACGATCGGCTTTTTGAAAACACCACTCTTCTCGAGCCCTCGTTTTGAGTCCTCGGCGAGCTTCCTCTGCTCGCGGCCGTGCACGTAAATACCGGTGCGATACTGCTTCCCGCGGTCGGCAAACTGACCGCCGTCGTCGGTCGGGTCGATCTGTCGCCAGAAGACCTCCAACAAATAGTCGTAAGAAACCTTCGCGGGGTCGTACTTGACCTGAACCGCTTCGACGTGCCCGGTACGGCCGGAGCTCACCTCCTTGTACGAGGGCCCGGTCTCCTTGCCGCCCGTGTACCCCGACGTGACGCTCACGACACCATCGAGCTTTTCAAACGGCGGCTCCATGCACCAAAAGCAGCCCCCCGCGAACGTCGCCTTGGCTAATCCGTCGGTCTTGGTCGTAGGCTTAGCGGCGTCGTCGCCTTGCGTCTCGGGTGGAGCATGGGTGCCGGATGTTGCGACGCCAATCGCGATCAGGATTGCGACAGCAAGGATCGGGAGGCCCAAAAGAATCGTCCGTAAACTACTCATACCGTCCCCTCTCATCTAAGGCTCTCCCCCACTAACGCCAACGGGCCTAAGAAGTTTCCAAAAAAAAGGCGACGCCGTCCTGGCAATGCGGGGGAGGGCCACGCAGGTGCTGCGCGAGGCTTCCGTTCCTGAGGTCAGGGCCCTAAACTCAGGGCTCCGCCGGAAAGGATACACATGTCGCAAGATGTTGCCGTCCTCGACAGGGAGCTCAACGCGATGATCGCGTCGGGCCAGGCGATGGAGGCGTTTGAGAAATTCTATGCCGATGACTGCATCATGCAGGAGAACCGCAAGAGGCCCCGCGAAGGCAAGTCGGCATGCCGGCAGTACCAGATCGACTTTTTCGAGCGTGTGGCGGAGTTCCACGAGGGCACACTGCTCGGCAGTGCCGTGGAGGGAGACCGCTCATTTTCCGAATGGGTGTTCGACGTGACCTTCAAGAATGGGAGCCGCATGCAAAACCACGAAATCTCCGCCCGTCGCTGGGCCGATGGCAAGGTGGTCTTCGAGCAATTCTTCTACGAACCCAACATCACCCCCGCCGATTAGGGGACAGTCCCCTTTTTCGCGCGACTCAGCGTGGCTCGAGAATCGCCGGAAAGGTCTTCAGGCCGCGAATGAAGGATGACGAAATGTATTCGAGCTCTTTGCCTTCGGGAATCCGGATGCGCTTGACACGCTTCGTCATCTCCTCGAGAGACAGTCGGATTTCCAACCGCGCGAGCGATGCACCCAGACAGAAGTGGGGCCCGAGACCGAAGGCGAGATGCTTCGCCTCTTTCGTGAAATCCCTGAAAACGTCGAACTTGTGGGGATCGCTGTACTTGCGTGGGTCTCGATTGGCGGCCGGATAGGTGAGACCGACCTGCTGGCCGGCTTTGATCACTTTGCCATGCAGTTCGTAATCGCGGGCCGCGGTGCGGTACATGTTGATGAACGGCGTCACCCAGCGAAGGATCTCTTCGACAGCATTCGGAATCAGATCGGGGTTGTCATAAAGCGCGTCGTACTGTTCCGGCGCGTTGGCCAAGCGCTCGAACCCACCTGCGATTGCGTTCCGCGTCGTCTCCGCGCCGCCCGTATTCAACAGCAAGTGCTCGAACAACAGCTGTGACTCGTCGAGCTTCTCGCCGTCGATTTCGGCGTTCATCCAGATCGTGAGGATGTCGCTACCCGTGCAGCCGGCCTCGAGTCGAGCCGTATGCATCTCCTCGTGGAGCACGATGAACTGGTCAAACGAATCGTTGACCTCATCCGTGACGTAGTCGGGACCGTTTCCGCCTTGGATCATGGTGCTGATCCATTGACGAACCGACTCGCGCTTCTCTTCTGGAGTGCCGAGCATGTCCGAGATGAGGCGCAACGGGAGAGGGGCAGCGAGATCCCGTACGATGTCGACCTCACTCATCTGCAGCATGGTGTCGACCAGCTCGACGGCGATCTCCCTGGCACGATGCTCCATCTTGCGCATCTGGCGCGGGGTGAAGCCGGAGGACACGAGCGCTCGCTGCTTGTTGTGCTGCTCGCCGTCTTGGTAGATCATTGCAGGATCGCCGGGGATGTTTGGTCGAACCCCCTCGCTGTTGATGAACGTTTCGGTGTCGCGCTCGATGGCGACGACGTCGTCGTAACGAAATACCTCCCAGACGTCATTCTTCTCGTCGAAGTAGATCGGCTCGTGCTCGAGGAAGTAGTCGTACATCTCGTGTGGATTGTCGTGCGTCGAGGGCGCACAAAAATCGACGTTTTGAAACTGTACTGGGCACCTGTTTTTCACTCGTCCCTCCAAGAGTCCGGCCACATAAGTTTACACGTTGTAAAGTACTTCCAGTCTAGAAGATGTTTGATCAGGGTCAAGGGCAATCGTCGTCCGACACCCGGACAAGACCGTCATCGCCGACCCACCCCGCCGGCAAACCGGGCCTAATCCCCTAGCCAGACGATCACCATGGCGATCCCCGCCAGGAGGATCAGCAAGACGATCAGCGTGACCCAAAGGCGCCTCTCGATCGCATCCTTCGGCCTACGGGGCATCGAGCTCAGTCCGTGCCGTCGTCGGTGCTCAAGAACACCTCGTGAATCTCGAGCACGTTCGGGCCACGAAACATGTCCTTAGGGGGGCGATTCCTGTGCGCCTCGGCGAATGCGGGGCTCATCGTCCATGCCGTGAAGTCATCGAAGGTCTTCCACCACGTCTTCACCTCGTAGTAACCCTCTTTGTCGGGGTCCGGTGACCAGGTACCGGTTTGGTGGTCGAGCTTCATCGGTCGAGGGCGATGCACTTCGTTCCGAATGAAGCCCGGGGCCTGGTCGACGAGGTGAACGCGTTTTCGAAATCGATCCTCGAAGTCGATTTCGTAGCCTTCGGCGACAGGAATGCGATTGGTGACGACGATCATGCGGCAAGCATACGCCAGAGCCACGCCAGTGTCAGGATCAAGCCGCTGTGCTAGGAAGGGGCGTGACCGATTGGAAGCTGAAGCGGGATCCGACCTTTGCCGGGGTTGAGGGTCCTGTCCTGATCGTCGTGATGGATGGCGTCGGTTGCGGCGCCTCGAACGAAGGCGATGCGGTTTGGCTCGCCCGAACGCCAACGCTCCACCATTTGGCCCAGGTTGCGCTGACGACACGATTGAGGGCGCATGGGACTGCCGTGGGGCTTCCAAGTGACGACGACATGGGCAATAGCGAAGTCGGACACAACGCTTTCGGTGCAGGCCGGGTGTTCGATCAGGGGGCCAAGCGGGTCCAGATGGCGATCGAAAGCGGCGAGATCTTCGAAGGGGAAGCGTGGAAGAAGCTCGTGCGGCGGGTGAAGACCAGTGGTGAGCCGATGCACTTCATGGGGCTGCTGTCGGATGGCAACGTGCACAGCCACATCGAGCACCTTTTCGCGATGCTTCGCCGTTGCAACGAGGAAGATGTGCAACGCGTCCGTGTACACGTTTTGCTCGACGGTCGTGATGTGCCGGAGACCAGCGCGCTCGAGTACGTCGATGCACTCGAGAAGTTGCTGCACGAGCTGAATGAAGGTGGCGGCCGTGACTACCGCATCGCGTCGGGCGGCGGACGGATGTTCATCACGATGGACAGATACAACGCCAATTGGGAGATGGTCGACCGCGGCTGGAAGCACCACGTGCTCGGTGAGGGCATGGGCTTCAGGAGCGCGACCGAGGCGATTCAGACGATCCGCGAGGAGAACCCTGGCATGATCGATCAGGATCTCCTCGGTTTCGTGATCGTCGATGATCACGGCAAGCCGGTCGGGCCCATCCGCGATGGCGCTGCCGTGGTCCTCTACAATTTTCGCGGTGACCGCGCGCTCGAGCTCACGCGCGCCTTCACCGAACCCGACCTCACGGAGTTCGATCGTGGTCCCATCCCGGACGTCGAGTTCGTCGGAATGATGGAGTACGATGGCGATCTCAAGCTTCCCCGGCAGTACCTCGTGCAGCCCCCTGCGATCGACCGCACTCTCGGGGAATACCTAGCCCGCAACCGCGTCACTCAATTCGCGTGCAGCGAGACGCAGAAGTTCGGGCACGTGACTTATTTTTGGAATGGGAACCGTACAGGGAAGTTCGACGAAACCTACGAGGAGTACGTCGAAATCCCGAGCGACCGCGTTCCCTTCGAGCAGCGTCCCTGGATGAAGGCGGCCGAGATCACCGACGCGACCATCAAGGCCCTCCAACGGGGCGAGTTCCGGCATGCCCGGATCAACTACGCGAACGGGGACATGGTGGGCCACACGGGTGACCTGGAAGCGGCCGTCATCGCGGTGGAAGCGGTCGATCTGTCGCTCGGCCGAATCATCCCCGTGATCGAGAAGCTCAATGGTGCCATCATCGTGACCGCAGACCACGGCAACTGCGACGAGATGTTCGAAGTCGACGAGAAGTCTCGGGACTTCAAGCGGGACGAAGCCGGGCACTTGCAGAGCAAGACGAGTCACACGTTAAACCCGGTGCCCTGTTACATCTACGTCCCGGGCAACCGGACTCTCCAACTCGACCCTTCCGTGGCCAACCCAGGCCTTGCGAATATCTCGGCCACGACGCTCGAGCTACTCGGCTTCGAACGGCCCGAGGGTTACGAACCCTCACTCCTGCAATGACGAGAATCACCCATGCAAAAAGGGGACTGTCCCCTTTTCTGGTGGCGGCGGTGCCTGGGATTTGGGGTGTCGTCGGGAGTGTTTCGGTCACTGCCGACGTCGATCAGGCGCTCGCTGGGGACCAAGCGGAGCAGGAGGCACGCGTTGAGGGGTTACTCGCCAATGCGAAGAAAGCGATCGGCGGCGTCCGTGACTATCAAGGTGTGTTGTTCAAGCAGGAGCTGTTCGGAGACGAGCTCGTCCCGCAGTGGATCCGATTCAAGTTCTCCAAACCGTTCAAGGTGTACATCAAGTACCTCAAGCCGCTTTCGGGTCAAGAGGCGATCTACGTGCGGGGTTGGAACAACAACAAACTTCGCGGGCACAAAGGCTCGTTTCCCGACATACCAGTCAACCTGAATCCGATCGGTCGCCGAGCGATGGAGAACAACCATCATCCGATCACTTCGTTCGGGATCGAGACGATCCTACGCCTCACTACGCGCAACATTCGAAAAGGGATCAAACGCGGACACACCACCGTCGCCGTGTCGGATGGTGGGCTCGTGCATGGCGAGCCCGTCTGGCGGATCGACACTAAGTTCGGCAAAGGTGGTAGGACGTTCACCGTCAAGAAAGGCGAGAACCTTTGGCGCTTCGCGGATCGCGTCGGTCAGAACATGTACGTCATCCTACACCACAACGATGATATCGATTCGCCAAGGGACGTCAGGCAAGGAGACGAGGTATTCGTCCCCCACTACTACGGTAGTCGCGGTGAACACTACTTCAGCAAGTCGACCCACATGCTGGTTAAGGCCAAGTCTTGGGACCATAAGGGGCGCCTCTATGAGTCGTACGAATACCCCGAGCTCGAGCTCAACCCGGGGCTCGACAAGTGGGACTTCAACCCGAGAAACAAGGAGTATGAGTTCTCGAATCAGCGGTAGCGAAGTCGCAGCTTGATTCCTAGGAAGTCGGCGATCTGCTGGCCGTACGAACGCGGAATCAAGTTCAAGCGCCCTTCCACCACAGCGCGTGCGCGGGCGTGTGGCTCGCCCTTCAGAGCGGGAAGCACGATTTGGGTCCAGGCAAGCAGAGTCTTTCCATCGGCGCCATTGAGCGCGAGTGTCAGCACTGGTTCGAGGCGCTTTTGATAAGCAACCGAAGCGGTGCAGAGTGCGGCAAACGTCTTGACCAACCCATCTTTGCCAACGTCGCTCGCGCCTTCGAAAGAAGTCTTGAGGACGTCGAGTTGGCGCGCCACTCGAGCTGGAGCAATGCGTGCGATCGCAGGTAGCGCTTCGGCAGAGGTTTGCACGACGCGCTTGTTTGACGACGAGATCCCCTTCGCAAACTTGGCGACGAGGGGCACGACCAACTCGGGCTTTTCGGCGAGCACTTCGCTGAGCACACGGGCTGATTGCGTCGCGGCGGTTCTCGGTCCGTCCATCATCGTTTCGCCGTGCTCGGCAAGTTTGGACTGTGGGTTTTCGTCGACGAGAATCCTCCGTGCGACGGCACCGGCCCCGCCGGATGTCTTCGCGGCAGACGACCGTGTCGAGTCAGCCTTCGTCCCCGACTTCGTGCTCTTCTTCTTGGTGGTCATTCGGATCCTCGGATCGGGCGACGGAGCGTCGGCAAGATAGGCGAAGCGTCGAGCAGCATTCAATCATTCCTTCCCAAGTGCTTGAATGATGTGCGGCAGCGACGTCTCGTACCGCCATGAGGTACCACGGTGGCCCCCTTCAAATTCATCGTAGTGTACGCGAAGTTGATGCACGGAAAGCGCCTCTTCGAGCATCCGGGCGGCAAAGTGTAGCCCGTGCTCGTCCCGGTTGCCCGCATCCAAATAGATGAGCGACATCGTTTTCAACGCGGCGACCGAGCCATCGATGCGCGAAAGGGGGTCCTCGGCGAGCCAATCGCGCCACACATCTTCTCGAAGAGCTCCGGTCCGGGGCTCGAAGGGCAGCGTTGCATGCGGAAAGGCTTCAGGATCGGGCGAGTACGCACCACTTGCGGCCAGCACGAAAATTGCGTCGAACTGCGAGGCGTTTTGAGGGCCAGCGGCCGGAACTTCCCGCGCGAACGCTTCGAGGCCACCTGCCTGCTCGAACGCGATCGCCGCAGAGGTGAGCATGGGTCGCATGCTGATCTCGAAAGCAGCGTCACCCGCGTGGCTCCCGATGACCGACACCACCTCAGGGCGATCCATCCCCAATCGAAGCGCCCCAAAGCCACCGGAAGAACGGCCGGCCACGGCACGCGCCTCCCGGTCGGGGATCGTCTTGAACTCAGCGTCGACGAACGGAATGACCTCATCGGCGAGATAGGTTTGGTAAAGTCCGGTCCCCCGCGAATCGAGGAACTGCGAACCACCCCACCTGTTGAAGCAGTCGGGCAACACGAGGATCGCAGGAGCGCACTGTTTTTCGAAGACGAGCTGGTCGAAGCACTGGATGGTGTTGGGTTTCCAAGGGCTCCAGGCGACGATCGAGTGGTTGGTCGACCCAAATCCCGCCAACAGGATCACGATTGGAAACCGCTGCTTGCCGTCGTACTCGGGTGGCAGATAGACGTAGAGATCGCGCATGTACGGATCGCCCAGCGGATTGTCCCGTAGGCAACGACTCTCATGCGATGTGCGAACGACCTCACCCAGCATCGGCGCGCTTCGCATAGCACATTCGCGCCTTGGCTGAGGAAACCCCCATGATTGCAGCTACATTCGGTCGACGACGCCGATCCCTACGAGCCCGAGCCCTCGTCGGATCTGTCGCGCAGTGAGCGCCGTGAGTCCGAGCCGACTTCGTCGCATGACCCCTTCGGAGTCGAGCACGGGGCATTCGGTGTAGAAACCGCTGAACGCGCGCGCGAGCTCGTAGACGTGCTCACAAATCAGATGGGGTTGGCTCGTCGCACCCGCCTGGTAGACGACGTCGGCAAAACGCATCAGGCGTTTTCCGAGCACCTCTTCTGCTGGTGCTTCCAGCACGATTTCAGCGTCTGGGCCGATGACTTCCATGTCGAGGCCGCCCTTGGCGAAGATCGATGCACAGCGGGCATACGCGTACTGGAGATATGGTGCCGCATTCCCTTGGAAGGAGATCATTTTGTCCCAGTCGAACTGGTAATCGCTCAGTCGATTCTGCCGAAGGTCTGCGTACTTGACCGAGCCTATCCCGACGACCCTAGATACCTCGTCGATCTCTTCGGGTTGGACGCGGAGTCGGCCTTCGGCAATCCCCTCTTCGATACGTTGGCGCGCGCGTTGTTTCGATTCTTCGAGGAGAGAGGTGAGGGTGGTCACCTTCCCGCTCGCGTCTCGAGTGCGGAGCGGCTTCCCGTCTTTGCCGAGCACCGTCCCAAAGCCGATGTGCTCGAGCTCCATCGCCACCCCGAGCAGCTTCATCAAGGCGAAGAGTTGTTGAAAATGCAGCCCTTGCCGGCTGTCGACTATATAGAGGGCGCGATCCGCCGCGAAATAATCGCGACGATAGAGGACCGTGGCAATGTCCGTCGTCGAGTACAAAAAAGCACCGTCGTTTTTGCGCACGATGAACGGTGTCTTTTGTTTGCGGAGAGCTTTGGGCGCGCCATCGATCTCGTTCCAAAAAACGCATACGGCGCCGTCGTCTTCGCGTCCGATTCCCCGTACGAGCAGATCATCGACCACGCCTGGAAGAGCGTCGTGGTATGCGCTCTCCCCGAGCCACGCATCGAACTCGACACCGAGCTCCGCATACACGGCATCGAGCGCGCGCCGGCTGACCTCGACGAAATGCTCCCAAAGCGAGCGATTGTCGGGATCCCCCGCTTGAAGCTTCACGAGCTCGGCTCGCGCCTGTTCGGCGAAGGCCTCTTCGATTTTAGCGCGCTCGGAGGCGAGCTTGTAAACTCGCTCTAGCTCTGCGATCGGCTCGCGCTCGAGGGCCTCCTCCGAGCCCCACTCCCGCATGCCGACGATGAGAAGTCCGAATTGGGTCCCCCAGTCGCCGAGGTGATTGTCGCGGATCACCGAGTGGCCCATGAAGGCCAAGATGCGTGAGATCGCGTCGCCGATGATCGTCGAGCGAAGATGTCCGACATGCATCTGCTTGGCGATGTTGGGGCCAGAAAAGTCGACGACGGTCTTCAGAGGACGTTCGACCACGGGAACGCCTTCGCGTTCCGTGTCGCGAAGCGTGGTGGTGAGACGTGCGGCGAGCCACTGCGGCGCGAGATGGATGTTGACGAAGCCCGGGCCGGCAACTTCCGCCCGTTCGACAGCATCTAGCTGGCGAAGAGCGTTTGCGATCGGCTCAGCGATCTCACGCGGAGGCTTGTTGAGCTCTTTGGCGAGTGGCATCGCTCCGTTGAGCTGAAAATCGCCAAACTTCGGGTCTTGCGTCGGACGCACGATCGCCGGGCGAGGCTCCCCAAGATGCAGGGCGGTTTCGATGGCCTGCGAGCCAAGTGACTCCAGGTAGCGCTCGACGAGCATGGCGCAGCAATACGCCAAGCGCAGCGACAGCGCCAGTGTCAGAGTTAGCGTCGATGTCAACGTCGCCGCAGGCCTTGTGCGGCCTAGGCCTTCTTCGACTGGCACTCAGGGCAAATGCCGTACAGCTCGAGCTTGTGTCGAACGAGCTTGAAGCCGTACTTGCTCGCCACCTTCCGCTGGAGTTGCTCGATGTTGTCTTCCTCGAACTCGATGATCTTTTCGCACTCGGCGCAGATCAAATGGTCGTGGTGCTCGTCTTCCCAGGCTACTTCGTAGCGCGAAACCCCGTCCCCAAAGTGCCGTTCGTAGGCCAGCCCGCACTCTTTGAGCAGCTTGAGAGTACGGTAGACAGTGGCGTAGCCGATCTTCGGCTCTTCGAGGCGTACTTGCTCGAGCAAGTCTTCGATCGACAAGTGACCCCGACTCGAGAAGAACATCTCGGTCACGACACGCCGCTGCTCGGTCGACCGTAACCCGTGACGGGCCATGTAGTCGTTCAAACGAGCCCGGAGTTGCTCGACATCCTGTTCCGCGTGGGCTTCCATACGCGCTCTGGTTCCCAGACAGTCCTAAGGTACCATCCGGGTCTTGTCCATCCCCACTGAAAGACAACGCCGTGATTTCCTGCGTTTCGCGTGGCCCGTGCGCATCGCGCCGTCGGTCGTTGCAGCGATCCTCGCCGTGCTTTGGTTGAGCGAAGGCCCGGATCCTACGGTCGGTTTTTCACTCACCGGTCCAAGCCTCGTCGCGCCAGGAACGACGGTCGGGCTTCGTGCGTGGCACTTGACAGATCATGACATCGATGCGCCGCCGACGATAGTCGAGCTCTGGGACGGAAGCGGTGGTTTGATCTCGACCACCACCCTGACGACCTCTCTCGTGCAGGGCTTGGAAGGCGAAGTTTCGTTGCCGGAGGACTTCGAAGGAACGGCATTCCTGATGGCGCGCACCGAGATCGAAGGAAACGACGTGTCGGTGAAGTACGGCGTTTCCGTCGAGTCTGACGACGCTCTTGGCGCCTACCAACCGGGACGCGAAACGAGCCCTTTTCAGGTCTACGAGCTCGGCCCGCTGCGGGTCGCGGACTCGGCAGGCGCACCTCAGCAGCTCGACCCCCGAATTGAAGGTGGCGCTTGTGTTCCCGAGCTTCAATGTTGGCTTTCGGTTTGGGTCGGCGAAGAGGTGACCCGCGTGCGTGTCGTTTCGATCGCGGGGGTGCGTTTCGAGAAAACCCACCTCGGTCCGGCCAAGGGGTTCCTGCGATTTCCGTTGGTGGTCGTCGGCAACGAAGCGCGCATCGAGGTGCAAGCGCTGGGTGAGCGCGATCGAGTCGTGGCCTCCCGCGAAGTGCGGCTTCCAGTGGTTCCCGGTGGCATCAACGCGCGCGCCTCGGTCGACAGAGGGCGGGTGCGTGTCGAGTGGGACGAGCTCGGAGGCAGCGGGGCCGCGCTGGTCGATGTGTACCGCGGCAACCAGTGGAGTTACGCGTTCTCGGTGACGCCGGCTGAGCCGTGGTTGCCGGTTCCGTTAGACCCCGGCGTCTGGCGGCTTCAGGTGCGCGGTGACCTCTTTTCCACGAATACGACAGGGGTTAGCCACGTGGTGATTTCCGACGACTCCAGCGATACCGCCCTCGAGGTCGCAGCCCGGGCGGTGCTTGCCGATGCACAGCGCGAAGGTCTCGATCCGATCGCGATGGCAATCGTCGATGGCCAGGTGCCCTCGGATCAGACCCAAGATGCGATCCGTGCGCTTTTCGGCCCACGGAACTTCGGGGTCGTGTCCCTCGCTACGGTGGTGTCTCATCTGGAGTCCGACTCGGGCTCGAGTCGGCGCGGGATCCTGCGGTGGATCGCCGCTGCGATCATCCTTGCCATTGGCGTGTTGGTCAGCCTCGCGCTCTTGCGTCTGGAGCTTCTCGCTCAGGCGCGCGCCCAACAGTTGCTGGAAAGCTTCGAGGATGCGGAGCCGCTCCCGGAGCCTGCACCGTCGTTGGAGCGCTGGCTGTGGGTATTCGTGTTCTTGGTGTTCGCGCTCATCGCCACGCTGGCCCTGTCGAAAGGCTGGTTTTGACCCTTGTTTGCGCGCTTCGTCGGGCCGACTTAGATTGCAGCGAGTGATCAAGTCGGCCCTGAAAAAGATTGTCGGTACCAAACACCAGCGTGAGGTGAAGCGGATGCGGCCGATCGTGGCCGCGATCACGGCTCTCGAGCCGGAGATGAAGGCGCTTTCCGACGACGAGCTACGCGGCAAGACGGCCGAATTCAGGCAGCAGATCGACAACGGCGCATCGCTGGAAGAGCTGATGGTGCCGGCCTATGCGGTTGCGCGTGAAGCCGGTCGTCGCGTCCTCGGGATGCGACACTACGACGTCCAGCTGGTCGGGGGAGTCGTCCTGCACCAGGGCAAGATCGCCGAAATGAAGACCGGAGAGGGCAAGACGTTGGTTGCGACGCTTCCTTGTTATCTCAACGGCCTCGAAGGCAAAGGCGTACACGTCGTTACCGTAAACGACTACCTAGCCCGACGAGATGCGGAGTGGATGGGCAAGCTCTATGGCTTCCTCGGATTGAGCACGGGCGTCGTCGTTCCGGGTCAACCGAATGCCGCAAAGAAGCGCGCGTACAACTGTGACATCACGTATGGGCAGAACAACGAGTTCGGCTTCGACTACATGCGCGACAACATGAAGTTCAGTATCTACGACTATGTTCAGCGTGATCTCAATTTCGCGATCGTCGACGAGGTCGATTCGATTCTGATCGACGAAGCGAGGACGCCGCTCATCATCAGCGGCCCCGGAGAAACCGCGAGCGAGAAGTACCAACAGATCAACGAAATCATCCCGAGGCTTCGCAAAGACGAGCATTATGACCTCGATGAGAAGAGCCGCAGCGTCACCCTGACCGAAGACGGGATGGAGACGTCGCAGGAGATGTTGAGCGCGCGCGGCCTTCTCGGTGGCGATACCGCGAACCTCTACGATCCGGTCAACCTCGAGACGCTCCACATCTTGCAGCAGTGTCTGCGCGCCCATGCGCTCTATCACCGAGACCAGCACTACATGGTGAGCCAAGAAGGCAAGGTGATGATCATCGACGAGTTCACCGGCCGTGTTCTCGCTGGTAGGCGGTGGTCTGACGGCCTTCATCAGGCGGTCGAGGCCAAAGAGCGCGTTCCCATTCAAAGCGAAAACCTCACCCTCGCGACGATCTCGTTCCAGAATCTATTCCGTCTGTACAAGAAGCTCGCCGGAATGACGGGCACGGCGGACACCGAGGCGACGGAGTTCCACAACATCTACGAGCTCGATGTCGTCGTGATTCCGACCAACGAACCGATCGCGCGCGCGGACTACGAAGACCTGATCTACAAGACTGAGCGCGAGAAGTTCAAGGCGATCTGCCAAGAGATCGAGGAGTCGCACAAGGCCGGCCAACCGGTTCTCGTCGGTACGACCAGTGTCGAGAAATCAGACGCGGTTTCGCGTGTACTAGATCGTCGGTCGGTGCCCCATCACGTCCTGAACGCCAAGCAGCACGAACGAGAGGCATATGTCGTTGCACAGGCTGGCACCCCGGGCGCGGTGACGGTCGCGACCAACATGGCCGGACGGGGTACCGACATCGTCCTTGGAGGCAACGCCGAAATGCTCGCCCGGATCGAAGTGCTCGAGAACGCGCCTGAAGAGGTTCTTTCCGATCCCGAACGCCGAGACGCCGCCATCGCGAAGGCAACCGAGCATTTCGTCGCCAAGTGCAGGGAAGACGCGAAGCGCGTCAAGGCTGCAGGAGGCCTCCGGATCGTCGGGACTGAGCGTCACGAGTCGAGGCGGATCGACAACCAACTCCGTGGGCGCTCTGGCCGCCAAGGCGATGCTGGTGCGTCGCGCTTCTTCCTTTCTCTCGAAGACGATCTCATGCGCATCTTCGCTGGAGAGCGCGTGCAGGCGATGATGGACCGGCTCGGGATGGAGGAAGACGTCCCGATCGAGCATCGCTGGGTGACGCGTGCCGTGGAGAACGCGCAGAAGAAAGTCGAGGAGCGAAACTTCGACATTCGAAAGCACCTCCTCGAATACGACGACGTCATGAACCAGCAACGCAAGAGCATGTATGCCCTCCGCAAGCAGGTTCTTCGCGGCGAGTACCGCACCGTGCCGTCTGATGATGAGCGTAAGGCCGGTGTCGAGTCTGAGCCTCTGGTCGATGACGTCGACGCCGAGTTGCTGTCACGAGTCGAGACGGTGCTCGAGAACATGGTGAAATTTCATTCCTACCCACTTCCCGAGGAAGGACTGACCGAAGCCGACGTTCCTGCGCATCGAAAGAAGGCAATCGAGTCCGAGCTCTCTTCGTTGACCGACCTCCGCGTCAAGCTTCTCGAAAAGGATATCTATCTCTGGTTCGGTTGCGTGGTGCCGCTCGAAGAGTTTCGAAACGACCCGGCAGGTGCTTACGAGCAGCTCCGACAAGCGGTTGGCATGTCTTTGACCGAGCAGAAAGAGCGCCTGCTCGACTTGGTCGACGAGATCATCGTCACCATGACCAACCACGCCTGTCCTCCCGGAAAACACTATGAAGACTGGGAACTCGTGGGGCTCGAGCGCGCATACAAAGAGCAGTTCGCCCTTCCGGCAACCGGGATCGTCGACATCGCCGACCGCGACGAGCTGTTGCAAAAGCTCTACAAAGATGCCGCGTCCGTGCTGGAGCGAAAAGAGCGAGAGTTCGGCACGGAGAACTTCCTACGCCTCTTCAGAGACTTGTATCTGCAGGAGATCGACAAGCAATGGATCGATCATCTTCAGGCCATGGACCACCTTCGCGATGGTATTGGTCTCCGCGGGTACGGTCAGCGGGACCCGAAAAAAGAATACAAGCGCGAGGGCTTCGACATGTATCTCGAGATGGTGCAGAGCGTGAAGTCATCGGTTACGCTCGGCATGTTTAGCGTCGAGCGTGCGCGCGAAGAAGACTTGCAGCGCCTCGAAGAACAGCGTCGCCGCGCGACGGAGCAACGGCAACGAGGGATCCGTGCCAGTCATCAGGACGGAGACGGAGGCGGTGCTCGCGGGGGCGAGCCGCGAGTCGGCCCCAGCCGTCGTGCGCGACGTGCCGCCGCTCGAAGGGGTCGTCGCGCGGGCGGCGTTCAAGCTGCTGCGCCTGCCCCTGGCGCCGAAGCCGCTCAATCGACCGTCAAGCGGGAGCGACCCAAGCTCGGTCGTAACGATCCCTGCTATTGCGGAAGCGGCAAGAAGTACAAGAACTGTCATTACCGGGACGATCAGGCTGCGGCCTCGCCGCAGTAGCCCAGATTTGCTAATAGGGGCGCGATGAGCCGGCCAGTGAAGGGGTTTCGCTTCTCGGGCGTCCACGCGGGGATCAAACCCGACGACAGGCTCGACCTCGGGCTACTCGTGGCAGACGAGCCTGCGGTGGCGGCTGGGGTCTTCACCCGAAATCGAGTGCGGGCCGCCCCCGTCGTCGTCAGCGAGCGCCGGTTGAGGGCAGGGCGCTGTCAGGCGATTCTCGTCAATAGCGGCAACGCCAACGCATGCACGGGCAAGGAGGGGCAAGAGTCGGCCGTTGCATTGACCCGCGCAACTGCAAGCGCTCTCGGGACCGCAGCCAAGCTGGTGGTGCCCGCTTCGACCGGCGTCATCGGGGTTCAGCTTCCCCGAAAGGCGATCGAAGCTGCCATCCCGTCTTTGGTGTCAGGCTTGTCGCCCCGTGGAGCAAGTCTCTTTTCGCGTGCGATCATGACTACGGATCGCAGTCCCAAGATCGCCGAGACAAAGGTCGGAGTGGGTAGGACGAGCTGCCGCGTGCTCGGAATCGCCAAGGGCGCTGGAATGATTCACCCCAACATGGCGACCACGCTCGCGTTCGTAACCACGGACGCGGCCATCGGGCAACGCACACTTCAGCGCTTCCTTGGGCAGGCGACTGAGCAGACTTTCAATCGCGCGACCGTCGATGGAGACACCAGCACCAACGACTCGATTTACGCGCTGGCTTCGGGGTCAGCGACCGCTCGGCGAATCGACGCGCGCGACGCCGCTGCAAAGCGCTTTGGCGCTGCGCTCGAGGAGGTTCTCGAGTCGCTCGCGAAGATGATCGTCGCTGACGGAGAGGGGGCCGAGCACTTGGTTCGGATCGACGTCGAGGGGGCACGAACCCACACGGACGCAGTTCAAATCGCCCGCACCGTCGCCTGTTCTCAATTGGTGAAGACCGCAATCCATGGATGTGACCCGAACTGGGGCCGAATCCTCGCGGCAGCGGGCCGCTCTGGGGCTCGTCTCAACCCTGATCACGTCTCCGTGCGGATCGGGAAGGTGGAGATTTTCCGGGAGGGTCGCCCCACGATGACTGCAAAATACGAGGCCGAGGCCACGGCTACGATGGGCCGGAACGAGTACGTGATCTCGATCCGCGTCGGGAAGGGACGGGGGATTGGACATTATTGGACCTGCGACCTAGGTCACGAGTACGTTCGGATCAACGCCGATTACCGGACGTAATTCAGACGATGAAGCGCCATTCGATTCTAATATGCGCCGTGTTGTTCACGCTCCACGCAACCGCCGTTGCTGAAGAAGACGAAAAGAGCGACACGCCTGCCCCTGCCGGGGAGGCGGCCGTGGCTCCAAAGCCGAACGCGGTTTGTCGGAGGGACGCAAAGCTGGTCGTCGTCGCCCAGCAACTGGCCGAACGCCAAACCATTCCGCCATCGCCGGAGCTGATTCGAGCCGCGCGAGAGGCCGGAGTCGATGCGAATCCAGTGTACGCGAAGTTCGGTGTCGTCGGTGAGGTCGAAAGCTTCAAGTCGTGGCTCCAAGACCTCGATGAGGCCGCCGACGCGCCCCTGATCTGTGGCCGCGCGCGTGTCGGGGAGCGAGTGGTTTTGGTTGCTGCCGTGCGGGCAGGTAGTCTGTCGGTGAACGGAAAGCATGCCCTTCACGCCGAAGTGATCGCGGACTTCCGCCATCCGTATCTCGTCGTCCGTGATTCCAGA
>Ga0224508_10000077_pt1 | contig 109758 bp, 102 predicted proteins | sample SF_Jan12_sed_USG_4_FD_170157 | JGI IMG/M metagenome (GOLD analysis project Ga0224508, IMG submission 170157) | Sediment microbial communities from San Francisco Bay, California, United States - SF_Jan12_sed_USGS_21 | ecosystem: Environmental > Aquatic > Marine > Sediment | place: USA... | reverse complement strand
GCGGGTCCTGGGACTGGATGCTGTTGCCTGACCGCAGCGCAGTTGTTGGTGCGGTCGCGCAGCTCGCCAGCAAGGCGGCAACAATCGGCAGCAACAGTTTAGTTATTCTGTTGCTCATGAAGCGTGCGCCAGGTGCAAGGCTCACAGACAACTCATGTGTCCCATGTATCGAATGCCAGGTCGGGACAAAAAAAGCCCTGTAATAACCTGATCCTACTTTACCGTGATGCCGATTTGCTTCGACATGACCGCCGGATTATGCGGCGTATGGCTGAAGTCGGCGAGCAGCAACTGCAGTGTATGTTCGCCCGGTGCGAGCTCGATCACGACCTCGGTTTGACCACCGCCGAAGTGCCGATGATTATCGTCAGCCGGAATGGGTCGGTTCAGATCAGGTACACCGGTATCGATCAGCAGGTGATGATGTCCGGTTTTAGCTTTGTCAACGCCTGCGGGTGCAACGCCCATTCCGGATAATCCGAACACGACTTTGAGTGGTGACGTGACCACCTCACCGTGAACAGGAGACACGATATAAACGCTTGCGCCCGCCGGTGCAGAGGTATTGCCAGCGTAGGCATTCAACGTGAGCGCCACCAGGCAGCCGATAAGTGTTCTGGAAAGCTTCATAAGTTTCTCCAACGTTGCAGTCAGGTTTACGGGGTCGATGCAACATTAATCGTTATTCGAATCTGCAATATAACTTTTGTGGAATCCCGGATTTTGATACAGGTCAATAGTATCGGGGAGCGATAGTCGGCCGTAAACTGCGATTAACGGGTCCGATTACAGGGAAATAGTGCAGAGATAAATTTGCACTGGCCAAAATCGTTAGGCACTGGATTTAGCCCGGGGCCTAACGTAAAAGGATTTTAAATTATCCCGCGGAGAATTCGATATGCCTCGCAAGATACTGACACCAGTGCAACTCAACTTTCAGCCCAGGCCGAGCTATCCTTTTTCTCCCGGGACGCGGGGTGGAAACCTGGTTTACAGCGCTGGCGGAAGCGTCGATGCTGGTTGATATCGAGGCTATCGCCTAAATCGGTGATTAACGGCCTTGCCGGATAATCCCGGAATCAATTGATCGTCTAAATCCAGCGATTCAAGGCCGATTCAAATTCCTCGCGACCGATTTCGATTGCCCCCAGCGAGTGTAAATGCTCGGTTGGCAGCTGGCAGTCAATCATTTCGTAGCGCCCCGAATCAACCAGGTACTTGAGGCAAAGCTTCGACGCATTGGCCACGTGGCTGAACATGGATTCGCCAAAAAATACCCGGCCGAGCGCGATACCGTAGAGTCCCCCGACAAGCTCGTCCCCATGGCGACACTCGATCGAGTGTGCAAAACCGGCGCCGTGCATTTCGATATAGGCGTCGATTATTTGCGAGTTGATCCAGGTACCACTCTGGCCTTTGCGGTCTCCCGCACAGGCTTCGATAACGGCTTCGAAATCCTGGTCGAGCGTAATCTGGTAACGCTGCTGACGGGCCAGCTTCTGCAGGCTTTTACTTTGATAAAACCGTTTCGGGTAAAGGACCGTGCGCGGCGCAGGACACCACCACAGGATGGGCTCGTTTTCGCTGAACCAGGGAAAGATACCCTGTCGATACGCAACCAGCAGCCACTCGACATCGAGCCTGCCACCAGCGGCCAGTAATCCGGCCGGTTCCGCAAGCACCGCAGCGGTGTCAGGGAAATGTGGGTTGTCTGTTGGTTCTAACCAAGGAATCATATATAAATCAAATAATTATATAATATATTTAAAGTGAAATATAACTAGGCGGTCGATTTGAAAGGAGAGTGCTCCAGTAAGTCCTTGCGGTAGCTGTCGATGTAGCGCCGCTCCTGGTGTAAAAACTGTTCGATCGCCTCGCGAAACTGTGGATGTGCGATCCAGTGACCGGACCAGGTCGTGGTTGGCAGGAAACCCCGGGCCAGCTTGTGCTCGCCCTGCGCACCCGGATCGAAGCACTGCAGCTTTTCGGCAATACAGTAGTCGATACCCTGGTAATAACAGCATTCGAAATGCAGGTGGCGAAAGTATTGATCACAGCCCCAGACGCGTCCGTAAAGATGCGTGTCGCTGCGGAAAAACAGTGAAGTGGCGACGATCTTCCCCTGGTCACGGGTAATGCATGCGAGTACCTGTTCGGGCATCTGCTGTCCCAGGTGCTGAAAGAAATCCGCAGTTAATGTGGCAGTACCGTATTTACGCTGGTATATGCCGGCGTACAGGTTATGGATCTGTTGCCACTCGCGTGCGTCGATGCTGCCGCCTGGCTGCATCGTGATGTCGAGATTCTGCGCAGCCACGCTACTGCGTTCTTTCCTGATATTCTTGCGCTTGCGTGAGTTCAAACTGGATAGAAAATCGTCGAAGTCGCGGTAGTCACTGTTTTGCCAGTGAAACTGAATGTCGCTGCGCTGCATGATCGCGCGCTCTGCAAGGGAATCCAGAATTTCCTTTTCGGCAAACAGGATATGCCAGGAGCTCAGTTTCTGGTCTTCACAAAATCCCTGAATGGCCTGGCACAAGAGTCCACGTAACAGCTGTTGTGCATCTGTCTCGGTGACCTGCTCGCGATTGATCAGGAAGCGTTCGCCCGTCGCCGGCGTATAGGGGATAGCAGAGACCAGTTTCGGATAATAATCGAGCCCGCTGCGCTGGTAGGCATTGACCCAGGCGTGGTCGAACACCAGTTCACCGTAGGAATTGGTCTTGATGTAACATGGGATCGCGGCAACCAGCTGCTGTTCACGGTGCACCAGGAAATAAACCGGATGCCAGCCGAACGGCTCCAGGCAGTCATGCAGTTCCAGCCCGTTGAGAAAACAGTGTCGCGTGAAGGGATAACTGCTGTCGCCCAGCGCGTCCCAGTCGCTTGCGCTTACTTCACCCAGGGTGTGAGTGACGCTGACGCGCAGCTCGGCATTATTCGAGTTCCTTGGCATCGAGATACTTTTCAGCATCGAGTGCTGCCATGCAGCCACTACCTGCCGAGGTAACCGCCTGGCGATAAACATGATCCATGACGTCACCCGCCGCAAAAACACCCTCGATGCTGGTCGCGGTGGCATTGCCGTCGGCGCCACCGTGGACCGTGATATAGCCACCTTTCATGTCGAGCTGATCGGTAAAAATATCGGTATTGGGCCTGTGACCAATGGCGATAAAGATGCCCGACAATTCGAGTTCGCGCGTGCTATCGTCCTTTACATTACGGATTCGCAATCCGGTAATGCCGGAATCATCACCCAATGCTTCATCGAATACGTTGAACCATTCTATATTGACGTTGCCATTCTTCGCCTTTTCGAATAGTTGATCCTGCAGAATCTTTTCTGCACGCAGAGCATCTCGCCGGTGAACCAGCGTGACCTCGGACGCGATGTTTGACAAATAAAGCGCCTCTTCGACGGCGGTGTTGCCGCCACCGATCACTGCAACTTTCTGGCCCCGGAAAAAGAACCCGTCACAGGTAGCACAGGCCGAGACACCCTTGCCGAGAAATTTCTCCTCGGAAGGTACGCCCAGGTACATCGCGCTTGCACCGGTGGCGATGATTAATGCATCGCAAGTGTAGGTGCCGCTGTCACCAACCAGCCGCTTGGGCGTTTCCTGCAGAAACACCTCGTTGACGTGATCGAAAATAATTTCGGTATCGAAACGCTCGGCGTGTTGCTGCATGCGCTGCATCAACACCGGACCGGTCAGGCCTTCGACATCGCCGGGCCAGTTGTCGACATCGGTGGTCGTCATTAACTGACCCCCGGCTTCAAGCCCGGTAATGACGGTGGGATTCAGATTGGCGCGTGCTGCATAAAGCGCGGCCGTATATCCGGCCGGGCCGGAACCGAGGATAATCACCCGGCGATGAATAGGATCGGACATTAAATGCTCTCAGAATGAAAAGGCTTGAAAAGACGTTAATAGTAATGTCAAAAAATATAAATGACTATATGGCGTTTGGGTAGGTAAATTCAATGGGATTAATTCTGGTTCCCGCGCGAGTGGATCATGTAAAATAGTCCGATTTATGCAGGACATCTAACAAAGTGGCGCAAGCAAGACACAAACCACGTTCCAAAGAAAGGGATGCCAGGCTCATGTTTGGTCAGGTTAATCAACGCCTGCGCGAAGCGGGCATGTTACTGTCGTTCGCACTCGCGGCTTACTTCCTGGTCGCGATGTTCAGTTACGACGCGCTGGACCCCTCCTGGTCGCACAGCGGCACCAACAGTGAAATCAGCAACTTCGGCGGAGCCGCCGGCGCCTGGGTCGCGGATCTGATTTTTTACCTGTTCGGTTTCCTCGCTTTCCTGCTGCCCATCATGCTGATTTACAATGGCATGATCCTGGTCAAAATGCGCGATTTGAGCCCCGAGGACCGTTACCACCTGCTGATCATTCGCTGGAGCGGCTTCGTGCTCACGTTAATATCGGGTTGCGCACTGTCGAGCCTCCATTTTTCCGTTGAACCGGGTGCCATGCCGCTCGATGCGGGCGGCATTCTCGGGCAGATCACCGGTACCTATTTCTCCCAGGGACTGGGATTTGTCGGCGCCACGGTCATGCACCTGGCGCTGTTTCTGGCCGGTTTGACCCTGTTTACCGGGCTTTCGTGGCTTGCCGTGGTCGACAATATCGGCAAGTACACGCTGCTGTCGTTGGACAAGCTTCTCGATCGCTACTACATGATGCGCGACCGGGTAGAAGGCAATCGTAACCGTAGCGAGCGCGATCAGGTTTTCCAGGTACAACAGAGGAAACTCGAAAAACGTAAACCGCTAAAAATCGAGCCCGTCGTCGAACACATCGAACCGAGTGTCCGGGTCGAGAAAGAAAAGCAGATTCCGCTGTTCAAGCCCACCGGCAAGGGCAACAGCACAATTCCGCCGTTGGCGCTACTCGATAAACCGAAACCGAAAGTTGCAGGCTACTCCAAGTCTGCACTCGAGGCGATGTCGCAACAGCTCGAACTGAAGCTGCTCGATTTCGGTATCGAGATCGAGGTTGAATCGGTGCATCCGGGACCGGTCATCACGCGTTTTGAAATCCTGCCAGCGCCGGGTGTCAAGGTAAGCCAGATTTCGAATCTTTCCAAGGACCTGGCCCGCGCGCTTTCGGTAATCGCGGTTCGAGTTGTCGAAATCATTCCAGGCAAATCGGTGATGGGACTTGAAATACCCAACGAGAATCGTGAGCTGGTGGCCCTGAGCGAGATTATTCAGTCCAAGAGTTTCGACCAGGCGGCTTCACCGCTAACGCTCGCGCTCGGTAAAGACATCAGCGGCGAAGCGGTGGTTGTCGACCTGGCCAAAATGCCGCACCTGCTGGTTGCCGGTACCACCGGTTCCGGCAAATCAGTTGCGATCAACGCGATGCTGCTCAGCATTCTGTTCAAGTCGACACCCGAAAATGTGCGCATGATCCTGATCGACCCGAAGATGCTCGAGCTCAATATCTATGAAGGTATTCCACACCTGATTGCGCCGGTGGTTACCGACATGAAGGAGGCGGCGAATGCGCTGCGCTGGTGCGTTGCAGAGATGGAACGACGCTACCGCCTGATGGCGGCACTCGGGGTGCGTAATATTGCGGGCTACAACCGTAAAATTCGTGATGCGGTTGACGCGGGTAAACCGATCAAGGATCCATTATTTGATAAAAAAGAACTGTTGCTCGATCCCAGTGCGGAACCTGAAGACCTCGAAACCTTGCCGTATATCGTGGTCGTGGTCGATGAATTTGCCGACATGATCATGGTCGTGGGTAAAAAGGTCGAGGAATTGATTGCGCGACTCGCCCAGAAAGCGCGTGCTTCGGGTATACATTTATTGCTCGCAACCCAGCGTCCCTCGGTGGATGTTATTACCGGGTTGATCAAGTCAAACATTCCGACTCGTATCGCGTTCCAGGTATCGTCCAAGATAGACTCGCGCACCATTCTCGATCAAATGGGTGCGGAAACCCTGCTCGGCCACGGTGATATGCTTTACCTGCCACCCGGCACCAGTGTGCCAGAACGCGTTCACGGTGCATTTGTCGATGACCATGAAGTGCATGCCGTTATCAACGAGATCAAGAAATCGGGTGAACCAAACTACATTCCCGATGTCCTTGAAGAGTCAACCGCGGCGATATTGCCGGGAGAAACACCCCGGAATTCTAACGGTGAAGAAGAGGATCCACTTTATGACGAGGCGGTCGCGGTGGTTACCGAAACTCGCAAGGCATCGATATCCTACGTGCAGCGACGCCTGAAGATCGGCTATAACCGGGCCGCGCGCATGATTGAAGAAATGGAAGCATCCGGCGTCGTGTCGATGGTGCAATCGAATGGCAGCCGCGAAGTTCTGGCGCCACCGCCGCCACCAGCTGACTGAAAATGAAATTACTGCCACTACTACTCATCGGACTGATCGGCAGCCTGTCGTTCTCGACAATGGCCGCGGATGCAGAGCAACGCCTCAAGACGGCACTCAAGAAAATGGATAACCTGAGCGCCGAGTTCAAACAGACATTGCTCGATGAAGACAAGAATATCGTGCAACAGAGCCGCGGCACGCTGGCGCTGCAGCGCCCTGGCAAGTTTGCCTGGATTTACGCCGAGCCCTTTGAGCAACGTATCATCGCCGATGGCAGTGAACTCTGGATTTACGACGTGGAGCTCGACCAGGTCACGGTCAAACCGATGGATGAAAGCATATCGAACGCCCCGATTATGATCCTGATGAAAGAATCAGACGTCACGCAGCAATTCAAAGTCAGTGAAGTCGGGCAACGCAAATTCCTTTACTGGATCGAGCTTGAACCGCTGGCCAATGACCTTGAATACCAGCGTATTTTTATCGGCCTCGAAGATGGCCGTGTGCGTGCGATGGAGTTACAGGACCAGTTCGGACAAAGCACCCAGATCGTATTTGAAAATTTGCGCCTCGGAGTGGTGCACAATCCGGCCACGTTCAAGTTTGTACCTCCGGATGGCGTTGATGTCTATGGTGTGGGCGGCTAGCTTTCAGCCGTTCCATGTTGCCGGCCATGACTGATTTATTTAATGCGGAAACGGGATTCAAGCCGCTTGCGGATCGTATGCGTCCGCGCAAGCTGGACCAGGTCTTTGGCCAGTCACATTTGCTTGCACCCGGCAAACCATTGCGCCAGGCGATCGAGGCCAACAGGCTGCACTCGATGATCTTCTGGGGGCCACCCGGAACCGGTAAAACAACGATTGCCAGGCTCATTGCCGAGTACTCCGATGCTCAATTTATCACCTTATCCGCGGTCCTTGCCGGGATTAAGGACATACGCGAGGCGATTGACCAGGCGCGACAGTTCCAGGGCCCCACGGTGCTGTTTATTGATGAAGTGCATCGATTCAACAAGGCACAGCAGGATGCGTTTCTGCCTTACATCGAGGATGGTACGATTCTATTCGTCGGTGCAACCACCGAAAATCCTTCCTTTGAGCTTAATAATGCACTGCTTTCGCGTACTCGAACCTACGTCTTAAAACCGATCCTGCCCGAAGATATCGAGCAGGTCGTTAGGCGTGCGCTCGAGGACAGGGAACAGGGGCTTGGCGAACTCGGGCTTGGTGTCGATGCAGAGGCCTGCGCGCTGCTGGCACGGGTTGCCGATGGTGATGCACGACGCGCCCTGACCTATCTCGAAATCATCAGCGACCTGGCCGAAGACAGCCAGATCGACGCGGCGCTGGTTGCAGAAATCGCGCAGCAGGGACCACGACGCTTCGACAAGGGAGGTGACCTCTTTTACGAACAGATATCCGCATTGCACAAATCGGTGCGCGGCTCGGATCCGGATGCCGCGCTTTACTGGTTCTGCCGCATGATCGATGGTGGTTGTGATCCGAGGTATATCGCCCGGCGGGTTGTACGCATGGCCGTTGAAGATATTGGCATCGCGGATCCGCGCGGACTCGAGCTGTGTCTCAATGGCTGGCAGACATTTGAACGCCTGGGCAGTCCCGAGGGCGAGCTCGCGATTGCGCAGGGGATCGTTTATCTTGCCTGTGCCGCCAAGAGTAACGCGCTCTATAGTGCCTACAAGGAGGCGATGCAGGATGCGCGTGACTCCGGCAGTCTCGAGGTGCCGATGCACTTGCGCAACGCGCCAACCCGATTCATGGAGGAGCAGGGCTACGGTAAAGACTATCGCTATGCCCATGACGAGGCGGATGCGTTTGCAGCAGGAGAAACCTATTTCCCCGAAGGCCTGTCGGTTCGGCAGTATTACCATCCGGTCGATCGAGGACTGGAAATCAAGATTGCGGAGAAACTTGCGCGTCTGCGCAATGCCAACCGCGATGCCGAATCATGAGCCTGCCATTTGCCGAAGCCGCCGAGCAAAACAAGACGGTTATTTTTGAAGCCATCAAACCGTATTTAACGGGTGACATACTCGAGATTGGCAGCGGCACCGGGCAACATGCAGTTTTTTTTGCCAGCCAGATACCTGAGATTCGCTGGCAAACTTCGGAACTCGAGTCGAGTTTGCCGGTTATCGAGGCCTGGATAAGGGATTCGAAACTGGAAAATTTACCGCCACCGATCGAACTCGATGTGCTGGGGAAGTGGCCGGAGGCGCAATATGACGTGATTTATTCGGCCAATTGTTTGCATATCATGGGTGAAGCGGCGGTCGAAAAAACAGTCGAGGGTGCAGCGGCTCGCCTGAAACCGGATGGCGTGTTCGCGGTCTATGGTCCTTTTAACTATGCGGGCAACTACACGTCGGAGAGTAACGCAAGGTTTGACGCTTTTTTGAAATCACGCGATAGCGCGAGCGGCATCAGGGACTTCGAATGGATTGATGAAATGGCCAGTCGGGTTAACCTGGAACTGGTTCAGGATGTAGATATGCCAGCTAATAATCGCTGCCTGATCTGGAAAAAACGAACTTTATAGCGCATAGTTAGACTAATACCTCAAATTTGGCCTATCTTTAAATCATAATGAATAAAATGATCCCACAGGCGCTGTTAGCCAGTCTCGTCGCGATGATGTCGTTCGCGGTTGTTAATGCAGCTGAAGAATCGATCGAGGACATGACGCGTTTGCTCAAGTTGCGCCTCGGTACTGACCAGGTAGAACCGGCGACCGCAACCGGTGTTGAAGGGGTCTATCAAACCCGCTTTGGTAACAAGTTTGCCTACCTGATCGAAGGGGGACGTTACGTCTTTATCGGCGACCTGGTGGACCTCAAGATGGCGCGCAACATGACCGAGATGAGTCGCCGCGATTTAATCGTGCAGGAACTCGCGAGCTTCGATCAGTCAAAACAAATCGTTTTCCCCGCGGTCAACGAGGAACTCGCGGTGTTGAATGTATTTACCGATACCAGTTGCGGATACTGCCAGCAATTGCACAAGGAGGTGAAGTACCTGCAGGAAGCGGGCATTTCGGTTCACTATTTTCCGTATCCACGCGGCGGTAATCGCGGTCCGGGATATCGCAATCTAAAAAAGGTCTGGTGTGCCGATGACAAGCTCACCGCGATGAGCATCGCCAAGGGTGTCGAGATGGGTTCACTGCCTTCATCCGAGGACTGCGATTCGGCTCAGTATGTCGATGACGGTTACCTGCTCGGCAATCGCATCGGTGTTACCGGCACGCCCGCACTCTATGCGAGTGATGGTGCCATGTTCAATGGTTACGTGCCATACGAGCAATTGATTCCGCAATTGCTAAATCAGTAGATTTTTCAATCAAAGCCATATAAGTTCGCTCCATGTGGTTAGCGGCATATCATTTATGAGCGCCCGCTTATTTTACTGTGTTAGAATTTTCGCGAACAAAAAACAGAGTTTTCAGCTTGAATGTCGGAACAGGAATCAGCAGATAAACCGTCGGAGATCGACGAGGACGAGGCTAAGGTAGGCAAGCAGGACCAGAAGCCGAAAGAATATGGTGGGCCGAAAGGCAAGGAACCGACCCGATATGGCGATTGGGAAAAAAATGGTCGCTGTATTGATTTCTGATGGACAGGAATTCTTGCCTGAGTAGTAACTCGTAACCTGGTAATCGACGATGTCCAATAACAATCATCCTACGTCTCCGCATTTACAAATCTATCGATTACCGCTCACCGCCTTACTGTCGATTGCGCATCGCATTACCGGCGTAATACTGGCTCTAGGATGCGTACTGCTGGTCTGGATACTGGCAAGTGCCGCCGAGGGTGCTTCGGCATACCAGTCGCTGGTGCCGCACCTGGAAAGCTGGTATGGCCAGATTTTTTTACTCGGTTTTGTGTTTTCTTTGTACCTGCATTTTTGTAACGGTGTCAGGCACCTGTTCTGGGATGTCGGGTATGGATTCGAGCTCGAGGTTGTCGATATCACCGCCAAGCTGGCGATCGCGCTGGCGGTCCTGCTAACCATTGTAACCTGGGTGGTTGCGGGGGTAGCCGGACCATGACTGACCTGAGATCACCGCTTGCCCGGGTTAAAGGCCTCGGCTCGGCCAAAGACGGCACGACCCATTTCTGGCGTCAGCGCTTGACCGCGCTGCTGTTGATTCCGCTGGTACTGTGGATCGGCTTTAGTCTTGCTGCATTGCCAGTAGATCACGCGACGCTGACCGGCTGGATCCAGCAAACCTGGGTGACTATCGCGCTGATACTGTTGATCATCGTCACGTTTTACCATGCGCAACTTGGATTGCAGGTCGTCATCGAGGATTACGTTGCATCGCATGCCCGGCGCACCGCGCTGTTGCTAGTTTCGAATCTTGCATGTTTGCTGGTCGGCACCATCGGCGTGGTTTCGGTGCTGAAAATTTCTTTCGGGGCTTAAACCATGGCGAGTGAATACAAGTTGATCGATCATGCCTACGACGTCGTTATTGTCGGCGCCGGCGGTGCAGGATTGCGCGCCACCCTCGGCATGGCCGCGGTGGGCCTTTCTACGGCCTGCATTACCAAGGTTTTCCCGACCCGCAGTCATACGGTTGCAGCACAGGGTGGAATGAGTGCCTCGCTCGGCAACATGGGCCCCGACAGCTGGCAGTGGCATATGTACGATACTATCAAGGGATCCGATTGGCTGGGTGACCAGGATGCAATCGAATACATGTGTCGCGAGGCGGTCCCCGCGGTCATCGAACTCGAGCATTACGGGGTACCGTTTTCACGTACCGAGGAAGGCAAGATTTATCAACGACCTTTCGGCGGCATGACCACGAATTTTGGCGAGGGCACTGCACAGCGCACCTGCGCCGCGGCGGACCGTACCGGGCACGCGATACTGCACACGCTTTACCAGCAATCGTTAAAGCACCGGGCCGAGTTTTTCGTTGAATATTTTGCAATCGATCTGATCATGGAAGATGGCGTTTGCCGGGGCGTGGTGGCATGGGACCTGGCAACCGGTGAATTGCATCGTTTTCGTGCCCACACCGTGGTGTTGGCCACCGGTGGTTGCGGTCGCGCCTATTTTTCCGCAACCTCGGCCCATACCTGCACCGGTGATGGCGGCGGTATGGTGGTACGTGCTGGGTTACCATTGCAGGACATGGAGTTTGTTCAGTTTCATCCAACCGGTATTTACGGTGCGGGCGTATTGATTACCGAAGGCGTGCGCGGCGAAGGTGGATATTTAACCAATTCGGATGGTGAACGTTTCATGGAACGTTACGCCCCCAACGCCAAGGACCTGGCGTCACGTGACGTGGTCAGTCGCTCGATGACGGTTGAAATAAACGAAGGGCGAGGGGTAGGCCCGAACAGGGATCACATACACCTGCACCTCGAACATCTTGGCGCCGAAGTCATCGATGAACGCCTGCCGGGAATATCCGAATCGGCCGAAATTTTTGCCGGCGTCGATGTCACCCGGGAACCAATCCCGGTATTACCCACCGTGCATTACAACATGGGAGGTATTCCGACCAACTATTACGGCGAAGTCGTGACCCTGAAGGATGGAGATCCGGATTCTGTTGTACCCGGGCTAATGTCCATCGGCGAGGCTGCCTGCGTTTCCGTGCATGGCGCCAATCGACTGGGCTCGAATTCGCTGCTCGATATTGTGGTGTTCGGACGTGCGGCTGCCCTGCGCGCCGCCGAGATTATCAAGCCCGGGATGCCGCAAAAGCCACTCGCCAATGATGCTTGTGATGGCATCCTCGATCGATTTGATCGTGTGCGCAATGCGTCGGGTGACTCGGGTACCGCAAAAATCCGCTACGCGATGCAGCGCGATATGCAAAAACATGCTGCCGTTTTCCGCACCGGTGACTCGATGCAGGAAGGGGTAGACAAGATGAATAACATCTTTGCGAGTTTTCAGGACCTGGGTTTATCCGATCGCAGCCTGATCTGGAACACGGACCTGGTAGAAGCCCTGGAGTTGGATAATTTATTGTTGCAGGCGCAAGCCACGATTCAGAGCGCCCTGAATCGCACTGAAAGCCGTGGCGGTCATGCCCGTGAAGACTATCCGGAACGTGATGACGATAACTGGATGAAGCACACGCTGTCGTGGGTCGATGACAGGGGCAATGTCAGTTTCGACTATCGCCCGGTGCACATGTACACGCTCAGTGATGAATGTGACGTTATTCCACCGAAAAAGCGTGTTTACTAGAGCCGGGAGGATTTAAGCAAGATGGCAGAATTCACCTTACCCGCCAATTCCGTCGTTAAGCCGGGCAAGCATTTCGCGGCTGCCGCCGGTGCGATCAACATCAAGCGTTTCATCGTCTATCGCTTCGATCCGGATAGTGGCGAGAATCCTCGCACCGACACTTACGAGGTTGACCTGGATACCAGTGGACCGATGGTGCTGGATGCGTTGCTCAAGATAAAGGATGAGATGGATGCCACGTTGTCGTTGCGTCGATCCTGTCGCGAAGGTATATGCGGTTCCTGCTCGATGAATATAGACGGCGTCAATACCCTGGCCTGCACCCAGTCTATTTCTACAATCAAGGGTGATGTCAAAGTATACCCGCTGCCGCACCAACCGGTGCTCAAGGACCTGGTATCGGATTTAACCAACTTTTACGCGCAATATGCGTCGGTTGAACCCTGGATGAAAACGCAGTCGGCAACGCCGCCAGATCGCGAACGCCTGCAATCCAGGGAAGACCGCGAAAAGCTCGATGGCCTATACGAATGTATCCTGTGCGCCTGCTGTTCGACCAGCTGTCCGAGTTACTGGTGGAATAGCGACCGCTACCTGGGCCCCGCGGCGTTACTGAATGCCTATCGATGGATTGTCGATAGTCGCGATGAAGCCGCCGGCGAACGCCTTGACGAACTCGAGGACCCTTTCAAGCTGTATCGCTGTCACACGATCATGAATTGCACCAAGGTTTGTCCGAAGGGATTGAACCCGGCACAGGCGATCGCGGAGACCAAGAAACTGCTGGTCCAGCGTAAGATCTAACCGATCGATGTCCGAGCTGTCACGCTTGCGCTGGTTGTGCCGTCGCGGCATGAAAGAGCTGGACGTCGTCATGAGCAGGTATCTCGAGCGTCACTACGAGTCTGCTTCAACGGCAGATCAGGATAAGTTCAAGATACTGCTGGAAATGCCCGACCCGGATCTGTACGACCTGTTGCTGGGACGCAGCGAGGCTACAGATCCAGAACTCCGGCAATTTATCGGCGTATTACGCAACATGTCGGCGCAAGATTAACAGGGAAGTTGTTTGCAAGAATATTACGAAATTAAACCTTCAAAATCGCAGCTTGCTTTGCTCCTGGTCGTCCATGGCCTGGTTGCTGTTGCGATTATTTTCTTTCAGCAACCCGGCCTGTTAAAGCTGTCCGCTCTCGCACTCGTGTTGTTGTTGGCCGTGCACGGATCCAGAAGTCTGGTTCGGCAGGAGATTATTAAATTGCGCTTTGATTCGAGAGGCGCGTCAATCGAGCTGGAGCAAGGCGGTCAACCATATTTTTACCGTAAAAACAAGGTTTACCAGACCCGTTGGTTTGCTATTCTTAAGCTCATAAATGAACAGAAATCCAGGACCTTGATATTGATTCCCGATCGCTTCAATTCGATCCAGTCTTACCGGAGCTTACGTTACCGTCTGTGCCAGAGGGAGCAATCTGATGCTGCTTGATCTCACACCGGTTCGCCGAGGGCGCGATGCCAATGCGCGAAGCTTCGCCGGGTTAATGGAACTCTACGAGCAGAACTATATCCGCCTGCGTAACATTGCGCCGGATCTATGTGTCGCCAGCGAAATGGTTTCGTCGGTGCCGGGGCACCAGGATTTATTCCTTTCCATCACTGAACGCTGCAAGTACACGACAATGCTGCGCATGACTTACCAGTTTGAAGAGAACGGGCAGCCCTTGTTTGAACCGGATTTACATCTGAAGGTTTACCACGATGCACGTGTCGTCGAAGTGCAGCAATTCCATTCGCGCACGCGCGGCCCACTGTATATCGCCAGGATGATTGAACAGAAGTGGATGATGAACCGGTTTTTATATAAATGGCTTGGCTACTGTTTATATCAGGGACACTATTTTCACCCGATGCAGCACTTGAAAGTATCCAATAAATAACATTAAGTTGTGAGCATAAAATATTGATTTATAATAATTAAATTTTATAAATCGAACCGTTAGAAAATATTAATCAAGACCACACGAAATACACCTTGACCTGATCCCGGTCATCTATATAATTCCTGACTAAATTAGTCAGGAATTAATCAGAATCTCATGCGATTATCTACCAAGGGACGTTATGCCGTAACGGCAATGATGGATATAGCGTTGCACGAAAGGGTGGGTCCGGTAACGCTGGCGGACATTTCTCAATGCCAGGGAATCTCGCTTTCCTATCTCGAGCAGCTGTTTGCCAAACTGCGCAAAGGCGGGCTGGTCGAGGGAGTCAGGGGTCCCGGCGGCGGTTATCGCCTGGCGCGTCCAGCGGACCAGATTTCGGTCGCTGATATTATCCAGTCAGTCGACGAGAAACTCGACATGACCAAATGCGGCGGCAAGGGTAATTGCTCGCAGGGCGAGAAATGCCTGACGCACCAGTTATGGTTTGAACTCTCCTGCAATCTTTACCGGTTTTTAAGCAGTATCAAGCTTGATCAATACGTTAATCGCCCAGATATAAGTGAATTAGTAAAGAAACAGGATATCCAGTACGGACGATTCATCAATCGCCCCGAGGCAATAGCCTGACTGGAGAATGTTAATGATTGGAGAAATTTGCAGTGAGTGACATCAAACTACCCATTTATCTTGATTACAGCGCGACCACGCCGATCGATGGACGTGTTGCTGCCAAGATGTCGGAATACCTGACCATCGAAGGCAACTTTGGTAATCCTGCGTCGCGCAGCCACGCTTTTGGCTGGTCCGCGGAGCAGGCGGTTGACCTGGCCCGGGAGCAGGTCGCCGATCTCGTGAATGCGGATCCGCGTGAAATTGTCTGGACCAGCGGCGCGACCGAAGCGGACAACCTTGCTATCAAGGGAGCCGCCCATTTTTATCGCAAGAAGGGTAACCATGTTATCACCGTGAAAACCGAGCACAAGGCAGTGCTGGATACCTGTCGGCAGCTCGAACGTGAGGGCTTTGACGTCACGTACCTGGATCCCGAAGAAAACGGTTTGCTCGATCTCGAAAAATTGAAAGCCGCAACAACCGACCAGACCATACTGATCTCGGTCATGCATGTTAACAATGAAATCGGTGTGATTCAGGATATCGAGACCATCGGTGAATTCACCCGCGAACGCGGCATAATCTTTCATGTTGATGCAGCACAATCGACCGGCAAGGTCGAGATTGATCTCGAGCGCATGAAAGTAGACCTGATGTCTTTCTGCGCGCACAAGACCTATGGCCCCAAGGGGATCGGTGCGCTCTACGTGCGACGCAAACCACGCGTCAGACTCGAGGCACAGATGCATGGTGGCGGACACGAACGCGGCATGCGCTCCGGTACCCTGGCCACGCACCAGATCGTCGGCATGGGTGAGGCGTTTCGCATCGCGAAGGAAGAGATGGCCACTGAAAACGAACGTATCCGTATGCTGCGAGATCGCCTGTACGATGGCCTGAAGGATATGGAAGAAGTCTATGTCAACGGTGACCTCGAGCATCGGATCGCCGGAAACCTGAATATCAGCTTTAATTTTGTCGAGGGTGAATCCCTGATCATGGCGTTACGCGACCTTGCGGTATCGTCAGGTTCGGCCTGCACCTCGGCAAGTCTCGAACCTTCTTACGTGCTGCGTGCGCTAGGTCGCAACGACGAACTCGCCCACAGCTCCATACGGTTTACCATCGGGCGCTTTACCACTGCCGGGGAGATCGATTACACGATCGAACTGGTGCGGGCAGCGGTTGAGAAATTACGTGATCTGTCTCCGCTCTGGGATATGTACAAGGACGGCATAGATTTGAATTCTGTTGAATGGGTAGCGCATTAGGCGCTCCACACGAGGTGTAGCATGGCATATAGTGAAAAAGTACTGGATCATTACGAAAATCCGCGCAACGTGGGTGTGCTCGATGACGACGACTCGGTCGGAACCGGCATGGTGGGTGCTCCTGCATGCGGCGACGTTATGAAACTCCAGATCAAGGTGGGTGATGACGGTATTATCGAAGATGCCAAGTTTAAAACCTACGGCTGCGGTTCGGCAATTGCGTCGAGTTCGCTGGTCACCGAGTGGGTGAAAGGCAAGAGCCTGGACGAAGCCGCGGAGATTAAGAATACTCAAATCGCCGAGGAACTTGCGTTGCCGCCGGTCAAGATCCATTGCTCGGTACTGGCCGAAGATGCTATTGCTGCGGCCATTGACAATTACCGCGAAAAGCACCAGTAGCAAGCTTCGACGTATCGAAAAGCCCGCAATAGCGGGCTTTTTTTATCCCCCATTGTGAAGATGCCGTAATCGCTCCGGTCAGTTTATAATCTTCAGCCGGAGACGGATGATCGATGAATTTTCTGCCAGTTTTTTACAAAGTTTCAGATCAGCCCTGCCTGGTTGTTGGTGGTGGCGCAATCGCCGCGCGCAAGGCCGAGTTGCTGTTAAAGGCGGAAGCCCGGGTGCGGGTTGTCGCCATCGAGTTAGGCGACCGGATGCAGGAACTGGCCGCAAGTGCTACGCTCGAAATTGAACAACGAGCATTTGCCGAGACCGACCTGGATCAGGTGATTTGCGTGATCGCGGCCACTGACGACGAGGACGTGAATCGCGAAGTTTCGCGGCTTGCGCAAGCCCGTAATATCCCGGTCAACGTGGTCGATAATCCTGATCTTTGCAGCTTCATCATGCCTTCGATGATCGATCGCGACCCGGTACAGATCGCGATTTCTACCGGCGGGGTTTCACCGGTACTGGCGCGCATGTTGCGCTCCAAACTCGAGAGTTGTATTCCCGGTGCCTATGGCGAACTTGCCAGGTTGGCCGAGGAGTATCGCGACGAAGTGAAAACTGGACTGCCGGATGTCGAGTCACGACGACGTTTCTGGGAATCAGTGCTTGAAGGCCGGGTATCGGAGCTCGTTTTTTCCGGACGGGTAAAGGATGCCCGGGATTCGTTGCGACAGCAGATGCAGGATTTCGATGTCGATACGGTCAAGGGAGAAGTTTACCTGGTGGGCGCGGGTCCGGGTGATCCGGACCTGATTACTTTCAAGGCCCTGCGCCTGATGCAGAAAGCCGATGTCGTGGTTTACGATCGACTGGTATCGCCCCCGATACTCGACATGGTGCGTCGCGATGCCGAGAAGATCTATGCAGGCAAGGCAAAATCGGATCATGCCATTCCCCAGGAAAATATAAATCAACTGCTGGTGCGCCTCGCGAAGGAAGGTAAGCGCGTACTGCGCTTGAAGGGTGGGGATCCATTTATATTTGGCCGTGGGGGTGAAGAACTTGCCGAACTGATCGATGAAAAAATCGAATTCCAGGTTGTTCCCGGCATAACTGCGGCGTCGGGTTGTGCGAGTTATGCCGGTATCCCGCTAACCCATCGTGACTATTCACAAGCCTGCATTTTCGTTACGGGTCATCGTCGCGAAGGCGGTGAGGATCTTAACTGGGAAATGCTCAGCCACGCCAACCAGACCGTTATTTTTTACATGGGACTCGAAAACGTCGAGCGTATCTGCAGCTCGATGAAGGCACATGGTCGTGCCCCCGACACGCCTGCGGCGCTGGTCGAGAAAGGAACTACGACCGAGCAGCGCGTGTTCGTGGGTGATCTCGACAGTCTACCGGGTATTATTGCGCAAAACGAAGTGCGCGCACCCACCCTAATCCTGGTCGGAGAAGTCGTTGCGCTGCATGACCGGCTGGGTTGGTACAGGACTGGCAGCGAGGTGTCTGGCGTCCAGTCCTGAGCGGAAGATCGCGCCCGATTTCTAATTTTTAATGTGTGGCGTTATAGCAACAAAAGGCTCGTTTTCTAGCCCGATAACTGTGATTGAGTTCACATAAAATTCGGGTATCGTAAAAATTCCGCCGTTACCGTGCAATGCCCCTCGGTCTACCCGACCAAAATGCCACATTATTGACGGTTATGACCTAGACTCAAGGTTGGCGTCTTACGGCAATATTTTGGAAGATTATGCGGGCATTACCAGTATCGATGGGCCTGGTCCTTTTTGTAATCAGTACCATTTTTCCAACCCAGGCGGATGATCTGCAATTTTTTCGCATCGGCACCGGCGGTGTCGGGGGTACCTATTACCCGATTGGCGGAATAATTGCCAGTGCGGTCAGCAATCCTCCGGGTTCGCGCCCGTGCAACCAGGGCGGTAGCTGCGGCCCGCCTGGTCTCGTGGTCATCGCCCAGTCGGCTAACGGTTCGGTCGCAAATGTCATGGATATGCAACACGGCCATCTTGAATCAGGATTTGTGCAGTCTGATATTGCCTACTGGGCCTATACCGGATCGGGCACGTTCGAGGGCGAAAAGCCTTTTCGCATGCTCCGTGCTATTGCCAACCTGTATCCCGAGAGCATTCACGTCGTGACGCGTAAAGACTCGGGCATCCGCAGCATAAGGGATCTGGCCGGCAAACGCGTGTCGCTCGATGAACCCGGGTCAGGCACTCTGATTGACGCGGAACTCGTGCTCAGCATATACGGTATTTCCAAGAAAGACATTCGCGTTGAATACATGAAACCCGGCCTGGCCGTGAAACGGATAAGGGACAACAAGCTGGATGCTTTTTTTATTGTTGCCGGCTATCCCTCCCGCGCTGTTGCCGAGCTGGCGAAAGATACCACGATAACGCTGATCCCCATTGATGGCGCCGAAGCCGACCAGCTCGTATCCCAGTATCGATTTTTTTCTCGAGCGGACATCCCGGCTGGGGTATATTCGGGGGTCCCGAGAGTCGAGACGGTGAGCGTGGGCGCGCAATGGCTGGTGGCGGCAACAATGGAAGATGAAACGATTTACCAGATAACCAAAACCCTGTGGAATCAGAATTCCCGAAAATTGCTGGACGGTGGTCATGCCAAGGGAAGATATATCACCCTCGAGACTGCAATGGATGGTATCACGGTGCCGCTACACCCTGGCGCCCGGCGTTTTTATGATGAAATCGGCATTTTGGTGGAGTAACCCGTTTTGCGCTTATCTCGCAGGATAATTACGCAGTCAGGTTCCGGTTGATGAGAAAACTGGTTAACAAACTGCTGGCGCGACCGGCGATTCCAATCTCGCTGGTCCTGATGCTACTGGTCGGCACCTCCAGTGTCATTTTCTACGTGGAGCGAACGCTCTCCGAAATCGAGGAAGCATTGCCAATAACACTGTCGAAACAGGAGCGCGATGTCCGTGTGCTCGTCGGTGACATGGGTACGCTGGTGCAGAGCATCGGGATCGCGCGCACCAACCAGGCACCCGGCAATTTTAGTATCGTCCTCAGGCAGATCGACGATATCAAGCACTATCTCGATATTATTCGGGAGAACTATAAATTTACCGACGTGTTGGGGGTGTCCGCGATACATGCCAAGCTCAATCCCGCGATCTTCGATATCAATAACTGGTTGACCGATGGACTTTACAATTTTGAGCCGACTTCCGCGCAAACGCTGAAAATGGCCGAGCTGCGAGCCAAGGAAGCGCACGAGGAAGCCGAGATCCTGCTGTTAAAAGTGGGCAAAACCGCGATCGACGTGCTGACCGCGCAGGCAGACAGGATCGATGCTTTTCGTAATATCATGATATTGACGCTCGCGGTCCTGACGATTATGACCGTGGGGCTGGTCATGCTGGGCTTTCGATTGCAGAAGAGCGTGCTGGCACTGAAAGACAGCGAGGAACAGATTCGTTACCGGGCCAACTACGACTCGCTGACTGACCTGCCGAATCGATTAAATTTCGTTGAGCATTTGAACGAGGCTGTTTCGCGAAACCGGCGTAATCCGGGGCACACCGTGTTGATGTTCATTGATCTCGATCGTTTCAAAACCATCAACGATACACTTGGTCATGATTTTGGTGACGAGTTAATCAGGCAGGTGGCGTCCCGGATCGGTAGCGTGATTCGTGAAACCGACGTAGTGTCACGACTCGGCGGGGATGAGTTCACCGTTCTGCTGCCCGATATGACGGACGAGATACATGCCTCGATCATCGCAAAAAACATTCTTGCGAACCTGGCGGAGCCCTTCATACTGTATGGTCACGAGGTTTACTCCAGCGCCAGCATCGGCATTACGATATGCCCGGATGACGGTGAGGATGCCAATACCTTGTTGAAAAATGCCGATATGGCAATGTATGAGGCCAAGGACCAGGGACGCAACACGTTTCGCTTTTTCACGTCGCAGATGACCGACCGGGCCCGACATTTTCTTGAACTCGACAAGGATATGCGCAGGGCCCTGGCCCAGAACGAACTCGAGGTTCACTTTCAACCCATATACGAGCTCGGTAACCACGCGCTGATTGGCGTAGAAGCCCTGCTGCGCTGGCAGCATCCCAAGAGAGGCCTGATATTGCCAACGGAGTTTATTCCCGTGGCAGAGGAGACCGGGTTAATCGAGGAAATCGGCCTGTGGGTATTGCGCCAGGCCTGTGGTGAAGCCGTGCCGTGGCTGAAACAGGATCTGCATTCCAATTTTTATCTCGCGGTGAATATTTCGATGCGCCAGTTCAAAGGTGGTTTCGACAAAAAGCAGATGGAATCGATACTTGAAGAAACCGGTTTCCCGGCAGACAAGCTGCTGCTGGAAATCACCGAATCCCTGTTGATGGATGACGATCGACGAATCAAGGATGTATTGGCCGAGTTTCGCCGGATGGGCATCAGGCTGGCAGTCGACGATTTTGGTACCGGTTACTCGGCCCTAAGTTATCTCAGGGAATTCCCGGTCAATACGCTTAAGATCGACCGCTCTTTTATACGGGATATCGGTGTCAGTAGCAGTCATCGACGCCTGGTAGAGGCGATTATTACAATGGCGCATGGCCTCGAACTGATGACGATCGCGGAAGGTGTGGAAACATCAGTACAGGATTCCCTGCTGGCAGACGTGGGATGCGACATGGTGCAGGGATTCTATTACTGCAAACCCGTCTCGGCTGATGTCATAAGAGATTTAACGGCGGTCAAGAAACCCCGCCTGGTACTGATCGATCCAAAAAGCAAAAGCACGAGTATCTAGTTCATCGGGTGCCTGGTTTGACGGTTCCGCCGGCGATTCCTAGTCGAGGTCGTTGAGTAATGAAGCGCGGGTTTCGCCTTCGATATCGACTTCATAGGTGTAGACGGCATGCTGGACACCAATACGCCATTTCGCACCCGACTTCAAATCCTGTGCCATTTCATCGCTGACTTCAAAACGCATGAAGTGCACCGCGGATGTCTTGGTATCGGTAGCTCTCTCGAGATCTTCGTCCGCGATTGACCAGATCCTGTCATGATCTCCAATTTGCATCCATACCAGGTCCTCGATACCCAGCAGTTTTTCGAGTTGCGCGGCACGAACGACGGGGTCGGGATACTCGATCATGAAAGTCGCCTTGAAATTCCTGCCGCTCGGGACCAGCGGGTTGTAGGCGTCGAGTTCCTCGTTGATACCGTCGGCTTCAAATACTTTTTCGATGCGCAACATTTCCTGGATCTGGTAGAGCAGGGTGAGTCGATCCTCGAAATAAAGTGTCGCGTTTGTTCCAAGAGCGACCTGGCGGTGTTTCTTGTGTAATAACACCTGCTGGCGGAACTCGCCACGCTTTTCAGCATACTGTTCGAGGCTCATTAAATCGTCGCGCGTGATGGGATTACTCATAGTGATTTCCATAGTCATATTCCGTAAGCCTGGCGGAGCAGGCTGATAGGGTGCTGGGTGCTGCTGCCATCGTCGAGTCCGGCAGAAATATGGTGCCCGGCCATCGGGCAGTCGCTGGCGTAGGCATCGGGTTCTGCTTTTTGGACGCGATTGACCACGGGCCTGGCGATCTTCATCGATGTCTTGTGAAATTCCTGCTTGATCGCATAGGTCCCATCGTGGCCTGAGCAGCGTTCGATGGTGTCGATTTCGGTACCGGGTATCAATTCCAGTATGTCACGTGTTTTCATGCCGATCCGCTGCACACGCTGATGGCAGGCGACGTGGTAGCTGATTTTGCCGATGCTGTATTTGAAGTCGGTATTAAGTAATCCTGCCTTGTTGCGCAACGCGAGATACTCGAAGGGGTCAAAGAAGGCGTCTCTTACCTTCGCCACGGATTCGTCCTGCGGAAACATCAATGGCAGTTCCTGCTTGAACTGCAGCGTGCAGGAAGGAACCGGGGAAATAATATCCCAGCCCTCGTCTACCAGCCGGGCCAGCAGCGGGATGTTGTGGTTTTTCAGTCGCTCGACAGCGTCGAGATTACCCAGCTCCAGTTTCGGCATTCCACAACAAACCGTGTTTTTTACCACCATCGTGGATATGCCGTTATGCTCGAAAACGGAGAGCAGGTCCTCGCCCAGCAGGGGCTCGTTGTATTCGCCGTAACAGGTCGCGAAGATGGCGACCTTGCCGCGAGTTTTATCGGTGGCCCGGACCTCGACATCGGCCGGTTTGTGCCTGGCGGTACGCTTGCTCAGGGTTTTACTGTCATATCGAGGCAGACGAGCCTCGGCAGCAATTCCGAGGGACGATTCGAGCAATGCGCGCGCGTGTTCGTTGTTATTGACCGCGTTGACCACATTGACGACGATAGGAATGCTGGCAAGACTGCCAACGCGATCGGTCGAGGTCACGATCTTGTCACGCAGCCTGGCGCGACCCTGCTTGTACCCGATTGCCTTGGCGCGCAACATCAGGTGCGGAAAATCGACGTTCCACTCGTGTGGTGGCACGTAGGGGCACTTGGTCAGGTAGCAGAGGTCACAGAGGTAACACTGATCGACCACTTTCCAGTAGTCTGCCTTGTCGACCCCGTCGACTTCGAAAGTCTCGGATTCATCGACCAGGTCAAACAGGGTTGGGAAAGCATTACAAAGGCTGACACAGCGTCGGCAGCCGTGACAAATGTCATACACCCGCTCGAGCTCTTCGAACAGTGCGTCCGCATCGTAGAAGCCGGGGTCATTTTGACCCAGTGGATGTCGGGTAGGCGCTTCGAGGCTACCCTCGCGAGATTCAGTTGCCATCGGAATTTCCTGGAAAGAAATCCGGATCCCGCAGGATCCGGATTCCAAGCAACTTAAGCGTCGAGACTGTCGAGGGCCTTCTGAAAACGATTAGCGTGGGAACGCTCTGCTTTTGCCAGGGTTTCGAACCAGTCGGCAATCTCGTCAAAGCCTTCGTCGCGGGCCGACTTGGCCATACCCGGATACATGTCGGTGTATTCGTGGGTTTCGCCGGCAATAGAAGCCTTGAGGTTGTTCTCGGTACTGCCAATGGGCAGGCCGGTAGCCGGGTCGCCAACTTCTTCCAGATACTCGAGATGCCCGTGCGCGTGACCGGTTTCACCTTCAGCGGTTGAACGAAATACGGCCGAGACATCGTTGAAGCCTTCAACATCTGCCTTGGCAGCAAAATAAAGATAACGACGGTTAGCTTGGGATTCACCTGCGAAAGCGTCTTTCAGGTTTTGTTCGGTTTTAGATCCTTTCAGGGACATGATGCCTCCAGTTGGGTTAATTAATGAAACGGAAGCGCATCATAGCAATTCTAATATATAAATGAAGTTAATTTTATTTATATAATTGATTTAATATAGCTATAGTAATAATCGAAAAAAAAACCACTTTTTTGGTGGCTTTTTCTCGCTAAACACGGTCAGCTGTTATTTTGTCTTTTATGGTGCTGTAGCCTGTGTTCGGCAGGATTTTGCAGGTATAAATCGCGGTTGGTTTCCGATTCGAAATAGATGACGAGGCTGTCGTCATCGTCGTTTTCAATGACGTAAGGCATATCAACTAATTGCTCCAGCGTTTTGCCGGTAATCGGGTCGGTGGTTTCAATACGATACATTAATCAATACCCCCGTTTTGACTTGTAACGAACTGTATATATAGTCGTTTTATGCCGCTTTGAAAAGGATAAACACCGAATATTTCGGGATTAATTTTGTTTTCACAGGCGAATCAAAAGATTATCCTAGCAAGCTGATAAGGCGATTAAACTGCCTCGAGTAAATCACTGAATTAAAGGACATTTATGAAGAAGTTTGACGTATACGCGATTGGCAATGCCCTGGTCGACATCGAGTACCACGCCACGCCCCACCAGCTGCTGGAAATGAATATTGAAAAGGGTGTCATGACGCTCATCGATGAACAACGCCAGAACAGCCTGATCGCGCAGCTGGGGGAGTCGCACGAAAGCATGACCTGTGGAGGTTCTGCGGCGAACACGATTATTGCGCTTGCCCAGATGGGTGCCAGGACTCACCTCGACTGTCGCGTTTCGAGCGATATGACCGGACAGATTTTTGCCCGGGACCTGCACGATTCAGGCGTGAACTCGAATCTTGATTTTAAACCGCTACCGACCGGCGTAACCGGCAAATGCCTGGTATTCGTTACCCCAGATGCGGATCGTACCATGAATACCTTTCTCGGGGTGAGTGCCGAACTCGATAGCAGTGATATCGATACCGAAGCCATAAAACAGTCTGAGTACATTTATATCGAAGGTTACCTGGCGAGCTCCGAAAATACTCGTGATGCCGCTATCGAAGCGCGCCGAATCGCTGAAAGCCGGGAAATCAAAACCTCGCTGACCCTTTCGGATCCGAACATGGTCAAATTTTTTCGCGATTCGATCGAGGCCATGATCGGCGATCGCGTCGACCTGTTGTTTGCCAACGATGATGAAGCCAGGGAGCTGGCCGGTACTGACAGCCTTGACGAGGCGCTGCAATTGTTCAAGAAGATATCCCGCAGTTTCGCAATCACCCGGGGCAAGGACGGCGCCTTGCTGTTCGACGGGGTTGCCTTAATCGAAATAAAACCGGTACAGGTGCAGGCGATCGATACACTGGGCGCGGGCGACATGTTTGCGGGCGCCTTTCTGTACGGGCTGTGCGAGGGCATGAGTTTTCACCAGGCGGGGAATCTTGCGTCGCTGGCCTCGGCAAAGATCGTTACCCAGTTCGGTCCGCGTTTGAAGACAGAGCAAACCCAGGGTCTGCTGGAATCATTTACTGCTGGTATTTGAGCGTTCAATAGATAAGAATACCGCCTTTTTTCAAGTAGATAGCTGCACCGGAAAACACTCAACATGACGATGCCCCAAACCAAAGACCTGCGTATTATCGGCACCAAGGAAATTCAGACGCCCGAGGCCCTGATGCAGGATCTACCCCTGTCGGAGCTGGCTGCGAATACGGTTACGACAACACGCCAGCAGATTTACGACGTGCTGGACGGCAAGGATGACCGCCTCGTGGTAATCATCGGACCCTGCTCGATACACGACACCAAGGCTGCGCATGAGTATGCCGACCGGTTGAGTAAGCTAATGGAAGAACTCAACAACGAATTGATAATCGTCATGCGGGTTTATTTTGAGAAACCCCGCACCACGGTTGGCTGGAAAGGCCTGATCAACGATCCCGACCTGGACGGCAGCTTCCATATCAACAAGGGCGTGCGCAAGGCGCGCGAACTGTTGCTAAGCCTCGCCGAAAAGGGTGTGCCGGCAGGTCACGAGTATCTTGATTTAATCAGTCCGCAGTATATTTCCGACCTGGTTTCCTGGGGCGCGATCGGCGCCCGCACGACCGAGAGCCAGGGACATCGTGAACTGGCATCGGGTCTTTCCTGCCCGGTGGGTTTCAAGAACGGTACCGATGGCGGTGTGCAGGTCGCAATCGACGCGATGCGAGCAGCCCAGGGATCGCATCACTTTATCTCGATCACGCTGCAAGGGCATTCGGCTATTTTCACGACTGCCGGTAATGAGTACAGCCATGTCATTCTGCGCGGTGGTAGTGACCGTCCGAACTATGATCGTGTCAGCGTGGCTGCAGTGACCGAAAAACTTGAATCATCGGGCCTGAATCCGCGCCTGATGATCGACACCAGTCACGCCAACAGTCAGAAACAGTTTCATAAGCAAATCGAGGTTTGCCGTGACATCATCCATCAAATTAAAACTGGCCAGGATAATATTTTCGGCCTGATGATTGAGTCCCACCTGTTTGAAGGTCGGCAGGATTTCAAGGCGGGCGCCAAACTGACCTACGGTCAAAGCATTACCGATGCCTGTATTGGATGGGAGGATTCCGAGATGTTGTTGCATGAACTCGCTGAAGCGGTAAAAGCGAAACGGAAAACCGGGTAGTCGCCGGGCTTAAGCGGCGCCGCGATGCCACCCAAACCAAAACGCAAAAAAGCGAAATCCGCCAGGCGCCGACAGCGGAGGCACTACCGCCTGGTCGGGGCACTGGTCCTGGTATCGGCGTTTGCCATCTACCTTGGTTATCTTAATCACTTGATCAACGGTCGTTTCGAGGGTGATACCTGGGCCATCCCGTCGCGTGTTTTTGCCAGAGCGCAGGAGCTTTATCCCAACCTGGCGCTAACACGGGAACAGCTGATTTACGAGCTCGAACTATCGAGTTACCTGATGGTTAAATCCGAACCCATACCCGGCCAGTATCGTCTGCTGGGAGAATCCCTTGAAGTCTATGCCCGTCCATTTGATTTCGGCACGCAGTACCAGGAAGCAAGGTTGGTACAGATATTTTTTGATCAGGGGCGGATCTCGGGGCTGGTCGACTCGAACAGCAGCCAAAATTTGGACTTGTTTCGATTACCACCCGTGATCCTGGGTAGTTACTACCCGGACAATGATGAAGATCGTTTGCTGCTGGCCGAGGACGAGGTTCCAGAACAATTGATCGATACCCTGATTGCGGTTGAGGATCGCCAGTTTTTCCAGCACTGGGGCCTGAGCCCGATGGCGATACTGCGCGCAACCCTGGCAAATTTGAAAGCAGGCAGGGCCGTGCAGGGTGGCAGTACGCTTACTCAGCAACTAGCCAAGAACCTGTTTCTGACACCGGAAAAAACGCTGCTGCGGAAGATTAACGAGGCTTTCATGGCGATGATTTTGGAAATCCGTTTCAGTAAAAGCGCGATTATCACCGCCTACGTCAACGAAGTGTTTGTGCTGCAACAAAAGCGCATCGCCATCCACGGATTTGCCCAGGCCAGCCGGATGCTGTTTCGGCGCAGCGTCGATAGCCTCGAGACGCAGCACCTGGCCCTGCTGGTCGGCATGGTCAAGGGCCCGTCACGTTACAATCCGTTTACATCACCCGATACCGCAGTGTCTCGACGCAACCTGGTACTCAAAATCATGTTTGAACAGGGATTGCTGGGTGAGGAAGAATATTCCAGCGCGTTAGACGCTCCGCTCGGCATTGTCGATAAGTTACCGGGTATAAACCCGTTTCCGGCTTACCTCGACCTGGTCAAACGCCAGCTGCAGTCGAGCTACTCCAGTGCTGAGCTGGCGCGACGTGGTCTGCGCGTATTTACCGCCTTCGACCCGTTGTTGCAGCAAAATCTCGAACTTGGATTAACCCGCGGTCTGGGTCGGTTTAGTCAGCCTGAGCTGCAGGCTGCAGTCATAATTGCCGATTATCTCAATGGCGATATCCAGGCGCTGGTTGGAGATCGAACGACCGATTTTCCAGGATTTAACCGGGCACTCATGGCGCAGCGCCCGATCGGATCACTGATCAAACCGCTACTACTCTACAGCCTGCTTGGAGACAGCCTGACTTTGGCCAGCAAGGTTAAAGACGAGTCGATTCGCATTCAGCAGTCGGATGGCAAAATCTGGGAGCCGCGCAATTACGATCGCGAACTGCATGGTGAAATGAGCCTTTACGAGGCCTTCGTCCACTCGTACAACCTGCCGTTTGTCCAGCTTGGCGTATCGGGTGGACTCGAAGCGCTGGCCGAGAACCTGGCGCGGATCAAATTGCTAAAGCACGACGTGGTTTATCCCTCAATGTTACTGGGCACCACGTCGATGTCGGCTTACGAAGTGTCGCAGATGTACCAGGTGATCGCCAATAATGGCTACTTCACGCCGTTAACAACGATCAGGAGCGTTACCGATCATGACAACCAGACCCTGGAACGGGTGCCGCTCGAGTCACACAAGTTATTTGACCAGGCCCGCATGATCCAGGTACAGCGTGCGATGATCGGCGTCACCGAAAACGGGACTGCAGGATACCTGGCCGAGCGATTTCCCGCACAGACGCTGGCAGGAAAGACCGGTACCACCAACGAGGCACGCGACTCATGGTTCGCTGGATTTTCGAGCCGGTTGCTGACCGTGGTGTGGTTGGGTCGCGATGATAATGGGCCGATCAACCTGACCGGATCATCGGGCGCATTGAAGGTCTGGTCGGACATCATGGAACTACAGGGATTTGAGTCATTCAAGATTAGCCGGGACGATAGTCTCAGCTGGCATCATATCAATCCGGCCAACGGCGGAATTACCCGTAAATCCTGCGAAATTAGTGTATTGTTACCGTTTCCCAAAGACCAGGTTCCAACCGCACGCTCTCGATGCCAGTAGCAATTACCCCTCGTTTGCTTTGTCGCGTGGCGATACTGTCAATCCTGTCGGTTGCGACGGCCTGCAGTATTCCACACAAACCACCCAATCGATACCAGGATGATATCGAGGTCAGCCAGCTCGAGGTTCGACCCGTCACCGAATTGCAGAACCAGGCGCTTGCCGCGCTTAACGGGGAACAGTACCAGCTGGCTGTCGATTACCTGCAACGTGCGATCAAGATTCAGCCGCGTAACGCCTGGAGCTGGCATTACCTGGCACAAACCTATTGGCGGGACGCACAGTATGATCGCTGCCTGGCGATGATCGAACGATCGAACAGTTACGGCAGCTTCGACGAGGACTTGATTTCTGCGAACGACCGGCTCAAGCCGAAGTGCCAGCCGGGTTAGGGATTGGGCGAACTCGCGACAGAATTGAAGGTGGACTCGGTGCTCGGCAGTGATGGCATCATTGCCGAACATATCGACGATTTTCAACCGCGTTCGAGCCAGCTTGGCATGGCGCATTTGATCGATGAAGCGATTGCGCTCGGCGAGTCGAGAGTGATCGAGGCGAGTACCGGTATCGGCAAATCATTTGCATACCTGGTACCCGCTTTCCTCAGCGATGCCAGGGTTGTTATATCGACCGGGACTCGCAACCTGCAGGACCAGCTGTTTCAAAAAGATATTCCGTTAATCCGCAAGTCCATTGTCAGCTCGAAAAAGGTTGCCCTGTTGAAAGGTCGTAGCAATTACTGCTGCCTGCAGCGGTTAAAAAAATATCGCACACAGGATCGCTTTAAAAGCCGCGACATGGCGGCGGTTTTTCGCGCCATGGCGGACTGGGCCGAAGTGAGCGACAGTGGGGATATCGGTGAATTCGCCAATATCCCGGAAAACGATAGCCTGTGGTATTACGCGACTTCAAATGCCGAAAACTGCCTCGGTGGCGAATGCCCTGAAATAGATCGGTGCTTTGTGCTGAAGGCACGCAAGCGCGCGATGGATGCTGACATCGTGGTCATTAACCATCACCTGTACTTTTCGGACCAGGCCCTGAAGGAGGACGGTTTTGGGGAACTGCTACCCGAGGCCGATGTGTTGATATTTGACGAAGCACATCAACTGCCGGAGATCGCAGGAAATTTTTATGGTCAGCAAATCACGATGCGCCAGATCGATAACCTTTGCCGGGATATCACGGAAGCCGAGGTAACCGAAGCTGCCGAGTCAAAAACGTTAAAGAAGCACAGCGGCAAGCTGGCAAAAAGTGCTGCCGACCTGATGCTGGCGTTGCGTCCTTTTGCACAGAAAGGGGAGTGGGAGCGTGTCCAGAATGCGCCCGCAATTCAACAGGCAGTCACTTCACTGCAGCAATCGATTGATGAACTTGACGATGAACTCGAGCCTATGGCCAGACGGGGCAAGGAACTCGCGGTCTGCCATCGACGCTTGCAAATGCTCAAGCTCGCCCTGGCCAGTTTTCTCGAACCGGTCGATAACCGGGTGAGCTGGTACGAACTGAACGAGCGCAGTTTTCGCCTCGTGCAGTCGCCACTGGAAGTAGCAAACGAGTTTCGCGAGCAGCTCGAAGCGGCCACTATTGCCTCGGTATTTTTTACCTCGGCCACGCTCAGCTCGCAGCAGTCCTTCAGGTTCTATACCGAGCGCCTCGGATTGAACGGAATCGACTGTGCCAGCTTTGACAGCCCATTCGACTACCCGCAGCAGGCGATGCTTTACCTGCCGACGCATTTACCCGATCCATCCGATGATCGCTTTGCACAGTGTTTCGGTGAATTATGCCTCGATCTTATCGAGTTGATGCAGGGTCGTTGTTTTATCCTGTTTACCAGTTATCGAATGTTGACCTGGACCGCGGAATACCTGCGCAAACATACCGATTACCCGCTGCTGGTACAGGGGGAGCTGCAGCGCAACGAACTGTTGCTGCAATTCATTAAAACTGAAAATCCGGTACTGCTTGGAACCAGCAGTTTCTGGGAAGGGGTCGATGTCAAGGGCGACCAACTGCGTTGCGTGATCATCGACAAGTTGCCATTCAAAGCACCAAACGACCCGGTTTATCGAAAACGCATACAGCAGGTCAATCAGAACGGTGGTAATGCCTTCGTCGAGGTGCAGGTTCCGGAGGCGACCATCAGCCTGCGCCAGGGAGTCGGTCGGCTGATTCGCGATGTGGGCGACCGGGGAATCGTGGTGCTCTGCGATAATAGGCTCAATACAAAGGCTTATGGCAGGGGCATGCTCGATAGCTTACCGCCAATGCGGCGCAGTTCAGACTTCGAAGAAGTCAGGCTCTTCACACGGCAGCTGGATAAAAAAAATAACAGTTAGTGGATAGGATACTGGCACCAATCCAGATAGAAAGCTGGACCGCAAAGATAGTAGGAACGGGTCTTGTTGTTGCATTAACCGGTTTGACATCAATGGCCCATGGCTTCGACTTGCAGGGCCACCGGGGTGCGCGCGGCTTGATGCCGGAGAATACTTTACCCGGATTTGCGAAAGCCCTCGCCATCGGTGTGACGACCCTGGAACTGGATCTTGCGGTTACCGCGGACTCCCGGGTCGTGGTTAGCCACAATCTGCGCCTGGAGCCGGAAATTGCACGCTATCCCAATGGAGAGTGGCTCGTGCAAAGCAGTCCCACGATTCATTCAATGACGCTCGCGACGGTAAAATCCTATGATGTCGGACGCCTGAACCCAGCCAGCGAGTATGCCGAGCGATATCCAGGGCAACAGCCAGTTGACGGAACTTCGGTACCAACATTGGGCGAAGTATTCGAGTTGGTTAACAAATCCGGCAGTCAATCAGTCAGATTTAATATCGAGGTCAAAATCAATCCTGAGCGACCGGAGCTGACATTTCCGCCCGGGCAGTTCGTGCGGGCCGTAATCGACGAGGTGCGTCGTTACCAAATGGAAGACCGCGTCGTGCTGCAATCATTTGACTGGCGTGCACTCAGGGAAGTGCAGGATCTGGCCCCGGAAATCACGACTTCCTACCTGACGGTTAACCAGCGCTGGATGAGTAACCTGCAAACGGGTGTCGACGGGTCTTCACCCTGGCTTAACGGACTCGACGTGGATAACTTCGACGGCAGTGCGGCGCGTGCGATCAAAGCGGCCGGGGGTGATGTCTGGTCTGCCTTCCACCGGGAAGTCGATGCCGAGTCGATAAAGTTAGCCCATGACCTGGGATTATCGGTAAGCGTGTGGACGGTTAATGAAACCAGCCGCATGCACGAGCTGATTGAAATGGGAGTCGATAGCATTATCACCGACTACCCCGACCGTCTGCGCCGGGTTATGGTGGAGCTTGGCCTTCCGGTACCGGTATCGGCTCCAGTGAATTACTGAACCGCGGTATCGTAACCATACTGCTACCTGCGGCTGATTTTTAATGCCTGCGCAGTCCAGTCAACAGCCGTTGCAGCCCTGAATGCCCGCGACAACTGGGCAATCAGGCAATAAATGATTATGCTTTCTCTACTTTGACGCAGGGTAAGCACCAATGAAGGTGTGCGACGGTTTTGTCGGAGCAATCGGTAATACGCCGCTGATTCGTTTACAAGCGATGTCTGCAGCAACCGGTTGCGACATTCTCGGAAAGGCGGAGTTCATGAATCCGGGTGGTTCGGTCAAGGATCGTGCCGCCTGGTGGATGATTCGCGAGGCCGAGCGTAGTGGTCTGTTACAGCCTGGCGGCACCATCGTTGAGGGTACTGCCGGAAACACCGGTATTGGTCTGGCCCATATTTGCAATGCGCGCGGCTATTCCTGTGTCATTTTCATGCCGGACAACCAGTCGCCGGAAAAAGTCGAAATTCTCAACACGCTGGGAGCTGACGTGCGAGTTGTACCGACGGTGCCCTATGCGAACGAGATGAACTATCAAAAGCAGGCCGGTCGATTCGCCGAGTCGCTGAAAAAGGCGGTCTGGGTAAACCAGTTCGATAATACTGCCAATCGGCTCGCTCACTACGAATCGACTGGGCCCGAGATTTGGCAACAAACCGGGGGCAGGGTGGATGCCTTCGTCTGTGCGGTCGGTACCGGTGGAACAATCGCCGGCGTTTCAAAATATCTCAAGCAGCAACGAGAAGATATCCAGCTGGTACTGCTGGATTGCATTGGCAGCGCGCTCTACAGCTTTATAACGATAGGAGTCGCGACTATGAGTGAGGGAACCTCCATTACCGAGGGCATCGGTAACAGTCGCATCACGGACAACCTGGATGGTGCCCGGATTGACAGGGCGCTACAGATCGCCGACCAGGACGCCGTCGACATGGTCTATCGATTGTTGCATGAAGAGGGCTTATTTCTGGGTTCGAGTTCCGGTGTCAACGTTTGTGGCGCTCTAGAAGTTGCTCGCGAACTCGGTCCGGGACATACCGTTGTGACCGTGCTGTGTGACGGCGGTGGCAAGTACCGATCGAGTCTGTTCAACCGTGAATGGCTGGCACAAAAAAGTCTAACCACCCCGTAGCAACGTGGCTGGACCGATAATGTCCTTTTAGAGGCTGAGTCGCCGTGTATTCTGGTCCTGCTCGCAGGTTTCCCACATTTCCATGAAACCGTCGTAATAGGACCTGCATTCAAGCTTATTGTCGATTTCGTAATAGCCTTCGAAACGCTCGGGATTGCGGATACGCATGTAGGCGCTGTCATCGGAGATCAGCCAGCTTTCGCGAAATTTCCGGTGTTCCGGGGTAACCGTGGTACGAATCTGGACAAACGTCGGGAGCTGCTGGGCGAGATGTATCAGTCGATGACCCTGGTTTGCGGCGACACGGGTATCGTGCGTGATAATGCGGATATCGGTGTTACGGTTATTGACCGCCAGTTGCGACAGGTGGTCGTAAATTTCGGCGTCGTTATAGAGCTCGGGCTCGAGGTGCTGGGTGATCAGGTAAACACGCCCGACGGATCCGAGAATGAGGATTTTTGCCGCTTCCCGACAGTCCTGTCGCCCTTCTAACAATATACTTGAATTATCGCTCATATCTTATTGAATTTTACGTAATTTAGTCATTAATAGGCAGGATCGCCTGGCTTGATGCAAGCTCGATCAGCAGGCTCTCCATGGGTTCTATCTTGATGCATGCGTTGATCAGTTCAGTCGACCATTCCCGGTTGTCGCATAACTGCTGCAAGTGTTCGAGTATATCCGGGCCTTGCGGCAATTCGCGAGATTTTCCATTGTAATATAGCGTAATGTTTTGCTCCGCCTGATGATAGAACATCCGGGTTTCGGGATGTCGAAACCAGGTACAGGATAGCAAGTCAGATACGTAGACCGGTTGATCATCATCAAGCGGCGGCTCAACGGGACTATCGGAAAGCATTTTTCCAACCACATCGCGCCAGACGCCCCCCGGTTGCTGCAATAGATCGGTAGCAAGGGATTGCAATCGTTCAATCTCGACATCGGTAATTTCAGCGTGGTGGCGGTCAAGTTCGAGGTCGGCGTCACCGTAGCGCTTAAGACCGGAGCCATCGCGCTCTGTTTGCAGGGCAAAAGCTTCAAGCACGCTGGTTGCGGTGGGCGCCCGGAATCCGATCGAGTAAGTCAGGCAGCGATCGACTGCGATGCCGTGGTGCGCATAACCGGGTGGCAGGTACAGCATGTCACCGGGCACAAGAACGATATCCTGATCGGGTTCAAATTCCTGCAGGATGGCAAGTTCGAGGTCTGGAATCAGTTGCGGTTGCCGGGTAGGGGTCTCACAGAATTGCCAGCGTCTCGATCCCAATACCTGCAGCAGGAACACATCGTATTCGTCGACGTGGGGCCCGACCGAGCCTTCGGCGGGCGCATAACTGATCATCAAATCATCGATACGCCAGTCCGGGATAAATCGAAACTGGTCGAGCAGGTCGGTGAGCTCGGGAAACCACTTCTCGCATTCCGATACCAGCAGCGAGTAATGCGTTTCAGGCAAGTTCAGAAGATCCTGTTCCTCGAAGGGACCGTAGTTCAGTTGCCAGGGGCTGGAGCCGTCCTTTTCGATGACCAGTCGACAATGGACGTCTTCTTCACAGGCAAGCCCGGCGAGTTCCTCCGGGCTTACCGGTGACTCGAGTCGATCCGCCTGGTTTACCAGGGCGCCACGGAAAACCGAGGGCTGCTTCTGCCAATAGCGGCTGATAAAAGTTTCGCTGTCAAAATCCTTTAATTGCCACATGCTGATTTAGATTTTCTTTGCCTGCTCGGTGGCATTGCCAATATAGCTGGCGGGAGATAGCTTGATCAGTTCCTGCCTGGCACTCTCCGGTATATCGAGCGAATCGACGAACCGGCGTATCGCGTCGGCGTCGATTTTTTGTCCGCGAGTCAGGGCCTTGAGTTTTTCATAAGGCTGCTCGATACCGTAACGCCGCATGACGGTCTGGATCGGTTCGGCAAGCACCTCCCAGTTCTGGTCGAGATCGGTGGCAATGGCATCGCCATCCACTTCGAGCTTGTCGATACCACGCTTCAATGAATCCAGCGCGATGATGACGTGACCGATACCGGTGCCGGGATTGCGCAACACGGTCGAATCCGTCAAGTCGCGCTGCCAGCGGGAAACGGGCAATTTTTGGGACAGGTGATGAAACAGGGCATTAGCGATACCGAAATTACCCTCGGCATTCTCGAAATCAATCGGGTTAACCTTGTGTGGCATCGTCGATGATCCAACTTCGCCCTCGATGGCCCGCTGCCTGAAGTAACCGATCGAGATGTAACTCCAGATATCCCGACTGAAATCAATCAGAATGGTATTAAATCGCGCCATGGCATCAAATAATTCGGCGATATAGTCATGCGGTTCAATCTGGGTGGTATAGGGATTCCACGCAAGCCCCATCGATTCGACGAATTGCCGGGCGATCGCCGGCCAGTCACTGTCGGGATAGGCACTTAACAGCGCATTATAGTTGCCCACCGCACCATTCAGTTTGGCAAGCATTTCGATTGACTCTATCAGGTTTAGCTGACGCCGCATGCGATAAGCCACGTTGGCAAACTCCTTACCCAGCGTTGTCGGCGATGCGGGCTGTCCGTGGGTACGACTCATCATCGGGATCGCCGCATGTTGATGCGCCAGCGCGGTTATCATATCGAGTATCTCGTTCGCCATCGGCAGGAAAACCTGCTCGCGACCCTTATTCAGCATCAAGGCATGGGACAGGTTGTTGATATCTTCCGAGGTACAACCGAAATGAATGAACTCCGAGACCTGGTTAAGCTCGGCGTTTTGTGCGACCTGCTCTTTCAGGTAATACTCTACTGCCTTGACATCGTGATTGGTGGTTTTCTCGATCTCCTTGATGCGCTGCGCCTGGGCAACATCGAAATTTTCAATGATCGACTCCAGCAACGCGTTTGCAGATTTCGAGAACTCCGGGACTTCGTCTATGTCGGGAGTTCGGGACAGGCACTGGAACCAGCGGATCTCGACCACTAAACGATGATAGATCAGTCCATATTCACTGAAGATGTCGCGCAGCCCCCCGGTTTTTGCCGCATAACGGCCATCGATTGGGGAGATCGCGGTGAGTGGGTCCAGGTGCATAGATAAAACGCTGGCTAAAACGTTTATATTACACCAAAGTTCAACGCCGGTAATGACATTAAGGGCTTGAAAGCCAACCGAAACAAAGGCCTGTCAATCGTTGGCGCTGAAAGCCTCGTGCTTGAAGATTACCTGCTTGGCTTTTTCGTAGGAAACTTCGGGAACGATGGCTTCATCCTTGAGGCGGCGCAGTTCCCGCAATTCGAGCGCCAGGAGCTTGCTCTGATTCAGGCCCTTGGCAGTTTTGCTCTTGTTGATCTGCACGACGAATTTATTGACAAAACTACGAAACCTGGCGTTGTCAGGGTTCTTGTTGATCAATTCCACCAGTTTAATCCTGCCATACTGGCTGCGGAAAATGACCTTGTCACGGGAATAGTAGAAAAATGCCAGCAGACACATGACCGCTACCACGGTAACCGCCGTGAAAATGCCGAAAAAATTGATCGACGAGGTGTCGAGCCAGCCGGTAAGTATCAATGCCACATCGAGCCCCAGCAATGCCAGGCTCGCATATAACCATTTCCAGGGTTTGATGCGGATTCTAAACGGCCGGGGGTCCAGGTAAGCGAGATCGATACGAAACTTGTACTTGCGCTGGTGCTTTATTTTGACCGATTGATAACAGTGCGTGTCGTTGAAAATAGTGAACTGCCGATGGATGCCATGAGGTTTGCTGAGCTGCTCGAACTCGAAGTTGATGTGTTCGACTGGAATCTGCTCGTTATCGGAAAAATTCGTGGTGGTATCGTCCTCGAAAGGCTCCAGATCGATTTCGACTGATTCAATATTGGCTTCGGTCATTTATTAGATTTGGTGGTTTGGAACCTAATAAAAATAGCACAAATGTCGGTAATAACACGGCTTCAGCCAATTTTTTGATCAATCATACCGTGAATGTGACCCAGTACCGAAAATATCGAAAAAATCCGGGTTTGCTGGCTTAAAAAGGGTCCAAAAGGTGGCTGGTTATCGGATCAGGTATATCGGGCTGGACCAGGTGTAATGCCCATCCTCGTGAGTGACGCGGACATAAAGCGGGTTATCGCGCTGTGCGACCAGCTCGATTTCGCGTTCAATTTTCAATGCATAATGGGGATTATGGTCGGGTAGCCTGAACACGCGAATACGACGCTCGATGCCGCCGTTGGCGAAGATGAGCTCATCGCGTCCAATATCCTGGATCTCGATTTCCTGCTGCACCAGAGCGGTGTCGATGCGCAAGGTACCTTGATCGCGTTCCCGCAATACCGCTTCGAAGCCGCCAAATCCACCCGTCGTGAGTGCGCTCCACTCGACGCGCCCGGCGGCAGTTTGTTCGAAACGACGGTCGATGTTGTAATGGTTGATCGGGGCCAGCGCGTCGAAACTATTGCCGCTGAGCTCGGCATATCCGTCCCATAGGGTTTCACGGCCGCGGCCGCGATACTCGGAACCTTCCCAGACCACGCGGATACGCTTGCCGAGTTCGGCTTCCGTGTATGGCCGGAACACTTCCAGGGTATCAAGCCCATTGCGGATATCGATGCGTTCGATGGGTGCCGCGCTGTGTACGTCGATGGTGAACCTTACCTGGTCCTCCGAGGTTTGCAGGATGTCGCCCATCATCGCGGTACGCACCATCTCGGAGTCGACATCACCCAGTCGTGGATCGTCAGCGAACAGCTCGGCCTCGTTCGCGAATTCAATCCGGGTATCCAGCAGGACACGGCTACCGGTGGTGCCGTAGTGATGTCGTTTGCGTAAACCCTGCATTATGCCCGCACGCGTAAACTCGGGTGCCAGAACGCAGGTCAGGCCACCGTAAGCACCGAAGCTGGTCGAGCCCGGGTGTGATGCGCCGGGGCGCCCCTTGTGCCCATCCGAATTCGACAGGATACCAACGCGGTAACCCTGCTCGAAGGCGTCGTGCACCAGCCATTCGAAGGTCCCCCAGGCGGAATGTACCTCGACGCCTTTCTCGATGCGTTGATCATGCGCAACCTTGATATCGGCATAACGTCCGCCGATATGAGCAAATACCGTGCAATCCTCATCCTTTAACGCCTCGAACAAGTCACTGGCCGAGGTTGCATCGGTATCGACATCCGACAAGTCATCCACCAGCGCGTGCGAAGAGCGGTGAATTTGACGGCCCTCGTGCAGGTGCAACACGTTTCTGTCGCCACCAAGCCCGGTATTCCCGGACCACTCCCAGCCGGGGAAAACAATGAAACGCCCATCCTCGGTAAATTCGGCAGAAAGCTCATTCAACCACTGCCAGAAATCGTTCGTAATTTGAAAGTCGTTACCCTGGTGCACGCAGATATCGAGAAATGCCTTGTCGCGCGCAAACTCGTAGAAATCACGTGCGGAATTGGTCCCGATGGTTTCCTCTGACTGGCCGTGCAAGTCCCCCCAGTAGGGCAGCAAGCCGGCATCGGCGACAAATCGGCAAGGATTGGATTTTGCGACGAGATCGTTACTGGCATCGAGCAACTCGATCATTAAATCGCCGGTGTCAGCGACACGGAGGTCTTCGATAATTCGCGTGAACTCGCCTTTCACAAGCGCTACCGAATCGGGCAGGCCAGTGACGCTCATGTTGGGGCGCAGCTTCAGGTTCAGGTCGCAAAGGTTGGAAGGATTGCCCCAACGATCTTCGCCCTTGATACAAAGCCGGAAACCCTCCTGTTGTCGCCGCAGCGTGGGCAATATGGCTTTGTAGAGTACCGGCGGGCCGGGGACGATCTCGATCTCGGGTTGTTGTGGCAACTCGACATAGTTATAGGTCGCTATCGCGTCGACCAGTACCTTGAATTCGAAAGTCTTTTCGCAAAAGGTCTGGATACGCATACCGGGCGATCCCTGGCGACGGTCGCCAAAACGCACGATGATTTGATCGCCCTCGCGCAGGAATCCCCTTACCACCTTGATATACAGGGTTTTATCCCAGGGGCGGATGTTGCGTTTCATGTCGTATTCGATGTGCAGAATAGCGCCGTTGGTGGCTTCGGCGGTGACGTAATTGGCAGCGGTGGGATTATTGAACTGGGGCTTACCCATGTCGGAGGCAAACCGGTGCACGATTTTGATCGAGCCGGTATCGTCGATACCGAAGTACCCGGCAGTGTAACTAAGCGTGAACTCCTGGTAGGAGCCAGCCTCGAAACAACCGCTCGGTTCGACCGTCGCCGAACCCATCCTTTCGGGGAGATAAGTCGAGTGGGGCATGGGGGTCTTATCCTCGTTAACCTGGTGTGCGAGCCAGAAAAAACCTGGTTAGTTTACCCGGAACCCGGAACAGTTGTAACAATGTCACACATTGAACGATTTAACTCAAACGAGTGATGCGCGGGGCAGCTCTATTAATTATGGTCAGCCTGATGCGCTTATCTTTAATCGACACAGAATTTTATGATTGACTGGATATCGAAGAAACACAGAGAGGAAAAACGCAGGGAAGCTCACGAGCAGCAACTGAAAAAGTCTCTCGCACAAAAGATTTCGCGATATGAACAATCCCGTAACGATTCAATCGATAATCCTCCTGGAGACGATTTCACGGAAGTATTCATAGACGGCAAAAGGCTTCGTGTAGCCAAAGAACAAATTACAATCAAAGGAGACTGAGCCGAGTTTTATGTCAGCAATGTGAAGTGATCCACACAAATACCCTGCAAACTCCATGGATTTACTCTGTTTGGGTGATGCGCTAGAAGACCGTACTTGTTACCGTTCTATTAGGTAATCCAGGTCCGGGGTATGGATAAGATAAAAGCCATTCTAGTGATTCTAATCGCAGTATTTTTCGTAGCTATTTTGCGGGTAGTATTTGCACGTCACAGTAAAGCCCACTAATCATCAGATCCACTGCAGCATTAGCGCACAGCTGCCTTTCAATCACACGAGCTTGACCATTTCATTTGAGATGGTATCTGTTAGTTTACTGAATATGTAATTCGCCAAAACAGACACTCAGATAACAAAAATCAACTTCTGCTGACGGCTGTGGACTCAATCGGTCGATGCAACATCTAATCTCTAGTGACAAAGAGGAGGATGTTGATAATGAAGCAATGACCGAGAATATATTACACCGAAAAACAGAAGGCGTTGATGTGGGACCGCTGGCAACAAGGCGATACCCTGCACTCGATTGCTCGGCTTTTTGACCAATATCACTCGTCGATCCAAGGTATTTTGGCAGAGACCGGAGGAATACGCCCGGCACCACGTCAACGATCGCAATTGGCGCTAACATTAGCCGAACGCGAAGAGATCTCTCGAGGTTTGGTTGCTGGTTGCTCGATCCGGTCGATTGCAGCAATGCTGGGGCGAGCCCCATCCACTGTTAGTCGTGAGATACGACGCAATGGTAGCCATCAACGTTACCGGGCCAGCAAGGGCGACCAGGCGGCCTGGGATCGGGCAAAACGCCCGAAGATCTGTAAACTGGCAGAGAACCGCGCGCTGGCACAGATCGTGGCCAGGAAACTTCAGTTAGAGTGGTCGCCAGAACAGATCGCCGGCTGGCTCAAGCGCACCTATTCGAGGGACGAGCACAACCAGGTGTCACATGAAACCATCGATAAGAGCCTCTTCATTCAGGCGCGTGGCGCCTTGAAGAAAGAGCTGTTGCAGCATCGAAGGCGCGCACGCGTGATGCGACGCTCTCGCCACAACTCGCAGAAGACCGATGACCGTGGCAGGATTACCGATACGATATCAATCCGAGAGCGACCGGCCTTAGTTGAGGACTGCGCTGTACCGGGGCACTGGGAAGGCGATTTATTGTTTGGCAGCGACAACAGCCAGATCGCCACACTGGAAGAGCGTCATACACGTTTCGTCATGTTGGCCAAGGTTGACAGTAAGGACAGCGAGACGGTGATCAACGCCTTGGTCAAGCATGCGCACAATTTACACCAGGAACTCTACAAGTCGCTCACCTGGGATCGCGGTAAGGAAATGGCTGAACACAAAAACGCTTCTCCTTGGCGACCGACATCAAGGTGTACTTCTGTGATCCTCAGCAACCTTGGCAGCGTGGCTCCAATGAGAATACCAATGGTCTGTTGAGGCAGTATTTCCCGAAAGGCTTGGATCTGTCGGATGTGTCACAAGTGAAACTGAATGCCGTAGCAAGGCGACTCAACGAACGACCTCGAAAAACGTTAAACTTTGAAATGCCTGCAGAACGATCTAACCGATGTGTTGCGTCGATCGGTTGAAACCGCAACCCAAAGCGGACGCCCATAAAAAAGCCACCTCTATTGGATGGCTTTAATATCTATCTTGTTTGTTTAGTGCTAGTTGCGTTTTCCACGACGAGAAAGCCCCAGCCCCAAGAGCCCAAGAGCGAATAAAGCTACTATTGAAGGCTCTGGCACTGGTTTCCAGAAACTAATATGGGAGAGAGCAGGGCTTTTTCCACCTCCATTAGGAATTACAGAAGTGTCCCACATATCGGATGTTAAACCAGCTACTGAAAAATACAGAGCAAAGTTGTTACCACCTTTAATACTATAATAGTGGACGGGAGCTCCATCGGTCTTCCAAGTGCCCATGGCACCTACGCTATCTATCGAGTAATTCGCGCCGCTCATTCCTAGCCCTGCCATGGCCGGTGTGTCAATCTTAAGATCGAGATCGGTTACTGCAAATAGGCCCGGAATTGAATTGGGATTATTTGTTATTAGTGTATTTACTGCCGTAATATTGTCATCGCCACCACTTGTACCTACAAGGACCGACATTATTGCAGCTTGAGCAGTAGTCGCGAGGCTTAAGGTGATCACAACCGCACATGTGGCCACTATAATTTTTGTTTTTCTCAATTTCACAAACTTTTCCTCATAAAATTATTTCGAGTTTAATTCAAGCTGACTTATTTCTACATGCTTACAATATAATGCAATTATCTCTCCAGTATAAAAATAAGTAATAAAATCAATAAATTGCTATCTTTCTCTATTCAGATAGGCCATTTAAGTGTAAAAATTATTTACAACTTTTGGACGAGGCTGTAAAAAATCCTGACAGTTCGAGATACACAATCCTATTTGCTCGTGCGTCCGCTGTTGGCCGAAGATTGCCTCCCGTCTTAGTTTTGTGAGGATCTGCTATTGAGAAAGCTGCCGCTCAAACTCGATGAATCGACGGCGAGAACCGACCCTAAGCCGGCTTTCGCCTAGAATTGCAATTCAGCGTCGCGTTTCAGAAATTCTGGCGCATTGATCCACCCAGAAAATAAATCAGCTTTCATACCGGTATTCGTGTATCCTTGCGGCATCAATTCGGCGCTCATCGGACTGCACCGTCAATAAATCGGAAATCTTTTCCGAGTCCTTACCCTAACATTTATGTAAATCCGCCCTGACCGTTCAATCACAACACTAGTGTTTTGCGGGTTGATTTCAGGAGAATAATAAAACATGTCATTTAAATCCCTTGGTCTCCGGACTGAGCTAGTTCGTGCCGTTTCCGAAAAAGGATACAGATCACCGACTCCCATTCAAACACAGACAATCCCGCTAATTCTTAAAGGTCGTGACCTGATGGGGAGCGCACAAACAGGGACTGGTAAAACCGGAGGTTTTACGTTACCTATATTGCAGCGACTCATGTCATCCCAGCAGACACGGCACGGTCGCATCGCGATTCGCGCACTCGTGGTTACACCGACACGAGAGCTTGCCGCACAAGTAACCCAAAGCATACAGGACTACGGTAAATGGCTACCGCTAAAATCAACCGTGGTATTTGGCGGGGTAAATATCAATCCTCAAAAGCAGGTGCTAAGTCGCGGCGTCGATATACTGGTCGCTACTCCTGGTAGGTTGCTCGACCTTGCGAGCCAGGGATCGGTGGACCTCTCCAGGATTGAGCTATTGGTGCTGGATGAAGCGGATCGCATGCTGGATATGGGTTTCATCCATGATATCCGCAAATTGCTGGCGCTGCTGCCCAAACAAAGGCAGACCATGCTTTTCTCCGCAACCTTTTCGAACGATATAAAAAAGCTCGCCAACAGCCTGCTGAAATCGCCGGCACTGGTAGAAGTCGCGAATCGAAACTCAACTGTGGATGCGATCGAGCAAATCATTCACCCCGTCGACAGGTTGCGCAAACGTGAATTACTTTCCTACCTGATCGGTTCCAACGACTGGCGCCAGGTACTCGTTTTCGCACGCACCAAACATGGGGCTAATCGACTGACCAAACAACTGAATGCCGACGGCCTTAAAGCAGTCGCCATTCACGGAAACAAGAGCCAGGGTGCGCGTACCAGGGCGCTGGCCGATTTCAAATTTGGCAAGATACAGGTGCTCGTCGCAACTGATATTGCAGCGCGAGGCCTAGATATCGATCAATTGCCCCATGTGGTCAACTACGAATTACCCAATGTTGCCGAGGATTATGTCCATCGAATCGGCCGAACAGGACGTGCAGGACACCGCGGACAGGCAATCTCGCTGGTATGTATCGACGAATTGAAACAGCTAGGTGATATCGAGCGATTCATTCAACGTGAAATACCCAAGCGGATCATTGACGGCTACCACACCGGGGAAGCCTTTATAACAAAGGTTATAAAATCTGCCCGGCAACCGCAAAAGCAACGCCGACGTCACCGCAGTCATTCTATCCAGCGCTCGGCAGTAAACGCGAAACGATAAAATATCGAAATTGCGCGATTCAATTAACAAAGCGGTGGACCGAGTTTTTCTCGTAACCGGAATCGAGAAAGCAGAACCACCCCCGGGAGAATCCGGGGAGAAATGGTATCAATACATGATCGGACACGGAGAATCAGCGATTTATGGTATACGACCCGGAAGTCGGCGATCGGTAACGCGCTACGCAGAGGAATTCGCAGAAAATCTTAATCGCAGGGCGGTTTTTGGATTTTCAGCTTATGCCCCACGCAGGCTACAGAAGTCATGATTCGTTACTAAGGATCAGGTGTCGTACGCAGCCAACATTGAAGCCTGAAACCAGGAGCAAAATTACATGAATTCATTCGAAGAAGTAAAAATTGTAGGCATCGATCAAGAGCGCCCTCCCAGGGTGCGAAAAGAATCTTATATCGATCTGTTTTTCAATATTTCTCAAAAAGCGCCACTGGATTGGTGCGAGGATTTTAACGCGCTTGGTCGGCAAATTAATCCTTCTCCCAAAATTGATAAGACTGCAAGGAATTGCATCGCTACTTATGTCAGTGACATGGCCAAGATCCCATCACATTTAAGCGACATCAAACAAGTCGTAATCGATTGTAATGTTCAATACATGGAGAAAATCCGTCAAAAAGAACTGGCTCTTGCTGCCAGCAATGCAGCCCTGGAGGATCAAGACGGCGAACAACACAGGTTAAACCAGATAGTCTCAGCGCTTGAATTTGATATCTAGGTGAACCTCGATTGCGCTTTTCGAAATTTCTGTTTGCGTTTTTTTGACGAACCGGACGTGAGAGCAATCTAGATGTCTGCAATTGGCTGCGGTTTCAGTCTCGCAAGAAGAGATTATGAGCGCCTGCTTTTGACAAAGCAGTTACACAGAATCTATCTTTATTAAATGGTGGCTAAGGATACGAAAGCGATCCTCAGAAACAGTTACATGGAAATATGGGTTTTATCGTTACTTAATTTCTCTCGCATCTGGTAGTAACGATACGGGCCCGTCGCCTTCAGCACCGCGAGGGTCAGTGCTTCACGGTCAACGTCACCCTCGGCCGACAGCAGTGTCTGGATGCGGCCCGGGCCGACACCCTGCGCATGCATAATGCTCGGTGTCAGCACCTCGCCCATGGTGGAAACCATGCAACCGTTCGGTGCCACGTTCAGTACTACATCGGTGCCTTGTCGAAGTTCGACCAGCGCCTCTCCGATATAAGGTGCGAGTTCACCGATGGGACGGTAGGTGGGCAACAGCTCGCGCGAAGCCTCGATCATCCGGCTGATCGGCGCTGGCATTTCAAGTTCGCTCGCGCGGTAAAGTGGTCGCGCAAGAAGATTACGCCATATTCCACGGAATAGCCTGAGCATGCGTATTCTGCGCTTTACACCACGTAGCCTGGTCGTGTCAGCATTATTTATTCCAACGCGTGATTGCCGAGCCTGAGTGACCTCCAGTTCGGTACGACCAGCTTCCTCGGCCTCTTCGAGGATCACTTCCATGTAGGACATCGCTGGCGATACATGCAAATCGAATCGTCGAAAACCCATTTCCCTCAGCAGGATAAAGAAGATTTCCTCGGCCTGCGCGAGACGCATGTAGCCCTCACCGGTAATCAGGATATTCAACCTGTGTCCCGGACGAGGTTCTGGGGCTTTCCATTTAGCTATAAAGCGCTTCAGCGGCTTGATAAACTCCCGACCATGCGCGCGGTAGGCGAAATACATGACCGGAATGCTCGGTATGCTGTTCCTGCCCAGCAACGTTAACAGCCACTGGCTGAAACGACCCGGACCGTTAAAACCCTCCAGCAGCGTGTAGATTTCATGCTCCAGCGCGCGGAAATCAGCGATGAAACGCCGGTACTCGGCGTAATCGCGGCAGCTCGCACCGGCACTGAACAGGATACCCTGCAGAACGCCTTTCAATATGATTCCCTGGTACATTCGCAGCATTAACCAGTCCGGGAAACCGCCCCGGTAACCTTCGTTCTCCTCTAACAGCATGAACTCAAACAGCGTGCCGCCCGGCATACTGTTGCAACTGCGGTCGAGTCTTTCGGCTGGCGCCGATTTCTTGAATAAGAGCCGGTGCAAACTGGGATACTGACCTTGCCTGCAGGGTCCGGAACCCTGGGAATCGATTAACACCAGGCGCCGCTTGTTGGCGAATTCGGGATCACGCGCCTGCTTGCGGCGCGCGAATTCATCTACTCCGTTTCTCAGGTCTGAGTAGAGCGCCGCGAGCGGGGTACACACCGCCTGGCCCGCCGCCTTGCGTCCGGTTTTTACCAGCGCCTGTAAATCATAAGTTTGATCGGAATAGTTTTCGAGGCAGGTATAGCCAGCCCCGCGAAATACTGCGGTCAAGGCTCGATTATCACCCAGGGTCGGAAGGCAAATAACGTCGGTATCGCGATTCAGTGGTTCATGTGAAATCAGCTCGTCGAGGGTCGTGATCTCGAACGGTTGCTTGCTATCCAGTCCCAGCTTGTCGTGCAATCCCTGCTCGAGTTGCATGACGTAGGTATTTACGCGATTTTCGAGATGCGCAAGTTCCTTGAGCACGGCGTCGGATTGAATTAACAGGAACGGCCGCTGCTTCATAATCTCGACAACGTAGTGCGTGATGATACTGTCGGGTCCGCAGCTGAAGGTCGAAACCTGGACCACTGGCAGCATCGCGCCCGAGGAATCCTCCTCGATGCGACGAAACAGGGACTGCAGACGCGGATGCCGTAGCCGGGTATGCAGGTTGCGATGCGCAACCGCCTTCAGCGCTGTCAGGATAAAATGGGGATTACGCCAGTACACATGGGCGTACTCCGGGTCGAGATCCATATCCAGCACGTAGGAGGGAATCACCGCCATCTGGCGATCACGTAACAGACGGCGGATATGGCTGTCGTAGATGCCGGGGTTCAGAACATATTCACGCCCCACGACCAATGCCACCTGGTGCCCCTCGGCAAGTGCGTTTTCGGTAAGTTCCGCAGCGAAATCCGCCGCCGCCTGACGCAACTGCAAATGATCCGCGATTGCCCTGGTAACGATACTTTCCAGGGTTTTTGCATCTGGGGCAATCCCGTAGTAGCGAAACACCGGTTCCAGCCCAATCTGAAACTGGTCGCTTAAAAGACCCGCATCGAGCTCATCGATGGCGAAGTGAAACAGGTGAAAACGGGCATCTGGGTGCACATCCATGGCCAGATTACTGGCCACTGCGACGCCACCTTGGTTGCTACTGCAGGTGAGTCCCCGACTCGCTCCATCCGTTGGCAAGGTCTCTATCTGCGGAGCCAGGATCATGCCATGTGGTTCCGTGGCGAGCCGCTGGAACTGACCTACCGCGCCCATCTGGGGAGCGCAGCAATCGACGTTGAACTGGGGTTGCGCGTCGGCCAGGTCACTGTCGCGCACGTTATCGACGTGCACCGGAATACCCAGTGGAGCAAATATACGGGACAGGAAATAGGCCCATTCGGAGACGGTAAAACTGCGCGGGATAACCAGGCGCCGCGGGTCATCACTGTGCGGGTGATGGTTATCGATAAAGTCCCATATTTCCTTGTATGAATCACGCGGACGGTTCTCTTTCTTCTGCCCCTTGTGCGAGATGAGCTCATTTATAGCGGTGCATCCACCCACCGTGAAGGCGACCTTGCGACCATCGTCACCTTGCCAGCGCAGCGCACAGCGGTTGCAACGGGCCTGTGGATCGCCGCAAACCTTGCCCTTGCACTGAATCAGGCGCTTTACGAAATTGGCCTCGAGCAAATCACCAGGGTTAATATTAACGACGCCGGGCACTGCTGCCTGCTGCAAGCTGCGAACGAGACCGATACAGGCCCGATGCCCGGGGTGCGGCGGCAACAGGGCATGAATGTCGGCACCGATGTAGGAGCGCAGACGGTGGATAACCGCCAGCGGCAACGGGTCCGACAACATAGTCTGACCATGTAATAACACCACAGCGTTGGCGGGCAGATCGAGCTGGCTCCACAGGGTACGTGCCATGTTTTCGACGATGGCCCAGTTCGCAGAGGCGAGGATTTCGTCCCGCGGAACACCCTGTGCCTGTAACTTGCTCGCGTTTTCCATCAGGAACACGGCGCAGGTTGCATTGATACTGAAAGATTGCGGAGCGCCGTAAGCATGCGCCTGCGCGTCGGCCACCGATTGCAGGCCGAACATGGCGCTGAGCGTATCCATCAGACTGCCGGTTCCCGCGGAACACTTGGTATTCATGGCGTTGTCGAATAGCTCGGCCTGGTTCAGCGCGATGGTGGAAATCTTGGTGTCTTCACCGCCGATATCAACCAGGATACAGAGATCCTGGTTGACGTCCTCGTAGCCCAGTTGCAGCAGCCATTTAACGTGTTGCCGGGCATGGTCGATCGAGCCTCGCGCATGCGCATAGTTTTCCACCAGCACCTGGATGCGTTCCGACAGGTCGGGGTAGATACTCGCAAGCGCCTGCTGCACCTGGTAGCGGGCGGATCCGGTAATACCGACGCTTTGCAATGGCAATCGCTCGATACCCTGCCGCTGCAGGTCGACGAAAACCTTCTTGACCGTCTCTATCGTATCGCCAGCATTGCTGTAAGCGTCGAGAAACAGGACTTCACCCGTTTCGGCATCGGCCACTATCGCCTTGGCCATGGTGGAGCCGACATCCAGGGCCAGGATCAGCGTGCGTTGCGCAAGATCCTGTGCCGAGCAGGTGCCGGGTGGTTCATCCTTCAGTCTTCGGTATTGTCCACTCGCCTCGTAATGCCTGCGCAGTTCGACAAAGGACGGAAAGGTTTCAGGCTTGCTCTGCTTGACCAGGCGGGAATCGGGTTGTGCCAGGTTTTCGAAGCCGATCTTCGTGACCATATTCTGCAGTGATTTGAGGATCTGCGTGTTTTCTGGATCGTAGGCAACTTCCGCGACGCCTTGCTTGTATAACAAATCCTCTGCGCAGTCACGGGCATACTGCCAGCGGAAAATACGACCTGTCAGGTAGACTTTGTCGAAACCGGGTGGCAGTTTCTTAACCGTTTTTTCGACCTCGGACTTCAACGTCGTGGCGAGGGCAACATCGAGCGGAATCCCCTGGTTTTTATCGGAAATCGTCGCCGAGGTGCTAAACACGCCGCAGCGGTCGACACGCACGGCAGTGGCCGCGCGCCGGGCCCGACCGGCCTTACCCAGGTAAGCCTCGAGCAGCTCGTCGACCTGCTCGTGCGCGAGATCAAGTTTTTGCAGTACACGATCGAGGTTGATCCCGGAACCTGCACCACAGCGCGGATTCGTCAACAGCAGGTCGTCCTTAAGCTCACCGCTGCGATCGACACCGATAATCAGGTAACCGGAGGCCGACAGATCGATGATTGCGAGCATCTCGACGGCTGCATTCTCAGGCAGCCCGATCAAGTCCTGTGCCGCCATCCAGAAAGCCGCCGTCGGTAGAATCTGCTTGCCATCTCCAAGCCTCTCCCGGACAGCGTCTGCCAATTTTCCGGTGATTACCAACCTGGACAAATCCGAATCGGCCGCACCTGCCTTGAGCGGTCCCGTCGACGACAGCACTTCGCCCAGGTCGCTATTGCTGGGAACCACCGTATCCTGTCGAACGGAACCGTCAGCTGCACATACCTGGAGCCGGATGTGCCTGGTACCTGCATCGATATAAATCGTGGTTATCGAAGCCAGAGAACTGTCTGCAGTAGCAGACTCCCCGGGGCTGCGATTTATGATGTCCTTGAACATAACCTGGTATCAAAGAATTTCTAATTGCAACTTTCTAGGAAACAGCTTTCGAGACATTGATACAGATCATGCGCAGGGATATTAGCAAGATCCTGATTTTTATTAGCTTGAGACTTTATCTGGTGGCGTGTACCGGCCTTACCAGGATATCAGCATGAAGGATCAGGTCTAAAATTTTCCCCCTGGAAACCTGTTAATTTCTTTAACCGGCAACAACCGGACAACTTCCGTACAACAAGTTAGTGGCTACCGAGGCGAAAAAACAGGAAAAAATGATCGCGACACTTATTATATCAAGCTGCGTTTCATCGAAATCTCCGCCAAGCAGGTTGTCAGCCAGGTATTTGACGTAGCCCCCGCTGCGGCTTTCCAGACCCAGTTCTCTGCGAATCCGCCACTGGATATCGGTGATAACGCAGTAACCCCAGGCGTTACCCTTCCCTAGCAGCGGTCCCAGCCCATACCACGAAAACAGGATCAGCAGCAGTGCGATCAGGTTCAGTAGCCGGGTCTCGCAGAACATCCACCCCACCAGGCTAAACAGGATGAGAACCAGGTGTAATCCATGCAATACCAGGTTAAGAGCCAGAAGATAGTATCTGTGCGCGGCTGTCATGAATGGCACTCTACACGAATTCCTGTCCACTTTGATCTTATTCCCACGATGCAGGTTTATCCTGTCTGGAGCGCATCAAACCGGGGTAAATCACGGTACAAACGAGAACTAGGTCACAAAAGTACAGGCCGATTCCTGGACTACAATCTAAGCTACGATGTTAGATTGGCGATACGATATGCTCGATTACATTGCGCTTGGGATTCTGATTTTTACCGCGACCAGCTTGCTGTTTGGCGCCATCGCGATACTCAATATCCCCTATAAGATAGCTGTTGACCGTAATCATCCCCACCAGGATGCAATCCATCATGCGGGATGGGTTAGCCTGTTTACACTGCACGCAATCTGGCCGCTGTTGTGGATCTGGGCCGCGGCTTACCGCGGAGACCTGAGTCCAAGACTAAGCCAGATCAATGAAGACACCGCGATCAACGACAAGGCGGCTACGGAAGAGAGCGATATCGATGCCGATATCGGACAGCTGGATGCAGACATTACCGATTCAGTTTCTTTACTGGGCCACAAGTTCGAAGTACTCGATGACAGGATCGAGCGCATCGAAAATGCAATCATGGCGGCAAGCAACGCGGCATAATCGCTGACGGCGAGACAAATTATGGAACTATTATTAGTATCGACCTGCGCGGCAATCTGCATAGCAATTTTTGCCGCTTTGAGAATCCCCCTCAACCAGTTTACCGTGCCTGCCACTTCGATTGGTGGCATCGTCCTGGTTTTCGCCTTAATCCAGGTATTGAACTACTACCATCCTTACACCGGATTAAGCCAGCAGCACTTGACGACAGTGCCGGTTACGCCCGATTTCAACGAGCGTGTCATGGATACATCGCAATCGAGTGCTGAACCAAAACTGATCGCATGGTTTCACCGTAACAGTTTGCTGCATCTAAATCAGGGCAGGGCAGCTGAGGTGACCTTCGATAGTATTCCTGGCAAGGTTTTCTCGGGTGAAGTGCAAATGCTGCTACCGATGCAAGGCGAGAATCAAGCCTTGACCCGGGACCAAAACATCGATCCTGTCGTCGCGGCAGGCGAGATCCGAATTCCGGTGGTAATCAGTATTTCCGATCCCCGTTACGAAAATTATGCAACCCGGATTCCGGGCAGATCTTACGCACAGGCTGCCGTTTACGGCGAGGAGTTCCAACAACTGGCACTGGTGCGTAAAACCCTGCTGCGTATGTCGGCCTGGATGAATTATCTTTCGCCTATTTCCTAGGGTGACTCGAAACAGGGGTGATATAAACTATCCCTGCGTTACCTGATTCACTTAAATTTACGTTAGACAGGGCACCAGAATCGGCTGGTGTTTATTGCTGTTGGCGAGTATTTTGTGTTTTATGGTCGAACGCATCATTACCTGCGGAATGTATTCATTTACCGATGAGCTGAAACTGGCCTGGCAACAGCTGTTCAATATATTGATAGAGCTGCTCGATGCCGGCAGCGATCGGGAAATATCACTACGCTTCGATTCGGATCAATCGCTACTGTGCGACCCGGCCTTGTTCTTTGGCCATACCTGTGGCTATCCATTGATGATCCATTTGAAAAACCGGTTGAGCCCGTTTTGCGCACCGATATTTGATGTGCCCGGTACCGAGGGCAAACTTTATTCGAGCCGGTTCATCGTGGGTGCGAATTCAGGCATTGCATTACTCGACAACTGCAGGGATAAAGTCGCCGCGATCAACGCGCCGGATTCTAACAGCGGTATGAATGTACTCCGGTACGCGATCTCCAATCTTAATCCGGCGGGACAGTTTTTTTCCAGGGTAATTACCACTGGCAGTCATCTTCACAGTCTCGAAGCGGTGGTAAGCCAGCAAGCTGATATCGCCGCCATCGATTGTGTCAGTTACCAACTGATCGAGGATTGCCGGCCAGATTTAGTGGATCAGGTGCGCAGCATCGGGTTTAGCATCAAAACTTGCGGATTGCCTTTGGTGATTCCAGGTTCAGATAGCACCGATACCGAAAAGCTGATCGACAACCTGAATCGAGCACTGGCGCTGGCACCAGCTACCGTGCGTGAGAGGCTCCACCTGCTCAGTTTCGAGCCCGTGGCGCTTGGCGACTATCAGGGTATCGTCGATATCGAGAACCACGCCGTTGAGTCAGGGTATCCTCTGCTGGTATAGAAATTCCTGAACCGAAGTCGCTACCTGTCTCAGCCGGTAAGTTTAGGTGGTAGCCTGAATAGACAGCTGAAGTGCTGACCAGGGGCATTCAATAATAACCTGTGCGTCATGGCTAGACGGCTCCGTATTTCTCAAATACTATCGACGGTTGCATCACTGGAGCCCGCAATGACCCGCAGAAGAGCCCGTAAACGCAGCGCTACACCGGAGCAGCTGGTCAAACCAAAAGCCGAGCAGTTGTTTAATCCCTACCCGCCAATCGAGGCGATCGATAGCGAAGCCCTGGACCTCATCCATGACGGGTCGATGCGCATTCTCGAAGATATCGGGCTCGAAATTTTGAACGAAACCGCACTTGGGCTCTACGAACAGGATGGCGCCAGTGTCGACTGGGATTTGCAGCGGGTTTATCTGGACCGTGACCGCCTGATGCAACGCCTTGCCACGGTGCCTGCCGAGTTTACGCTGCATGCGCCCAATCCCGAGCGCAATCGTCTCGTGGGCAGAAACGCGGTGAACTTTACCACCGTTGCCAGTGCGCCCAATAGTTCCGACCTGGAAGGAGGACGGCGCACCGGAAACTTCGAAGATTACTGTAATTTCCTGCGCCTCGGGCATCATTACGATGTGATCGACTTCTTCAGCGGTTACCCGGTTGAACCGATCGATATCCATCCAGAAACCCGCCATCTCGACGCGACGCTGGCGGCACTGACTCTGACCGATCGTTCGTTCTCACTGTATTGCCTGGGGGGAGGGCGCGTTAACGACGGCATCGAGATGACTGCCATTGCGCGTGGCGTCGACCGGGAAACGATAAAGAAACAACCCAGTATCACCACCGTGGTGAATACCAATTCTCCATTGCGTGTGGATGGTCCCATGCTCGATGGCCTGATTGAAATGGCCGAAAACGGGCAACCGACCATCGTGACCCCGTTTACGCTATCCGGAGCCATGTGTCCGATCACGCTCGCGGGTGCGCTGGCGCAACAAAACGCGGAAGCGCTTGGCGTCATCGCGCTGTCACAAATCGTCAATCCGGGCGCGCCAATGGTCTACGGTGGTTTTACGTCGAATGCCGATATGCGCAGTGGTGCACCTGCTTTCGGCACGCCTGAATATACCCGTGCTGCCTGGGCCAGTGGTCAGCTCGCACGTCGCTACAAGCTGCCATTTCGCTCGTCCAATACCAATGCATCGAACTGTGTCGACGCGCAGGCAGCCTGGGAATCACAGATGTCACTATGGGGCGCGGTTATGGGACATGCCCAGATTATCAAGCATGCCGCTGGCTGGCTCGAAGGCGGGCTGTGCGCCTCGTTCGAGAAATTTATTATCGATGTCGACATGCTGCAGATGATGGCCGAGACCCTGAATCCACTCACCGTGGACGAATCGAGTCTGGCGCTCGAAGCAATCGTCGAAGCCGGGCATGGCGGTCATTTTTTCGGGACCGCCCATACCATTGCAAACTACACCACCGCCTTTTACGAGCCGATCGTCTCGGACTGGAGTAACTTCGAGACCTGGGCAGAAAACGGCGAACAAACGGCTTTTCAACGCGCCAACAAGATTTATCGGCAAACGCTCAAGGACTACGAGGAGCCTGGAATAGATGGTGAGGTACGCGCGTCGCTGGAGCAGTACGTGAACGAGCGGCGACGTGAAATCGAGCTTACGCGGTGAAAACCAGGGGTCAATCTCGTCATCCAGTAAAGGTTTAACGCCATGTCAAAATCATACGATGCAATCATTGTCGGTGCCGGCATTATCGGCTGCGCCACTTCGCTGGCACTGGGACGCAAGGGCTGGAAAGTGCTCAACCTGGACCGACTGCCGGCCGCAGGCTACGGCTCGACTTCGGGTTCCTGCGCAATAATTCGGCCTTACTATTCGACCCTGGATGGCTCGGCGATGGCCTACGAATCGCATTACTACTGGAAGAACTGGGCGGAATATCTCGGTGGTGACGATGTCGATGAGCGTGGCCTGATCGAATACCACAACGTCGGTTCGATGGTCATGAAAACCGAAGCCAATGACTATTTGCGGCCTACCATGGCACTCATGGATGAACTCGATTCGCCTTACAGTGAATACACGCCCGAGGCGCTGAAGAAAAAGTTACCGGTATTAAACACGGAATCTTTTTACCCGGTCAAACTGCCGGACGATCCGGCATTCGGCATCGCCAATGACGAACCGCTGCCCGGTGCCGTGCTGTTTCATGCGGCGGGTTATATTTCCGACCCACAGCTGGCGACGCATAACATCATGCGCGCGGCCGAGCAGGCGGGAGGGAGCTTCATTTACAACGCCGAGGTCTGCGAGATTCTGAAGCAGGATGGCAAGGTTGATGGCGTCATGCTTACGAATGGCGAGATATTCAATGCACCGGCAGTGCTCAATGCGGCCGGACCGCATTCATCCAGGATCAACCAGATGGCTGATATCGAAAAGCATATGAAGGTGAAGACCCGCGCGCTGCGCCAGGAAGTCGCGCATGTGCCGTTGCCGGAAGGCTATGTTCGTGAAACCGCCTGTGTGACCTCGGACAGCGATATCGGGATCTACACCCGGCCAGAACAGGGTGACGCGCTACTGATTGGCAGCGAGGACCCACCGGTCGATAAACACGAGTGGGTGGATCCCGACAATTACAATCACGACTTTACCGAGCAGTGGCGGGTGCAGGTGCTGCGCGTCTGCCAGCGCATTCCGAACCTCGGGGTACCAAACCAGATGCGCGGCGTAGTGGATCTTTACGATGTCACCGACGACTGGATTCCGATATATGACCATTCGGATCTGCCCGGGTTTTACCTCGCGATCGGCACCAGCGGCAACCAGTTCAAGAATGCGCCGATTGCCGGTGAAATGATGGCGGACATCATCGAGGCCACGCAAAATGGAAACGACCAGGACAGTAACCCGATCGATTTTCACCTGAAGCATATCGATCGTACGGTTAGCAGCGAGTTTTATTCGCGCCTGCGCGAAGTTAACCAGGACAGCAGTTTTTCGGTGTTGGGGTAGTAGCGATGCGTTCACAGGCTCGGGTTGTTGTCATCGGTGGCGGCGTGGTCGGCTGCAGTGTTATTTATCACCTGACCAGGTTGGGCTGGAAAGATGTTGTACTGATCGAGCGTTCCGAGCTGACGTCGGGTTCGACCTGGCATGCGGCGGGTGGATTTCATACGCTGAATGCCGATACCAACATGGCCGCGTTGCAGGGCTACACGATCCGCCTGTACCGCGAGCTCGAGGAGATTACCGGTCAATCCTGCAGTTTGCATCACGTCGGCGGCCTGACGCTCGCGGAATCCCCGGAGCGTCTCGACTTTCTGAAATCGGCGCGGGCAATGCATCGGCACATGGGTCTCGATACCGAGCTGGTAACACCCGACGAGATTCGCAAGCTTAGTCCCATTACCAACACTGACGGCGTACTCGGGGCACTTTACGACCCGCTCGACGGGCATCTCGATCCGTCGGGAACCACCCATGCATACGCGAAGGCGGCGCAGATGCAGGGTGCCGAAATCATGCTGCGCAATCCGGTACTCGAAACCAATGCGCGCGCTGACGGGTGCTGGGAAGTGGTAACCGAACAGGGCACCATTGTTGCCGAGCAGCTGGTCAATGCCGCCGGCCTGTGGGCGCGGGAAGTAGGCGCCATGGCCGGCGTTTACCTGCCGCTACATCCGATGGAGCACCAGTATTTTGCAACCGATAACATTCCTGAAGTGTTTGAGCGCGATGCCGAGCTGCCGCACGTTATGGACCCGGAAGGGGAGAGCTACCTGCGCCAGGAGGGGCAGGGGCTGGTGATCGGCTTTTATGAACAGAATTGCGTTCCATGGGCGGTCGATGGCACGCGCTGGGATTTCGGTCACGAGTTACTGACTGAAAATCTCGATCGCATCGGCGACTCGATGGAATTTGCCTTCAAGCGTTACCCCGTATTGGCCGAGGCCGGCATCAAGACGATAATTAACGGCCCCTTTACATTTGCACCGGATGGTAACCCGCTGGTGGGACCGGTGCCGGGTTTGCGCAACTACTGGTCAGCTTGCGCGGTCATGGCCGGATTCAGCCAGGGTGGAGGTGTCGGTTTGACCTTGGCCGAATGGATGATCGAGGGTGAGCCCTCGAGAGACGTGTTCGCGATGGATGTTGCACGGTTTGGCGATTACTGTAATCCGTCGTACACCCGCCTAAAGGTGACTGAGAATTATCAGCGTCGCTTTACCGTGTCTTATCCAAACGAGGAGCTGCCAGCGGCAAGGCCGCTCGACACGACGCCCGCCTACGGTATCTGGCAGCAACAAAATGCAGTGTTCGGCGCGGCTTACGGTATGGAACACGTCAATTATTTTGCGCCGGCAGGGGAGGAACCCTACGAAATCCCAAGCTTTCGTCGGTCTAACGCGTTCGATACAGTCGGCGAGGAGTGTCGTGCGGTGCGTGAGCGGGTCGGTATCAACGAGGTTCACAATTTTGGCAAATACGAGTTCAACGGGTCCGGGGCTTTTGGTTTTCTGGATACCATCATGGCGGGCAGGATTCCGTCCGTTGGACGCATCAGCCTGAACCCGATGCTGAGTCCCGGGGGCAGGATCATCGGTGATTTCACGGTCGGTCGATTAAAGGATGATGTGTTCCAGGTGACCGCGTCTTTCGGGGCCCAGGCCTATCATATGCGCTGGTTCGAGCAACATTTACCGCAACAAGGTGTTCAGTTGAGGAATATCTCGAAACAGCGTATCGGCTTCCAGATTGCGGGTCCAGAGGCACAGGAGCTACTCGGCAGAGTGACCCGAAGCGATGTCTCGACCGCGGCCTTGCCATTCTTGTCAATTCGCGAGATTGACGTCGGCCCGTGCCAGGCAATTGTGCAACGTGTCAGTTATACCGGAGATCGTGGTTACGAACTCTACGTTCCCTGGCATCAGCAGGTGGCACTCTACGAGGTTCTGGCGCAAGCGGGTGCAGATCTCGGATTACGACCCTTCGGTATGCGCGCGATGATGAGCCTGCGCCTCGACAAATCATTCGGTTCGTGGATGCGCGAGTTCAAACCCGACTATACGCCGCTGGAAACCGGGCTGGATCGTTTCGTTGATTACGACAAGGAAGCTGATTTTATTGGCAAAGCGGCAGTATTGGCGGAAAGGGAAAAGGGCGCAACGCGCAAACTGTGTACTTTCGTGGTCGACGCTAAAGATGCGGATCCTGTAGCCTGGGAACCAATCTGGTATGACGGTGACGTTGTTGGCTACGTAACATCGGGTGGATATTCACACCACGCCCAAAAAAGTATCGCTTTTGGTTTTCTGCCCGTAAACCTGGTGGAAGAAGGTCGCGAAGTCGAAATCGAGATACTGGGTGAAATGATTCCCGCGAAACTGTACTTCGAACCTTTATTCGATCCTAAAAACGAGTATCTGCGCGGGTAGACGTAATGTAGCGCTGCAAGCGTTTACAGGACCGATTCGATCGTAAAAGGTATTAATCAATATTATGAGATAGTTATCATAAGTTATTGAATTCATGTATATCTTTACGGCAAAGCTTGGTGTTATTCAGCAATTCCAGAGTCATAACAAAAACCCAGACAATTTCTTACTGGATTGATCCCAAAAGCGTATACCTGCGCGGGTAGGTCACCAATTGGCCTTTAAACTCCATTATCTAATGCTGAAATTTATTCAACTTTACATAATATACATTATGCGCAGTAATAGGTCCAAGCACACATCACTCAGACAGTACTATCAGCCACTGTCCAAACGCGTAGTTTCAATTTACAACGCTGAGGGATGGTTTATGATTCGCGTCTTGGGATACAGACTTAACTTTCGCCAAGCCGAGATCCGAAATGGCAACTACCAATAAAAAATATGCCAAGCCCGTTTACCTGGTTGATGGCAATCGCACACCCTTCCTGAAAGCTCGCGGCAAACCCGGTCCATTCAAACATGCCGACCTCGGCATTTATGCCGCCAGGACCTTACTGGCGCGAATGCCATTTGAAGCAACCGAGTTTGACGAAGTCATTTTCGGATCCACCATGCCTGGTCCGGACGAAGCGAACATTGCACGCGTCGTTGCGTTACGGCTCGGTTGTGGTGATCGCGTACCGGCTTACACGGTACATCGTAATTGTGCCTCCGGCATGCAGGCGCTCGATAATGCGGCAATGTCCATTGTCACGGGACGCTCAGACCTGGTCCTGGCCGGCGGTATCGAATCGATGAGCCATGCGCCACTGCTATTGCATCCGAAAATGGTTAACTGGCTGGCAGACTGGTGGGGAGCAAAATCGATCGGGCAGAAATTGAAAGTGCTGGGTAGATTCAACCCACGCTTTATGGCGCCGGTAATTGCGTTGCTGAAAGGACTGACCGACCCTGTTGTCGGATTAAACATGGGACAAACCGCGGAGCAGATTGCCTACCGGTTCGGTATCACGCGCACTCAAATGGATCAATTTGCACTCGAGAGCCACCAGAAACTGTACCAGGCCCAGCAAGATCACGAATTATCGGAAGTGGTGCCTTTATATGACGCCCGCGGCCAGGTTTACGACCTGGATGACGGCGTGAGGCCCGATTCCACGCTGGAAAAACTCGCCAAATTACGTCCTGCTTTCGACAAACCCTACGGTCTGGTAACCCCGGGTAATAGCGCACAGATCACTGACGGCGCAGCCGCGCTGGTTATGGCGAGCGCGGCCGCCGTTAAAAAATACGATTTACCGATACTCGCTCGAATCGTATCAACCCAGTGGGCGGCGCTCAATCCTGCAGAAATGGGTCTGGGACCAGCACACGCAATTGCGCCCTTGCTGAAGTCACAGCGGCTCAAGATCGATGATATTGATTACTGGGAAATCAACGAGGCGTTTGCGGCCCAGGTGCTTGCAGTACTAGCCGCACTAAATGACAAGGATTACTGCAAACAGCAGCTGGGCTTGCGCTCGGCGGTCGGTCAAATACCGCTTGAGCGCCTCAATATTCACGGCGGTGGCGTCAGCCTCGGACATCCGGTGGGTGCCAGTGGTGCCCGTATCGTGTTACACCTGGCAAAGGTACTGGAGCAAAAAAATGCTGCTACCGGGATCGCATCACTCTGTATTGGCGGTGGCCAGGGTGGCGCGATGTTGATCGAAAGGAGTGCGTCATGAGTGCAACCATAGCCGATTGGCAAAGCCACTGCGATGACGACGGAATCCTGTGGCTCATCCTCGATAAACAAGATACCGATACCAATGTACTTTCGGTCTCGGTGCTGGAGCAACTAGATAGCCTGTTGGACGAGCTCGGCAGTAATCCACCCAAGGCGATCATTTTTCGTTCGGGTAAGGCGAAGGGATTTATCGCGGGTGCTGACGTCAACGAGTTTCTCGAGGTAACGTCCACGCAGGAAGCCCTGATCATGATCAAACGCGGGCAGACCCTGTTTAGTCGTATCGAGGCGCTGCCCTGCCCGACCGTGGCGCTGATCGAGGGCTTTTGCATGGGTGGCGGTACCGAGCTCGCACTCGCCTGTGATTATCGTGTTGCTCTGGACGATACCGGAACTCGCATCGGCCTGCCCGAGGTAAAACTGGGCATTCACCCGGCCTACGGTGGTGTGGTACGTGCGACTTCGATGATTAACCCTTTGAATTCTCTGGAAATTATGCTCTCTGGCCGGGCATTGACGGCGCGAGCCGCGCGTGCAATCGGGCTGGTTGATGTCGCTCAACCTAAGCGGCAGATCGAGCGTGCAGCGCGTGAGATCGCATTGAGTCATCCTCCTCGGCAAAGCATGCCACTGATCGGCAAAATCTTATCCTTGCCCGGAATTCGAAACCTGCTGGCCGGATACATGAAAAAGCAGGTTGAGAAAAAAGCACCGCGACTGCATTACCCTGCCCCTTACGCGATTCTCGACGTCTGGGCCGGTTACTGCGGCGACAACAAGCGCATGATGGAAGAGGAAGCCAATTCGGTTGCACGATTGATCCAGGGTGACAAGGTGCGTAACCTGATTCGGGTATTCTTCCTGCAAACGCGCTTGAAGGGGCTGGGTGATAAGAAATCATTCAATCCGCAGCACGTGCATGTCATCGGTGCCGGCACCATGGGCGGGGATATCGCGGCCTGGTGTGCGTTGCGCGGTTTCACCGTGACGCTGCAGGATCGGGAGGCAAAGTACCTGAGCAATGCCTTTAAGCGTGCCCACCAGTTATTTGGCAAGCGCCTGAAAACCACGCAGGATCGTAATGCCGCACTGGATAGCATGATCCCGGACATCAATGGAGATGGCATAACCAGGGCCGATGTGGTGATCGAGGCTATATTCGAGGATATCGATGCCAAGCAAGCGATATATAAGGACATCGAACCGCGGATGAAACCCGGTGCAGTGCTGGCAACCAACACCTCGAGTATCCCGCTGGAAACACTGGCGACGGTTTTGAAAGAACCCAATCGCCTGGTCGGTATTCATTTTTTCAACCCGGTGGCGATGATGCCGCTGGTAGAGATTGTCCGGACTGCCTCGTCTTCCGAGGAAACAGTGCAAAACGCCATTGCATTCACGCAGCACATCGGCAAATTACCGCTACCGGTCAAGAGTTCTCCGGGCTTTCTCGTGAATCGCATCCTGATGCCATACCTGGTCGAGGCATTCACGCTCTACGACGAGGGAATCGCACCCGAGGCAATCGATAAGGCGGCCACCGATTTCGGTATGCCGATGGGACCGGTTGAACTCGCCGATACCGTGGGTCTCGATATCTGTCAATCGGTGGCGCAGAATCTATCCGCCGCTTACGGCATCGATGTGCCCGCGGGTCTGAATAAGTTTGTCGACTCGAAGCAACTCGGTAAAAAATCCGGGCGTGGCTTTTACCACTACAAGAAAGGCAAACCCGTCAGGGATAAAAATGCCGGTCTCGGGGACCAGAAAGTGATCCAGAATAGGCTTGTTTTCCGCCTCCTGAACGAGGCAGCGGCCTGCCTGCAGGAAGAGATCGTGGCTGATAAGGATCTGCTGGACGCCGGTATCATTTTCGGTACCGGGTTTGCACCTTTCCGTGGTGGCCCGATGCAGCACAGCCTGCAGGAAGGAACGGAGTCGCTGAATGCCGCGATGGCGGATTACGAGTCGAAATTCGGTGAACGGTTTCACCCCGCCGAGGGTTGGTCGTTGGTTACCGGGTAACGCTTCGCCCGGATCAGGAGCGCCGCGGATAAAGCGCAGGCAGGGATCGCTCCCGTGCCTGGCGAACGCCCGGAAGGTTGCGCTCCTCGTCGGTAAGCAGTTGCCACAGTTGCCGACCCTGCCAGCCCGGGCTCCGATCTGAATATAAAGCCGTGCTGAGCTGTCGCAGTTCCCGGGCCAACCCGGTCGAATTTATTCTGGATTCAATTTGATGTAAACCGTTGATGTTATCGAGCGGCCAGCGCGCCCTGCCCCATTTGATTAATGCCCGCCGGGTAAGCGTCGGATTATTGGTGCGACATGCCTGTTTTAACGCGCTACGGTTTCGAAGGCGATCCAGGTTGTATTTAACCTGGCCAAGCAGGTAATGACGGACTGGCTTGATGTATACCAGCAGGCCAATGATCAGCAACGATGTGCCGATCCCGGCGTACCACGGCCAGCCACCGGGTATCGAAGCGAATACCAGTCCGCGCGCCAGCCTGTCATCGAGACCTGGAGATACCGTGTTCACTCCGTGGTTGGCCTGGCCAGTCGCGGGCCCGGAAACGATCCAGTTTCTGCCGTCGATCGTGGCTACCTGTTCGGATTCCCGATCGACGTCCCACCATTTGAGAACAAGCGCGGGAAAATGAATCTCGCCCGGCTCCGTGACAATGATTACAAAACGTTGCTCCAGGCGACCGATCAACTCCTGACCATCGAAGCGATTTGATCGAGTTTCCTGGTCGTTATAAATCTTGAAACTATCCGTATCCATTGACAGTAAATTCGGGGGTAGCATTTCTGCAGCCAGGCCATGTGCCTCGATGCTTAAGGTTAATCCAAGCGAATCGCCTACGGAAAGGTTATCGTTAACCTGGTCCCATTGAAGGCCCAGTGTGAGTTGTCGGGCAGGCAGCCAGTGGCGGCCGCTAAACTCGGCGGGAGGCCGTCTTACCTCCAGGTACCGGGCAGCACTCGCCCGATTTATACGTCTCGATAGCGCCCCGGTTTCCGTGGTCGCAAGGTCCGTACCGGTCCTGATCCGCCCGCGATAGCTGGCGGGTGGAATCCTGGTTTCACCCGGCTCAAGAATAATGATCGAAAGGTTACGCTCCAGTACCCCGAGTTCGGTGTCATTTTGAAATATGGTATATCTGGATTCCAGGCCAGGTCGATAGGTATCGGAACTGCCAACATCAGGCTCTACCAGGCTGCCTTCAAACAGCGGAACATTGTGAATGACCCGTATGGTAATTTTTACCTGCTGTCCGACGTAAGGATTTTCAGGCTCGGCCTCGAGTTCAACGCGGACATTGGCGGCCGAATTGAATTCAGGTGATTGCGGTATTACTTCAAGCCCCAGTGCCGGTGTCAGGCTTTCTCCAACCTGCAAAGACGGAACCTCGAGAATGCCGGTGCGCAGTGGAAGAATATCGATGCGCCAGCGCATACGATGAAATGCCTCGTCTGATTCAAATATGCGGGAAATGCTGGGCTTGACGTCCAGGACTTCAAAATCGGCTTCGAGGACCGAGGTATCCAGTGCGTAAAGCGATGGAATTTTGTTATCGAACTCGATAATCAATTCTGCAATATCGTCGACAAATATCCGGTTTGACTGCAGGTGAGCTGTTTGTGCATGGCTTACCACTGGAAACTGGGTAATGGAGAAGACAGCTATAACTAAAATTAAGCGCAACATGATGACTATTTTGGCTGACGCTCCTGTCGCTGGGCATCCCTTAAAAAAATGCGCCGAAACAGGTCGGTCGAAGTTTCGGGTAAGCTCCTGATCCAGCGTTCCATAAATTCCGGATCCGCAGACTGTTCACCTTGCTGGGCTCTGAGGACAAATCGCTGCAATGCTTCTTCCCGACCATCAAAACGCTCGAAAGGATCAACCTGTCCCGGTTGCAACGAGGCGCCGAGACCCGGGCCTATCTGGGGATCATCGGCGGGATTCGTCATTGATTCCGCAACACCAATGCGGGTTTCGGTTTCGGTCGAGTTCGAGAACTCGGCCGAGGACTCATCACCGGCAGAGCCGTCGTATTGCTCTCCGCCAGAGTCGGCTTGCTGCTCCAGATAGAGTTCTAGAAGACGCTTGTTATATCTGGCAGGTTCAAGAGCAGGTTCCAGGTCGAGTGCTTTTTGATAGGCGATGATGGCTTCGGAAAACCTGTTTTGATGTGCCAGCGTGTTGCCGAGGTTGTATAGCGAGCCTGCGGAATCGCCAACATCGAAATATTCCAGGGCTTGCTGGTACTGCCCGTCACGGTAATAAGCAGCGCCCTGTAAACGGGGATCACTGGAGAGTGCCAGGGACGACTGGTAGTCACCTCGCAAATAGTACTGGTAGGCGAGTTTTTCCCGATGCTGCCAGAACGAGTCCCACTCCTTTGCATAGAGTTCACGCTCGCCCGGGATCAGAACGCTTAGCAGGATCATCCAGATCAGGTTTTTACGGAACAAAACCAGTGCAAACGGCAGCACCAACCAGACTATCCAGGCACCGTCGTTGGCGGCTGCGCGTTGTGAACTGTCGGCGTTCCTCTCCGATTCGATTAACGCGCTGGCGCCAAGGCGTGAAATCAGAAGCCCGCTATTACCACTGTTTCTATTCAATGCAATGCTGGTTCCGTTGCCAATATCGGTAATCCGTTCCAGCAACTTGAAGTTAGTCCTGGCCAGTACCACTTTCCCGTTGTTGTCACGCAGCAACTGGCCCCCGGGATCCGCTAACGGTCCGCCCTGCGCAGTCCCGATCGCGAGTACGGAAATGCGATGGCCCTGGCCGGCAGCGACGCGTGCCGCCTGTATCGTCGCGGTGCTGTCATTGCTCGCGCCTGCCGTGATAATCAGAATCTGGCCGACGCCGGCGAAAGAGGCCGTGAGCAAATCCTGCGCAGCGCCAATCGCCAGATCTATGCGCGTGCCATCCTCCGGCATGGTGCTGGGATCGAGAGCTTCCAGGAAGGCCAGTAGTGTTTTGGCATCTCGCGACAATGGTGACACCACGAAGGCACGACCCGCGAATACTACCAACCCGGTTTCACCGTCAAATTCCGTGCCGATAATTTCCCGGGCGGCGGCAATCGCGTTATCGAAGCGCGTTGGCTCGACGTCTTTTACCAGCATCGAGCGAGATAGATCCAGGGCCACGACCCGGGCACTGGTTGATTCCAGGATGGGATGGGATTGCTTGCGCCAGCTCGGACCGGCCGCCGCGATAATGGACAGGGTCAGGACCAGGCCCAGGATCCAGGTCAGCATCCGGGTGCTGTTCCAGGTTCGACCACCGGCTATCATTTTATCCAGCAGCCTGGGATCGCACACCCTGCTCCACATGGATTGGCGACCCGCATGCTTTGAAAAGATCCAGACCAGCCACCAGGCTGGTGCTAACAGCAACAGCCAGCCCGGATTAAGAAACTGGAATGCGACGGATTCGCTCACAAGACGCTCGATGATTGTGAATGCCGGATCGACCAGGCGGTGAAAAATACCATAATGATAATTCCCGCGGTCAGAGGCAACGCAAACAACTCGTCTCGCGGCCGATGCGACTGGTATTGATACTCGACAGGTTCGAGTTTATCGAGCGCCAGGTATATTTTTTCCAGGGCCGCGGTGTTGGTTGCACGAAAATACTCTCCCCCGGTGACGTTAGCGATTCTGTCGAGCACCCGTTCATTGAGGGCAATCCCGGTTGGAATATTGCTCAGGCCATAGGTACGACTCAGGGTCTGAGCGTCGGTCCCAACGCCGATGGTATAGATTGTCAGTCCCTGCTGATGGGCGGCCTGGGCGGCTATGATCGGGTTTTCGAAACCGGATGTATTGGATCCATCGGTAACCAGCACTAACACCTTGTGCTCGGCTTCCTGTTTGCGCATGGTCTTGACGGCAAGTCCGATTGCGTCACCGATTGCAGTATGGCGACCGGCTAATCCGGTGCTGATATCAGCAAGCAGCCGGGATAAGGTATCCAGATCGAAGGTCAGGGGAACGTAGCTATAGGCGTTGGTTCCGAACAGAATCAAACCCAGGCGATCACCTTCACGACGCTTGATGAACTTGTCCACTACAACCTTCAAAACTTCAATTCGGCTTGCAGCTTTCGAGTTAATCGTCATGTCGGTTTCACTCATGCTACCTGATATGTCCACTGCCAGCATCAGGTCACGGCCACTGACCGTGCGCGACAGCGGCTCACCCAGCCAAAAGGGCTTGCTCGCTGCGACAACCAGGCATAACCAGAGCGCCCACAGGCAGATCCTGGCTACGGGTCGGGTCGATTTGCCGACCGATGCAGCGTCAAACCGGTAATCATTCAAAAGCGGTACCGCGAGCGCTATGTCGACACTCGGTGTCGCCGGCAGCAATTTTCTGACCAGCAACGGTGCCGGCAACAGCAGCAGTGCCCACCACCAGTCAAAACCGAGCATCAGTCCCTGCCCCGCTGTCGGAGTCGAGGTTTGATCGCAGTCAGCCATTGCTCACATAAGGATATCAGCTGTGCAGCCTCGAGCTTTGCCTGTCTTGCATAAACAAGATTTCCAAAGGCCCGGCCGCGGCCGCTGGAGAAGGTATCAGCACCGAGACTCTCGTCAAGAAACTGCAGCCAGCCTTCACCGCATAGGCTTTCGACCTGTCGTTCGGGAAATGCCAGCAATGAAACTTGGCGCAGCCATTTTGACAATTCCAGTGCAAGCCGCTGCGAATCCTGGTCTCGTCCGTAACAAGATCTGATGTCCGCAAGTGCCAGCTCGGCTAGACTGGCCAGTCGGTTCGCCCTGCGATGCCGCAGAATCAGCCAGGTACAAGCCACGACAACGACGACGAAGCCAATTGCGATTCCGTGGGCCGGAGCGATCAGCCACCAGACGGGTTCAGGTGGTGCCTGAATGTCTTTTAATTGTTGCAGCAGCTGTTCGACTGTCATTATCAGAGAACCAGGTTTTGCAGGATCTGCGCGCTGACCGGGTAATTGCAGGACACGGGAAGCAGCGGAATATTAAACCTCGATGTCAGTGCCTCGATTCTCGCACGATGCGCCTGTTGCCACTGCCTCAACCAGCTATCATGCGCTGCTCCAACCAGATCAAAGCCGACCCTGCGATGGTCGACCAATACCTGGTAATGCCCCCCCGGCCAGGAATTAATCTCGGTATCATCGTGAATCCAGTAAGCGTTAACATCGTTGTGCTTGACGAGCGTCGACAGAATCTCAACCGATCGGTCGTCGAGCCCGATAAAGTCGGAGATCAAGGCAATGATTGAACCTGGTTTCACCACGCGATCCAGCTCACGTAATAAAAAATTGAACCGGTTGTGCGACGGGTCCGGCGGTAGTTCGATGTCGCTCGCTTGCGCCAGGCAATGAAAAACACTCAGTAAACCGGAGCGGGTCTTTCCAGGTCTGACTTCATGGTGCATCCCGGGAGACACGATCAATCCGCCGATTCGATCGCCAGCGAAGCTGGACAACCAGCCGACGTGGGCAGCGACCTGCGCAGCTGACCAGGATTTGAAACTGAAACGGGTGCCGAAGAACATGGATGCCGATAAATCCACCGCGATCAGAAAGCGTCGTTCCTTTTCCTCGGCAAATACCTTGGTATGTGCTTCACCGGTTCGCGCCATCACGCGCCAGTCCATGGTCCGGACATCGTCACCGGAAACGTAGGCACGGGATTCTTCGTACTCCATCCCGCGTCCGCGGACCCGCACCTCACGTGCACCGGAGCGGTAACTGGCGCGGCGCTGACTGTTGGCCAGGCGCAAGCCTGACAATTGCCCGCGAATTCTGACCAGGTCATCAACCTCGATGTTGATCCCGGGAACATGGTTGCTGCGGTTATCCATCTCAGCTTACGGGTACTTTTGCCACCAGTTCGTTGATGACGTCATTGACGGACACACCGTCGGCTTCGGCCTGGTAGGTCAGCAGGATACGGTGGCGTAGCACCTCGTGTGCCAACTGTTGCACATCTTCCGGGGAGACATAATCACGCGCCTCAAGCCAGGCCAATGCGCGGCAGCAGCGATCAAATGCCAGGCTTGCCCGCGGGCTTGCGCCATATTGAATCCAGCTATCAAGGGTGCTCGAATAGGATTCCGGATTTCGGGTAGCATCGACCAACTGGGCGATATACTGCTCCACCGGATCGGACATATACAGATCAAGGATTTGCTGACGTGCATCGAATATCGTTTGCTGTGATATCGGCAGGCCTTGCGGCAGGACGATATCTTGTTCGCCCTGTTGCGCTTCGTGTCGTACCTGCTGCATGATCCGGATCTCGGAATCAACCTCGGGATAGTCGATGATTACCTTGAGTAGAAAACGGTCTAGTTGTGATTCTGGTAACGGGTAAGTTCCTTCCTGTTCGATCGGATTCTGGGTTGCCATGACAAAATACAATCCGTCCAGGGGATAGGTCATCTTGCCGACGGTAATCTGGCGTTCTTCCATCGACTCCAGCAGTGCCGATTGAACTTTTGCAGGAGCACGGTTGATTTCATCGGCGACGATAACGTGATGGAACAGGGGACCTGGCTGGAACACAAAACTGCTGTCATGCGGTCGGTAGACATCGGTTCCGGTGAGGTCCGAGGGCAACAGGTCGGGGGTAAACTGAATTCGCTGAAAATCGCCCTCGAGGCCACTGGCCAGGGTCTTTACCGCCCTGGTTTTGGCGAGCCCGGGTGGACCCTCGACCAATATGTGCCCATCGGCCAGTAAAGTCACCAGCATTCTCGAGACCAACCGCTGCTGACCGAGAATCAGCGAGTTCATATATTCCCGCAGCACCAGGATATGATCTCGCAGAACATTGACTTCTGAATCAGGCATTATCCGGTTCTTGAGTAAAGCGATACCGAAGAATAACCGGCCCCAGTTTTAAGTGCTAGTTTAAGCCGAACAGATTATTGGCATTTCTGAAGGTTTCCCGGGCAAGCTCTTCGACCGATTCACCGCGAATTTCGGCCAGTTTTTCCGCGACCAGCCTGACCCTGCCGGGATGGTTGGTTTTGCCGCGAAACGGTGCGGGAGACAACCACGGCGCATCGGTTTCAATCAGCAAGCGCTCAAGCGGAATCTGCCTTGCCATATCGCGTACGTTTTGCGCCTGCTGAAAGGTGACGATGCCGGATATGGAGATATAAAATCCGAGCTCAATGGCAGCCCGGGCCATCGGCCAATCCTCGGTAAAGCAGTGCAATACGCCACCGACATCCTGGGCCCGGTGCTTGCGTAATAAACCGAGCGTATCCTCGCGTGCATCCCGGGTGTGGACTACCAGCGGCAAACCGCATTCGCGGGCGGCCTCGATGTGGGTTATGAAACGATTCCTTTGCCAGTCAGGCGCACCCGACTGGTGAAAGTAGTCCAGCCCGGTTTCACCGATAGCGACAACCTTGTCGCGTTGCGCGAGTTCGCAAAGCTGGTCGACACCGGGTTCCTGCACATCTTCGAAGTCGGGGTGAACGCCGGCGGTACAGAATATGTGCTCGTAAGCACTAATACGCTGGTACATCGTATCAAAAGATTCAAGGTCTACCCCGATGCAAAGCATGCGGGTAACTGCCTCCTGTTGGATGGTGATTAGCAGTCGATCAAAATCGCTATCGAAGTCAGCCAGGTCGATGCGATCAAGGTGGCAGTGTGAATCAAAAAACACGTTTACTTACCGGGGTTTTAGACAATACGAAACACTCGCATCGCGGCGGTAAAATATCAAGCGTGATTTAAAAAGAGTCACCGGGACGCCCCGGTCGTGATCAGGTTTTCAGCATCCCTGTAAGAACAGATGAACTACATCGTGTGGGTAGGCCGATCCGCCTGCAATGCTCCGGCCAGAAAGCCCTCGATTTTATTACGTGTGGTGCCATTATCCTGGGTACTGAACTGAACGCCGATTCCGGCGGCTTTATTGCTCTGTGCACCCTGCGGGGTAACCCATATTATCTTACCCGCCACCGGCAGGCGCTCCTTGTCATCCATCAGGCTCAACAGCATGAAAACCTCGTCGCCGAGGGAATACTGCTTATTGGTCGGAATGAATAATCCGCCGTTCTTAACGTAGGGCATGTAAGCGGCATATAACGCGCTCTTGTCCTTGATGTTTAATGAAAGTATGCCTTGACTGCCGGGAGCTCCCATTAGATCAATCTCCGTGTAAGTATTTGTTTTAATGATATTAGCACGTCTTCGAGCTGAAGTTGGAGATCAAGGTTATTTTCTTCGATTTGCAGTTGTCGTTGCGCTTTCAGCTGTAAATCCGTTAACGCCTGGGCACTGCGCCTGTCGGCACCGGGTACCGGGCTGGCGTCAGCACTTACCCCGCTTGCCCGGTAGCAGTAAGCCATCAGCGTCATGTTGATAAGCCTGCGTATTATCGATGCTTCAGAAGCCAATAATCCACGGCACAGGTCAGTCACGCTGAGCTCACCTCGCAGGAACTGGGCGAATCGGGCTTTAAATTGTGCAACCAGCGATGCGTAATCCTGCTGCTTCAGGTGCAGTGCAAGCACCGGGTCGCCATCGGCAAATTGCAGATAACTCAAAGCTGTTTCGGCCTCGATACCCTGTTTATCGAGCCATTCGAGCGCCTCGACGCGGGTCGGTGGATTCAGCGACCAGTATTGGCAGCGACTGCGCAAGGTAACCGGGATACGCCCACGGTTGTGGGTCAGCAGTATTAACAGCACCTGCGGTGCTGGCTCTTCCAGGGTTTTCAACAGCGCATTTGCACTCGATTTGTTCATGCTTTCGGCCGGATAGATTGCCGCAATCTTCAGACGTTCATAATTTCGGGTTAAAGAAACCTCATGTATTAGATTACGTATTTGCTCTATATTTATGTTTTTATTAGTTTTTTTAGTTTTTTCGTTTTGTTCCAGCGTCACCAGGTTGAAATCCGCGTAGGTACCAGCTTGCATCATTCGGCAAGCCTGGCAGCTACCACAGGTGCGCAGGTCGTCGGGTTTGTCGCACAGCAGTAACGTTGACAAGTAACGCGCGAAACTGCTGATATCCTGTTCACTGGTGGTATCTATCAGTACCGCGTGCGGCAGATGTTGCTGATGTTTGAGCTCGAGCGCTCGCTTCAGAATATCAGCCTGCCAGGGCAGATATTGCGTATCGACCTGTTCCACTAGCGGTCACTACCCGTGGCTTTCAGATTCAGTGAAAAGCGCGTGTTAATGATTTCGATAATATCCTGGTTGACCCGATCGATGTTCTGGTCGGCGTTGACGGTCACGTATTGCTGCGTATCGCTCGCCGCAATTTCAAGAAATGCATCGCGAACCCTGGCATGGTACTCGGCGCCTTTTTTCTCGAAGCGATCCTCTTTGTCGCCCCGTTCCCTGGCCCTTGCAAGCGCCAACGATTCGGGGATATCAAGGATCAGGACCAGCGCCGGTTTGAAATCTCCAACTACGACTTGGTGTATATTCTCGACCGTATCGAGCCCGAGGTTGCCGGCAATACCCTGAAAGGCGCGGCTCGAATCCGCAAAGCGATCGCTGATCACCCATCTCCCTGCTTCGAGCGAGGGCCATACGGTATCGCGCAGGTGTGACCGTCGTGCAGCGTACATCAATAACAGCTCGGTCATGCTGTCCCATTTTTCAGGCTCGCCCTTGACCAGCAGTTCACGAATATCCTCGGCTGCTGGTGAGCCTCCCGGTTCGCGTGTCAGGATTGCCGGTTCCCCGGCCTCTACAAACGCCTCTAGTAACCTCCGGGTCTGCACGCCCTTGCCTGAGCCGTCGACACCGTCGATGACTATCATGCGATTCTGACTGGATTTCGTATTCACGTTCTGTGTTTGCACCTAATTACTTCTATCTTGTCCCTGCAGCTGATATTTCTGCACCGCCGCATTGTGCTCATCCAGGGTCGCTGAAAAATGGTGCGTGCCGTCACCCTTGGACACAAAATACAATGCGTCCGACTCAGCCGGGTGCAGTGCCGACCGAATTGCTTCGAGTCCGGGCAGTGCGATGGGTGTCGGCGTCAGCCCTGAGTGCAGGTAGGTATTATAAGGCGTGTCCTTTTTTAAATCCCGAAAACGAATGTTGCCGTCAAATTTCTCACCGAGGCCGTAGATTATTGTTGGATCCGTTTGCAAGCGCATTTTTCTATTCAGGCGTTCGGTAAACACGGCGCTGATCAATGGGCGTTCGAAAGCTGCCCCGGTTTCCTTTTCGATTATCGAGGCCAGAATCAATGCTTCATAACTCGACTTCAATGGTAAATCGGGAGCGCGCTGCTCCCATTCCCGCATCAGGTGATTCTGCATCACTTCGTAGGAACGCTTCAGAAAATCTATGTCTCGGGTCCCCTTGGGAAAACGATAGGTATCCGGAAAAAACAGGCCTTCAGGATGCTGGTCCGGGTAACCCAGTAAATTCATTATTTCCGGGTCTGTCTTGCCCATCAGGGTATGCTCGATGATTGGGTCTTCGGCGATTGCTGCCATTAACTGACGGAACGACCAACCCTCGATGACCGTGAAACTGTACTGGATCGAGTTACCTCGGGTAAACAATTCAAGCAGCTCGTCAGCAGTCTGGCCCGATTCGATTTGGTACTCTCCTGCCCGCACCCGGGTTTCGACCCCTTTCAGCTTTGCCAACAGGATAAAAAGCCAGGGATCATTAATAATCTTCTGCAGGCTGAGTTCCTGCGCAATCGACTTGATATTGCTACCGGACTTGATCAGAAAGACAGTCTGTTGCTGGGGCAGGATGATGTTGCCGTATTGAAATCGCAACAATTGAAACACCAGAATCGCAATCGCCAGCAAAACGGCCAGCAGACTCCATCCAAATGCCCTCTTGATAAACTTGGCCATATTCACGGATCAGGCGTTTGATTCAGTCAGGCGCTATCGCCCCGTGTGGGCGATGACGTAATTGTAGATATGAAAAACAGGTCATTTATCGAGAAATCCACGGCATCTGACTGCAATCGATGTCATCCGTTTCTTCCACTCTCCGGAGGCGCATTCTAAACGAAGGATAGCGGGAATTTTAATTCTCGCAGGAATTTGACGCCACCGGTTACCAGGGCGTTCCTGTTTTTTGTCGTGACATCGCTCAGGTCAGCAACTACTGCGGGTTCTCGGCAAGTTGTCACAAGGTGTCGAAAAGCCTATATCAACTTGAATATACAGGTACCATTGGTGCCGCCAAAGCCAAATGAATTCGACATCGACACGGAAAGTTTCATATCCCGGGCCGTGTTGGCGACGAAGTCCAGATCACATTCCGGATCCTGGTTGTCAAGATTAATGGTTGGCGGGACCACCTGGTCGCGTAAGGCCAGGATCGAAAATATGGCTTCAATTCCACCGGCAGCTCCCAGCAAATGACCGGTCATGGACTTGGTAGAACTAACTACCATTTTGTAAGCGTGATTACCCAGGGCCAGTTTAACGGCCTTGGCCTCGGCCACGTCTCCGGCAGGCGTCGAAGTGCCGTGGGCATTAATGTAGTCGATATCCTCGGAATTCAGGCCAGCATCCTGCATTGCATTAATCATGCACCGGGCAGCACCCTCCCCGCCTTCTGACGGCGATGTCATATGGTAAGCGTCTCCGCTCATGCCATAACCAACCAGTTCGCAATATATCTCGGCACCGCGTTTTTTAGCCATTTCGTACTCTTCGAGTACCACGACTCCGGCACCGTCGCCGAGCACAAATCCATCACGATCGCGATCCCATGGTCTGCTGGCTGCTTCCGGATCGTCGTTGCGAGTGGACAAGGCCCTGGCTGCGGCAAAACCGCCAACCCCCAGCGCCGAAGTTGCCATTTCAGAACCCCCGGCAACCATGATGTCGGCATCGCCGTAAGAGATTATTCGCGCAGCATCGCCAATATTATGTGCACCGGTGGTACAGGCACTGACGATCGAGATATTGGGGCCTTTCAAGCCATACATGATCGACAAGTTGCCAGAAACCATGTTGATAATTGAACTGGGCACAAAGAATGGGGAAATTTTGCGTGGGCCACCGGCGACATAGGCATCCCTGTTTTTTTCAATGGTTGGTAAACCGCCGATACCGGAACCGATAGCAACACCGATACGCTCGGCATTTTCGTCTGTGACTTCCAGCCCGGAATCATTAAGTGCCTGAACTCCTGCGGCAATACCGAAATGAATGAAGATATCCATTTTCTTGATGTCCTTGACCGAAAGATACTCGGTGGCATCGAAGTTTTTTACCGAACCCGAAATTCGTGTTGTGAAATCACTTGCATCAAAAGCGGTGATCGGTGCGATACCGCTTTTTCCGGCAACAATATTTTTCCAGGACTCTTCGACAGTGTTGCCTACCGGAGTCAACAATCCGAGCCCGGTTACTACGACACGACGTTTTGACAAGTTTAAATCCCCTTTTGTTAACGCTTCTATATCAATAAATGAAAATGCCGCTTAACATGCTAGATGATAAGCGGCATCCTTCGACTCGAGAAGCTTTCTATAGGTTGGCGTTGACGTAATCGATCGCAAGTTGGACGCTGGTGATTTTCTCGGCTTCTTCATCCGGAATTTCGGTTTCAAATTCTTCTTCCAGTGCCATAACCAGCTCTACTGTATCGAGAGAGTCTGCGCCCAGATCATCGACGAAGGACGCCTGGTTTGTTACTTCCTCCTCCTTGACGCCTAATTGTTCTGCAACAATTTTTTTTACACGTTCTTCTACAGAGCTCATTTTGAGAGGTTCTCCTGAGTTAATAAATCGACTGCTTATTAGCTGCGATATTGTATTGAAAAGCCGGATTACTTACCACAAATGTCTAAATTATTTTTTTTATCTAAAAGCGTATATGAATCAATGACATATGATCGTGTTTCAATCTCATGAGTTACGGCATATACATTCCGCCATTGACGTGAATCGTGTCTCCGGTGATATAGGCGGCGGCCGGAGAGGCCAGGAATAGCACCACTGCCGCGACATCCTCGACTGCCCCGAAACGCCCCAGTGGAATCTGGCTGGCAAGCTTTTCGCGTTGCTCTGGCTCCAGTTCCCGCGTCATGTCCGTATCGATGAATCCGGGTGCAACGGTATTAACGGTAATGTTGCGAGATCCGATTTCACGCGCCAGGGATTTGCTGAAGCCGACCACCCCGGCCTTGGCGGCAGCATAATTTGACTGGCCCGCGTTACCAGTAGAACCAACCACGGAAGAGATATTGATAATGCGGCCGTTGCGTTTTTTCATCATTGGGCGCAGCACCGCTTTGCTCATGCGGAACACCGAACTGAGATTGGTATTGATGATGTCATTCCATTGCTCGTCCTTCATCATCATTAACAGGTTGTCGCGGGTAATACCGGCATTGTTGACCAGGATGTCGGGGGCGCCATACTCGTCGTTTATCTGCTTCAGGCAGCCTGTAACTGAATCCGGGTCACCAACGTCAAGCACCATACCGGTGCCCTTGATTTTGTTAGCTGCGAAGGTCGTGGAAATATTATCGGCGCCTGCCTTGCTGGTTGCGGTCCCGATTACCGTTGCATTTTCGGCACCGAGCGCCAGCGCGATTGCGGCCCCGATTCCCCGACTGGCGCCGGTTACCAGAGCAATTTTATCGGTGAGCATTATGAGGTTTCTCCAAGTAACTGTTGCGTGTTAGCGAGCGAGGCAGCATCGAATATGGCATGGGACTGCAATGACTTTTCTATGCGACGCGTAAGCCCGCTCAATACCTTTCCCGGGCCACATTCGATTAATCCGCTAATACCTTGCTGCTGCATGGCCTGAACGCTGGCAACCCACCTAACGGGTTGATATAGCTGTAATGTCAGGCGTTCGATTATTTCTTCGGTTGAAGTTGCCACCGCTGCATTCTGGTTATGTATCACCGGTATATCCGGCATTTTGATCTCGATCGTTTCAAGCTCAAGCGCAAGTTCATCGGCCGCGGTTCGCATTAAAGAACAATGTGACGGTGCGCTGACCGGTAAAGCCAGGGCGCGCCTGGCGCCCATTTCCCCGGCTTGTGTCATGGCAGCATCAACTGCTGCCGTTTCCCCGGCAATAACAACCTGTCCGGGTGCGTTAAAATTTACCGCTTCGACGATGCCAGATGTAACCGATTCACAGGCTGCGATAACTTCCGCATCGCCAAGCCCAATAATTGCTGCCATCGCGCCCGCCCCGGGCCGCACCGCCGACTGCATTAATTGGCCGCGCCGGGCAACCAGTCTCACAGTATCTTGCAAGGCCAGGCTACCGGCACAGACCAGTGCCGTATACTCCCCGAGGCTGTGCCCGGCCATCATCGTGGCAGCAGGCATATCCGACTGGCTGCTGGCAATTCGCCAACTGGCGACACCAGCACAGAGCATCACTGGCTGGGTAACCTCGGTCTGGTTAAGACGCTCTTCCGGTCCATCGACTACGACGGACCAGAGATCGTAATCCAGTACCTCCGAGGCTTCAGCGAATACCTCGGACACGGCCGACTGATGTTGCTCCCAGGCGGTCATCATTCCGATTGATTGCGAACCCTGGCCCGGAAAAACGTAAGCGAAACTTGGCATCGAACTGGAGTGAGTGTAAAAAACCGGATGGTATCACAGGGTTTTACAACGCGTTAACCGCTCTATTGATATACCCGTTAAATAATGGATAATGGCGCGCTTTAAACACTGAGTGCGAATATGCCAAAAGGCGATCATATAGAGATGCGAGGCGTGGTGAAGGATACGTTGCCGAATACCATGTTTCGTGTCGAGCTGGAAAACGGACATGTGGTAACGGCCCACATCTCTGGAAAGATGCGTAAGCATTACATTCGAATTTTAACGGGCGATACGGTGACGGTAGAGTTGACGCCCTATGATCTTACCAAGGGCCGGATTACTTTTCGTGACAGGTAGCCGCGTTAACTGACTGAAGCCTTCTTCGGTTTCGGTTTCTGCGTTTTTATCACCTGGCAGTGCAAACTGCCATCCTTAATATCGATTTTTATCCTGCCACCGCTGGTCAAGTCGCCGAACAGCAATTCATTCGCGAGTACCTGCTTGATCTCATCCTGAATAACACGGGCCATTGGTCGCGCGCCCATTTTAGGGTCATAGCCTTTCTCGGCAAGCCAGCGACGAGCAGCATCGCTGACCGTCATGCTGACCTTTTTCGCTTCGAGCTGTGATTCGAGTTCGATCAGGAACTTGTCGACCACGTTCAAAATAACATTGGTGTCGAGGGCCTTGAACTGGATGGTCGCGTCGAGTCGGTTCCTGAACTCGGGGGTGAAAACCTTCTTGATGGCCTCACCCGCATCGAGCGTGTGATCCTGCAGGGTGAATCCCATCGAGGCTCGGCTCATCTGCTCTGCACCGGCGTTGGTCGTCATGACCAGTATGGTATTGCGGAAGTCTGCTTTGCGACCATTGCTATCGGTTAGCGTGCCGTTATCCATTACCTGCAGCAGCAGGTTAAAAACATCGGGGTGTGCCTTTTCAATTTCATCCAGCAAAACCACAGAGTAGGGATGCTTGTTGAGTTCTTCGGTCAGGAGCCCGCCCTGATCATAACCGACATAACCGGGAGGCGCACCGATCAGGCGCGATACAGTATGGCGTTCCATGTACTCCGACATGTCGAAACGTATCAGTTCGATGCCCATAATCTTGGCTATCTGGCGACAGACCTCGGTTTTACCGACACCGGTCGGACCTGAAAACAGGAACGAACCGACGGGCTTGGATTCACGACCCAGCCCGGAACGTGACATTTTGATTGCGGCATCCAGGGCATTGATGGCCTCGTCCTGGCCGAATACAACCCGCGACAGGTTCTTGCCGAGATTTTTTAGCATGTCAAGATCGGTCGTGCTGACCGTGTTCGCCGGGATACGTGCAATTTTGGCCACAATATTTTCAATATCATGAATGCCGATTGTTTTCTTGCGCTGCTTGGCTGGCTGCAGGCGACGCTGTGCACCTGCCTCGTCAATAACGTCGATTGCCTTATCGGGAAGATGGCGGTCATTGATGTAGCGTGATGCAAGCTCGGTTGCCTTGCGCAGCGCCTGTAGCGTGTACTTGACGTTGTGGTGTTCTTCGAAACGCGACTTCAAACCCTTGAGAATAAGGTAGGTTTCTTCAATGGTCGGCTCCGTCACGTCGATTTTCTGGAAGCGACGCGCCAGCGCGCGATCTTTCTCGAATATGCCGCGAAATTCTGTGTAGGTCGTAGAGCCGATACACTTGATATCACCGTTTGCCAGCACCGGCTTGATCAGGTTGGAGGCATCCATAACGCCACCCGATGCCGAGCCGGCACCGATAATGGTATGAATTTCGTCGATAAACAGAATAGAACCGGCTTCGCGGCTGAGCTGGCCGATGACGGCTTTCAGTCGTTTCTCGAAATCACCGCGGTACTTGGTGCCGGCAACCAGTGCCCCGAGGTCGAGTGAATATACCGTGCTTTCGAGCAATACTTCCGGTACTTCTTCTTCAACAATTTTGCGTGCCAGGCCTTCCGCGATTGCGGTTTTACCAACGCCGGCCTCACCTACCAGCAACGGATTGTTCTTGCGTCGTCTGCAAAGCGTTTGGATGATGCGCTCAATTTCAAGATCGCGGCCAATCAATGGATCGATCTTGCCAGAGTAAGCAAGCTCATTCAGATTGGAGGCAAATTTCTCCAGCGGGTTTTCACCTTCCTGCTCGCCGGGTAGTGCTTCGGCATCGTGGGTAAAAGACTCTTCCTCGGCGTCATCGCTGACCCGGGTAATACCGTGCGACAGGTAGTTGGTAATATCGAGGCGTTCTATGTTGTGTTTGTTGAGCAGGTAAACCGCATGCGAGTCCTGCTCTGAAAAGATTGCAACCAGTACATTAGCGCCCGAGACTTCCCCGTTACCCGAGGATTGCACGTGGAACAGGGCACGCTGCAGCACCCGCTGAAACCCGAGCGTTGGCTGGGTATCACGGTCCTCGTCCGACATTAGCAGGGGTGTATTCTGGTCGACGAAAATTTCGAGTTCGGTTCTGAGCAACTGGACATCGCCACCGCAGGCTTCGATCACGGCAGTAGCCGCATCGTTCTCGGTGAGCATCAACAATAAATGTTCGACAGTAATAAATTCATGGCGCTTTTCATTAGCGTCATGAAATGCCTTGTTCAGAGATTGTTCTAGTTCTTTGTTTAACATGGGTCTGGCTTGGTTTATCGCTGTCTGTAAATTGTAATATAGTCGATTTGACTCTTAATGTACTCGAAATGTTCAACCCGGTAACCTGTTTTTCAATTTCGATTCGGCGGGCTAACTTTCTTCCATATCGCACAACAGCGGATGCTTGTTTTCGCGGGCATAGCTGTTTACCGCGGTGACCTTGGTTTCCGCGATGTCGCGGGTATAAATACCGCATACGCCTTTACCGGTTTTATGCACATTCAGCATGATACGGGTGGCATTTTCGCGATTGTGCCCGAAAATTGCTTCCAGCACGTGTACCACGAACTCCATCGGCGTGTAGTCGTCGTTCAGCAAAATAACCTTGTAGAGCGGCGGCTTTTTAAGCTTGGGGCGCGTTCGTTCGAGCAGCAATGTGTCGTCATCGTCATGATCGTGCGAATGATTCGACATGATTACACTCTAATCCATTAGCAAAAACTATAAGGTAATGTCGGGCTTGAAAAAATTCAAGGCTTGGCTATTATTATTTTGTGCCGAATGGCGAGAAATATGGCTAAAAGTAGCGGTTAGATGCGCATCCGGCATCATATTTTTTCCGTAAAAATTGCCTGTTTCTCGGTTTAACGACAGCAACGAGAAATGAGGAAAAGTCATGCCCACCGGGACGGTCAAGTGGTTTAGCAATGTGAAGGGTTATGGATTTGTAAATACGGACGAGGACGAGGATCAGGACATTTTTGCTCACTTCTCCGCCATCGAGATGGATGGATACAAGAAACTGACTTCGGGACAGAAAATCGAATTCGATATCGACGAGGGCCCCAAGGGGCTGCAAGCTCAGAATATACGATCGATCAGCAGCTGACAGAAAGAACTTATTGCACTGACTGCTGCCATAAAAGTCAGTAATTACCCGTTTTAATTTCAAGTCTCAGGATACAGCCGGTCGCTGTTTGGAACCGGCTGTATTTGTTACCGCTGATTTATTCTGATGTATAATCCTGCGTTTCAGAAAAATAAAAGATCCAGGGGATAAAATGAATTATCAGCACATCAAGATACCCGTCGATGGCCAGGCAATCACAGCAAACGAAGATTTCAGCCTGAATGTTCCGGATGACCCGATTATTCCTTACATCGAGGGCGATGGTATTGGCATCGATATTTCCCCAGTCATGGTCAAGGTCGTGGATGCTGCCGTCGAGAAGGCTTACCAGGGCAACAGAAAGATCGCGTGGATGGAGATTTACGCGGGCGAAAAAGCAACCTCGATTTATGGTGAAGACGAATGGTTACCCGACGAATCCCTGGCCGCAATGGAGGAGTATATCGTCTCGATCAAAGGCCCCCTGACGACCCCGATTGGCGGCGGTATTCGGTCCTTGAACGTTTCCATTCGTCAGCGCCTCGATCTATATGCCTGCGTCAGACCGGTGCGTTATTTTAGCGGTATCGAGACGCCATTGAAGCGCCCCGAGGATACCAACATGACCATCTTCCGTGAAAATACCGAGGATATTTACGCCGGCATAGAGTGGGAATCAGGCAGCGCGGAGGCTAAAAAGGTCATTAATTTTCTGACTGAGGAAATGAACGTCACCAGTATTCGTTTCCCGGAAACGTCGGGAATTGGCGTAAAACCGGTGTCGTCCGAGGGCACCCGACGCCTGGTGCGCAAGGCACTGCAGTATGCAATCGATAACGACAAGAGTTCGGTCGCCCTGGTGCACAAGGGCAATATCATGAAATTCACCGAGGGAGCGTTCAGAAACTGGGGTTATGAACTCGCAGCCGAACTATACGATGCCACGGAGATCGGGGCCGGGCCCTGGTGCGAATTCACCAATCCCAAAACCGGAAACACGATTACCGTCAAAGATGTTATTGCAGACAATTTTCTACAACAGATCCTGACACGTCCGACCGAGTATGACGTGATCGCAACCCTGAATCTGAATGGCGATTACATTTCAGACGCGCTGGCAGCGCAGGTGGGTGGGATTGGTATCGCTCCGGGCGCCAACATTGCCGACACCGTGGGTGTTTTCGAGGCGACCCATGGTACCGCGCCGAAGTATACTGGTATGAACAAGGTCAATCCCGGGTCTATCATCCTTTCCGCAGAAATGATGTTGCGCTACATGGGTTGGGCAGAAGCGGCCGACCGGGTGATCGCCGGCATGGAGGGAGCGATCGGGGCCAAGCAGGTAACCTATGACCTGGCGCGTAACGAACCTGATGCGACCGAGTTAAGCTCGTCGGAGTTTGGTGACGCAGTCATCAGCCACATGGACTAGTTCAGATCAGTCCGATGCAGCTCGTTATCCCTGATGATACGGGCGGATATTTCTTCCACCGACATCGCCGAGGTGTTGATATAAGGAATTTCGTGACGTCGATACATATCCTCGACCGCACGCAATTCGTATCGACACTGTTCCAGAGATGAGTAACGACTGTCGGGTCGACGTTCCTGCCGTACATTAACGAGTCGATTCAGATCGGTGGTGAGACCATAGAGGCGTCCCTTGAAAGCACGCAGGGGTTCGGGAAGCTTTTCGTATTGCATGTCTTCTTCGGTGATCGGATAGTTGGCCGCCTTGATTCCAAACTGTAACGCCAGGTAAAGGCAGCTTGGTGTCTTGCCCGAGCGAGACACACCCACCAGGATAATATCAGCCTCGTCGTAGTTATGGGTCCTGCCACCGTCGTCGTGCTGCATGGCGTAATCAATGGCGTCGATACGAGATTCGTAGAGTGATGGATTCACCGTCCGATGCGATTGATCGGGTTGGTGATGCTGTGCTGCAAGTACTTTTTCAAACCGCGGCAAGATGTCGCCGAAGGGGTCGATCACCAGGGCCTTGGTCTGGTTGATGATCTTCATCAGGTCGTCGTCCCCCATCGTACAGATCACGATCGGCAACTGGTTTGCCTCGTTAATACTACAGTTGACCTCCTCCGCCACGGCATGCGCTTTTTCGAGGGTATCGATAAACGGAATGGTGCGAGTCTGAAACTTGTGGTCGGGAAATTGAGCGAGCAGGCTCAGACCCAGCGTTTCAGCCGTTATGGCAGTACCATTGGAAAGAAAAAATACCTGGCGTGTCGACGATTGCATATTACCGCAAGATCTCTCAATTGGCTTCGGTTTCAACTCGATATACTAGTATACTTGGGCCTCAACAAGTAACTCGATCGTCTTACTAATAGAGTATCCATATGTCTGAAAATATTGTGCCACTGGATGAGTTGGGCATGAATGATGTCCCTCGAGTCGGAGGGAAAAACGCTTCGCTGGGGGAAATGATAAGCAACCTGGGCAACCTCGGAATCGAGGTTCCGGGCGGTTTCGCGACTACTGCAGGGGCCTTTAATGATTTCCTGGACGAGGCCGATATTCGTGAAAAAATACATGCCAGGCTTGATCAGCTCGATAGCGATGACGTCAAGCAGCTTGCCGCGGTCGGCCTGGAAATAAGAGGCTGGATCATCGATGCCTCCCTGCCCGTTCATTTACAGCAGGAGATTACCCAGGCTTACCAGGGCATGGCTATCAATGGTAAAGACGCAACCGTGGCGGTACGTTCTTCGGCAACCGCGGAAGATTTACCCGATGCCTCTTTCGCCGGACAGCAGGAAACCTATTTGAATATCTGCGGTATCGACAACGTGCTGCACGCGATCAAGCTGGTGTTTGCTTCCCTTTTTAATGATCGGGCAATTTCTTACCGGGTGCATCAGGGGTTTGAACATGCCGAGGTCTCGCTGTCGGCTGGTATACAGCGCATGGTGCGCAGTGACCTGGCCGCCAGCGGAGTTATGTTCAGCATCGATACGGAATCAGGTTTCGAGGACGTGGTATTTATCACCAGCAGCTACGGCCTGGGTGAGACCGTGGTGCAGGGCGCGGTCAATCCGGATGAATTCTACGTTTATAAAAAAACACTGGATAGTGCCAGGCGCAGTATTCTGCAGAAAACGCTCGGTAGTAAGTTGATCAAGATGATCTATGCCAGCGACGAGTCGCCGCAAGAAGCCATTCAGACAGTTGATGTAGAAAAGGCAGAGCGCTGCCGGTTTTCGATTAATGACGACGAGATTACCGCGCTTGCAAAAATGGCCGTCACTATAGAATCGCACTATGGCCGGCCGATGGATATTGAATGGGCCAAGGACGGTGAGAACGGCAAACTTTATATCGTCCAGGCGCGACCGGAAACCGTTCAATCCCGGGCGAGTCAGATTATTGAACGTTACCAGCTCAAGCAGACATCGGAGGTACTGGTCAGCGGGCGCGCGGTTGGCAACCGCATTGGCCAGGGCAAGGCAAAAGTAATAAACGACCTGTCGCAGATGGACCAGATTGAAGCTGGCGATGTTCTGGTCACCGATATGACGGATCCCGATTGGGAACCGATCATGAAAAAGGCTGCCGCGATCGTCACTAATCGAGGCGGGCGCACCTGTCATGCGGCCATAATTGCGCGCGAGCTGGGCATACCCGCGCTGGTGGGTACTGCTACCTGTACCGAGGATATTATGCATCAAAGCGAAGTAACCATCACCTGTGCGGAGGGTGATACTGGCTACGCTTACTCGGGCTTGCTCGAGTTTGACTATCAGCAGCACGAGTTATCGAAAATGCCGGATATCCCGGTCAAAGTTTCGATGAATGTGGGTAATCCTGAACGTGCTTTCAGTTTTTCCAGATTGCCCCACGCGGGAATCGGTCTGGCTCGTCTCGAGTTTATTATCAGCAACAGTATCGGTATTCATCCGCGCGCGTTACTCGAATTTGATCACATGGACAAAGAGCTGCAACAGGCCATCCGGGAGCGAATTGGTGGGTATAACAGTCCTGTAGATTACTACGTCGACAAGTTAAGTGAAGGCATCGCGACGCTCGCGGCCGCATTCGCACCCGAGCGCGTCATTGTGCGCACGTCGGATTTCAAATCGAATGAATACGCCCACCTGCTCGGCGGTGAAATTTTCGAGCCGCACGAAGAAAACCCGATGCTGGGATTTCGTGGTGCCTCGCGTTATGTCAGCGACGATTTCAGGTCGAGCTTCGAGCTCGAGTGTGACGCGATCAAACGCGTCCGTAACGACATGAATCTGAAAAACCTGGAAATCATGATTCCGTTCGTGCGCACTCTCAACGAAGCGAGGTCGGTGCATGAGTTATTGCGTACTAACGGATTGGAGCGCGGCGTCGATGACTTCAAGGTCATCATGATGTGCGAGATTCCATCCAACGTGATCCTTGCCAGGGAGTTCCTGGAATACTTCGATGGGTTTTCGATCGGATCGAATGACCTAACGCAGCTGACCCTGGGTCTCGACCGGGATTCGGGCCTGGTGGCCTCCGGTTTCGACGAACGCGATCCTGCGGTCATGAAACTATTGCAGCAGGCAATTGAGGCCTGTAAGTCCGAGGGTAAGTATGTCGGCATCTGTGGACAAGGCCCATCGGATCATCCCGATCTTGCGGAATGGCTGCTGGAACAGGGAATCACCAGCATTTCGCTCAACCCGGATTCCGTTATCGAAACCTGGTTGTTCATGGCAGAGCACTGCAAATCTGGCTGATTGATGGCTGAGTATGCTGCGTTAAAGCATGGTATTTGTTGTATCGATGCTCTCTATGTTCAACCCCGGGTAGCCTCGATTTATCTGCTCCGTGAGGGTGACGAGGTTGCAATTATTGAAACCGGAACCTATCACTCGGTCAGCAACGTGCTGGCAACCCTGGCGGAACTGGGAATTGCAAAATCACAGGTTAAATATGTAATCCCCACCCACGTGCACCTGGATCACGCCGGTGGTGCCGGTGAGATGATGCGGCAATTCGACGCGGCCAGGCTGATCATTCATCCGCGGGGTGCGTTTCATATGATCGACCCGCAAAAACTGATATCAGGAACGATCGCTGTCTACGGTGAGGAAAGATTCAGGCAGCTGTATGGCACTATCGAACCGATTGCTGAAAACCGCATTATCGTCGCCGAGGACCAGGCACGATATAAACTCGGAGAGCGCGAACTCGTATTTTTTGACACCCCGGGTCATGCGCGCCATCACTTTTGTATATATGATCAGGTCAGCAGCGGGGTTTTCAGTGGAGATACTTTCGGAATCAGCTATGACGCAATGAAACCACTCGAGCGGGGGTTGGTCCCTACCACGCCACCGACCCAGTTCGACCCGCAGGCATTACACGAATCCGTAGCGCGTATTATGAGTTACCAACCGGATACACTGTACCTGACCCATTACGGAGAATTCGAAAACCCCGCGGCGCAGGTTGACAGTTTTAAGCGCTGGATTGATGCTTATGTTGATCTCTGTAAAAGGGACAATCCGACAGAACCGCAAGATGACAAGACCTTCGAAATTGAGCTTGGCGACATGATCGTGAACGGACTGGGGGGTGACGCCACGGGCAGCGAGGTGGCGCGTGTGCTCAAAACCGATATCAGGCTCAACGCCCAGGGCCTTGCTTATTGGTGGAGAAATACCCAAATTGGTTGAAACTGACTGGAAGCCTCACGCCACCGTCGCGGCGATTTGTGAACTCGATGGCAAGTACCTGTTGGTCAGGGAAAATGCCGCTGGTCGGATCGTCTATAATCAGCCTGCCGGTCATCTTGATCCCGGTGAAACCCTGATCGAAGCCGTGATCCGAGAAACCATGGAAGAAACCTGTTACCCGTTCAAGCCACGCTCCTTGCAGGGCATTTACCGGTATCGCCCGGATCCGCAAGCAGATAAAACCTATCTCCGCTTTTTATTTCGAGGCGATGTGGGCGATCGGGTCGAAGGAGAACTCGACCGGGATATCATTGCCGCGGAATGGTTGAGCTACGAAGAGGTTTTATCCTGCCGCGCACAGCACCGCAGCCCAATGGTAATGCAGTGCATCGATGATTTTCGGAATGGACCGGGTTATCCTCTGGATGTTATTAGTCGGGTGTTTGCCTAGTCATGCTGGTGATTCGAGTTTTGCTGCTACTGGTCGTTACGTCGCCTGCTGTGGCCGCGCCCTACTTTGTGCAGTGCTACGATTTCGGTTGCAAGACGACCCGGGTATTACACTATAGCGAGTCTCACTGGAAGCAGATCAGAGCAATCTTTGCGCAAGGCATTGTTGATAGCTACTCGGAAAAACAAGCGATCCGACGTGCCGTCGCAATTATGGAACGCATTAGCGGTGAATTATCCGGCACCCACCTGGACAGGGCTGGAAATTGGCCCGGATCCGATATTTTTGGGCAGATGGACTGTATCGATGAATCAACCAATACCCTGCAATATCTGTTAGCGCTCGAGGAACTCGAGTTGTTGAAGTGGCATCGCGTTGACCGCAAGTATCGCCGTATCGTCTGGTTTATAGCCCACTGGACCGCGGCCATATCGGAAATTGACAGTCACGCGAAGTTCGCGGTTGATTCGTGGTATCGCGACAACGGCGAGTTACCCTATATCCAACCACTCGACGACTGGAAACGAAAACGGGATTTTCCAAGCGCGTTAAATCCGGAATTGGCCTCCAACTGAACTCTGGCATGGGCAGCACAACAGAAAAAATAATTGTCGGCATGTCCGGTGGCGTCGATTCCTCGGTTGCAGCGCACCTGCTAATCCGTGAGGGTTACCAGGTTGAAGGTCTATTCATGAAAAACTGGGAAGAAGACGACACCGAGGAATATTGCTCGGCGACTGTTGATCTGGCGGATGCACAGCAGGTCTGTGATCAGCTCGGTATCCCGTTACATACGGTTAATTTCTCGGGCGAATACTGGGATAATGTGTTTGAACATTTTCTGGATGAGTATCGGGTTGGTCGCACCCCGAATCCAGACATCATGTGCAACCGGGAAATCAAGTTTAAGGCTTTCCTGGATCATGCCAGGACCCTGGGTGCACGACGTATCGCAACCGGGCATTACGTGCGTACGCGCCAGCATGAAGGCCGCTTCGAATTGCTGCGTGGTCTCGATCCCAACAAGGATCAGTCCTATTTTCTTTACGCCCTCAATCAGCATCAGCTGGCACATGCGCTATTTCCCGTTGGTGAACTGGACAAGACAGAAGTGCGCGCAATTGCGAAACAGCAACAGTTTGTCGTGCACGCAAAAAAAGATAGTACCGGTATCTGTTTCATTGGCGAGCGCAAGTTCAGGGATTTTTTACAGCGATTTATACCGGCGCAACCGGGTGCAGTAGTAACCGCGGATGGCCGCACAATCGGTGAGCACAGCGGCCTGATGTACTACACCATTGGACAACGCCAGGGCCTTGGTATTGGTGGCATCCAGGCGGGCAGCGAGGAACCATGGTATGTGGTCGATAAAGTGTTGGATAAAAATCAGCTGGTCGCGGTGCAGGGAGTGGAAAATCCTGCTCTTTATCACTCGCATTGTCGCGTTACCGATTTACACTGGATCTCGGAAGCCTCGAGTGTGCCTGCCGGTGATTACAGTGCCAAGATCAGGTATCGACAACAGGACACTCCGTGTCGCCTGATCCCGGGTGAAGGAAACAGGGCAATCATCGAGTTTGCGCAACCCCAGCGCGCCGTGACACCAGGCCAGGCGCTGGTACTGTATCACGATGAGCAGTGCCTCGGGGGTGGCACCATCGAGGTGGCCTACAACTCGTGACGCGGTTCGCGGATCAAACACTGGCGCTGGCTGGAATGTTCCAGGCCGCGGTCCTCGTAGACGAACTGGCGCTGCACGGGAACTGTGATACGGATGCATTCGAGTGTTGTTTATCCAGCCTGTTTACCATTGATGCTGACACCCCGGAGCAGGCCCTGGGCGAAATTTCCCATCTATCTCGTGGTTTTGTAGCGCTTGGCGACTACCTCGGAGGAGAGAATCGATCGCCCGGCCGAAATATCGCGTACTACCTGTTATCGATTCTGAAAATTGCGAGCCAGGTGTTACGCGACCGCGATTTATCGAATGCGCTACTGCAGGGATTACGGAAAATTGAAAACGATGCCAGCGAGTTCGATATGAGCCGTAGCAGTATGATCAACAAGATCGACGGCCTGTACCAGGAACGCATCAGTCCGCTGAGTCCGCGCATCATCGTCAGGGGTGAACAAAATTACCTGCGCAATAGCGACAACGCCGCAAAAATCAGAGCCTTGTTGCTGGCCGGGATACGCGCGGCAGTACTGTGGCATCAGCTGGGGGGCAGTAAGTGGCGATTATTCTGGTGGCGCAGAAAATATCTCGCAGCTGCCAGGCGTTTCCTGGCACGCAGCTAGAATTTATGCTGCGACCGAATTTCGCGCAGCAGTCCAAAGGCAGCATCGTCGATCATGTCGAATACCAGGTCAAACCCATCGTTGCCGAAATAAGGATCGGGGATTTCCTGTTGCTCAAACTTATCCGAATAGGCCAGCATCAGGTCCACCTGTGCGGTTGCGGTTTCGGGTTTGACCGCGAGCATGTCGGCCAGGTTTGAATGGTCCATGCCAACCAGGTAATCGAACTCGACAAAATCCTCTGCCCTGAATCGGCGAGCGCTGAGGCCACCGAGGTCTATGCCTCGCGCCTTCGCAACTGCCTGTGACCGCAGGTCCGGGGGACTGCCGATGTGATAACTGTGGGTGCCAGCTGAATCCACCAGGATCGATTTACCCAGCCCCTCGGCATCGACTCTGGACTGGAACACGCCGTGCGCGGTTGGCGAACGGCAGATATTGCCCATGCAAACGAATAGTACTTTTAGCGGTTTTCGTAACGACATCTATTTGATCCAATGTGAATAAATGCAATGAAATGTTCATCCCTGCCGCAATACTATTTGATATAATGCGCGGCATCGTATCCCGGGAAGTATCGCAATGATAATAATACCAGAGATTCAGATTCAGGATGGAAAGGTAATCACCCGTGCTGCTATCGAGGGTGACGACATCGTCCACGATATCTCGCCGCGCCAGGCGGTTCAGAAGTTTGTCGCTGAGGGCGCCCAGATGCTGCAAATAGTCGATATCGACGCCGCCAGATCGAAACCTGAAAACAACTACAAGCTGATCAAAGAGCTGCTGAACGAAACCGACATTCCGATCCAGATCGCGGGCGGCATTAGAACCCTGGCCCAGATCAATGATTGGTTCGAAGCGGGCGCAGCTCGCGTTGTTCTCGGGACCATCGCGATTACCGACTCCCCGCTGGTAGTTGAGGCAGCGAGTCGTCATCCAGGTGGAATCATCGTGCACCTGGCCACGCGTGGTGGTTACGTCATGATCGACGGCTGGAAGACGCAAACTGCATTCCAACCGCAGGATTTGATACGTGATCTGCAGATGACCGGGATCGCCGGGGTTATCCACAAGGGCACCGAGCGGCTAGATTCCGAGTTTGACGAGGTTCTGGCATTGACGGAACAACTCAGCCACGATGTTTCGATCCCGGTTTATGCCAGTGGTACCGTTAGAACACTCGACGATATCGCGAAACACCGCTACCTGCCGAATATCAATGGTGCAATCGTCAGCCACGCGTTGATGACCGGTGAAATCGAGCTCAGGGATGCATTGCAGATTGCCGCAGAAAAGGAAACCAATCTCGAGCCCGAATCGATTACACACAACGTCAATATGGGTATCCATCATGGCGTCAGGGCGTATCTTGCCGCCTACAACAGCTCACAGGCGGCCCGGGTATGGAACCTCGAGTTGCGCGATATGATCACCGAGGATAATCCTTACATGGAGGTATTAATTCCCCAACACGATCTGGATATTGATATCGAGAATATGTCGCAGCGGGAAATACAGGCCTGTTACGAGAACGAACTCGACCGGGCGGATATCGTGATTGTGATCCTGGAGGGTGTCGAGGCCGAGGCCTGGACGGGTTTCGAATGCGGCTTTGCCCGGGCGCGTGGCAAATTTATCTACGGGGTAACCTCGGATCAACCAGTCAAGGGGCCCAGCCAGCAGCGGTTTGAAGCCATGTGTGACGAATTGATTTATTTTACCCCGGGCGATGAGGTTACCAAGACGCATGCTGAAATATCGCATACTCTGGCGACACGCGTCATGGTGCAGAATCAATGAAGCCGGGAGACAGCGTCCCCCGCTTCCGTTCCAGCTAAGGATAAAAAATCTGGGATTAGTAAGTGTGGTCGCTAACCGTCAGGATTGACGCACTTGTAAACCATGAAAGTCTGCTGGCCCGCCTCGATGACTGTCAGCGGCACAATCGTGTCACCACCCATGCGAGCCGCGCTATTGCGAGCGAGTATGCGTAACTCTTTTGCGACCGCCTCTTCCTTCCTCTCTACAATAACTTTCGCGGTTACCGAATTATTTGTTCGGCCCATTTCACGGCAGCTTCCAACTTCAGCCGGATCGAGGACGCGTACTTTCTGCCCCCCTGTTGTCAGCTTCAGCGAGGAACAGGCACTGAGTAGAATTGTCGCGGCAATGATCGATAGTTTTATTTTCATCTCTGGTTATCTTCTCTGGTCTAGGATCAGGTATTGGATGCCTGGAATATGCTTTCAATCGAAGCATCCAGAACACTATTAAACTCGCCGTCACTTTGCTGTGCGCTTAAACCTTCGCTGAGCGCGCGTGAAAAGCTCGCTACCATTCCGTTTTGCCTGGCAAGGCGCTGATTTGCTTCTTCGCGGGAATAGCCGCCGGAGAGCGCGACAACCTTCAGCACGTTCGGATGATCGATGCAGGTTGCATAAAAATTATCCTGTTCTGGCAACGTCAACTTGAGCATCACCTGCTGATCGACCTCGAGCTGGTCAAGCTGTTTTAGCAGGGCCGTCTTAAGCAAATCCTCGGCCTCTCTTTTCTGCGGGCTGTTTATATCAATTTCCGGCTCGATAATGGGTACTAATCCGGCGGCGAGTATCTGGCGCCCTATTTCGAATTGTTGTTCTACCACCGCGTTTGCACCGGTCGCATTATCGGTTTTTATAACCGAGCGCATCTTGGTGCCGAATATATTCTTCTGTGTCGCCTTATCCAGTAACTCGTCCAACGCTGGCATTGGCTTCATGATCTGGGCACCGTCCTGCTCGTCAGCCAGTCCCTTGTCGACCTTGAGAAACGGCACCACCCGCTTCACGTTCCACAGGTAATCGGCCGTTGCCTGTCCCTCAATTTCGCGGTCCATGGTATTCTCGAAGAGGATGGCTCCCATGATCCGGTCCCCGTTAAATGCAGGGCTGGTTATGATTCTGCTGCGCATTTGGTGGACAACGGCAAACATTTCATCGTCATTGTTGTAGGCATCGGCCCCGACACCGTAATTTGCCAGAGCCTTCGGCGTACTGCCGCCGCTTTGGTCCAGCGCTGCGATGAATCCGGGTTCGTTCTTGATTTTATCGAGTTGTTGTTTGAAATTTCTCACGGCTTAGATTTATTCCGGGTTGGGTGGATAAAAACACGTTTTACCAATAGCGCGGAAGTATAAACACAGTGATTTTTTAATACAATTGACTTAGGTCAGCCACTCATCGAAACAAAGCCGTCGAGTCCCTCGATTCGCCCGATCCAGGCTGTGATAGCGGGAAATTTCGATAGCTCAAATCCACCCTCCGGAGCCACGTGGGTATAGGCAAATAACGAGATGTCGGCAGTACTGCAATTATCGCCGACCAGGTAGTCGTTCTTTTCAAGCCGTTTTTCCATGATATCGAGCGCACGATAGCCTGCCTTCAGCTTGGCCTGGTATTCTGCTTTTCTATTTTCCGGCATGTCCTGGTAAAACTTGATAAACCGGGCAACTGCGATCGTCGGTTCGTGACTGTATTGTTCGAAAAACTGCCACTCGAGGACGCGTGTTTGTGCAAGCCTGTCCTGCGGCCAGTAGTGGCTATCACGCGCGAGATAATAAAGTATCGCGTTGGATTCCGTTAAAACGTCTCCGGTCGAGGTGATGCAGACCGGAATCTGGCCACTGGGATTCAGGGCAAGAAAATATTCGGTGCGAGTTTCACCTTTCAGGATGTCCACAGAAATCCATTCATGCTCGATCGCGAGCAGTGCGCAGATAAGTTTTAGTTTGTAGCAATTTCCGGAATAGGTATCGCCGTATATCGTCATCGAGTCGAGTATCTGGATTAATACTCGGTTTTGATATCATTCATGCGACTGGACATCAAGGTGTTTTTACCCAGGGATTTATCGAACACCGTCGAGTAGGCCAACACCGCCTGTACGTAATTCCGGGTTTCCTTGAATGGAACCGTTTCGATCCATAAATCCGCTGACATGACCGAATTCCTCGGCAGCCAACGTTTCACGTTTTTTGGTCCCGCATTGTATGCTGCCGCGGCCAGAGCGACATTATTATCAAATCGATTCATGACCGTTCTGAGGTAGTGAGTACCGAGGCGGATATTATTTTCGACATGCAAGATGTCCGATTTGCGTGGACGTTTCATCCCGAGAGACCGGGCAACCCGGCGTGCGGTGCTCGGCATTAGCTGCATCAATCCCAGCGCACCGACCCTCGACCTGGCCAACGGATCAAACAGGCTTTCACGGCGCATGACGCCGTAAATTAGGGATGGATCAAGATCGCGGGCCTGTGCATGTTCAAACACCTGCTGTTTGTAAGGCGTCGGGAATCGCAGGCTGAAGTCATTACGGTGCGGGGTTTTGGCAACCGTACGAATCGCGCTGTCGTGCCACTGCCATCTCGAGGCCAGGGTAGCCGCCTGTTTTATCTGATCCTGGTCGAGGTAGCGCAACGCCTGAAACCACTCGCGCTTGGCATCAACGAGGCGATCAAGATAAAAAAGCTCCCGCGCGCGCAACATGTGTGGATTCACTGCCAGCATCTCATCCTCGTCAATCTCGGCGTTAGCGGCATTTTCCTGCTCAATGCGGTATTCGCGCTTCAGCTTGTCGGCGGCCAGGAAACCGTAGTAACTGCTCTTGTCCGATAATTGCTCGAGCAGAGAGAGTGATTGCACGAGTTGACCCTCAGCCTCCATCGAGCGAGACAACCAGTATTGCCATTCGTTTTCGAGCTGTAAATGCGCTGGCATCCGGTTGATCGTGTCGAGTAAACCCGACCAGTCACGATTGCGTAACTGGATACGCGCCAGCCAGAGATAAGCCTGTTCATTCATGGTCTTGGGATCGAGCCCGGAAAGCAATATGCGTGCTTCTGGCTCATGCTGGTAAGCCGCGGATAGCGCAATTCTCAACTGGCTTTGATTCCTTTGCTCCTCGTCAAATGCAAAATCATCGCGAATCAGGTTCCAGAGTTCGAGTGCCTTAAGGCTATCTTTACGCGCGAGACGGTCAATCGCATGAGTGATAATGCTCCGGTTGCGGTCCGTGTCTTCAGCATCGGCCAGTTTTTTAAGAGATTGTTCCGGACGTCGATGGGCCCGATACCAGGTTTCGACCGTGGCCCTGCCCTGCTGGTCCAGTTGTTTACTGAGGTATTGCGCCAGCTTTGGTCGGCGAGCCTTGAATGCCTTTTCGATACGTAACCAGACCATCTGCTCTACCTGATCATGGTTTTTGAGAAAGTAGGCAAATGCCGGGTCGCATTGCGAGGGCTGCGAATAACCACGCAACCAGACCTCGGAAATTTCATCGAGGAGTCCATCAAGCTGACCGAGGTCAAGTCGCGCCTGGAACGCGAGACATCGCAGCTCGGTATTTTCCCGGTTGTCAAAAAAATTCAGGTAGTTATCCCAATCCCGTCTTTTAGCAAGCACGTTAAGCCATTTTGCACGCGCGTGGTAAACAAACGGGAATTCGCTGTAGTGCTGGAAAAATTTCTCGGCTTGCGCTGGTTTTATGCGACTTGCATTGCGCCTGAAAGCATCGTATTTCAGGTAAGGTGCAGCCGGGTACTCACCCAGTTGTTTCAGCAGCCGGTTGAACCGATTAATTTGATTGCGTTCCAGCGCAGCCGAAGCCTCGCGAAACAGCTTTCGCTGCTGCTCGATACTGGCGCTCGCATGCAGTTGGGGACTGATCACAACAGCAATCAGAAAAAAGAATATTCCAACGCTTGCGGCCCTGCTGACAATTCCGATATTTACAAATGCCATTGGCATCATAAATCCTTAAAATTCATTTATTTAGATGAAATTTTAAAAGTAAAATATCAATTAAGCAAGCAATTCAATCGGTGTCTTCCTGGTGATTTTTAACCAGGTTTGCCGGATCGAGTAATTGTCTCAGGCTGGCTTCGTCGATATCGGTCATTTCTATGGCTACTTCAAGTATAGGTCGATTCTGGTCAAGCGCGGCTTTTGCGATCTCGGCCGATTTCTGATATCCGATAATCGGGTTTAAAGCGGTTACCAGAATCGGGTTGAAAGACAGGTTTTGCGCCATGATTTCATCATTAATCGACATGGTTTCAATCGCTTTTGACAGGTGTTGCATCGCGTTGCCGAGGATCTCGATACTTTGCAGCAGGTTGTAAGCGATCACCGGCAGCATGACATTCAGTTGGAAATTTCCGGACTGTGCTGCCAGTGCAATGGTGCAGTCGTTGCCGATGATATGAGCAGCCGCCATTAGCACGGCTTCGGGAATCACCGGATTGACCTTGGCCGGCATAATTGAACTGCCCGGTTGCAAAGGCTGCAACTGGATTTCTCCCAGTCCGGTTAATGGGCCGGAGTTCATCCAGCGCAAGTCATTGCAGATCTTGGTCAGTGAAGTCGCCAGTACGCGCAGTTGACCGCTGACTTCCAACGTCGTGTTCTGGGCGCTCAGGCCCTCGAAGAGGTTCTCCATTTGGATGAATCGAATACCGGTACTCGCGTGGAGTTTTGCGCACACGCGTTGACCGAAATCAGCGGTCGTATTAATTCCTGTGCCGACCGCCGTTCCGCCGATTGCAAGCTGCTGTAGCCTGCCCAGCGCGGTTTGAATGCGGTAGCGGTCATTCTTTATCTGCGATGCCCAGCCTGAAATTTCCTGTGCCACGGTTATCGGCATCGCGTCCATCAGGTGGGTGCGCCCGGTCTTGATTGTTTTCTGGTGCTGCTGCAGGCGTTCGTTGAGCGCGGTTTCGAGCATTTGTATAGATGGCAGCAGTTGTTCATGGATTTGTATGGCAGCGGCAACATGAATCGCCGATGGAAATACGTCATTGGAACTCTGTCCCATATTGACATGGTCATTTGGATGTACCTTCAAGGCCCGGGTCGAGGCGAGTGTTGCAATAACCTCGTTCACGTTCATATTGCTACTGGTTCCGGAGCCGGTCTGAAAAACGTCGACCGAAAACTGATCATCGTGTTGACCGGAGATAACCAGGTCCGCAGCCTGTTTAATCGCCTCGGCGAGCGGCTGACCGATCTTTTCCAGGTCGAGGTTGGTTTCGGCACAGGCTTTCTTGAGCAGCGCCAGGGCCCGTGTCATCGATGGCGGCAACTTCAGGCTGCTAATCCTGAAATTGTTCAGGGCGCGTTGGGTTTGGGCCCGGTAGAGCGCGTCGGCGGGAATCTCTACCGAGCCCATGCTATCGGTGACCTTGATTTTCTTTTTGCTCATGTGGTGTTACTAATACCTGAAATTAGCCTGATTGTAACACTTGGGTTGTGTATTTATGCGTCTGGGGCGGAAGATACTCCCGTCTCGAGTTTATACCATGCAGTACTACAAAAACGCTTGAACTGAACTATAATTTGCTAATATTTAACGGCTTACCAGGCCATATCCTATCCTGCCGAGGAGATTACGATGGGCAACGAAGATACAGTAGTGCTAACCCCCGAGGAAAAAGACAAGGTTCTGCAAGACGAAGCCCAGGAGGGCGAACAACAGGACGACGATGAAGAAGAAAGCTAGATAAATCTGGCTGCTAGGCAGGCAGGCAACGGATAGCCTTTGCAGTTCCCAGGTACTCCTTCACACCCAGCTGCTGTGTTTGCAGCACGTACAATCCATCGGCGCCGACTCCGGCAGCCTGTTTTTGCATTTTTGCAAGCATCGATTTGAGTGAAAAGTAACCGCCGGTTACGCGAATATGAGCCAGCGTCTCGAAATTACAGTCGGGTCGATCGATATAGTAAATAGTGACTTGCTGGCTGTGGGTGCCCGCAACAGGTTGTCCGATCACCAGTGGTGGTTCGGCGCAACCGGACAACAGCAAACTCGTTAACAACAGGGTCAGGAACAGGGAATTCTTCATTGCTACCTCCGCTTTGACTGTATCGACCAGTTTATCAATACCTTAACCGGCCTGTTCTGCAACAATACTGACCAACGATTCGCAGAGTTCTTGTAGTTCATCATCCGAAATGATGTAAGACGGCATCAGGTATACCAGCTTGCCGAAAGGTCGCACCCAGATACCGGCCTCGACGAAACGGGGTACCATTGCAGCCATATCCACGGGCTGTTTCATCTCAATGACAGCTATTGCGCCCAGGCACCGAACCTCGGCTACCTGGGTCAGGTCCTGGCAAGGTGCGAGCAGTGTCGCCAATTTTGATTCGATCTGAGCAATACGCGCTTGCCAGTCAAACTCCAGCAGCAACTCGATACTTGTGTCGGCAACCGCGCATGCCAACGGGTTGGCCATGAAGGTCGGCCCGTGCATAAACACGCCGGGATCTCCGTTGTCAATTACGTGACTGATTTCGGTCGTGGTCAGTGTTGCAGCGAGGCTCATGTAGCCCCCGGTCAGGGCCTTCCCGATACACATGATGTCGGGTGTAATCGCGGCGTGTTCGCAGGCAAACAGTTTTCCGGTGCGCCCGAACCCGGTTGCGATTTCGTCTGCGATCAGCAGTACCCGGTAGTGATCACAAAGCTCGCGTGCACGCTGCAGGTATTCCGCGGAGTAGAAATACATGCCCCCGGCTCCCTGTACGATGGGTTCCAGAATCAGCGCGGCAATCTGTGCATGATTTTTTTGCAACACATTTTCGAGCGCCCGTGCATCGCTCTCATTACAGGTGCTGCCATATCTGGAGTTTGGGCGATCGACAAAGAATTGCGGTGCCAGCACCGTGTTAAACAGACTGTGCATACCGGTTACGGGATCACAAACCGACATTGCGCCCATCGTGTCACCGTGGTAGCCGTTGCGTAAAGTCGCAAAGCGTTGTTTACCGGTTTCACCCTTCGCGTTCCAGTACTGGATCGCCATTTTAAGTGCGACTTCTACTGCAACCGATCCTGAATCAGAAAGGAAGACTGATTGCAAAGCCTGCGGCGTAAGCCGCACCAGCTTATCAACCAGTCTAATCGCAGGTTCGTGGGTCAGGCCGCCAAACATCACGTGCGCCATTTGCCGCAACTGCTGTTCCAGCGCCTGGTTCAGTCGGGGATGATTGTAGCCATGGATGGCACACCACCAGGAAGACATTCCATCAATGAGTTTTTTACCGCTTGATAGATGCAGGTATACACCCTCGGCTGACGCGACATGAAACATGGGTAACTCGCTCTGCATGGCGCTATAGGGATGCCAGATGTGCTTACGATCGATGGCAATCTGGGCGTCGAGCGAAGCACTCGTCACGGTGATGCTCTCGACAGAAGAGGTAAATTAAGGTCCATATTCATCGGCTAATACCTGTCAGTAGTTAATTCGAGTAGTTTATAAATAGTTTCCATAAGTTATTGATTAATAATAATATTGAGTATTTTTTATGCCAACGGAAAGCGCCCGGCGATCGCAGTCGAAAGTATATGAAAAGTCAGGTTGAAAAGTACCCGGTAATTCAACCTGCAATGATCTTCGTGACCCTCAGAGGCCATTATATCGAACCGGCATGAGATTATGATCCAGGTCTGCTGCGAATACTTAAGCCCGTTGCGGCACCGGATTCCATCCCCGTTGGTGCTCTTTCATGGCGTCGATAAATAATTCGGCACCGAGTAACGCGCATCGATGTTCGAGGTGCAAGGAATCCGGACTCCTGCCGATATCGGTCAGTTCCGCCTGGGCAACAATATCTCCCTGGTCGAAAGTTTCGTTAAGCAGATGCAGGGTTACCCCGAATCTGTGGGTTTGCTGGGCAAGTTGTTGCTCGATGGGATTCGGGCCGCGAAATTCAGGCAACAACGACGGGTGCAGGTTGAGAGCGGCCTTGCGGGGACTCTTGATCAAAGCGTCACCGATCAGGTAAGTCCAGCAGGCTACCAGTAAAAAATCGAAAGTACCTTGCCGGATTAACCTGCTTAATTCCGCCTGTTTACCGACGGGAGCGTAGGCGGTTTCGATACCCTCCCCCAACGCCAGGATTCGGCGGTTGGGGCTAGCTGCGATCAGGTCGTTTACGGGCTTAGATACCGGATGAGCGGGGGGATACTCCGGCAGTACCAGTAAACCCGGTGGATGATGCAGCCGTTGCAACGCTTGCAGCACTTCACAGGAAAAATTGGCCCCGCTGGCGAGTAACGCAAAGCGATTATTACCAGGCGTATCGATTTCAGGGCTCATCGTCGCAGGGTTGAAGCTCCAATAGACCTTTTTCCGTCAAGGTGTCGATATATCCAAAGTGGCGCAGATCCGTGATTCGAAATGGATAAAGTATGCCATCGAGATGATCGCATTCGTGTTGTACCACGCGCGCATGAAAGCCTGATGCCTCCCGATCGATCCTGCTGCCATATTGATCGTAGCCCTGGTATCGAATGTCACGATAACGCGGCACGATACCGCGCATTCCAGGCACACTGAGGCACCCTTCCCAGCCTTCCTCCTGAACTTCGCCAATTGGTGTGATGACCGGATTTATCAGTACAGTCTCCGGGATTGGTGGAGCGTCAGGGTAACGAGGATTGGTCTGGTACCCGAAAATCACGATACGTTGCATAACCCCGATTTGAGGTGCTGCTAGCCCCGCTCCGTTTGCATCGGACATTGTCTCCCACATATCCTGCAATAGCGGTTCCAGGATTGCAGGGTCTATTGGATCGAGCTCCGCCGATACTTCTAGCAGATGCGGGTCCCCCATTTTTAAAATGCTTCTGATCGCCACCCGGTTAACCTTTGGTTTGAGTCTGATTGATTGTGCCAGATATCAGTGATATAACAAATCCGCTGATCCAGGCCGGAAAATAGATGGCGAAATTACCCCCGATAGAACCCGTTAGCGGAACCGTTGTCCCTCGCTACGCGGGCCCATCGACTTTTTGCCGGTTGCCGGAGCTGCGCGACGTTCCCTATTGCGATGTTGCGATACTCGGTGTCCCGTTCGACTCGGGTACCAGCTATCGACCGGGAGCCCGGTTTGGCCCCCAGGCCATTCGGCAGGCGTCACGCCATTTACGTACCAATTTCCATCCGGCCTATGATACTGAGCCCTTCAAGACGATTCAGGTTGCCGATGCCGGGGATGTAGCCTGCAATCCCTACAATATCGACGAGGCGATCGCGCAAATCGAGGCCGCCGCCGATGCGCTTTACGATAAAGCGCCTGTTATCGTAAGCCTGGGAGGAGATCACACCATCGCGGTGCCCCTGCTGCGCTCGGTAAACAAGGTGGCCGGCCAGGTTGCACTGGTACATTTTGATGCACACCTCGATACCTGGGATACCTATTTCGGCGCGCCCTACACGCACGGTACCCCTTTCAGGCGCGCCGCCGAGGAAGGTTTGTTTAACGATGATGCGTCGATGCATGTCGGGATTCGTGGTCCGCTATACAGCCCCGATGACCTCGCAAAAGACAAGGAGCTTGGATTCAAGATCGTGCATTGCGATGAACTGGAGGCGCATGGTGTCGAGCACGTGGTCAAACGCATCAGGAAACGGGTTGGAGATCTGCCGTTATACCTGTCAATTGATATCGATGTACTGGATCCCGCGCACGCGCCGGGTACCGGAACGCCCGAGATTGCCGGTATTACGAGTCGTGAACTGGTCGGTATTATTCGCGGCCTGCAGGGCTTGAACCTGGTGGCTGCCGACGTGGTTGAAGTGGCTCCCGCTTATGATCATGCGGAGATAACGTCGCTCGCGGCCGCGACAATCGCGTTTGAAATGGTGAATCTGGTCGCCTGCCAGAAATAAATTCGTCGTTACACCAGCCGCGTTTCTTCCCTGATGGTGTGGTGCGCAAACCATGCGACCGAAATCAACAGCATACTGCCGCCAACAATAGTGTTGAGCGAGGGTGTCTCCTTGATCACCAACCATACCCAAAGTGGGCCCAGTATGCTTTCCAGCAGATAAACCAGCTGGACTTCTGCCGAATTGGCGTAACGTGGCGCGATGGTCAGAACGATGAAAGCAAAAGGCACAAGAATAAAGCCGATGATACCCAGGTAAACCAGTTGCATGGAGGAGATTGCCAGGTCCGGTGACTGGGCGAATGCATAGCAGGTCGTGAAAAAGCTGCCAATGATGACCGAAGGCACCAGGTCGATGTCTTTCCGGTAACGCACCAGGACCGCACTGCAGGCAGTAAAAACGGCACAACCCAGGGCAAAAAAATCACCGACCAGGCTGGCATTTCCATAGCTGCCCCAACCGATAATAAAGATGCTGAGCAATGACAAGGCGATAATCAGCCAGGTCGTAAGACGCTGATTCTCGTGCAATACCACGAGTGACAGGATCGCGGCAAAAATTGGCGCCGAGGACAGAAACAGCAGGGTATTTGCAACGGAGGTTTTTTGAATTGCGGTAATAAAGGTGATGTTTACGGATGCAAACAGGATAGCGTTGAGGATGCCGGCCCAACCGATCGCCAGTAGCACCGGCACGAATCGGTCGCGATAGTAAATCCAGAGAATCAGGCTGATCGCAAATACTGGAAACAGCCCCCGGTAGAATATCAGCGTGAAATCATCCAGTGCCGCCAACCGAATCAAAAGACTGTCCGGACTTAATACGAACACGCCACCCAGCGACATCAGGATGCCTTTACCGCGATCGCTCATTTTCACAATATGGTGAGAATTATGCATTGATGGGTGTCCCAATTTAATACTGCATGATAATGTCATGGTGTTTTTTAATCAGTAAAATTCGACGTCTGGAGAAATGCCGTGCCATTAACCAGCCCTGCAAAACGCAAATTGACACATACCCGTGTCGTTACCTGTCATGGCTATCAACGTGAGGATGAGTTGTGGGACATCGAGGGACGCATCGTCGACACCAAGCCATATCGTTTCAAAAACAGGGATCGGGGTGGCTGGATTGAGGCGGATGAGGCCTTGCATGACATGTCGATTCGCCTGACCGTTAATCTCGAACTTGAAGTGCTCGAGGTCGACGCCGTGATCGACGCATCACCTTACAACTACTGTAAATCAGTCATAACCCTTGCCAAAAATCTGGTTGGTCTCAAGATTGCCCCGGGATGGACCGACAAATCGAAACGGGCCATGGGGAGCAACAAAGGCTGCACCCACTTGACTGAACTACTTGGGCCGATCGCAACGACCGCGATCCAGACTATCGTCAGTGCAAAAATGAAGCGCGGTGAAGGTAAAGCGAAAGCTGGTTCGAACGGGTTTCTCAACACCTGCCATACCTACGCCGCAGACAGTCCCGTGGTGAAGCTGCAATGGCCGGAACTCTACCAGGCCGATAACCGTGATTAGACTGTTCCATATTGGTTGGTAGCTTTCATAACGCAGTTCGATATTAACGAGAAGCCGGTCACATACTTGCCGCGGCTATAAGCGATATATTCTCTCGGAGGGTTTCCGGAAGCGAGGAGCACTATGCTGGTGCTAGGCTGTACAAATCATCAATCTGTCATCATCGATGAAGTTATCAGGGTAACTGTTATCAACAACAAACAGGGCCAGGTGGTGCTTGGGATCGATGTTCCCGAAGGTATTCAAATTCGCGGCGAAGATACGCATTCCCCACATCGGCAAACTGATCTATTACAACATACGGAAATCTGATGGCTGCCAATCACCACAGCGTAGACAAAGAAGTGGGCCAATTACTGCAGATACCCTCCGCAACTGCCGGCGACTGGTACGAGGTCATGGGTGCGACAGGCATCGAGGACAGCAGCAGGAAAAGATTCAATCATGCCTTCGAGTCCTTCATTGCGGGATCTTATCACCGCGCATACAAGGACTTTGTCAAGCTGGCCGGCGGGGGTTGTGCTGTCAGCCAGTACTACCTGGGTTTAATGCATATCAAAGGCACGGGCGTTTTACAGGATTATTGCCGGGCGCATTTGTGGTTGAATGTTGCCTCGGCACAAGGGCATCACAAGGCCAGGATTCAGCTTGAAAAGTTAACCCGGATAATGAGCCCGAATCAGGTAGCTGAAGCACAAAAACTGGCACGGGCATGGATGGCAAAACGCAGTAAGTCACATTGATTTTCGAGCTGACTCGATATTCGAAACCGAAATAGATTACAATCGCCCGGAATATTATTCTCTAATGAAATTTTCTCAATTATGAGCTAAGTTAAATTAGCCTGTCCTGAACGTTGTCCGCGGTAGAGCGGGCGCATAAAATAGTGAATCTATACTGGAGGATGTGAGATGACACTTCTCGATCGAAATAAACTGCTACTTTTAATCACATTGCTAACGCCACTGAGTGCATATGCAGATTCCTGGAGCTGCCGTTTTGGCAACGACGTTCGGGAAGTGCACGTAGAGAGATTGGGACCGTCGCCGGCCCCCTGCCAGGTCGTTTACAAGAAATTGACCGAAGGCGTCGAAGACCAGATTCTTTGGAATGCACAAAACGATGGTTCCTACTGTGACGCAAAAGCCAACGAATTCATTGAAAAGCTGGGTTCCTGGGGCTGGACTTGCGTCGAAACGATCCGCGAAGACGCTACGACCCAGTAATATCTGTCGTTATTGGCCTCACCTAACGATCGTGGATCTCCAGCAGGTTTTAATATCGAGATTAAACCTCGTTATCCCTGCGACGGCGTAACGCACGCAGCCGGCTAAAAAACTCGTCCCGATCCACGTGGCACTGCCGGATGTGCCGATTACCGTTGAATGTCGTGCGGGCATGCAAAACGCGATGATTATCCATGACGACGGCCTGCCCTGGCTCCAGTCGATATTGCACGAAGGCTTTTGCGTCGTAAACCAGTGACAGCATTTCCCGTAGCGCCCGGTAAACCGGTTCGATCAGTTCTGCCGTCGTATCCAGGGGTGCCATGGTTCGTTCATTGATGTGAACCGCTTCGATATCACCATGTCGATTCAATTCGATGGTACGCCAGTTCGCCGCCAGGGCTACATCGTCCACGTCGTCTAAGAGAAATCTTCGATGCGGTATAGGGACCTCGCATAACAGGTCAAATAGATTCTTATTATGGGTTCGCAACTTGTGAGCCGCGTTGAATCCGTCGACCAGGATCGACGCACCGCCTCCGCATTCGCTGGCCTGCAGGCAATGCATCATGAACAGACCCGGAATTGGATTGCGAAACAACTCGTCGTTGTGAGGACGGATAGCATGTGAGGTTTGCGCCAGGATACGCTGTTGCAGTGTCGAAATCAGGTCAAATACTCGCCCATAATGGGTCTGACGAATAAATCCGAACACTGCCGCCAGCCGTTCGATCTCGTCCTGGTGTGTCGGAACCGCATTGAGGATAACAAAACCATAATCATCAATACGCTGAAACATTTGCAGACGAATCGATTCATCGGCGACAACCTCGTTGTAATTCCATTCGGGGATATGGCCGTTAAGTGCCGAGTACCACAGCTTCGATTGGCCTCGTCGCTCAGCGATGGCCTCGCACGAATAACAATTTTCGCGTAACCAGGCGGGTGAGTAAGTGGTGATATGACCGTCACCCTTCCAGTGGATCTGAAGGGATCCAGTCGCACTTAGCCTAACTTCGTCGGGCGTAATTTCCGGGTCAATATTTCCGAGTTCCAGGTAGCGGTGGCCACCACTGCGGTCACCACATTGCGGGCAGGTACAATTGTCACGCAACCACAGGTGGTGAAATTCACTTTGCCGCCCATCTTGCCAGATAATTGTTATGCAGCGCTTATGTCTTTCAATCTTCTCAATCGAAAGAGGCTTTCTTGTGGAATGGTCAGTGTTGGGGGATGAATTCAACCGTAGAATTATCGAATCGCCCAAAGGTAAAGTAAGTTTAACTGAAAAGTTAATCTCTGTCTGGCATGTAATTCCTTCTGGACAATCAAAGAGCAGACACTCGAATTTTACAGATGAGGGTCAGCTATCGACCGGTTGAAACCGCAACTGAAAGCGGACCTCATACCTTATAAAAAAACAGCGGCTTTGGCGAATTAACATGGAGATGTATCCAGCTTTACTTCGAAGACTGAGTCGGGAATTCTGCCCTTGGCATACCATCGGCGATATGATCCCAGTCGATTTAAAGCGACCAACGCGGTGTTAGATCTCTGGAGAATCGAGCCTACGATCGAAATCGAGAACCTGACTGATTTGGTCGATCTGCAATAGCGTCGCTGCTAAAATTCGGTTCTTGCCCTGACGAAAAGCTGGTAATCATCAATGTCCTCTTTCTCACTAAGCGGGAAGGCGATATCGATATGCAGAACCTTGGAGTTGGATTGACGGGTCGATACCAGGCGTAGACCGGTTCCAACATCACTAAGCCAGATCGGATTTTCCCCGTTGTCCCAGGCCGAGCCGGCTTCCGCAAATACTGCAAATCCAAATTTAAACAGTTGCCAGAGATACACGTTGAAGTATACCCGCCGTTCCGCGGAAAGCGTGAATGCTCGCTCCCCATTCTGAAACCGAACCGGATATCCCTTCAACCCGGAATCACCACCGACCTCAATCCGTTCAAATAGTTCGGGATTTTGCGCCGCTTCCAGCCTGCTGCTAAACACGTAACTGTCATTTACACCCCGAAAATTGTATAGCTGCCCTCGCATCACAATTCGGCCGGTGTCGTCGATCGTTTTGTTAGATTCATGGCTCAACCTCAGATCAAAAAGTCCCAGGGTATGCGTTGAAATAAAGTTGCCTAAACTATAATCGAACTCCAGTACATAACCTTCCTGTGTCGATTCGTAGGCCGCGTCCTTCCACCCGATTCTGGTTCTCATACTGGTGCCCAACTTGATATCCTCGGTTATGCCCATCACCCGGAAATTAATTCTCTCTACATATTTAACATTCAAATGCTCATACTCGATAAAGGGATAACTCTTGTCTACATCTTCCGGTAGTTCTATATTCGGATCATCAACCGTGTTATACCTCAGCCTGTTGGCAAACCACCCCAGGCGATACCTTGAAACCGAATCACCGACCAGACCGTCAGACCATCCATAACTCAACAGCAGCGAATCGTTCATCTCCCCCACTTTTGCCACCTCGTCACCCTGTTCGTAAATCGGGTTCTCTCTTTCAATCGAAGAGGGCCATATCGACCAGGCGTATTTTGAATCCTGTTTTATAAATGGGCGCGCCAGGTCCACCTCGTAAACGTGGCCATCGCTATTGTCTGCAAGCTCCAGTTTCAAGGTCTTGAGATTCCCTAACCAGTTGATGTCCCTGTAGACGAAAGCATCTGAGTCCCTCTCCTCATCGGACTCCGACAGGATCTTAATTTCGGTTCCCAGTCCTAGCAGATTTGACTCTTCGATTTCGAAAGCCGTACGTGTCTCCCCGCCAGACCGACTGACTGTGATGCTTGGCGTTAAAGTCCAGTTGTCAGTGGTTGCGACCGTCAGTTTCACACCTTTTCCGCAAACTTCCTCCGCGGTGATTTCTGCGTCGTGGATATAATTCCGGTTACGTAACAGGCGCTCGGTCTCATTTATCAGTTGCTGGTTATAGCCGTCCTGAGGATCGAACAACAGCTGTTCCTCGATTGTTTTTTTCCGCGTATTAATATGAAGTTTGTTAGCCCATTTGTGAATCCATAAATTCTGATCTTCTTGCTCTAGATCGAAGATGTCATTGTTGTCGATTGTGACCTCGAGGATGGGCAATCCTTCTAGTCTTTTGTCAGGAGGACTACAATCTTGTGCCCGTGAATGTCCCATTATCGCCAGAAACAGACATACCACGATACTCGCACGAAACTCGCGCAAGTATTTTGGGAATTCAACAAAACCCGAATACAAACTGTTGACCAATGTTATCAATTTCAGCCTTTTTACGATCCGCGGTATTGGGTAGTACTGGATTTAAATAAAAATATTGGAAACAAATCCAATCTAAATGTTACATGAGGTTTAAGAAATAAGTGCTTGTTAATATTGGTTTTGTAGGTGGTGCCCGGAGCCGGAGTCGAACCGGCACGACCGTTAAGGTCGAGGGATTTTAAGTCCCTTGCGTCTACCAATTTCGCCATCCGGGCAAATGAATGGAGGCTGAGGGCGGAATCGAACCGCCGTACACGGCTTTGCAGGCCGCTGCATAACCACTCTGCCACCCAGCCAATGAAAAGGCTTTTCCGCCTAACGAAGAGCCCCGGACATGCTACTTTACTGAATAGCGATGGCCAAAAAAAGCCCCGATCGAATCGAGGCATGAAAACTGGAGCGGGAAACGAGATTCGAACTCGCGACCCCAACCTTGGCAAGGTTGTGCTCTACCAGCTGAGCTATTCCCGCAAAAGAGCCGTTATTCTATAGATTCACCCTTAGCTGTCAAGCCAGCTCCCTGCGGGTCCTGTCATCCATGTCGGCTTATCACAGGCCAGGCCGCGCGCAGGTAAATCATCATCGAAACAATGGTCAACAATGCCGCGACATAGTAAATCCAGAGGCCTATTTCAAAGATAGGTAAATCCATGAACGGCTCAGAAAATATCATGAAACCGAGTGCCAGCATCTGTGCAACCGTCTTGGATTTGCCAATGAACGATACCTGTACCGTAGTACTGCTGCCCAGTTGTGCCATCCATTCACGCAAAGCAGAAATTGATATCTCCCGGGCGACAATGATAACCGATGGTAAGACCATGTAAATACTCGGGTGAGCCTCCACCAGCACAACGATAATCACGACAACCATCAATTTGTCAGCTACCGGATCAAGGAAAGCACCAAACGACGATTCCTGCTGCATTGAACGGGCCAGGAATCCATCCACCCAATCGCTTATACCGGCAATTGCAAAAATCAAAGTTGCGGCGACATTAGCCCAGCCAAAAGGTAAATAAAACACAATGACGAAAAGCGGAATCAGGACAATTCGAAACAGCGTAATCGCGGTGGGCAAGGTTATTTTCATGGCTCGCCAGTCAACGGTCTAACCGTGGAACCTATCATAAATCGCCTGAGCGGTCTCCCGGTTAATGCCCTTGATTTGCATCAGTTCCTCGACCCCGGCAGCCTGCACGCCTTGTAATCCACCAAAGGTATTCAGTAACAGCTGCCTTTTTCTTACGCCGATACCCGGAATTTCCTCGAGCCTGGATTTGCGCCGCGTTTTTGCGCGGGCCTGGCGATGTCCTGTAATCGCAAATCGATGCGCCTCATCACGAATCTGCTGAATCAGCAGCAGTGCCGGCGAATCCATCGAAAAATTTAGGGATGACATCTCTTCGTCGATGATGTCTTCGTAACCGGCGCGTCGCTCGACACCTTTGGCGATTCCGAAAACCCTTAGATTTTCCTTGATGTTCGGTATATTCATCGACTCCAGCACGTCCAGTGCTATGCCGAGTTGGCCTTTTCCGCCATCGATTAAAATCAGGTCAGGTAGTTGTTCGGGAGAATTCTGGCGCTTGCTGTATCGGCGTTCCAGTACCTGGCGCATCGCGCCGTAATCGTCACCCGGCGTGATATCTTTAATATTGTAACGTCGATATTCGCTTTTTATGGGGCCCTCCCTGCCATACACGACGCAGGACGCCTTGGTCGATTCACCCATGGTATGGCTGATATCGAAGCATTCGATACGCTCGGGAGGCGCTTCGAGATGTAAAATTTCGACCAGGTTCTGAAATCGCTTGCTGAGCAAGCTCGCTGAAAGCAGGTAGCTTTCCAGTGCCTGTTTCGCGTTGTTGATTGCACTCTCCAGTGCGCGCTGGCGTTTACCGCGAACCCGGTGCGTTATCCTGACCCGCGAATGACTGAGCAGATGTAAAGAGTCGGCAAGCAATTCGACGTTTTCGAGATCATGGCTGACGATAATCTCTCCCGGGGCCGGGTGATTGGAATAATGTTGCATGATGAAGGTTTCAAGCAGACTCGGCGCATCGGTATCAAGTTTGGCACGATTAAAAAAGGCTTTGTTGCCGAGCGACGTACCATTGCGAATCATGAACAACTGGATACAGCTGAAATCCTGGCGCAATTCGCAGGCGATGATGTCAATGTCTCCATTGAAATCGGTGACAAACTGTTTTTCGGTAACCCGCCGCAAGGTTTCGATGCGGTCGCGAACCTGTGCCGCCTGTTCGAAATCGAGTTCGGACGAGTATTTTTCCATGAGTTCGATCTGTTGGTCGATGAGCTCGTCGCTTTTACCTTCGAGAAACATCTGCGCCTGTTCGATCTGCGAACGATAACTTTCCTTGTCCGTGTGTCCGACGCAGGGACCGGTACAACGCTTGATTTGATACTGTAAGCACGCGCGGGTGCGATTCGACAGTGCAGAATCTTCGCAATTACGCAGCTGGAACATGCGCTGCACATGGTTGATGGTATATCGAATCGACCCGGCGCTCGGGAACGGGCCATAAAATGTCCCCTTGCGTTTATCGGGTTTGCCCCTGAAAACGGTCAGGCGTGGAAAGTCATGGTTACTGAGGCAGATGTAAGGATAGCTTTTATCATCACGAAACAGGATGTTGTAGCGCGGATTGAGGTTCTTGATTAAATCGTTTTCCAGCAGCAGTGCTTCGCTTTCGGTGCGCGTGTTGATGACTTCGATTGAACCGATGTTATTAACCAGTGAGATGATGCGGGTTGATAAACCGGTTTTGCGAAAATAACTGGAGAGCCGCTTTTTCAGGTTCTTGGCTTTACCGACATAGATCACCTTGTCGTTTCGGTCGATCATGCGGTAGACACCGGGTTTACTGCTGACCGTGGCCAGAAAACCTTTATGATCGAAATGCTGCCGCTGGTTCATTGCAGTATCAGCCTGATTCGATCGAAGGTCGCTTCAAACATGTGCGCAGTGATCCTTCGGGTATTCTGGTTGTATTTGCTGGGATGAATCGAGTCAATCAGCTTCAGGCCATCCGGTAAATCATATTCGGCCTGCTGGTAAAACCGATAGCGTGCCTGGGTCAGTTTCAGTGCTTTCAGTGATGCGCGGTGTGCAATCGTGCCGAGTGCCAGTAAAATGGAACCGGGTGCCAGGGCCGAAATTTCAGATCGGAGATAACCGGAGCAGCGATCAATCTCAGTTCCGCTTGGCCGGTTTCCGGGTGGGACACATTTGACCGCATTGGTAATTCGACAATCGATTAGCTGCATTTCGTCGTCGCAGCTGTGCGAAACCGGGCTGCTGGCAAAGCCGAACTTGTGCAGGGTTGCAAACAGCAGATCACCGGATGCATCACCCGTGAAAGGCCTCCCGGTCGCGTTAGCCCCGTGTAATCCCGGCGCGAGACCGACTATCAGCAGCTGCGCACTGGGATCGCCAAATGCTGAAACCGGCAAACAGCGGTATTCGGGAAATCTATGCTTTTGTTCAATCCGGTAAG
>Ga0224508_10000076_pt1 | contig 110113 bp, 85 predicted proteins | sample SF_Jan12_sed_USG_4_FD_170157 | JGI IMG/M metagenome (GOLD analysis project Ga0224508, IMG submission 170157) | Sediment microbial communities from San Francisco Bay, California, United States - SF_Jan12_sed_USGS_21 | ecosystem: Environmental > Aquatic > Marine > Sediment | place: USA... | reverse complement strand
GGATTTCGCCCCGTTTGGTTACTACAACAGCGGTTCGTTTGACCTGCGCGGATACGAGCTCGAAGTTGAGAAATCAATTGGCAACGAGTGGGATATCAACGCCAGCCTTTCGTTACAGGATTACGTCGATGAAAAACTGCCGGGGGCGGCACCCAGGATGCTGAAGCTTGGTGTCGAATACGCACTGATGCCGCTGACCGGGCTGCATCTGCAGGTCAACAGCTTCGGCAGTCGCGACCGTGAAGAAGCCGACACGCGTAGCGATTTTGAACAGACCACGCAGGCGGATGTCAGCCTGCGCATGCAAAACTTTAACGACATCGACGGCCTCACTTTCCGCGCCGGCATCCTCAACATCCTCGACGATGAGCTGAAGCACCCGGCACCTTTCGATACCTACCCGGACGACTACCCCTACAGCGACGGCGCCATGTTGTGGGCACAGTTTATCTACCAGCCATGATCACTTTTAACAGCGAGTCATCGTGTTGAGGTTGCCCGGCAAAATCGGACTTATGGCGCTGCTGTGCCTGGCATCGTTCGTCGGGCTGCCGTCACTCGCGCAGGACGCGGCATCGCCGCGCTTGCAAATCGGCATCAACCTGCTGCCTGCGATCATTGCCGCCAACCAGAGCCTGGCCGTGAGCGATGGCACCAATAACCTGCCGATTTACCTGGTCTATCGGGAAAACCGTCATCTTGCGAAACAGCTCGAGCCCGGCCTGCGCCAGGTCGGCGAGATTCGCAAGCGCAAGCTCGAGATCACGATCCTGTCGCTGGACGAATTACTCTCCCAGGGGCCGGCGCCACTGAGCGTGGTATTTATTACCGAACCCCTGGATCAACGCCTGCCTGAGCTGGTCGAGCTCGCGGAACAGCAGCGGATACTCCTGTTTTCTCCTTTCAAGGGCGACGTCGAACTCGGCGTCACGACCGGCTTCCAGGTCACCGACAAGGTGCTGCCGCTGGTTAACATGGCTTCCCTGAAACAATCAAAAATAAAACTGAAAGCGTTCTTTCTGCGCATTGCGGTGAAACATGAATAAGCAATCTATCTTCAAGAATTTCTTTAACTCGGTGGACCTCAAATCCTCGTTGTTATTTCTTGGCATCGGTCTCGTCATCATCGCGATGACATTGTGGAATTGGCACTATGACGTCAAGCCACGATTGATTAACGAGGCGCAATCGAACACCCGCGTGCTCGCATCATCTTATGCGCGCTCGATCGAATCGCAGTTTCAGAATGTTACCGGCCAGACCGATATTTCGGTGATCCATAACTCGATTAACGAGATGCTGTTAATCAACGACCCGACCACCGGCGAAAAGCTCTACTACGGGATTACGCTCGAGGTCGACTACGACGCCTTTCCCGCCGATTACGACCTGGTTAATTTCAACGTCGGTGAGACCAGCTGCAAATCCTGCATCATTACCGAGAATCCAATATATAAAAGTGGCAGTGGGGAACTGATTGCAATTCTCAAGATTTACGCAAACCCGGTTTTCTACCAGCGCCTGGTCGAAGACATCGTCAATGATCTCGCGTTGATGCTGATCGGCATCATCATCGTGCTGGTGGTCGCCTGGCTCACGTCCAATCGACTGATGGAACGCATCCGTGAACACGAGCGCAGCCTGGTTTACGAAATTGCCGAACGCAAATCGGCAGAGGAGCGCCTGCATCAAGTCGCTGCCTACGACCAGCTAACCAACCTGCCGAATCGTTACCTGCTGCAGGCTGACTTTGCACGTAAGCTCGAGGAATCAGGGCGTAACGGCAAGATGCTGGCGACGCTGTTTTTCGATCTTGATAATTTTAAAGAGGTCAACGATGTTCACGGTCACGAAACCGGGGACGCATTACTCAAGCAGGTCGCCAAACGCATGTCCGGGGTGACCCGCAACTACGACCTGCTGGCCAGGTTCGGTGGCGACGAGTTTGTCATGATCATGTCCAACCTTGACGACCGGCTCGATGTTAACCAGGTGGTCGAAAAGATTATCGCGGGTTTCGTGCCGGCATTCGATTTGCCGGGCGCCACCGTGCACATCACCACCAGCGTCGGCATCAGTATTTTTCCGGAAGACGGCAACGATCCCAACGAGTTGTTGAAGAATGCGGACCTCGCGATGTACCGCGCCAAGGCGGAAGGACGCAACTGCTACCAGTTCTTCAGTTCGGAAATGAACCTCGAGTTGCAGTATTCGCAGTGGGTTGCAACCAACCTGCGCAGGGCGCTCGATGACAATCGACTCAAGCTGTATTTCCAACCCCAGGTCAATCTCGAAACCGGCGCGGTCGAATCCTGCGAGGCGTTGATCCGCTGGCCGCAGGAAGATGGCGAAAACATCAACCCGGATGACTTCATCAAGATCGCCGAACGTACCGGCCAGATTGTCGAGGTCAGCAATTGGGTGGTTAATGAGGCCTGTCGCGTTACCCGGGAATGGATGGACCAGGGTTACGAGACCGTGCGCGTCGACATCAATCTTTCGGGCAAGGATTTTGCCAACCGCGGCGTGCTTTACAAGTTTTTGCAAATCATTCAACGCCATCACCTGAAAGCGGGTCAGATCGGTGTCGAGATCGCCGAGAACATCCTGCTCGAGCCAACCGACCAGGTGATCAATGCACTGACCGTTTTACATAACGCCGGGGTACATATTTCGATCGATGATTTCGGCACCGGCTATTCGTCGTTGAATTCTCTCAAGCGGCTGCCGCTGGCAGGCATCAAGATCGACGAGAGTTTCGTGCACGCGGCACCGAACAGCAAGGACGACCTGACCATCATGCAGGCAATAACGCTGGCGGGACAGGGTTTCGGGCTCGATGTCATCGCCGAGGGCGTTGAAACCGAATGGCACCAGACCTTGTGCAAGGAGGTTGGCTGTAACACGATTCAGGGTAACTACGTGTCCAAACCGCTGACCCCTGAAGATTTTGCGGCCCGATATCTGAAAAAGAACTAGGCAGCCGCACCGCCCTGGCATTTGAATTGTATCGCCAAGCGGCTACACTGGGCGTCCCTGCGGTCCCCGGCCATTGCCTCGATGCCTGAAAACTACCAGCTCGTAGAAACCCTGCTACAGCAGCCACTCGATAATGGTGACGTGGTCTGCAACCTGTGCCTGTGGCGCTGTCGCCTGCGACACGGCCAGCGCGGTTTCTGCCAGGCGCATGTCAATCGCAACGGGGTGCTTTACAACCTGTCCTACGGTATCGTTTCGGCGATCGAGGTGGAATCGATTCGCAATAAACCGGTTTACCACTACCGCCCGGACAGCCGCGTGATGTCGATCGGCAGTTACGGCTGTAATTTCCGTTGCAAGGGCTGCCATAACCTCGAGATTTCCTGGGGTGTGGAAGCGCTCGACAAGCTCGCCCGCGGGCAGTCGACCGACGCCTGGGTCACGCCCGAACAAATGGTCGAAACCGCGTTGAAACACGAAGTCGATGGCATTGCGTTTACCTACTCGGAGCCCGCGGTATGGCTCGAGTACGTGCTCGATGTTTCGAAGCTCGCCCACGAGGCCGGGCTATTTACAGTTTATGTTTCCAACAGTTTCGTCACCGACGAGGCACTCGAACTGATGGCACCGCACATCGACGTGCTGTGTTCCGATATCAAGAGCCTGTCGGCGGAGTTTTACCACGAGATCTGTCCGGTGGGCACCGTCGAACAGGTGCTGGGGTCGATCAAAAAAGCGGCCGAGCTCGGCATCCATGTCGAGACCCGCACTAACGTGATTCCGACCAAGAACGACGACCTCGACGAATTGAAGCACATCGCCGAATGGATTTACGGTAACCTCGGCGCGGATAGCCCCTGGCATGTCACCAAGTTTTTTCCGGCCTACAAGCTCTCGCATTTACCACCGACCGATAACGCGATTATCGACCAGACCGCGGCCGCGGCGCGCGCCGTTGGCCTGCAGCACGTTTATGCGCACACCGACATTTCCTGCGATTGCGCGACCGAGAATCAACCGATCTCGGCCTGGCTGGAGCTCAATGCGGATGCGCTCAATGCTGTCAATACCTGTGCGGCATCCTGCTGCGGCGACGAGGGCATCCTGGTCAAAAAATTTGAACGCCAGGCCGGCCTGCTCGTCGAATAAACCCCGTCAATGGATCCCGCCGGTCCGACGTATCGGGTCAAGCCGCGGGATGACAGTGCTGTAGTCATCCCCGCGCTCTTCTGTCATCCCCGGCTATTTCGTCATCCCCGCGCAAGCGGGGATCTTGTAATGGTGGCTACGTTATAAGATTCCCGCTTGCGCGGGAATGACGAGTAGAGCGCGGGAACGACCTAGTCTCGCAACGACGACAGCAGTTTACGCACCGGTGTCGGTAGACCATGGCTGGCCAGGTCCTCGATCTCGACCCAGACATAATTATCGGCATCGAAGATTTTTTCGGGCAGTTTATCAATCTCGATAATCGCCAGCGAAATACCCAGGCTGTAATGCGTAAACTGGTGACGAATAACGTTCTGTTGAATTTTCTGCGGCGCCTGCTTGATCGACAGAAAGCTTTGCTGCCAGAGATCAACGTCCCTTTCACCATCGACTTCAGGCAATGACCAGAGCCCGCCCCAGATACCACTCGGCGGCCGTCGCCACAGCAAAACCTGGCCTTCAAAACGATGCAATAACATCAGGGTGTGTTTGTGCGGTTTGGCCCGGGTCGGCTTCTTTTGCGGGTAATCGGCCTGGCTGTGGTGGCGATAACTCGAGCACATTTTTTTCAGTGGGCAAGCCTCGCACTTCGGCTTCGATTTAAGGCAAATCATCGAGCCGATGTCCATCATCGCCTGGTTGAAATCGGAAGTTCCCTCGGCCGGGGTGACCGACTCCGCCAGGTACCACAGTTGTTTCATGGTATCGCTCTGTCCATACCACCCCGGTACGCGGAAGCAACGCGCGAGCACGCGCTTGACGTTGCCATCGAGAATCGGCCAGTGCTGGTCAAAGGCAAAACTCAAGATGGCGCCAGCGGTCGAGCGCCCTATTCCCGGCAGCGCCTCGACCGCCTCCATGGTTTGTGGAAACTTGCCGTTATGCTGGTCACGGATGACGCCGGCCGCCTGGTGCAGGTTCCTCGCGCGCGCATAATAACCGAGTCCCTGCCAATGCTGTAGTACGTCATCGATGCTGGCGTCAGCGAGTTGCCTGATATCGGGAAAGCGCTTGATAAATTCCCGGTAATACGGAACCACCGTACTGACCTGGGTTTGTTGCAACATGACTTCCGATAACCAGACGCGGTAAGCATCCTGTCGCTGCCACGGCAGATCATGCCGGCCGTAGCGCTGGTACCAGCCGAGCACCGTTTTCGCAAAGCTGGCCGCGTCGGCATCCATTTAGTCGAGCAGGTTTTTAAGTTTGTCCTCGAGCTTTTTCTTGGCCTTGGCCTTTTCGACTTCCTTTTTCTTGTCGAGCTCGCGTTTTTGCGACTCGGCGAGCGCCTTTTTTTCCGCTTCAAGCTGCTGCTTGAGCTCTTCCTTCTGCTTATCGATTTCGGCCTTGATCTTGGCTTTCTCGGCATCCACCTTGGCCTTCATCATTTCATCGAGTAACACATCGATCTTCGGCGCGTTAAACGGACCCTTGATGCCGACCGGAATTTCGAGCCCGGCAAGGTCATCCGCGCTACCGCTTTGCTGGCCTTCGACGGATTCCACCAGCTTGGCATTCACCTGGTAATCGATCTCTTCGGAATTCAGATTCGCGCTACCCTTACCTCCAACGCGCAACAGCGGTGCCTGCAGGTCCAGGTCGTCGCTGGAGAAAACGCCGTTTTTAATCACTCCGCTGATGGTCAGTGACGAGAAATCGGTCTTCAGCGCTTCTGCCGGTGGTGCTTCCTTACCGCTGAATTTAGCCTTGGCGGCATCAATCGACTGGCGAATGTTAAAACCGTTGACAGCACCATCGAGGAAGGCGAGATTCAGGGTTCCATTGCTGTTTTGCTTGAGCTTGCTAAGCCATTCGCCCCGTGTGGTCAGATTCGCCTCGGCGTTGAGTGTGCCGACGATCGTTGCCTCGCCGCTGAAATCTTTAAGCAGGTCGCCTACCTGGACGCCCTGGATCGACTTGGTGATATCATATTTCGGGATATCGGATTTAGCGTCGAGCACGACCGAGGTCTCGACCTTGCCACCATAGGTGTTGAGCTTGATCGGTTTCATTGATACCAGGCCATTTTGAGCCTCGAGCTTGATATCGAGATCGCTCATCCTGAGATTCTGCACCTTGATTTGCGCAATCTTGAGGGTACCGTCGATATCGAGATCACGCAGGGACTGCATCGGTAATTCAATCTGAACGTCTTCGCTGGCAGCGTCACCCTGCGAGGCATCGGCTTCAGCCGGCCCGGTCGCAGGCGGGGTTCCGAGCAGCGCGTCGACATCGAGATTGTCAGAGGAGAGATCAAACTTGAGTGCGGGTTTGGCAAAATTGGCAACCTGCACGCTGCCCCCGATCTGGAACTCGTTTAAATTGAGCGCCATGTCGCGCAGCGCCAGTTGTTGCTGCTCGATCAGGTACTCCACGTTGGCCTCGATATCGAAAATGATGTCGAGGTCACCACTGGCGCTGGCATCGAGATGCAGGGTCATCGGGAAAGGCTGGTTCGGTTCGATGCGGCCGGTGCTGATATCGAGATCGATGATACGGAACTCGCTGCCTGCCTGCTCGTCCTGCCACAGCAGTTTTATGTTCTCCAGGTCGAGTCCACCAAAAGCCCCCTTGATTTCAAACTCAGACTCATCCTCGCCGGGCTCATCGGTGGCACCGGTTTCGGTACCCGGCGCCGTCTGTGCCACCAGGTCATCCCAGTTGGTTACGCCAGCCTTGTTCCTGATCAGGTTGAGTTCCAGGTCGCGTAATACCAGCTTGTCGATTTCCGGGGCAAAGGTGACCAGGGAGGCAAGATCGACGCTGATGCTGGCCTCCTTGACCTTGACCATTGGCAGTGCACCGAAACCCTCGGCGTTGGAAAAACTCATCGCGCCCAGTTTCATGCCGAGCACCGGGAATACGGTGAGGTCGACGTCGCCGTGGAACTGCAGCTCGCGCCCGGTCTGTTCACGCACCAGTTCGGTGAGATCCTGCTTGTAGTCATTGGGGTCAAATACCGCGACAAATATGGCAACCATAGCGACCAGGAAGGCAATCGCGGCGACCACGCCGATAATAAGGTAACGAATGATTTTCTTCATAACGGGTTAGTAGCTTTATACCTTGGCTTCGATCTGAAATAATGCCCCGCAATGTGGCACGAAATGGAACTTGATACAAGATCATGATCGACAAACTGATTGACTGGGCCGACCGGGCTACGGGCTACCGTTTACGGGGCCCTGGAGACGATAGCAAGCTCAGACTGGTAGTGATACCGGTACTGCTGATTTTACTATTGTTAACATTGCTGGGTATCTACTGGAGCGACGAACCGGATCCGTTCGATATCGAGGAAGCGGCAGCCGAACATGCGCCGGTGACCGAATCACGGCTTACCACCGGCAGTTATACCACCAGCGCACTGATTACCGCGATGGAGACGCTGCTCAACAAGCGTGGCGGCTATCTCAGCAACGACATCATGCCACCGTCCATCTGGCTCGATAACATCCCTAACTGGGAGTTCGGCGTGCTGGTGCAGTCACGCGACCTGGCGCGCTCGATGCGCAATGACTTCAGCCGCTCACAATCGCAATCGGCCGAAGATGTCGATTTGATCATTGCCGAGCCCAAGTTCAACTTTGATAATCAGTCCTGGTTTTTACCGGCCACCGAAGGTGTCTACCAGGAAGGCATAACGGCACTTTACGGCTACCTCGAACGCCTGCAAAATCCCGGCGACCCGAACGCGCAGTTTTACGCGCGTGCGGATAATCTGCAGGAATGGTTGGGGCAGGTTGAAAAACGCCTCGGTAGCCTGTCGCAGCGATTGAGCGCAAGCGTCGGGCAGGTACGACTCAATACCGACCTGGCCGGCGACGCCGAGGCCGTGCAATCGACACGAACCAGTTCCCAGGTCGAGGTTAAAACACCCTGGGACGAGATCGACGACGTGTTCTACGAGGCGCGCGGCGCCTCCTGGGCGCTGGTGCAATTCTTAAAGGCGGTGGAAATCGATTTTGAGCCGGTGCTGCAAAAGAAGAATGCCCTGATCAGCCTGCGCCAGATCATTCGCGAACTCGAGGCAACCCAGGATGCCATCTGGAGCCCGATTATCCTCAACGGCAGCGGTTTCGGCATTTTTGCCAATCACTCGCTGGTCATGGCCTCGTATATATCGCGCGCAAATGCCGCGGTAATCGATCTACGCAGCCTGCTGTCGCAGGGCTAACCGTTCCGGCCAAAGTTCCTACGAATTTTTTACGTCATTCCCGCACCCTACTCGTCATCCCCGCGCAAGCGGGGATCTTGTAATGGTGGCATCGTCCTAAGATCCCCGCTTGCGCGGGGATGACGGAATAGGTCCGCGGGGATGACGGAATAGGTCCGCGGGGATGACGAGAGTATAGGCGGGGATGACGGGGTCAGTTTGCGAGAACGCTCTTAAGTGGACGTTAGTCGCGTTTCCAGTGGCCGGATTTGCCGCCGGATTTTTCGAGCAGGCGCACATCGCTGATGACCATGCCGCGATCAACCGATTTACACATATCGTAAATCGTCAGCAAGCTGACCTGCACCCCGGTCAGCGCTTCCATTTCGACCCCCGTCGGGCCCGTGGTTTCGGCGGTGACGGTACATTCGACTGCACCGGCATCAAGGTCCGTTTCAAATTCGACCGCAACGTGGGTCAGCGCTAACGGATGGCACATCGGCACCAGGTCCGCGGTGCGCTTGGTCGCCATGATGCCAGCGATACGCGCCACGCCAAGCACGTCGCCCTTCTTGTGCCCACCCTGTTGAATCAATTCCAGGGTCTCGGCCTGCATAACGATGCGACCGACGGCAATCGCACGCCGGGCGCTCGATGGCTTGTCGGCGATATCGACCATATGTGCTTCGCCTGCCTGGTTGAAATGGGTTAATTTGCTCATGGCCGAAATTCTATCATTTTAACAGGATGAATAGCTCACGATTACCACGCTGAATATTCATGATCATGGCCTTGCCGTTGGTTTCGACCAGGGCGAAGACTTCATCGAAGGTACGCGTTAGCTGCTTGTTGATCGAGAAAATGATGTCGCCGACCCGGAATCCGGAGGCGTCGGCGTTGGAGCCTCGTTCAACCTTCATCACTTCGAGGTAGTCGACGCGCCCGCGCTGCAGGTGCTGTTCGCGCATTTCGCCGATGGTCGCGCCCGCAAGCTTGGGATGAATCTTGCCACCGCCGAGTTTATTAATTTCGATCGGCTGGATCAGCACCGGTAACGCAACCTCGTCGCCGTTGCGATAAAGCACCAGTTCGATGGTCTGCCCGAGACGCTGCAGCCCGACCAGGTTATGCATGTCACGCGCCGAGCGAATCGCCTTGTCGTTAGCCGCAACAATCACGTCGCCGACCTTGATGCCGGCCTTGTCCGCCGGCGAGCCGGATTCGATCTGGGTCACGATAAATCCGTTGCTGCGGTTGATACCGAAAGCCTGGGCAAGTTGCGCGGTCAGATCCTGACCCTGCGCACCGAGACGGCCACGCTTGACTTCACCGTAGTCGATCAGCTGGCCCATGATGTCACGCGCCATGTTGATCGGAATCGCAAACCCGATGCCGATGTTACCGGTATTGCCGGCGCCGTAAATCGCGGTATTGATACCCACCAGTTCGCCGCGCAAATTAACCAGCGCGCCGCCAGAGTTACCCAGGTTGATCGACGCGTCGGTCTGGATAAAATCCTCGATCGACTCGACACCGAGTCCGGAGCGGCCGAGCGCCGAGACGATACCCGAGGTCACGGTTTGCCCGAGCCCGAACGGGTTTCCGATGGCGACCACGAAATCACCAACGCGCAGCGCGCTCGAATCGGCCATCGGAACCTGGACCAGGTTTTCATCCGCAACCTGGATTACCGCGACATCGGTGTCGGGATCGCGACCAATAATTTCGGCGCGCAGTTCACGGCCGTCGGTCAAGGTTACGTTGATTTCGTAAGCATCCTTGATGACGTGAAAATTGGTCAGAATCAGGCCATTCTCGGCGTCGACAATGACACCCGAGCCGAGGCTCGCGATTTCCTGCACGCGTTCGATACTCGGTACTTCGAAAAAACGCCTGAACAACGGATCACGCGGCAGTGGTAATTCGACACGCCGGCGGGCCTTGCCACGGGTTGCAATGTTTACCACCGCCGGGGTAGTGCGCTCGAGCATCGGCGCGAGGCTGGGTAACTTTATGCCGTCTACCGCGACCGGCAGTGCGGCCTGCAGCGGCATACTCAACAGCAATAGCAACAAGCTCGTGCAAACGACTTTCATCACGGAATCGCTAAAACGAACGCGGGTTGAAATCGAACTGGTCTTGCATTTCCTGGTAAAACTGCTTCGCCGTATCGCTATCCGCGGGTGGCGTTTGAATCATGATTTCCACGAATTGATCGCCGGCTGGAGGCCCGGCCAGGCCCTTGCCCTTGAGCCGCATTTTTTGTCCTGACTGCATGCCGGGTTTGATCTTGAGCTCGACCGAACCGGACAAGGTCGGCACTTTCAAGCTGGCACCCGCGGCGGCTTCCCAGGGTGTCAGGGGCAGGCGCAGGATCACGTCACGGCCTTCCAGGCGGAACAGGCGATGCGGCAGGATATTCATCTCCAGGTACAAGTCACCAGGCTCGCCAGCGTGAGGGGCGGCCTGCCCCTGTTTCGCGAGGCGGATCTTCTGCCCCTGGCTCACACCCTTGGGAATCGTGATCTTGAGCTTTTTCATTTCGGCGGAGCCCGGTGTTTTGGCAAACTGAATCGTTTTGCTGCCACCGTTGAAGGCTTCTTCAAGCGTGATATCGAGTTGTAGCTGCAGATCGGCGCCACGCCGCTGGCGCTGGCGCTGGCCCTGCTGAAACGGTGACCCCCCGGCCTGCTGGAAACCACCGCCAAAAATCGATTCAAAAAAGTCGCTGAAGTCGCCGCCGCTAAAACCACCGCTGCTGTAACCGCCGCCCTCGAAGTCCCCATCCTGGAAGCCGCCAAATCCACCACCATCGAATTGCTGACCGTGTTTCCAGTCGGCACCAAAACGATCGTAGGCCTGGCGCTTGTCGGTATCCTTCAGTACTTCGTAGGCTTCGTTGACTTCTTTGAACTTTTCTTCCGCGTCCGCTTCGCTGTTGACATCAGGATGGTACCTGCGCGCAAGCTTGCGGTAGGCTTTCTTGATATCACTTTTTTCAGCGTCACGGGGAACGCCCAAAATTTGATAATAATCCTGGTATTTCACGTTAACAACGGGTGGTTGATGTCCCTAATAGATAGGTGTTTTGTAGGGTTTTTCAAGTCGTCGGGGCCTCGTCTTTACCCTCTTTGTGCTCGTTTTCAGACGCCAATGGCTCGGCCAGCAGTTCGAGCTTTTCACTTTGCAAATCGTTATGCAATGGTTCGATTTCCGGAATCGACTGCGTGACCTTGCTCGACATTTCGGCAAATCGCTCAACCTTGCCGCGCAAGCCCTGGCGCCCGCTGATCGCGGTGACCGTTTCATTGAAGTGATTGGTCGCGGCCCCGAGGCTACCGCCAATTTTGGCGAGGCGTTCGGTCACCTTGCGCACCTGGTTGTAGATATCGCCCGCCTTGTCGCCTAGCTCTCTCGCTTCACGGGTACTACGCTCCATGGCCCAGAGGTTAGCCACCGTGGTCAGGATCGGAATCAGCGTGGTATGTGACACCAGCACGATACCGCGCTCGTAACCGTAGGCGAAAAGATCCTTCTCGTACTTGAGCGCTTCGATGTAGGCCGGCTCGATCGGCATGAACATCAGCACGAAACTGGGACTGCGGATTCCAGCGAGGCTGGTGTAATTCTTGCCCTGCAGATCGTCGATATGACCCTTAACCGCTTTCACGTGCTCGTTCAGCGCAAGCTGGAGTTGCTCGTCGTTCTCGGCCGCAACCACGCGGTCGTAGGCCGCCAACGAAACTTTGCTATCAATGATAATGTGCTTGTTATCCGGCAGTTTGATCAGAAAATCGGTTTGCTTGCGTTTACCTTCGGCATCCGTCATCGAAGTCTGCTTGTCATAGTGGTCATGCTCGATCAAACCGCTCAGTTGCAGGGTTTTTTCGAGCTGGGTTTCACCCCAGCTGCCTCGTCGCTGCGAATCGCCCTTGAGCGCATCGGTCAGGTTTTGCGCATCGCTGCCGATTTTGAGACCGACTTCGAGGACCTTCCTGATCTCGCTTTCGAGCTTGGTATTGCCCTTGATGGATTCGCTGTGCACATCGTTGACGCGTTTCTGGAATCCCTCGACCTGTTCGCGAAAGGGTTTCAGCAGTGCCTCGAGTGAAGTCCGGCTGGTCTTGTCGAAGCTGCGCGTCTTATCTTCCAGTACCCGGTTCGCAAGATTCTCGAACTCGACCTTGAGTTGTGCGCGATCTTTTTCGGATTGGGCGATTCTTTCTGCCCCGAGCGCACGTTCCGTATCCAGCTGCGACTGTACTGCTTGCGTGTCTTTCTCCGCTGCATGCAGTCGATCGCGCAATGTGTACTCAGTTTGCAGGGTTGTTTCAAGCCGGGCCTTCATCTCGCGGTTGGTATTCTGGTAATGGCGCAAGCTGTACAGCAGTCCCAGCAGCAAGAGGCCTGAAAGTCCGATAATTATCCAGACTAAATCAGCGTTTTCGATCGCTTCCATTGTATTAATGTTGGTATATCAATCGCAGCAGTCTAACCGAGATGGAATCTTGTCGCGAGACCTTGTTTTATTATACGAGGCACCAATCCGGTCCGAGTAAAGCGCGCGGGTGCCTACATCAGATTGAGGCTGGAGGGGATGGTTTTCAGTACGTCGGATTAAGCGGTGACAATTGCGCGACATCGCGGTTGCGTTCCGACTGTGCAATTTTCTCGAGTTGCTGGCAAAGCAGCCACAGATCATCCCCCTGCCACGTGACACCTGCCCCGGCATACAGGCTTTGATTAAGACGCTCGATCTGCAGTGTCATATCATCGCCCAGTGAACTACCAAGCTGCTGCAGGTTGTTAATTTCGCGCGGGGCCAGCAATGCCCTGCCCCAATCCAGCAGCGCATGGCGCGCAGTTGCCCCATCATTCGCGTCGCAGGCCTGGCGCAGTTGCCTGCGCGCCTCACGCAACCCGGGGTGTTCAACCGCCGGCGCAGGCTGAACACCTGACCGCTGCGATTTAAACCACCAGTAAATCCCGCTGGCAATCCAGCCACAGGCGAGCAACAGGCTCAACCATAACCAGAAATTGTTAGTCGAGGAGACCTGTCCCGCCGCCTCGGTTACTGCTGGTTCCGTTACGGGTGGCTGTGCAACCGCGGTTGTGGCGGCGGCAACGCTCAGTTCACGGGCAGGAATCGTGGCTGTTTCGAGCTTTCCGGTCTCGAGGTTCCACCAGGGCAGACTGATTTCCGGCATCCGGTAGATGCCTTCCGCACCCGGAATCAGCGCCACCTTCTGCTCACGTTTTCCTGTTACCCCTTTGTCCGAACGTGTGTTCTGTAGTCCCGGTTGATCAGGGTACTGTTTAATGCCGTCAACCTGCTGCATGGTCAGCTCGGGCAGTTGCGCCGCGGTCAAACCATCGGCTACCAGTGTCAGGCTGCGCGTGATCGGCTCGCCAGCGACCAGTCCGTCGAGATCAGATTGCCATTCTTCGCGAAGTTCGAGCCGGGTCGCCGGCAGCCAGTAGGAACCGGCAACTCCGGGCGGAATCGGTTCAACATCGATAAAAACCTGCTGCGAGCGCAGGCGACGAATTTTGCCCCCGCTGCGGAACGGGTCGAAGGTCGAGCCCGACGGTATACGCACCTCTGCCATGACCGGCGCAATGCGAAGTCGACCACTTTGTTGTGGAAACAGTGCAAACTGCTTTTCCAGCACCAGGTAGGATTTATCCGCAATGCGCGTTCGGTAATCGCGCTCGTCGCCGAGCGGTTCAATCACGACATCCAGGTCATCCGTCGAGATATCACCGAAATTGTAGGCGGAGATACTGCTTGCACTCAGCAACCGCAAGGTAACGATAACCTGGCTCTGCACGTAGACCTCCGCTTTATCGACCAGTAGCTCGAGCACCAGCTGATCATGCGGCACCGAGGCCAGGCTCGAGGGCAGCACCTTGATCTGGAACGGCTTGCTACGGTCCTTGTCGAAGCGAATTGCCGGGATCATGTACTCGCCGACCTGCTTGGCCATTAGCTGCAGCGTCCACTTGACGCTGCGCTGGTACTCGCCGTTGACAATACTGATGCTGTTACTGCGACTATTTCCAAGAATCATGAAATGCTGCTGCAGCATAGAAAAATCAGGATCGTCGTCGGGGCTTTGATCGAGTGAGAATACCAGTTGAAAAGATTCGTTTACCTGCACCGGGTTGCGATCAATAGTTACCTCGACCACGGCCATGACCTGCTGCAATCCAGCCAGCAACAGCAAAACCAATACCAGTAAAGATTTTATCAACGTCATGTTCACCAGGGCTTTCCCTCTGCATCGACACCACCGCGCTTGCGGTACTGGTAGATAAATTTACGTCGCAGCAAACCGCCCGGATCATCGGGAATCTTGCGCAGCCATTGCTCGGCGGCCTGCTCGGACATTTGTTGATCGAGCTCGGCCATGGTCTCACTCTCGGCTGCTTGCTGGTCCGCCTGGTTTGCCGGCTTCTGCTTCGCGGATTGCTGTTGTCCTGTATCGTCCTGCCCATCTTGCTGCTGTGCCTGTTGCTGATTCTGTGCACCGGTCTCGGGTTGATCCTGGCTACTCCCGGCTGATTGTTCGGACTCTTCCGATTGGGTTTCACCCTGTCCGGATTGTTGTTGATCTCCCTGCTGCTGTTGCTGCTGTTCGCCCTGCTGCTGTTGCTGCTGTTCGCCCTGCTGTCCCTGTTGCTGTTGCGACTGTTGATTCTTGAGAAACTCTTCAATTGCCTGCTTGTTATAGAGCGCATCTTGGTGAGCGGGATTTTGCTGCAGCAACCTGTCGTAGGCGGCTAGCGCATCGTCGAGACGACCCAGCTTCGCCAGCGCGTTGGCCTGGTTGTAGGCGGCTGCCTCACTTTCGAGTTGTTCCCAGGTGCCAAGCGCTGCCGCGTAATCACCCGCGCGGTAATTCGAAGAAGCCTTCCAGTCCGGGTCGTCAAACAATTCGGCCGCGGCCGCGTGGTCACCCTGTTCAAACAACTGGTTCGCGCGCTGATCGTTGTTTTGCCACCAGGCCGACCAGTCGAGCGCCTGCGCATCCGGCGGTAATACCAGTATGTAGAGCGGGAATAGCCAGATCAGTCCGCGGCGAAACACGAGTGCTGCGAACGGCAACGCAAACAGCAGCAGCCACGGGCCAAGCTCGCGCCACAGGTCGGCCGATCGATCACTCAATCGCACATCACGATCATCGATGGCTGATTCCATGAGGTAGGCGAGCGTGTTGATATCGATATCGTCGGCGCTCAGCGTGGCATATACACCGTCCCCGATTTGCGCAATTCGGCGCAGGTTATCTTCCTGCAGACTGGAAATCACGATCTCGCCACCACGATCTTTCAGGAATCCCCCGTTCTTTAACGGCACGGGTCCACCTTCGGGGGTGCCGATGACGAGTACCGAAACCCGCTGACCCGGTTTGCTTTCAAGCAGGGTTTCAACGCGGCTCAGTTCGAAGTCGCTGAGCCCATCGCTAACCAGTAACACGTCGCCACCTGCGATGCCGCTATTCTCGAACAGCTCCAGCGCAAGCTTTAGCGCACGGTCGGCGCGGGTGCCCTGCGCCGGCATCAATTCGGTTTCGAGATCGGGCAATAATGCCAGGATCGTATCGACGTCGCTGGTCAGCGGGGTTACCGTAAAGGCATCGGCAGCATAGACCACCAGCGCCGTCTGTCCCTCCTGCCTGAGATTTAGAATATCCGCGATTTTATGGCGCGCACGCACCAGGCGACTCGGCTTGATATCGGCGGCATTCATCGAGCGCGACATATCGAGCGCAATCACCAATGCACTATCCTTGTGATACACCGGTTGCGGTAACTTCTCCCAGGTCGGACCGGCAAGCGCAAAGATGGCCAGCAAGGCGACAGCAGCGGGAATCCAGCGCGTCCATTCGCGCTGATTTTGATCACTGCTACTGAGCACGAAAGGCCGCAGGCGCTCATCGATTACCGTGCGCCAGCTTCCACTATCGTAGCGCCGTACCAGCAATAACCACAGCACCGCCGCGAGCGGAATCAGCAGCAGCAACCAGGCGGGTCGCAAAAAGTGGAATTGCTCGATCATGGCCGTCTCCACAGGCGAGGTATCACCAACAGTACCGCCAGGACCAGCGCGAAAGCCAGTGGCCAGACGAACAGGGCCCGCACCGGGCGTAGGCTTTGCGTGTCTCTCGGTAACGGTTCCAGCTCATCGAGCAGGTCGTAAATTTTTGCCAGCTCTTGCGTGTCACGTGCTCGAAAGTAGCGTCCACCACTTAAACTCGCAATCGCACGCAGCGTTTTTTCATCCAGTTGTGCCGAGGGATTGGTGCGGCGCAGACCGAACCAGGTGGATTCGATCTGTTCATCGGCGCCGATACCGATGGTGTAAACCTTAAGCCCACGCCTGGCGGCAAGCTGCGCGGCTTTCAACGGGGTAACTTCACCCGCGGTATTGGCGCCATCGGTCATCAATACCAGCACCCGCGAGTTATCCGACTCCAGGTCGAGGCGCTTGATCGCAAGCCCGATGGCATCGCCGATCGCGGTGCGCTCACCGGCAAGACCGATTGCCGATTCCTGCAACAGGCGGTTAACGGTCTTGCTGTCGAAGGTGAGGGGAGTCTGCAGGTAGGCCTGGGTGCCAAACAGGATCAGGCCGAGTCGATCGCCGCGCCGACGTTCGATGAATTGGCTTGCCACCTGCTTGGTGGCCTGCAGTCGGTTGACCTGTTTGCCCTCGATTTTGAAATCGGCGGTACGCATGCTGTCGGACAAATCTACCGCCAGCATCAGGTCACGCCCGCTAATCGGTATCGCGATCGACTCCCCGAGCCATTGCGGACGGCTTGCCGCAAATACCAGCAGCAACCACGCCAGCAAGTAGAGCCATTGACGCCAGCGATAGGATCTGACTTCATCCGCCTGTACACCACCGAGCTGAAAATCTTCGATCATCGGCACACGCAATGCTGCCTGTTGCTGTTGCGTCCGCGCGGGCAGGGCCAGGTAAACCAGCAACGGCAAGGGTGTCAGCAATAATACCAGTGGCCATTCAACCTGAAACATGGGCCACGCTCCGGGGCAGGGCGCGCATCCAGCGCTCACAGGCCTGCAACAATTCGTCGATATCACAATCACTATCAGGTTGATAACGATTGTGGCCAAGCAATTGCAACTGTGCCTGGCTGAATTTTTCGCCCGCTACCATTTCCTGCAGTTGAACAGTCCAGGTGTTACCCGTTGAAGCGGCAAAACCTTCCCGCCCGCGGTAGGCAATCAGCGTTCTGCGCAGTAATGCAGCGGTGTCCCTGATCACTTCATGTTTACCCTGTCCCGAACGGAAACCGTTGCGGATGGTTTCGAGTTCACCCAGCGACAGGCGCTTGACCGGTTTGTACCTTAAACGCCGAAGCAACCAGGGAGTAAGCAACACCAATACCAGTAGCAGCGCGGCGGCGACCCACCAGCCCGGCGCGGGTGGCCACCATAAACCGGCATCCGGCAGATGAATATCCCTAAGCTCCAGTTCGTTCATCGCCCCTGCAGTCCCAGGCCGATTTTCAACTCGGCCAACATATCGTCATCGGTCGCGATATTGATCAGGTACAAGCCCAGCTCGTTACAAAGACGCTCGAGTGCTTGCTGGTGATGATCATAGCGTTCGCGGTAGCGCTCGCGTACCTTGTTGCTCGCGGTATCGATATCGACACTGCGACTGCCATCGGTGACGCGGTAGTAGCCCGGCGGCGGCAATACACGCTCGATGGGGTCATAGGTATGTATCATGACCACGTCGTTATGGCGTGATAGTTCGACCAGCTGACCACGGCAATCGTCGTCGAGGAAGCGGAAGTCACTGAACAGGATAACGAGGCTACCGGGGCGGGTTACCTGGCGCAGGCGCACCAGCGCCTTGGGCCCGGCTTTATGTTCGCGTTCGCTGTCGTCGGTCATATCCCAGGCACGATGTGCGACCAGTTGCTGGATAAATTGCAGCGCGCTGCGTTTGCCGCGGGTGGGGCGAAACTCGATATGTTGTTGCTCGGAAAACACCAGGTAACCCAGTCGGTCGCCATGTTGCACACTGCTCCAGGCCAGCAGCCCGGCGAGCTTCGAAGCCAGTACCGATTTGAAACAGTTACGGGTGCCGAAAAACATCGAACGTGATAAATCGAGCCACAGTAATACCGGGCGCTCACGCTCTTCGCGATAAATCTTGGTGTGGGTAAGGCCACTGCGTGCGGTGACGCGCCAGTCGATCGCACGGATATCGTCTCCGGGTTGATAGGGACGTGACTCGTGGTATTCCATGCCCCGCCCGCGAAACGCTGACAGGTGACCACCCACCATTTGCGCTTTAACCGAGTTCGAAATCAATGGCAGGCTGCGCGCATCCCGATTCAAGCCGATCAGCGTCGACAGTTTTACCCGGACTATGTCATCCCCTGTTTCCACGGTATCTCTCAGGGCACGGCGACCCGGGCCAGCACTGCATCGATACAGCTGTCGGCAGTTTTGCCCTCGGCCTCGGCTTCGAAACTTAAAATGATACGGTGACGCAGCACATCGGGCGCGATCAGCTGGATATCCTCGGGCACAACGTAATCCCGGTTATTGAGCCAGGCATAGGCACGCGCGCAACGATCCAGTGCCATGGTCGCACGCGGGCTGGCACCATGCTGAATCCAGCCGGCGAGTTCATCGCCGTAGCGCTCCGCGCTGCGGGTCGCGAGCACGATTTCAATAATGTAATCCTCGAGACTGCTGTCGAGATGGATATCGAGCACGGCATCGCGCGCCTCGAGCAGGCTTTGCTGGCTGATCACCGCGGCAGGCGGTGGTTCGGCGCTCGCTTCTGAACGCGCTTCATTACGCGTCAGCGCAAGTATCGCCTTTTCGTCTTCACCGGAGGGGTAGCCAACCCGGACATGCATCAGGAACCGGTCGAGCTGTGCTTCCGGCAACGGGTAGGTGCCTTCCTGCTCGAGCGGGTTTTGCGTCGCCATGACGAGAAAAATCCTGGGTAACGCATAGGTTTCGGTGCCGACCGTGATCTGGCGTTCAGCCATGGCTTCAAGCAACGCCGACTGCACCTTGGCCGGCGCGCGATTGATTTCGTCGGCGAGAATCAGGTTATGAAACAGCGGGCCACGCTGAAACATGAAGCTGCCATCCTGCGGTCGGTAAATCTCGGTGCCGGTCAGGTCGGCCGGCAGCAGGTCAGGGGTAAACTGAACGCGATGAAAATCCCCTTCAATACCTTCCCCGAGAACCTTGATCGCACGCGTCTTGGCGAGTCCGGGCGCACCTTCAACCAGTAAATGACCATCGGCCAGGATAGCGATCAGCAGGCGCTCGATGAGCCCCTGCTGGCCGACGATCTTGGCACTCACGGCCTGTCTTAAATTGATAATTTCCTGTTGTGACAAGTCAAAACCTCTCAACCTGAACCATATTATTGATCAGCACGCAGTATGCGCGATTTAGAGTCCCTTAGGGGGTGAAAAGTTTAACTGATTCGACCGGGATTAAGGAAGCAGATGACCGGTCTTGATCCAAATTATCGTATCTTCCTCGACGTAGGGACAATGCTCGCTGTCGTGCGGGTTGCGCAACCAGGTGCCGGCAGGATAGTGACCATACTCGTCGAGCAAGGCACCCGAGAGCACGAAAGTCTCTTCTCCACCATAGTGTCGATGACTGCGTAAGCGCGTATCGGCGGGCCACTTGATCAGAAACACCGATTCATTTTCAAAATCGTGTAACGGCATGACTTCGAGTTTTGATTCACCCGGCATCCAGGCAGTGCTGTTGGTATCGATGCGCAGCGTGGTGTCATCCGCAGGATCGAACTGGTCGAGCTTGACCAGCAGCACGCAACCGGGGTCGCTGCGGGGCGAATGTTTGGAACCGGGCGGGTTGCGGATATAGGTCCCCGCGGGGTAATCGCCATGCTCGTCGGAAAACACGCCCTCGAGTACGAAGATTTCTTCGCCCGCCGGGTGCAGGTGTGCGCTGAAATGAGAACCCGCGTCGTAGCGCACCACGCTGGTGGTATGTCCATGCTCGGCGGCCTCGCGCGCTAACGGTTTACGCCACACCCCTGCCATCGGGCTCGCTTCCCATTCCATTTCGTTGGTGTCGACCACCACCGCCTGCTCAAATTGCATATTCAGCATGATCTAGAACTTACTCATTCACCGACCAAGTTTCAATCGTTAAAGTCACAATTCAGATCAAGTCTATTCTCGCCATCCCGCTTTTTAACTGTCATCCCCATATTTTTGTCGTCATCCCGATATTTTTACTCGTCATCCCCGCGTAAGCGGGGATCTTCTAACCAGCCACCATTGCAAGATCCCCGCTTGCGCGGGGATGACGGGGTAGAACCGCGGGGATGACGGGAAAGCTGGGGTGACGAAATCCTCAGGGAATCTCGATTTACTAAACCCGGGATAAAAAAAAGCAGCCCCAAGGGCTGCTTAAATTTCGAGCCCAGAAACTTCCTGAACCCTGGTGCGTCTACTCATGCCGATGAAACCTTATAGCCTTGAGAAGAACAACATACCGCGAACGGTAACGGCACCGGAGAAACATCTGCATTAACAAGGTCTTCTTTGTTAACGCAAGACATCGTTCAACTGATGTCACAGGAAATACTAGGATTCTAGTCAGTTTTACGAATCACCCAAACAGGGTAAATTGCTTTAAATTCAGCTGCTTAGAGGCGATATTTCGTCAATATGTGAACTGGCGCACACTTCTACTTTGCGGCGTTCACCCCAGGATGGCTTTATATCGCCTGGGCGAGTGCTTCCAGGCTTTCGCGCGCGTCGCCAAACAGCATGCGCGTGTTTTCCTTGACGAACAGCGGATTATCGACGCCTGCATAACCGGCCGCCATGCCGCGTTTAAGCACCACGGTGGTATGACCTTTCCAGACCTCGAGCACCGGCATGCCGGCGATCGGGCTGTCGACGTCTTCCTGCGCCAGCGGATTAACCGTATCGTTGGCACCGACCACGATCGAGACATCGACGTCGGGAAAGTCGTCGTTGATTTCATCCATCTCAAACACGATATCGTAAGGTACCTTCGCCTCGGCCAGCAGCACGTTCATGTGCCCTGGCATGCGCCCTGCTACCGGATGGATACCGTAACGTACGCTGATCCCTTTGCTGATCAGGGTTTTGGTGATATCGGCAATCGCGTGCTGCGCCTGCGCGGTTGCCATACCGTAACCGGGAACCACCATGACCTGCTTGGCAGCATTGAGCAGGTCTGCCATCGCCGCGGTATCGATGGTCTGCACTTCGCCCTCGATACTGGGCCCGGCTGAAGAACCGCCCGAGGTGCCGAAGCCACCGGCGATAACGCTGATGAAATGCCGGTTCATCGCGCGGCACATGATGTAACTCAGGATTGCACCGCTACTGCCGACCAGCGCCCCGGTCACGATCAACAAATCGTTAGACAGCATGAAACCGGTAGCGGCAGCGGCCCAGCCCGAGTAGCTGTTCAGCATCGAAATCACCACCGGCATATCGGCGCCACCAATCGCTGCAACCATGTGGATCCCAAACAACAGCGCGATCACCGTCATCGCCAGTAACAGCATCGTGGCCTGGTTATGGTCGGGTTCGCCGACGAAACGCACGGCAATTACCACCACGGCGATGAACAGTACCAGGTTGAGCCAATGACGAGCTGGTAGCATCAACGGTGCGCCGCCGATCATGCCACTGAGCTTGCCATAGGCAACGACCGAACCGGTAAAGGTCAGTGCGCCGATACAGATACCGATATAGATTTCGATTTCATGAATGGTTTTCTCGACCCCGATGTATTCAATCGAGGAGTCCATGAAGGTAGCAAATCCAATCAGCACCGCGGCGAGACCCACCAGGCTGTGCAGGATCGCCACCAGCTCCGGCATTTGCGTCATCTGTACCCGGCGCGAGAGGATAAAACCGATCGCGCCACCGGCCAACATGATCACGATCAGTATTTCGAGATTGCGACTGACGAAGGCGATGATGGTCACCAGCACCGCGATCGCCATGCCGATCATACCGAACAGGTTGCCACGACGCGCGGTATCGTTGGTACTCAGGCCACCGAGCGCAAGGATGAACAACACCGCGGAGGCGAGGTAAGCGACGGTAATCAGACTGGGAGACATCGCCGCTTACCCCTTGAACATCTGCAACATGCGTTGCGTCACGGAAAATCCACCCACGATATTGATGCAGGTAATGAAGGCTGCAATCCCTGCAAGAATATAAATCAGGTTACTGGTGCTCGATATTTGCGTCAGCGCTCCCAGTATGATGATGCTGCTAATCGCGTTGGTAACGCTCATTAACGGTGTGTGCAGGGTCGCGCTGACATTCCAGATCACCATGTAGCCAATAAAACAGGACAATACAAACACGGTGAAATGTGCCATGAAGGATGGTGGTGCCACCTGTCCAAGACCGAACAATGCCAATCCACCCAGGATCATCGGCAACCAGACGCTCTTCGCGAATCGGGAAATCCCGGATGCTCCGATGGCGGCATCGTGTGTCTTGTCACTGCTACCCTTGCCTTCGTGCTTGATTGCCTGGCCACCAAAGCTGGGCTTGCGTTCCGCACTTACCTCGATTGCTGGAGGCGGCCAGGTGATTTCGCCCTGGTTCACCACGGTCGCGCCACGGATAACGTCGTCATCCATATCGACCATAATATTACCGTCCTTCTCGGGGCACATGTCCATGATCAGGTTGTAGATATTGGTCGCGTAGAGCTGGCTTGACTGACTGGCCAGCCTGCTCGGCAGATCGGTATAACCGACGATATGTACGCCGTACCTGGTTACTACCTTGCCGGGTACGGTTTCTTCACAGTTACCGCCCTGCTCGGCGGCGAGGTCGACGATAACGCTACCGTCCCTCATGCTCAACACCATCGCATTGGTAATCAGCTTGGGCGCCGGTTTGCCAGGAATCAACGCGGTGGTGATGATGACGTCGACTTCACGTGCCTGCTCGGCAAACAGCGCCATCTCGGCTTCGATGAACTCCTTGCTCATTACCTTGGCGTAGCCACCCTCGCCCGAGCCCTCTTCTTCAAATTCGAGTTCGAGAAACTCGGCATCCATACTCTCAATTTGATCCTTGACTTCGGGACGGGTATCGAAGGCGCGCACGATCGCACCCAGCGACTTGGCCGCACCGATGGCTGCAAGGCCCGCGACACCTGCACCGATTACCATAACCTTAGCTGGATCCACTTTACCGGCGGCGGTGATCTGGCCGGAAAAGAAACGACCGAAGTGATGCGCTGCCTCAATTACCGCTCGATATCCGGCAATATTCGCCATCGAACTCAAGGCATCTAGTTTTTGTGCGCGCGAGAGGCGCGGAATGCTGTCCATTGCCAGGGCAGTCGCCTGTTTTGCGGCAAGTTGTGACAACAAGTCTTCGTGTTGGGCGGGCCAGATAAAACTGATCAGGCGTGCACCCGTGGACATTAAATCGATTTCGTGTCGACCGAGTTCATCATTAAATTCAGGTGGACGCACTTTCAGGATCAAATCACCAGCAGCCCAGGCGGACTCGGCGTCTGTTGCGATGGCAGCGCCCATTCCACGGAATATGTCGTCGCTGAAATTGGCGCCCGTGCCCGCACCCGATTCGAGCGTGACTTCGAATCCGGCTGCGATCAGCTTGCGAACCACCTCGGGCGACGTTGCAACACGTTTCTCACCGCGATGAATTTCTGCAGGTATTGCGATCATCATGATCTTGATGCCCCCGGGTTGTGAAAATTAATTTTTGGTGAATTCGAGATTACGCGGATCGGACTATAATCAAGATCCGGTATATTGTATATAAAACACCCGGCGCGCGGTTCTCGTGGACACCCTTTACTTATACGTGCATCATTCTGCTGCACTTATTCATACCTGACCATGGAATTTTTCGATTTAGATCATGCAATTTCTAGATTCTATAATCCACAAGGCCCAAACCAGCCGACAAACGATTGTGCTCGCCGAAGGCGAGGACAATCGCGTTATCGAGGCTGTCCAACGAGCCACCGATGACGGAATAGCAAACTGCGTGCTCGTCGGCAACGAGAATACGATCCGCAACCAGGCTGCTGAGTCAGGGTTCAATTTAACCGGTATTAGAATCGAAGATCCAAGCGCTTCACAATACCACCAAAGATATAGTAAGGAATTGTGGCAGTTGCGTAAGCACAAGGGCATGACATTGGAACAGGCCGAGCAACAGGCGCAGGATCCGCTGTGTTTTGCCGACCTGATGCTGCGCGCCAATCACGCCGATGGGTCGATTGCGGGAGCGGTTTATACAACCGGTGATCGAGTTCGGTCGGCATTACAAATCGTCGGCGTTATGCCGGGATTCAACTCGGTTTCAAGTTTCATGCTGATGCTGTTTGAAGCCGAACATCACAAGCCTAAACAGGCGATGGTCTTTGCCGACTGTGGTTTGATCGTCGATCCGGATGCGGAACAACTGGCCGAGATTGCAGTGGCAGCCGCGCAATCGGCACGGCAGTTGATCGATGATGAACCGCGGGTTGCAATGCTGTCTTTTTCTACCGACGGCAGTGCCAATCATCCCCTGGTAGAAAAAGTTCGCGAGGCAACAAAACTGGCGCGCAAGCAGATGCCGGACGTCTCGGTCGAAGGCGAGGTTCAACTGGATGCGGCGATTGTGCCTGCGATTGCGGCGCAGAAGATTGCCAGTTCACACATCGATGGACGCGCTAACGTGTTGATCTTTCCCGATCTGAATGCCGGCAATATCGGCTACAAATTAACCCAGCGCCTTGGTGGAGCCGTTGCGATCGGCCCGATTCTGCAGGGACTCAGCCGTCCTGCAAATGATTTGTCGCGTGGCTGCAGTACCGAAGATGTCTACTACCTGATCGCACTGACCTCGGTACAGTCACGGGGATGACAGCAGCTTACGAATCTAACCTATTTCTTCGGGTAGTTCGAATTCGACGACCAGGTTCTTGACTTCGTCACGCACGGCTTTCATCGATTGCGGTCGGGCTGAAGGATCTATCGCCATCATTCTTACAATCAGCCGTGAAACTTCCGGCGCGGCGTCATCGTTGACCTTCATGATAGGGGGCGCGTTACCGTCGCGATGCTTCGCCAGAACTTCCATCGGTTTACCGCTGTAAGGTAACTGGCCGCTAAACATGTAGTAGGAAATAATTCCCAGTGAATAGATATCGCTGCGTTCATCCGCGTCTTTGCCATCGGCACGCTCGGGCGAGAGGTAAGCCGGGCTGCCGATAATGGAACCGGTCTGGGTCAGCGTGGCTTCCGAGGCCGTGCCGGCCGAGGCGATACCGAAATCCACGATCTTCACATGCCATTTATCGTCGATCAGGATGTTACTCGGTTTCAGATCCCGGTGGATAACTTCCTGTTCATGTGCGGCCGCCATGCCGCTCGCTATCTGGTATAGAATCTTGAGCCCGTCGAGAGTCTCGAAACACTTCACTTCGTCCAGCACCGCTTCGAGTCCGCGGCTTTTGAAGTACTCCATCGAAATCGCACAGAGCTTGTCTTTCAGCAAAATATCGTGAACGCGAATCACGTTACGATGGCTTATCTTGCGCGCGTATTTAACCTCGCGTTTGAAGCGCTCGGTCGACTGCTGGTCAACCGTCAACTCGGGCAGCATGAATTTCAGTATCAATGACTCGTCGACCATGTCGTCTTCGGCCAGCATGACGCGTCCCATCGCACCCCGTCCGATCTCTTTCTTGATGTGGTAACGATCCATCCACACCGACCCCGGCGCAAGCTGGTCCAGGGGTGAGAGCCGCTCGTCCGGCCTGACCGTGGATCCGATACTGCCACCAAACAGCGGGACATCTACCACGCCGGTGCTGGTAGTCGTGTTTTCGTCGATCTGGATTTCAGGCAGACCGTAATCCCGGGTGATTTCCGACATCAGCATCTTGGCAAATTCCCGCATTTCGGTAGTCAACACCGGCAGGTTCCACATTATATTGTCGCGCACCTTGGCGGCGTGCTTTTCGCTGGTAATTGCCTCGATCGTCTCGAGCGAAGCACGCTGCACGTTGGGCTGTGAATTCTTGAGCCCCTCGAAAGCGATTTCCAGACCCTTGCCAAAACCAAGCTGCTTGACCGCGCGCAACGCCAAAACGAAATCATCGGGATAAGCATCGACCATCTTCTTGAGAACGACGATTGCCGCGCGGTTCGAAGATTTGGCCAGCGACTGAATCGCGCGTTCGCGCACCTGCCAATTCTCGCTGAGTGCATATTCCTCTATTTTTCCGAGATCCTCATCGCCGATCAGGTTCATCACCAGTGTCTGCGCGGTATTACGTATGAACTCCTGTTCGTGGCTGGTCAGTTCTCGCGCCACTTCGGACAGGTGCTCATCGGAGAATTTTTGTATACGGGCGACCGACTGCTGCTGGGTCCAGTCGTCCTCGATACTGAGGCGTTTAAGTAATTTTTCAAAGTTTTCCTTATCGGCGTTGGCGACAACAATGCCTGCGAAGAAATCGTTCAACTCATCCGACTTCAACGTCAGGTAGGCCGACAGGTGAGGTACCAGGCTGGCATCGGCCTGCTTGGCGATAATCTTGAGCACGAGTTCCTGCTCGACACCCGACATCGATTCGGCATAAGGCAGCAACGCCGACGCATCGAAATCGATTTTCATTCGGTCCAGGGTCTTGAGCGCTTCAAGCACAACAACCTTATTGGAGTCATCCAGGAAGCGGACAACAATCAACGGGATCTTGGGTTCGTTGATACTACCGAAATAGTTCAACAGGTTTATTTTGTAAACCGGGCTTTCTATCTTGTCGAGCTGAAAACTCAGGCTCGATAAATCTACCGGCTGGCGGCTGCCTTCGACCAGTTTTAACAGCTGGATTGCATCGTCAGTTTCCAGCTTTAACGAGTGGTTGATGATATCTTCCGGCTTTAACGAATCTTTCTGTGCCTCGAGCACCTCGATGACCTCGGCCGGGGACGACTTGGGGTCGTGTAATCGCTGAAACAGTTTAGTGGAATCTACCGCAGGTTTATTCGCCAGGATGTCGCTGGCAGCGGCACGCATAACAGTCTGGTCATTGGACAGTGCATTGAGAAAGTATTCTTCCGAGAATCCCTCGACCGACTCGAGACAGATATTTTTCAGCACCTCGCGATGCGGATCTTCGACCTGCGCAATCGTCTCCAGCACCTTGTCCAGGTTATCGCCGACCGACCCCTGAATTTTCTCTAATAACGACAAACCTTTCTTACTATCGAGGTCTTTACATTCGAGAAACTGGTTGAGCGTTCGATTGAAAAAAATGTTTCCGATTTTTGCCATATGGAACAGTAATACCTTACGGGCGAGTCAATCCGCTATCTTTTCCGCTAATTTTGTTGTTGAATCAACAATCTAAGTATAGATGAGAAAAAATAAACAAAAGCTTCAAAAAAACACTTTTTTTTCAGTTATTTGCGTGCGTTCAAGAAGGCCTGCAAGTGGAACTGCCCCTGTTCAGCCACATAGCTCAAATCGGGCGCAATCGGGCAGGCATAACGCGCGAGACAACCGCTTGAATGGCATTCGGCTTGCGGGGTTTGTCGCAGGTAGCTTGCACAGCACTCGACATCGTAGCCGTTGGCATCAAAGGCATCGACGGGGCAGCGATGCAGGCAGGGTTTGGCATCACAGCTGATACAGGGGGATGCACCCGGGGACTGGGCCTGATCCACCTCGAATTCGGTGCCCAGCAGCGCAAATCGGTATGAATGCCAAAGCCCGTAGTCGGGATGAATCATAACCCCTATCGGCGATTGCTCGAGCGCTTCGGCACGCTGCGCCCACTGCTGAAACGGGTGGTAGGGAGGCCCTTCAAATGGATAGACCGGCTCTACCGGTATCTCTGCCGCAATTGCCTCGGCAACGCGCCGACTCCAGCGATCGAGGGGGTCGGCTTCACCATCAAGGAATTCTGGCGACTGGCTGAATACGGGCCAGTAACTCGAGCCGATATTACCCACCAGGACCAGCGCCGGCTTTGACTCGGGGAATCGATAGGTTTCGATCTCGGCTGCACTTAGCGTGGTAACGCCACGCACAAACAACCCGTATTTCTGCAGGGCTGCCGACGGATTCACGCGCCGGTTTCCGAGCGCCAGTTGCAGGCGGGTCCAATGGCGGTAGCAATCACGGTCGACTCGAGGAACAATTCACCGTCGATTTCGTCCTTCACATGGATGTCGTCAAATTCGAGCGTCACGGTTGGATCGATGGCCCCTGCCGCAAGCGCTTTTTGTTGTGCCACCAGGTAAACGATCTGTTCTGCTTCGTGCCTGGCATCCTCGAGGTTGTCGAAATGTTTTGGCTCATCCTGGTGAAACAGGCAGAAGGTGCCGTGCTGGGGCTGCGTTACCGTAACCTGCGCGCGCTGAATCACGCTTCCCATGACAGCGCCAAAGGCATTGGCGACATCGGCATGTTCGGGCAGGTGCAGACCGATAAACATACTATCGGCAACATCCCGGTAATAACTCGCAGCCGGTGCGCCCACCGCGACGATCGGGTAGTCGCTGGCAAAATCCAGTTTGAACAGGGGCTTGCGCCCCTTTGATTCATGGCTGTCTGTCACCATGCGCGTAATGGTGTCGACAATACCTCCGGCCTTGCTCGATTTGCTGTTCAAGTCGAATTCGTTCAACCCGACCTCGACCAGCAAACGCCGAATAGTCGAGATCACGAGGTCGTAAACCTGGGTACAGGCGGTTTCGACATCATCGCTGTCCCATTTTCCGTAACCATAAAGGAAGCGCATCTGGCGCATCCAGATGCGTGCCGAGAGTTCAGCCGCGCGCTTGTCCCAGTGTGAATTGATGCCGAGCACATGAATCGCGTCGGTGGGAGTAAATCCGCTATAGATTGCCAATCCGAGCCGTTTCAACTTGGCCAGTGCGCGGGCATAAGTTCGATCTTCCAGCACGATTGCGTCGAGTTCAATCGGCTTGTCCGATAACAGTTCCCAGGCTTCGAGTTCAGTCGCGTTAAGCTGTTGCAACAATGCCTGGTTGTTTTCCAGGCGCATGACGAAGCGATTACTGCGGGCACTGGCCATGCCCTCGAGTTGCAATTCCAGTTTCGGAATGATCTCGGGATGGAGGTGGCCCAGCAGGCTGGTCGGAACAACCCGTCGGGGCCCCAGCGACAATCCCTTGTGACCGCCAAAATGGATTTCGCTATCGCCGCCGAGTCCGATTGAATTGACGCGCACCGCCTCGACCATCGGTTGCCAGTCGCCAATCCTGGCGCCATCCTCGCACAGCTGCGGTTGACCATTGCTGACGATCGCGATATCGGTCGTGGTGCCACCCATATCAGCGATGATCGCGTTGTCGAGTCCTGACAACCGACAAGCTCCGATCACGCTCGCGGCAGGACCGGAAAGCACGGTTCCGATCGGCTTTTCGATCGCGTTTTCCAGGCTGGCGAGCGAACCGTCACCTTTTACCAGCATCAACGGCGCATCGATTTCGTGGCGCGCGAGAATTTTCTGTACCGAGCCGATAAGTTCCCTGATCGGTGGCACCATGCGCGCGTTCAAAGCAGCGGTTAAGGCGCGACGCGGGGCCCCCAGGTTCGATGCCAGCTCATGCCCGCAGATAACCGGCATGTCGGTCAACTCGATTACGAGTTGCTTGATACGGTTTTCATGACTCGAGTTTCGCGTGCCGAACATGCTTGAAATCGCGAATGCGGAGACCTGGTCCTGCAACTTTTCAATCGCTTCACGCGCACCGCTTTCGTCGAGCGGCCTGTGTTCGCGGCCAACCGCGTCGAAGCCGCCTTCGAGGGTTACAACCATCTGCGCCGATAATATATCCAGTAAACCACTTTGCCTGATCTGTTCATCGGTATAGCCCGGCAACAGCACGCAGACAGGCGCACCAAGATCTTCTACGACCGAATTGGTAGTCAGCGTGGTGGACAGCGAAACCATGGTCACTTCGGCAAGCGCGGCGCCCGGTAATTTCGCTATCACGTCACCGATGCCGTGACTCAAGTCAAAGCGCGTGGTAAGGCTTTTCTCGGCGTTGACGATTTGCTTGTTGTCATCAACCAGAACCGCGTCGGTAAAGGTACCGCCGGTGTCGATCCCAAGACGAAGCGACATTGATAACTCCAGATATTATTGGACTCTAAGCCTTCGGACTATATATTTAGCACATGTGACAGTCCACGACCGCTAGTTAACCATTTGCGACACGGTACCTCAAGAAATTGTCTTTTTCCGCGATTGCCGCGTCGCCGATTTTTGCTCCTGCAAAATCGGCATACCGTACATCCTGTACATAAGCACCGTGCTGGTGCGCCAGCCCGGTCGTATCCTCATTTACTCCCGTGTAAACTGCGGTTCTGCGCGCGGCGCTTTCTTGCACTCGCGAAAAAATCCTGCTTTCTTGAGGCACCTGTTTTCCATGAGCATCTTTAAATCGAATAGCTATGTCAGATAGCTGCTTATTACCGGAGTTCGATGCAACCGAAGTTGCCGAAATTGCGCGGCGTCTGTTTGCGCTCGAAGGAGCGATGAAGCAACTCCACGGCGAACGCGATTTGAATTTCCTGATTGATGACGCACGCGGCAGATTCGTTTTCAAGATTGCCAACGCCCAGGAATCGCCGGCGATGCTCGAATGTCAGCACCAGGTGTTTCAAAGACTGGCCGAGGCACAGGTATTTCCAATGGTCGCAACGGCGCTTGAGTCGGTTAAAGGAAACCTCATCGAAACGGCACGCGACACGCAGGACAACGAACATTACTGTCGTGCACTGCCATTCATCGACGGACATCTGTGGGCCGACTTCGACGAGTCAAAACCGGAGTTGCTGGGGGACCTGGGACGGCGGCTCGCGCTACTCGACCAGGCACTTGCCGGGTTTTCGCACCCGGGACTGGAGCGACCCCTGCTGTGGAACATGGAATCGGCAATGGCGGTGCTCGAGGACTATAAACCCCTGCTGACGGGTACCGCCGAACGCTCACTGGTTGAACATTTCGAAGATGGCTTTCGCGAACGCGTGCTGCCGGTACAAAATGAGCTCAGACGTGCCGTCATCCATAACGACGCCAATCGACAAAACGTTATTGTGGATGACAGCGGTCAGCAGGTACTCAGCATTATCGATTTCGGCGATATGCTGGATTTATGGCTCGTGGTAGAACCGGCAATCGCCGCCGCCTACGCGATGCTTGACGAACCGGATCCGCTGCGTGCCGCGCAAGCACTGGTGGGTGGCTACCACCGGGCACTGCCACTGACCGCAACCGAGATCGGCCTGCTTTTCGACCTGATCTGTATGCGCCTGTGCATGAGCGTCTGTATCTGTGCCCATCAACGCCGACTTGAACCCGACAACGACTACCTCAGTATTGACCAGCAGCAGAGCTGGGACCTGCTTGAGAGGCTGCAGGGAATTACATGCAGCGAGGCACATGAGGCCTTCCATGAGACCTGTCATTCGGAATAATGTTATTTGGAGTCATTCCCGCACAAGCGGGAATCTCATAACGCGCCTCTATTGCAAGATCCCGATACGTCGGACCGCCGCTTACGCGGGGATGACGGCTTAAGTCTGCGGGGATGCAATTTTAGGAGTCATTCCCGCGCAAGCGGGAATCTTATACCGGAATGACAGTATGGTACCTATTCAAGTACGCGCTTGCGGTAGCTCTCGCGATGAATATCGAGGATCTCCACGCTGACGCTGACGACTCGCGGTAACAGCGGCTCGATGCGGCCGAGTACGCATTCGCTGAGCATCGATTTTTGTGCGTCGCTGCGCCCGGAAAGCAGGTGCAGCGCGACATGGACAAATGAATCACGGGTTTGCCCGGTGCGATGGTGCGGGTAAGCGAGCGCGCGGGTTTTAATGTCATATTCAGGGAACAGATCCGACTCCATTGCGCCCTGGTGCACCGCATCGAGCAGGATATCGATATCGATCTGTCCTGCAACCTCCGGGGAGTAATCTATAATACAGTGAGGCATTGTTCTCTCCTAAGAGAACAGACTACTGGGAGCTGGCCCCCGCGTGGGGTCAGTTCCCTTTTTTTTGTGGGCCTAAATCCCATTAAAAAACAGTAAGTTGCAAGAAAAAAGCCGCTCCCAGCAGTGCTTTTTCATGCCGACGCATCGGACCGCTCACATCCATAGCGGTCATCCTGGATGCGTTGTGGCTCCAGCGGGGGATTAGTTCTTTTTTTTGGTCACCGACCCATTGACCAGGCAACGACGACAGGTCGCAAGATCCCGGATAACGCCTGGCGGCGTTTCCGGGATGACAAACCGAGGTACATTCCCGAGTATATAACTCGGGAATGTACCTCGGTTTGTCACATATTGGGATAAGCAGGCCCACCACCGCCTTCCGGTACGGTCCAGTGAATGTTCTGGCTGGGATCCTTGATATCGCAGGTTTTGCAATGCACGCAGTTCTGCGCATTGATCTGCAGCGCAGGATTGCCGTCAACTTCAACAATTTCATAGACCCCGGCCGGGCAGTAGCGCTGTTCGGGCGCATCGTATTTCTCGAGGTTCAACGCAATCGGTACGCTGTCATCACGCAGACGTAAATGCGCGGGTTGATTATCGTCATGATAGGTACCGGACAGGTAAACCGAAGACGAACGATCGAAGCTGATGACTCCGTCGGGCCTGGGGTATTCTATCACCGGGTAGTCGTTTTTGTTGCCGATCTGCTCATGGTCCGCATGATGACCCATGGTCCAGGGCGCCTTACCACGGAATATATAAGTTTCAAGCGCCGCGTTAATCAATCCCCACCACAGCCCTTTCTGGAAAGCAGGCCGAATGTTGCGCACCTGGTGCAACTCCCGCCACAGCCAGGATTGCTTTAATTGCTCTGGATAGGCAGTCGCCTCGAGCGCAGCGCCCGGGTTCTCCTCGTCGTAATCGGCTGGCAGCAGTTCAAACACGGCCTCGGCGGCGAGCATCGCCGATTTCATCGAGGTATGGGTGCCCTTGATTTTCGGAACATTGAGAAAGCCGGCGGTATCACCAATCAACAGGCCACCCGGGAAAGTCAGCTTTGGAATCGACTGCAAGCCACCTTCCGAAATGGCGCGCGCACCATAAGAAACGCGGGTACCCCCTTCGAAGATCGGGCGAATATCCGGATGGTTCTTAAAGCGCTGAAATTCATCAAATGGGCTTAAATGCGGGTTCCGATAATCCAGCCCGATAACGAATCCAACCGCAACCTGGTTGTTTTCGTTATGGTAGAGAAACGAACCGCCGTAGGTATCGGACTTGAGCGGCCAACCGATGGTATGCAGGGTCGCACCCTGGTCATGCAGCTCGGGTTTGACTTCCCAGATTTCCTTGATACCGATGCCGTAGGTTTGTGGTTCAACCCCCTCTCGCAGGTTGAATTTCTGCATCAGCTCACCGCTGAGCGAGCCACGACAACCCTCGGCGAAGATCGTCTGGCGACCGATTAATTCGACCCCGGGCTCAAAGCTTTCACCGGGTTCGCCATCCTTGCCAATTCCCATATCACCCGTCGCAACTCCCCGCACCGCACCGCTTTCATCGTAAAGCACCTCGGCCGCGGCGAAGCCCGGGAAAATCTCTACCCCCAGCTCCTCGGCCTGCTCGGCGAGCCAGCGGCACAGATTTCCGAGGCTGATAATATAGTTACCTTGATTATGCATCTGTGGCGGTGTCGGCATCGAAAACGAACCCGATGCGGTCAGGAACTTGAACTGGTCAGACTTGACCGCCACGTTCAGCGGCGCACCTTTTTCCTTCCAGTCGGGAATTAACTCGCTGAGCGTGCGCGGTTCGACCACGGCCCCGGAAAGAATATGCGCACCGACTTCGGCACCCTTTTCGAGGATACAAATCGTGAGTTCACGTTCCTTTTCCTGCGCCAGTTGTGCCAGGCGGATCCCCATGGTCAGCCCCGACGGTCCAGCGCCGACGATGACGACATCAAAATTCATTGCCTCTCTTTCCACGATAAACCTCGGTTAGCCTGTTGGTCGACTTGAAAGCCGGCGAATTATAAATCAGTTATGGCCAAACAAAATAACGTTTTTTACACCGATTCCCTGTTTTTGAAGGTGATCACGAGTACGTCGCGGAAGGCCTCGGCACCCGCATCGATCTGGATAATCGGGGTTACTCCATGATAGCAGCGACGGTCGTTTACCAGCGCCATATCGAATGGTTGACGCAACATGAATTCACCGATCTGCCTGTTATCGGCGTCGAATATCGTTGTCGCCCCGCTGTCGATGTTGACGCGCTTCACCATTACCACGATGACGAAATTAACGCCGTCTCGATGCACGCCTTCCGGCGTCGGTTTGCCGAGTCGGCCGTCGCGCGCCTCGATTCGAAACTGGTGCAGCTCGATATGCCACTGCTGATTACCCAAGAGCTGGCTGAAAACCTGGTTGCCGAATTCAAGCAATGCGGCCAGTGTCATGCTCTGGTGCAAGTCATCCAGAATCGGCGCGAAGTAACGTGCCACCCCGCCGTTCAGCGGATTGTAATCAACGGTTTGATAGTGCGGCTGGTAGGGCATCAACTGCGCCCGTTCACCCGCGTTCCAAATGGCGTAGGTCGCGTGCCGACGCTTGCGATACTTGCCGCCGTCGGCCATGTATTGATCTTCCTCGAGCCGATTCCAACTGTCGAGAAATACCTGGTCGTCACCGATCGGTGTTGCCGCGATTGATGACAGCAAGCCCTTTGCCTGCCCGGATTCGACGAACAGAAATTCATTCGCGCCGAGGCCCGCAACAACATCGGTTATTTGCATTTCGGGAATCTCCGGCGCGATCACCAAATCACGCGCAGGGTATCAAGCGATCTGTTATCGTAAAAATCGGGTGGTGATAAAACGGTCATAGCTATTCAGTGACTTGTCGAGCTGGCCCTGCTCGACGAAAAACTCGGCGAGGTCCCTGATATAAGTCGGAACCAGGCCATCCATCCATGCAATCGATTTCTGTTCCTCGGCCAGTGGGAAGTCAAGATCCTGCATAATCAGTTTGCTGTCCTCAAGGTTCAAACCGGCGGCACTCGCGATAACCGCTTGCATCGATTCGGGGTGTTTCATCCACTGCTTATTGGAGGCCTCGGTGACGTCGATAAAAGCCTGCACGATTTCGGAGTGCTCGGTCGCGAACTTCGTTGGCACCGTGACGATATCGAACAACCTGAGACCGATGGCCTCAAGTTCGGCACCCGTCATCAGCGGCTTGCCTGACCCATACATGCTGCGCAATGCGCTGCCGGAGGCACAGGCCATTGCTACGTGGCCATGTTCTAACGCATAGGCCGAAGCAGCGTCGTCGGGCATCGGCAATATTTTGACTTCGGTTGAGTCGAGGCCCAGGTGGCCCAGGATTTTTAGCAACCGGTAATGCGTGATACTGCCAACCTGGATTGCAATCTTCCGGCCCGCGAGCTGCACTGCATTGACCTGGGTAACACCGGCATCGTCGCGCAGGACGCAATTATCATTTTCCGGGTAACTGACCGCGATAGCGACCATGCTCAAATCGTTTCCGCCGCTTATGCCGACCAGGAAAGGCAATTGACCCTGCGCGTAGGCAATCTGTACATCACCCGATGCCATCGCCGCAGTCATTTCGGTACCGTCGGCAAGGGCGACCCAGTTAACCTTGAGCCCGAGTGCTTCGTCAAAAATCATTTTCGCCTGTGCAAACCGGTTTGGCGTCGGCCACTGCTGAACATAGGCAACCGTGATCTCGGTCGGCTTGAGCCCGGCCGCGTTAACAGACAGGCTCGTGAGAATCGCGCACAGCGCTAGAGTGAAGATACTGGTTATCTTCACCAGGTAGATTTTAAACATGTCGATATCGGGGCTTATTGCGCGACATTACCCAGCGCGACGTCGATTGAAGTCACGATTTCATCGATATCATCGCGCGTACATATCAGCGCCGGGCTCAGGCAAAGCGTGTTGTTGTATTTGGGCAGGCTGCGATTGGTACGACCGATCATAACGCCCTGCTTGAGACAGTCTCCAACTACCGCGGCAGCCACCGACTCGTCAACCGGCTCTCGCGATTTGCGGTCTTTAACCAGTTCGGCACCGACAAACAGGCCCTTACCACGCACTTCGCCGATCATTTCATGCTTGTCCATCAGTCCGTTCAACCCATCCATCAGGTAGTCACCCATCTGGTTGACGTTATCGAGCAGGTTTTCGCGTTCAATGATGTTCATGTTGGCGAGTGCCGCCGCAGGTCCGCCGGCACAGCCGCCGAATGTGCTGATATCACGGAAGTAATGCAGCTTGTCACTTGGCTCGGCGAGGAATTCGTTGAACAGGTCCTCGGTTGTTGCCAGCACCGAAATCGCCGCGTAACCACTGGCGACACCCTTGGCCATGGTGACCATGTCGGGCTTGACGCCGTAATGCTGGTAACCGAACCACTTGCCGGTCCGACCCATGCCACAGACAACCTCGTCGATGTGAATCAGGACACCATACTTTGTGCAGATTTCCTGCACGGTTTCCCAGTAGCCCTCGGGGGGCACGATGACGCCACCACCGGCGGTGATGGGTTCGAGGCAAACCGAGCCGACCGTATCGGGGTCTTCGGCGAGAATCACTTTTTCGAGGTCCTTTGCCGCCTGCACGCCGTAGTCAGGATCGCCACCACGTGGATCGCGGTAAGCCAGGCAATGTGGAATTTCAACGAAACCCGGGGTGAAAGGACCATACTGGTCTTTGCGTTGCGCCTGACCCCCCGCGCTCAGGGTAGTAATCGTGGTGCCGTGATAGTCGCGGTCACGATAGATAATCTTGTGCTTCTTGCCGTCGTTCTTCAGTGCGGCGAGCTGACGCACCAGCTTGAAACCTTTCTCGTTGGCTTCCGAGCCGGAATTGGCGTAATAGACGCGGCTCAGGCCCGGCATTTTATCGATCAGTTTTTCGGCAAACTGGGCGCCGGGGATATTGCCGGCGGAATTGGCGAAGTAACACATCTTCGCGATTTGATCACGCACCGCATCGGCGATTTCTTCGCGACCGTAGCCGACGTTCACAGTCCAGACACCGCCGGAGACCGCGTCCAGGTACTCGCGCCCGTTCTGATCAGTAACCCTCAGTCCCTTGCCCTCGACAATGACCATGGGATCGGTCGACTGCCAGGGTTTGTGCTGCACGAGGTGATGCCACAGGTGATTCCTGTCGCTACCGACAATTTCATTGATGTTTTCTGGTTTCATCGCACTCTCCGCGAAAAGGGCTAACTGCATAATAGACTAAGGGAAACAGAGGCTAAATCCTATCGAACAAGTTACAATAGAGCCAGATTATGCCAATTATATAGACCAATTTAAAAATCGATGCTAAACCGAAGCGATCACATGATGTGGAACCAGTTATTTCGCATCTCCAAGGACCGTAAAATCAGCTACCAGCGCCAGCTGCGCGAAATGATTGTCAGCGCGATCCTGGATGACAAGTTGCCGCTAGAAATCGCTCTGCCGTCGTCGCGGGAACTCGCACGCCATCTCGGTATCGCGCGCAATACCGTGGTGCTCGCCTACCAGCAGCTGATCGACGAGGGTTACCTGGTCGCGCGCGAACGCAGCGGCTACTACATCGATAAAACCATTCTCGACGGGCGCGTGCGGGTAGAGCCGCTCAAGTTCGACGGTGATCACAAACCGCCAGACTGGAAGCGGCACATCAAGTTCCATCCGTCGCAGCAGCGCAACATCGTAAAACCCGTGGACTGGAAAAAGTACCGCTACCCGTTTCTGTTCGGGCAACTCGATCCGGACCTGTTTCCGGTCGCGGACTGGCGTGAGTGTTGCCGCCAGGCGCTCAGTGTCAGTGACATCCAGGATGTCACGCCCGATGCCATCGATACCGATGACCCGTTGCTGATCGAACAGATCCAGGCGCGCATCCTGCCACGCCGCGGTGTCTGGGCGGCTCGCGACGAAATCCTGATCACGATGGGCGCGCAGCAGGCATTGTATATACTCGCCGACCTGCTGATCCAGAAAGGCACCCGCGTCGGCATCGAAAACCCGGGCTATCCCGACGCGCGTAATATTTTTGAACTCAAATCACCCCGGGTGGTGCCGCTCGAGGTCGATGAACACGGCGTGATTCCGGGCGCTGAGCTGAACTCCTGCGAATTTGTCTACGTCACTCCAAGCCACCAGTCGCCAACCACGGTGACGATGCCGCTTGAGCGACGCGAGATTTTACTCAAGCAGGCCGAGCAGAATGATTTTCTGATCATCGAGGACGATTACGAAAGCGAAATCAATTTTGTCGGAGAACCGACCCCGGCATTAAAAAGCCTCGATGGCAACGAAAGAGTCATTTATGTCGGCAGCCTGTCGAAGACGCTAGCGCCCGGCCTGCGCCTGGGTTACATGGTTGCGCCGAAGGCGTTGATCAGGGAGGCGCGCGCGTTACGCCGTTTGATGGTGCGTCATCCACCGGCCAACAATCAGCGTATCGTGGCCCTATTCCTGTCGATGGGTCACCACGATTCTCTGATTCACCGTCTCAGCCAGACTTACAAGGAACGCTGGCAGATCATGGGCAAAGCACTCAATCGTCATCTCCCGGAGTCGTCACGTATTCCGTCGTTTGGCGGCACCTCTTACTGGGTCGAAGGGCCCGCAAGGCTCGATACGCGCAAGCTCAAGGAAAGTGCACGCTCGGCCGGTATCCTGATCGAATCCGGCGACATCTATTTCATGCAGGAGCAACCACCTTTAAATTTCATTCGCCTCGGCTATTCGTCGATCAGCGCGCGCCAGATCGAACCCGGCATCAGGAAGCTCGCCGGCCTGATCCACGACATGATTTAACCACTTTCATCCCTTAATTTGTCATACCGCCCGATCAATTACCCTGTCATACAGCCCGATCAATTACCCTGTCATACCGCGGCTTGACCGCGGTATCCAGTTGTAAATTATATGAGTGCATTCCTGGATCCCGCGGTCGAGCCGCGGGATGACAGCAGAAAGCCGCGGCATGACATAACTATGGATTAAGGGCTCCATATTGCAATTGGTATCACCAATACCTCTCAACTGGTACTACAAGAAAAAAGCGGTTGGCTTATTTTAGCCGGCCACAAAAATTAGACCCTCACCGAGGACAGCGCAATGAAAATGACTACTGAAGAGGCATTCATCAAGGTTCTGCAGATGCACGGTATCGAGCATGCTTTCGGCATTATCGGCTCGGCAATGATGCCGATTTCCGACCTGTTCCCCGAGGCGGGTATCAAGTTCTGGGATTGCGCACACGAATGCAACGCCGGCATGAGCGCCGATGGCTACACTCGTGCAAGCGGTAAAATGTCGATGGCGATCGCACAGAACGGCCCGGGCATTACCAACTTCGTCACCCCGATCATCACCGCCTACTGGAACCACACGCCGCTGCTGCTGGTAACCCCGCAGGCGGCCAACAAGACCATTGGCCAGGGCGGTTTCCAGGAAGTCAAGCAGTTGGCGCTGTTCGAAGACATGGTCTGCTACCAGGAAGAAGTACGCGATCCGACGCGCATTGCCGAGGTGCTGAACCGTGTCATTGAAAACGCCTGGCGCGGCAGCGCGCCGGCACAGATCAACATCCCGCGCGACTACTGGACCCAGGTCATCGATATCGATCTGCCGCAGGTAGTCCGGCTCGAGCGCTCACCAGGTGGTGCCGATGCGATTGCCAGTGCCGCCGAACTATTATCCACAGCAGAGTTTCCGGTGATCCTGAACGGCGCCGGAGTTGTCCTCGGCGGCGCGATCGAAGCATCAAAGCACCTCGCCGAACGCCTCGACGCACCGGTGTGTTGTAACTACCAGCACAACGACGCCTTCCCGGGCTCGCACCCGCTCGCGGCCGGTCCGCTCGGTTACAACGGTTCCAAGGCAGCCATGGAATTGATTGCCAAAGCCGATGTCGTGCTTGCGCTCGGTACCCGGCTGAACCCCTTCTCCACGTTACCGGGATACGGCATCGATTACTGGCCGAAGAACGCGAAGGTTATCCAGGTCGATATCAACGCCAGCCGTATCGGACTGACGAAGAAGGTCGATGTCGCAATCCAGGGCGATGCGAAGCGAGTGGCCGAGCAGATTCTCGCGCAACTCTCCGATACAGCCGGTGAAGCGGGACGAGACGCGAGAAAAGCCCTGATCGCCGAGACCAGGGACAACTGGCAGCGCGAACTGGCAGAAATGATTTACGAGGAAGACAACGACGAGGGCATCACCTGGAACGAGCGCGCCCGTGCGCGTGATCCGGAGCGCATGTCCCCGCGCCAGGCCTGGCAGGCGATCATGCAGGCGATGCCGGAGAATGCGATGATGTCGTCCGACATCGGCAACAACTGCGCCATCGGCAACGCCTACCCGAGCTTCGAGGAAGGCCGCAAGTACCTGGCACCCGGTCTGTTCGGCCCTTGCGGCTATGGCCTGCCGTCGATTCTCGGCGCCAAGATCGGCCGTCCCGACGTACCGGCGATCGGTTTCGCCGGCGATGGTGCTTTCGGTATCGCGATGAACGAGATGACCGCCTGCGGGCGCAACGACTGGCCGGCGATCACGATGATCATCTTCCGCAATTACCAGTGGGGCGCAGAAAAACGCAACACCACGCTGTGGTACGACGATAACTTCGTCGGCACCGAGCTCAACGTTGGTGTCGAGTACGCGAAGGTCGCCGAGGCTTGCGGCGTCAAGGGGGTTAAGGCGGAAACCATGGAAGGCCTCACCGAGACGCTGAAAACCGCAGTTAAGGAACAGATGGAAGACAATGTCACCACCTTTATCGAAGTCGTGCTCAACCAGGAACTGGGCGAGCCCTTCCGCCGCGATGCGATGAAGGCGCCGGTTGCAGTGGCCGGCATCGATCCGGCCGACATGCGTCCCCAAAAGGGAAGCTAAATAAAGTGCAAAAGTTGCAAGATCCCGATACGTCGGACCGCCGCTTACGCGGGGATGACGGGGTAACCCTGAGGGGATGATGGAATTTTGATGTCATTCCCGCGCAAGCGGGAATCTCGTAACAAGATCATGCTAGTATTCATGGTCCTTATCTCTTCAAGGAAGAAGAAATGGATCGGGAATCTCCCTGTGTCTACCTGCTCGCGAGCAAACCCCAAGGTGTCCTCTACACCGGTGTAACTTCAAATCTGAAATATCGCATCTGGCAACATAAGCAAAAGATGGTCGATGGATTTTCCAGGAAATACAATGCTGACTGTTTAGTCTGGTACGAGCAACATGCGGATATTTACACTGCGATTATTCGAGAAAAGCAGATAAAAAAATGGAACCGTGACTGGAAGATCGAGTTAATCGAATCCATGAATCCGGATTGGACGGATCTTTATGCAGACATCCTGGGTTAGCTCAAATAGTTGCAAGATCCCGATACGTCGGACCGCCGCTTACGCGGGGATGACGAAGTAAAGTTTGCGGGGATGACGCAGGAATTACTTTCTATTACCGCCGAAGTCGTCGGGCGTGCCTGTTGAGGATTCGCCGTCGAAGGTTTTTGCCAGGTCCTTCTCGGTGTTGTCCAGCTCCGCATCGATGATTTCGTTAATGAGTTCGACGCGGTCGATCGCCGGTACTCTGGGCTCGTCGTTGGCGTAATCGACAATGCGCGGCGTGATCAGCACCACGATTTCGGTACTGACAATATTCTGCGATCGGTTCGAAAACAGCCCGCCGATAATCGGCACATCGCCCAAACCAGGAATTCCCTCGCGGGTATTATTGACCTGGTTCTGAATCAGGCCACCTAGAAACACGGTTTTACCGTCAGGTACCAGCATGTGCGTTGACACCTGCGTGGTTGACTTGGAAGGAATACCATCGTCGTTGACGAAGCCGGTACTGACCTCGGGGAGGATATCGAGCAAGATGCGACCGCTGCGATCGACCGTCGGAGTCACCTTGAGAATAACGCCCGTCTCGAGAAATTCGACACTCTCGGTACTAACATTGTTGATCGTTGTTGTTACCTGGTAACCGATTTCAGCACCGACCACCGATTCCGCTTCGAGCCCTTCCATGGCGAGCAGCTTCGGTGTCGAAATCGTGCGCAGGCGCCCGCGCTCTTTCAATGCATTCAACACCAGGTCGACGTTACTGTTGGTATATTGCGCAAACAATCCTGCTGAATTCGGATTGGCCAGTCCCTGGGTACCCAGACTGCCGGTACCATCCGAACTGTCGAACAGTTTGGCCCAGTCGAGCCCGTAGGACTGGTTGTTGGTAAGTGTGATCTCGAGGATCTTGGCCTCGATCATGATCTGTTTCGGCTCGCGATCGATTTCACCGAGCAGCGTTTCCATTTTATCGAGGAAGGATGGCAAGTCCTCGATCACGAGCATATTGTTTTCTTCCAATGCCTTGATGTTGCCCAACTCGGAAACATATTCCTGCAGGATGGTTTCGACCTCGCCGGTCGAGGCATACTGTATCTTGAAGGCGCGCACTTCGAGGCTGTCGCTTTGCCGCAGTTTGCCGGCGTCATCGCGTTCGATAATAAAAAAACTGTCGTTACGTTGCTCGACCACGAAACCAGCGGATTCGGCAATCAGCTTTACCGCCTCGGCCGTGTCCATGTCATAAAGATTAACCGAGACATCACCGCTGACTCCATCGGCAACAAATATGTTCATGCGTTGCTCGCGCGACAGCATCTGCATCACCTCGCGGATATCGAGCTCATCGACAGAGAGCGATATCTTGCCGGCTTGCGCGTTTGGCGTTATCGCCAAAAGGATAAGCAGCATAAGCAACGGCAACAACCGGTATCTAAAGATAACCATTTCAGTCATTTCCGCGCACGTGGCCCCCCAGCGCACGCTGGGTTGACTTATTGGAATCTTGCAACCAGGAGCCATTTCAAGATCCCCGCTTGCGCGGGGATGACTCGTAGCGGGATCGAGGCCTACGTCTTCGAATTTCAATTCGGCCCGCTTCATTTCTGCCCCTGCTTTTTTATCTCGAAGGAATATTTCTTGCCAGCGCGGGTAAAAATTGCTTCGCCCTCCTTGACCGCAATTAATTTCAGACCCTCTATCTTGTCACCGATGGCCAACAGCTCACCGTCGACAATCACCATCGGCGCGATTTCAGAAACCATGGTTGCGGTCAGGTTGAGCTCTACTTGCTCGGGCGGCAACACGTCTGCCTGACTGGCCGGAGGCGGTGGCGGTGCATTGAATATCTCGGGCCGGCTGAACGGATTATTGCTCAGACCCAGGATCGCGGATTCTGCGCCGAATGCCGAAGCAGTAGCGAGCGCCCACAACGCTAACAGGTAAACAGGTAGTTTAGGAGTCATACTTTTGCTCCATGCGATACGACACCAGTGTCAGTGTCAGGTCCAGTTTCGGATTCTTAATCGCGTCACGGTCATTTGGATTAATTTCAAACTTCTTGACCACGATATAGCCCAACTCGTCGTTAACGATCTGTAACCATTCGAAGAAATCGTGATAGCGCGCATTCAGCTTGACCTCGAACAGGCGCTCCCGAAAATTTTGCACTTGACTCCCACTACCGGGCTGCACACTCATCAGTTCGACATCGGTGGCCCAGGAAACCTTTTGCAAACGTCCGATGACAAAAGATTCCATCTGCTTGACCGGCAGTTGCGCCATATCGCCATGCAGCTGACGGGACAATTTCTTTACCTCATTATCGATCTTTTGCAACTGGTCGTTGAGACTATCGCTGTTGCTGACCGCCCGCTTCAGCATTTGGTGGCTGGAATGAAGCTCACGGTAAGTTTTGGCCTGTGGCAACAGCAGGTAAGTTGCCTCGACCAGGGCAATCAACAGCACCACGCCAATCAGCATCATGGCAACGACCCGCGGTTGAGCATTTTCAAAAAAATCCTGCATTAGCTGGTCCCGTACCTCGCGGAAACCACGATTTCGAGATTGAAATCGACCAGCTTGATGCGGTTGACCTCTGTCTGACGCGAACTGACGATACGTACGTTTTCGATCTCCGGCTGCTGCGTCAGGTTTAATACAAATTTCGACATCGCGACGTGGTCCAGGGCCTGCCCTTGAATCTTCATCTTGGTCTCGATCTTCCAGGTTTCTTCCTGATTGTTCCTGTTATCGGCTGCAATCACGATAAAGTAACCCGTATTGACCTCTTCCCGGGCATCACCCACCGGGGTGCCGGCACGACGAAATTTCCAGTTGGTGAGCCAGACATCAGACCCGGGCAACGCGCGATCGATCATCAGCATCATCTGTTCGGCCGAGGCCCCACTGCGCAACCCGGTCAGCAGGTCCAGCTGTTGCTTCAGATCGTTCTTTTGCTGGTTGAGTTGTTCCAGTTGCTGACGGTTGGCGTTGGTGATTTCGCGCTGCGACTGGAAGTGCTGAATCTGCTCATCGATTTGCGCGTTCGCCTCGCGTAGCAATATAAAAGCGACCACAAACACTATCGTTAACAGGACGATCGCATAACCGCTTAATTTGAACCAGCTCACGAACAGCAGGCGCTTGCGCAGGTCTTCGGGGAACAGGTCTATTTCACTCATTCGCCACCAGCCCCCTTAACGCAAGCCCCATCGCGATCGAAATTTCAGAGAAAAGACCTTCCCAGGGAATACGGGTATCTTCGTTTTCATCCTGGAACACCTGGGTGAATTCGGTTTGACCGTCGGGCGCGTCGAAATCAAGTAGTGACAGCAATACCTGTTGTGCGCCCGGCCATTGGGCAATGCATCCCAGCAGACAGATTCGGCTTACCGGTACGCCATGCGTTTCCGAGGCGGTAAATACCAGGACCCGGTTGATTTCATTGATTAAATCGAGAAAGCAGGGTTTGACGATTTCGAGCAAGGTCGCCGATACGTTGGTTTCCAAATCGGAGCCGACCGCAAGTGACTGCGCCTGCTTTTCGAGGCCATGATCAATAATTTGCGCACGTGCTGATTCGATCGATATGTCAAGTTCACGCGCGATAGTCTCGAGCAACAGGGTTTCTCCGAATGGTACCGCTTGATTGAACAACAACCTGCGCCCCGATATCACGGTCAGGTAGGACTCATTGCGATAGGTATTAATCATCAACACATTGTCGGCAGCGTGCCCGGTGTATAAGGCGCTGACGATACGACGCAATGCCGTCGGTGCTATATCGAGTGAGTCGACTTCGAGTCCACAGCTAATCAGTGTGTGCAACAGCGTATCCACGGCTTCCCGCTTTGCGAGTGTGGCGACCACCATGTGCTCTTCGTCCGACGGGTTGGATCGCACCGGAACATAGTCGACGACGTAATCATCGATCGACCCCTCGATGCGTTTAGCCAGCATTTTTACGACTTCACTATCAACATCGGAAACGTTGGCCTTGTAGGTCAGCAGGATAATTTTGACATCTTCCCAGGGCATCAACGCCGCAACACGTTTACCTTTGAATTTTTTTTTCTTCAGTTCCGGCGCGATCAGCTTCTTGAGTTTCTTAGGCTTAGCCAACAGGGCATCGCGCCCACCCGAGTACTCAATCGAGGCCTTGGCAATGATCGAAAACAATCCATGTTCGAGTGGACGAATCTGGCATAAATGAATCTGATTGCTGCCAATATCGAGCCCAATCAAACCGGGGCCGACCGGTTTTGCCTGGGATACGGCTTTACGTTTGAGTTTTTGTAGTATTGTCATGGACTTATATGCGGGACATTACACCGTTTATAGTCCTTTATCGGCTAAAAACCAGTTATATTGAAAGGTATTTCCGCCTTTTGTGATGGGTGTCCAGCCCGCCAGGTCCGACTAGCAGACGGGATATAAATTATTCGCCCACGGCAGGCCCGTTGCGGCTGCGTTGACACCAGGTCACAAAGCATTATTTAACTCGGTTGATCTAGCGACTATTAGAACTTATCCCGCTGCACGTTGCAGTTTCGGAAATAACATGTTGACGACGCTGTTTAACTGCTCGGAAACCTCGACATCGACGGCTTCGCAGCGGCCGATATCGAGCCCGGTGGCATCCCAGGCATGGCCATCTACATTCACCAAAACCTCGTCCAGTGGCCGATTTTGCGCAAACGCCTCACCAATCAAAGCGGCGATATGCACAATCGCGGTATCGAGCAGGTAATCTGCCGCCGGGTCCGGTTCCAGGTGATGCTCGATCACCGCAACCAGGCTGTCAGGCAGCTGCCAGTTCTTCATCAACCCGCTCGCCACCCTGGCATGATCGAAACCAATCACTTCGCGCTCGACCCGATGCAGCGGTTTTCCGTTGGCCTCGGCCTCGCGCTGTGCCTGCTGCGCCAGTACCGGTATCGACTGGTACATGATCAGGTGACCGACGCCGCTCAACAGGCCCGCCACAAACATGCGCTCACCGTCCATCAGGCTGCAGACGCCCGCCAGGTTACGCGCGGCAATCGCGCGATAAACACTGCGCAGCCAGAATTGCTTGACGTCAAGATGTTCGCATTCGTAGTCGCCGAGCGCATCGGCAATCGCTGTCGCTAACACCAGGTCACGGATTTGTTGCACTCCGAGAATCGAAACCGCATGAGTGACAGTATCAATCTTAGCGGCGAAGCCGAAATAAGCACTATTGACGATGCGCAACATGCGCGCCGTCAATCCCGGGTCGTAGACGATTAATTGCGCCACGTCCTGCATCGAGTAGTCGTGGCTATCGAGAATTTCCTTGAGTTGCCAGTAGATATCCGGCAACGTCACCAGGTTGGCCTGGATGGTGACCTTTTCCCATTGATTGCTCATACGGAGGCATCCGAATCGGTAATTAGTCAATAGATCGGCAGCAAGCGCCGATTCATTAACAATCAGGTGATAAAACAGACGCGCCTAGTTGGCGGCCTTGCTAACGCTTTCCGGCATTTTCCACAAACTTCGAGTACTGCTGAGAACATCATCGGGGTCGTGCAAAATACTGATGACAATATTCGGTGGTGCAGGATTATTATCTTTTAGCGCTTTTGCCCGGTAAAGCGCGAGGTCTGCCTGTTTGTAAAGCTGGCGATAGCTGACTTCGATATCAGGCGGCACACTAGCGACTCCGATGCTGAGGCTTGCCTGCTTTATCAGGTCATATTTACTCGCAGCATTTAAATCACAGAATATTTTCAATCCCCGAATCGCAATAACCTTGGGATCGAGGTCGGCGAAAATCACTGCGAATTCATCACCCCCCATGCGTACCAGGCTGCCATGGTCGTCGATTACACTACTAAACGCCTGACCGATATTCTTGAGCACCTGGTCGCCGCTTTCGTGCCCGCAATCATCGTTGATCAGCTTGAAATCGTCGACATCGAGCAGCATGAAATGGAATTGATTTTGATTTTCACGACACTGCTTCAGGTATTGCTCGAATTCGAGGTCAAAATAGCGTCGATTCCAGGCACTCGTTAACGGATCTCGATTTGACAAATCCGTGATCTGCGCATGCGCGACCACCAGGTCGTGTTGGGCTTTGACGTCGTGCTTGCGTAGCCTGACGTTGCGCACCACCAGCGACAAGCTGACCGTGCTCGCGCCGAGCATAATGAATTGCAAGGTCCACAGGCTTTGATCGGCAAAATTATAATTGGCCTCCAGCGTCGACAGGGTAAACATGGTATAGATCAGCAGCGTCACCGCGAGCGCTTCGCCGAGGCCCCAGGACATCATCGGTATCACAATGAACAGCATCGCGACACTGGCAAACAACATCGGGTGAAAAACATGCTGGTAGTGCGCCAGTAATATAAAAGCGCTACCGGAGACCGCCAGCAGCGTGACACCGAGTAAATGCAATGCCTGGGGATCGCCGACGGTGCGCGAGGCAAACACCATATTGAGCGACAACAACACCAGGATCGCGCAGGTGTAGAGGTACATCGGGTCGAGCGCAAACTTGACATAGAGCGTGCCTTCGATCAGTAAAATCCCCATGGTCAATATACTCATCGCCGCCAGCCCCTTGCGCGCCTCCGCAACCGCTTTGCGTCGGGCAAAGCGCGTCAGCTCGGGCGAATCATAGTGCGTACTCGACCATACCGAACGTATTTGTTTGGGAATATTTATTTTCATTTTTAATTTTAACCAAATTCGCTATTTATATAGTTCATAACCCGGCAAATTGACAATTCAATCGCCCTTTAAGGCGACAACACCCACCAGCCGACCGGGTAAAAGAAACCACCCGCTGGGCCCTGTGCCGCGGCCCACTGCACCTGCTGGCTGGCATCGACGTTGGCGTGCAGGCTGCCGAGATCGGAACCGCCGGCCTCGGCTTCGTGCAGCAGCAGGGCCCTGTTATTGATCGTCGAACCGACTTCACGCACGCGCATGCTGTTTTCGGTGCCCTGGTTTTCGTTGGCGAGTACGAACTGTGCGACCGAATCCACCGGAACACCGTAGCTGCTCAGATCGATCGTCTCCCAGCTCATCGGCGACGATACCTGACCGTGGGCGCCCCCGGTCGCGGTGTAGGTTCCCGGCGACGTGTCCCAATAGCCGAGCACGTAGAAATCGACATCCGCGCTGCTCGAAGCGAAGACCTCGGCGATCGATGACGCATCGGTGGTGACCATCATCGACAAAGCATCGACGCCACCCGATTCGGCTTCGTGCAGCATAAATCGCCGTTGATAAGTGGCGCCCGAGGGGCGAACCCCGGCCAGTCGTTCGGCTCCGGTATTTGTATTGACGATCGCGATTTCGGCCACCTGGTTAGGTCCGAGGCCATCATCGGCGAGGCTTTCCTCGACCCAACTATTGCTGGCATTGGCAGTGAAAGGATCCATCAATTCGACATAAACCGCGCCGGTCCAGTAACCGAGCAGGATGAAACTGATCTGGCTGGTGTTATCGGAATAATGTTCAATCTGGCTGCTGACATCGGCCTGCACGTGCATGGTGACGACATCGATGCCGCCGGCCTCGGCTTCCTGCAATTGCAAACGCCGATCCAGCGTCGATCCGACCGCACGCACTCCGCCCCAGCGTTGTGCGCTGGTCGCCTCGTTGATTACGGCAACTTCGACCACCGCGTTGGCCGGCACGCCGAAAGTTACCAGCGAAACCGTTTCCCAGTTGTCCGGCGTGGCCGCGGTCCAGGGTTCGTAAAGTTCGGTGTAAGCGGCTACAGCGGGTGCACCGGCGGAATAGAATTCGGCAATCTCGCCCGCGCTCAGGATGCGATCGTAAATCTGCACGTCATCCAGAGTACCGGTAAAGTAATTGCTGGAACCGGTTCTGGTACCCAGCGATAGCGGGTTGGCAGCCGGCACCGCTAATGCGGAAGGATAGGTTCCACTCTTGTGCAGCACGCCGTCCAGGTAGACCTGGTAGGCATCGGTGTTGGTATCGTAGGTCGCGGCCACGAAATACCATTGGTCCGGTGTATCGACAGTGACGGTGGTGACAAATTCGGTATTGACGCCGGTAACACCGAGGTCGAACACCAGCCCGTAAGCAATACCGTCGGGGGTGCCGGTCGTGACATGGCGGATTTCCCAGGTGTCGTCGAGCCCGAGTATGCGACCGTGCGATGCCGGTGACCCGGGCACTTTCATCCAGAACGAAACGGTACCCACTGGCGGCGGGGTAAAGGGATTATCGGTCGTTGCATAGTCACCACTGCCGTCAAACTCGAGTGCACCGTCCGCAACCCCCGTGGTCCAGGCGGGATTACCGTTCAGCGTCGCGTCGTTACCGCCGACCGAGTCGATTGCTGTCATCCCAACCGCATCGTCGAGTTTCCAGTGCGCGATCGGGCCGGGTAAGGGGGACCCGGCCCACTCGATTGATCGCCGCATTAGGATTTCCCCATCTGCGGTCAACTGGCTCGGTTCCGCATTGGTGAACGGCAGGTGTACCCGCCGCGCAGGTGCCGGATTTCCGTCCCAGCGCTGCGCGCCGGTATCGAGAGTCACCAGCGCCGGTATCGCACCGGTGGTTTCGCCGACGATCTGCAGGTCCGGCGCCAGCGTACCGCCGGGTACCGGCATCGCCAGGTCGGTCGTAAATACAGTGACCGGATTACCGGTGAAGGGTTCGGAAATATAATGCGACGCATCGGTTGCACTAAAAGCACTTGCGCTCACGCTCGAGGCAGTCGAACTGGAAAAACCAAAATTATCCAGCTTACCGTTGATCTCGTTCACGATCGGTGTCGGTGAACCGGTCAATTTGTCCTGTAGTGACGGACCCGATGTAGTTCCCGACACGTAGACCACGTCCACCGCCGCGGCTGCGGCATCGAAATTAGCCTGGCTGTCGCCGTCATCGATGACAGTAACGCTGTAACACCAGGACCGTATCAGGGTCTTCATGCCATCGTCCTTGCTGGATAGCGTCGCCGCATCACCGACGACCAGCAGCAGCGGTTGCATGTCAACGCATCCGGCGCCGCCGGCCCATTCGAGCGCGCGCCGCATCAGGTTTTCACCGTCGGCGGTCAGCTGGCTGGTCTCAGCGCTGCCGAACGGCAGGTGTACCCGCCGCGCCGGTGCCGGATTTCCGTCCCAGCGCTGCGCGCCGGTATCGAGAGTCACCAGCGCCGCTACCGCACCAGCAGTTTCGCCAACGGTCTCCAAATCCGGCGCCAGCGTGCCGCCCGGTACCGGCATCGTCAGGCTGGACGAGAATACAGTCGTCGCGGCGCCGGCGAAGGTTTCAGAAATATAATGCGCCGCATTGGTTGACGTAAATGTATCGGCCGATACCGTATTGCCAGTCGAGCTGGAAAAACCGAAGTTGTCGAGCTTGCCGTTGAACTCGTTGACGATCGGCGTCGGCGAACCGGTCAGCTTGTCGGCCAACGCGCCGCCGGAGATCGACCCGGAAACGTAAATGACATCGTTCGCCGCCGCCGCCGCATCGATGTTGGCCTGGCTATCGCTGTCGTCGATCAGGTTGACCGTGTAACCCCAGGATTCGATCAGTGCCTGCTTGGAGCTGTCACGCGAGTTCAGGCTCGCCGGGTCCGGTACCACTAGCAAGACATTACCCTTGCTGAACTTGTCCTTGGACATACCCCAGGCGAGCGCACGCTGCACCAGCAGCCGGCCGTTGGCGTTGAGGTAATCCCAGTCGAAGCGGTAACGGGTGCCAAGCGGTAGGATCACGCGGCGCCCTGCGGCAGTGCCACCACCCTCCATTGCGTCGCCCCTGTCGAGCACCACGAGCGAACCATCGCCGGCGTTCTCGGCGAGCGTCTGCTGATCGGCGGTCAGGCTGCCGCTGACGATGGCCTGTTCCATGTCGGCGGTATAGATCCGGTGGGTTCCGACGGCGAACGGCTGTGTAATGTAGTGATCGGTACTGACGATATCGATATCGCCGCCGATTTTGAGCGACGCACCCGGGGCCAGTCCGAGATCGGGATTGTAATCGCCATCCTGGCTGACGACGCCGATCGGGGCGTTGACCAACTTGGTACCGACCGAGTTCGAATTCACGGTTTCCGAGATAAACACAACATCGTTAAGCGCGATTAGGGAATCATAGGTGGACTGGTTGGCGCTTTCGCTGATGACGGAAACCGTGTAGCCCCAGGATTCGAACAGGTCTTTCGCCTTTTGATCCTCGGCCACCAGCGTGGTTGGATTGATCACCACCATCAGCAGGTTGCCGCCGCCCTGTGGCCTCGCGCAAATTTCGTCGCAGGCGCAGGTATAGTTAATCATCAGGCGCGGACGCCGCGTCTCATCTGTTTCGTCGCTGGTATAGAATCGCTCACCCGGCATTCCCGCGATCGCGGCGACCAGTGCAACGCCGTAGTTCGGGTAACTGCCGTCAACCCAGCCTTGCACCAGCGACGTAATGTTCCAGGCATAGCGCTGGTTTACCGGACCGACCGGAGTCGTCGTAATCGCCATGTTATCGAAATCGGCACCAGCGGTGTCCCAGTTGGTGCCGGATTCCCGTTGGTTCCAGGTCACCGAGGCTTCGCTCCACGGGTTCACGATGCGATGTGCCGACACCGGCTGGTCCGCCCCGGAACCGCTCTCCCGCTCCAGGGACAGGTCTGCACGCATAATTCTCGCACCGGCCGGTATCGCACCCAGGTTGAAGCGCAACAGTGAACGCGTGGTATCACTGACCGCTGATGAAACCCAGGTTTCATCAGCGGCGCCGTAGTTATTGTTGGGTGCCTGATCCCAGATTTCGGCGTCTTCCCCATCCGCCGCACCAGGCTGCAGCTGGAGCATTCCCGGTGGATGTTGATACAACACCACATCGTTGCGAGTGATGTCTCGCGTGACGCCGTTGGCGAGCATACCGACCGCTTTCAGCAGCGCCGGTGACGTCGGCGGTGTACCGACGATAACTTCGAGGTAGGGCGCGTTGGCAGACTCGCGGCTATCGTATCTGCCATCGACGCCCTCGCTGGTCGAGTTCAGCGTAATGCCATAGTTGGGCTGGTCGTTAATCCAGGCCTGCACCTGGCTGGTGAGATTGACCGCAACCCATACATCGCTGGTTGGCTGAGGCGGAATGCTGGTGATCACGGCGCTATCCATGTTGGCGTTCATCGTGTTCCAGGTAGCGTCAGTCTCGATCCAGTCGGCAGTGATGCGATGGATGTCGACCGCCCCTTCGGGATGGGACTGGTCGACATAAAACCAGGCCGTGGCTGACAGAATCGCGGCCTTCACCGGAATTGAAGACAGATCGAAGCGCAGTAACGGGCGTTCGCTATCACCGCTATTGAAACCGACATGCAGGACGCCATCGCTGCCTTTATTGTCGTCCGGTTGGTTGCTTGTGATCCACGTATCTTGGTCCACGGTACTCGAATAGCTGGTGGTGCTGCCGAGGTCGGTGGTCAGGTTGGAGGTGTATTTATCGTTATCCAGCGGCTCGTCGGTCAGATTGCTATACGGGCCACAGCCCTGCTGTTGCGCCAGCCACAGGGCATGATTCAATCCCGCCTCGGCAACGTATTGTGCCTGCTGCGCGTCGAGTTCGCTGCCGGCGGTATTGCTTTCAAGCGCGCTTTCGGTATTCATCAGCAACGCGATCGCCGCCACCACCGTGATCACGACGATCACCGGCAGCAGGATATAGCCGGTTTGTTTTACCGAGCGGATCACAACGCACCCCCGACCCGGACCTGGGCTTGCAGGCTCACGGTTTCGCCGGTGAGCGGACTGGTGAGTTCGAGCGTGAGATCAATGACTTCGAACACACTACCGTTATCGAGGCGCTCGACGCGAAACCGGGTGACGTTGTCGGCAATCACCGATTCGATAAAATCTCGCCCATCGACCGGCCCATCGGGCACGCTGATACCGTCGGTGTCCCAGGGCGCTGGCATGCGTTCGACCAGGGACCCACTGTTCAGGTAAAAGACAACTGGGTCATAAGGATCGTCGAAAGTATTTCCATCCTCGTCATCGTCATCGTCGTTGCCTTCATCGATCGATCCGTCGCCATCATCGTCGACACCACAGACTCCCGGGCAACCGTCACCATTCTGGTCGCTGGCCGTGTCTTCATCGACGTTATTATCATCGTCGTCGTCAATACCGTTGAGCGGATCCTCGTTGTAAACCGCGTTGGTTTCGTCATCGTCCCACCAGTAGGAAGGGTTCTCATCGATCTGACCATCGCCGTCGTCGTCGATGAGCATGATGCCGGGAAAGAAATCGTGGTTGTTATCATTCGGTAAATCTTCGTCGATCAGGCCATCCCTGTCGTCGTCGGCATCCGGGAAGCCGTCGTTGTCCAGGTCAACATAAGCCGGCAGCGTCACCGCGAGCACCGCGGTGGCGAAGGTGCTATCTCCGATCGGTGCGGAGGGCGGCACGGTTTGCTCACGTATATTTTCCGGCCAGTTGGATGCCGGTTTATCCCTGAATGGAAGCAGTAAACGACGCGAATGGGTAATCGTGCGCAGCATGCGTTGCATCGCAAAGCGCGCATCACGCGTCAACTGATTGGTCGCCGAGACCGTATCCTGCGACTGCAGTGCCTGTCCGACCACACCGGTGAGGCCGAGAATGATCAGCGACGCGATCGCGAGCGTTATCATCAGTTCGACGTAGGTGAAACCGTGCTTACCAGCGAGAAGTCGCGGCGACGACCGGGTTGGTGGGACGCTATTCAACGATCACGGTCTCCAGCGCACGCGGGCTGTTTTCGATCGTAATCCGTACCCACAGCAAACCCTCATCGGTACCATTAAACGGATTGTCGTTACCATCGGCGTTGTCGCCATCGTAACGCGCCAGAAACACAAGGCGGCGGGATTCGGTACCTGCGGGATCAGAAAAGGGTGCGGGTATCAACACGGTCGGGTCGGCGACCAGGTCAGCCTGTTCCAGTAACTGCGCAAACGGCAGCGCCAGGGTCTCTTCCATCTTCGAGATCATTCGATACTGGTTCTGCGCCAGTTGCGTATGGATGCCACTGCCCTGGATACCGCTTTGCATAGCGTCGAGCGCCGGCACCAGCATGATCACGATCAGCAGGGTCGCGATCAGCAGTTCCAGGTAGGAGAAACCCGCTTGCCGTTGTTTCATTTAACCATCACCCTGCCAGTCAGCGGTGCGACCGCGATGTCGCGCCGGTTCTGGCCATCGCTGAGTTGTACGATCCCGTCGAGCAGACGGTAAACGCTGTCGTCGGAACCGAGCACCCACACCGGCACGCCTTGCGGGTCGAAGATCAGGCTACGCCGACGCCCGATGCTGATGTAGTTGAAAATATCACTGCTGTTGATGATCGACACGCCCGGGGCAAGACTCATGGTATCGGCATCGAAGACGAAACTCTGCTTGTTGACCGGGTGGTAAGGTATCAGCTCGGTGCTGACCGGGTCGGTCGTCATGTCCCATTTTTTGACCGTGATGGTTTGCGTGACCTGGCTGATGGTGACGCCATGATGTTCGCCGGTGCGCAAAGCCTCGCGGTGCGCAAAGCGCAGCGCCTGCGCAATCTGGCTTGCGGCGAGATCGAGTTTTTGCTGGTTGCCGGGAGCGGAATCGGGGATCACGACGATGGCCATGATCCCCAGGATGAGTACTACGATAGAGATTTCCAGCAGGCTGAAGCCAGCCTGCGTGTTACGTTTTATAACCTGGGGGTAACGCCCGAGACACACACTGTTTCAATCTAGCGTTGGTCGTAGGAAACTTCGGGACCAGCGCCATCCGGGTCGGTGGTATCGTTGGCAATAAACTTGCCGACCACGATATCGTACTTCCAGCCGAGGTTGGCACCGCTTCCGGCCATCACCAGGTCGCCGGTATTGATCACTTCGAGCGTGGCCACTGTGGTGATCGGATTGGCAGGCAGCGTTGCCTTCTTGAGATAGGGCCCGAATTTGAAGTTGGCATCCTTGACGCTGCAGGCGCCACCATCGGCGTCGGTATACAGACTCATCTGGTCGGCAAAGGCCTGCACGCCTTGTGCACCCGCACCACCGGTGCCGGTACCAGTGGTGTCAGCACAGGCCGCGTCTACCGCGGTCAGCGCACCCGGGTATTCACCGTGTTGCTGAAAGTACAGGTCGATCGAGGAACGCACGTTACCTAGCGTGGTATCCAGCGATGCGAGCTTGGCGTCATCGGTGGAAGACGCAAACTGCGGCACCACGATGGCAGCCAGCAGCGCCAGTATGATAACCACGATCAACAGTTCGACGAGGGTAAATCCCTTCTGGATTGCGTTGCGGATTGGTTGCATTTTTCTCACCCTTTAAAATTCAAGTAAATCTAGCTTTTTTGAGTATAGTCACGATATTTCAAATTTTTGCCTGCATCGCTGAAAACCGTGATTCAATTAACATAAACTATTGATTTTCCTCACCCAACGACCCGGGTTAGTTTGAAAATCGGCAATATCAGCGAACTTACGATCAATCCCACGACACCCCCCATAATCAGCAACATGACCGGTTCTGCGAGTCGCGACAGGGTTTGCAGCTTGCTGGAAAGCTCGCCTTCAAAATAATCGGCCAGGCGGCTCATAACTTTAGGTAAATTTCCGGTTTCTTCGCCGGTACTGATCATCTGTTCGACGATCGGCGGAATGAAACTGGTATTCTGAAAGCCCGCGGCGATACCGTTGCCGGTTTCGACCTGGTTTTCGACCTGCCCGATAAATTCCTGGAACAGGCTGTTTTTAACGACAAACTTGCAGGCATGCAGCGAATCCATCATGCCCACACCGTTGCCGAGCGACATGCTCAACACCCGCATCGTATTGACCAGGTAAAGTTGGACGAAAATGTGCCGCAGCAGCGGGAAATTCAATTTGGCCCAGTCGAGCTTGCGGATGCCGTTTTCGGTCGCGGACCAGAACTTGAAACCGCCGATCGACACCACCAGCCCAACGGTCAACTCGATCCAGTGATCTTTCAAAACATTGCTGGTGGCCATCAGGAATTTGGTGGTCACGGGTAACTGGTCCTGGATTTGCGAAAACAGGTCGGCAAACTTCGGAAACACCACCACCAGCACGAACACCACTACGGCCAACGCAAACACCAGCAGGAATACCGGGTATGACAGCGCCGAAACCATGGTCTTGCGCAACTCTTCGCGTTTCTCGTCCAGGGCCAGCAGCTGTTGCAGTACTTCGTGCATGAAACCACCTTCCTCGCTCGCCGCAACCAGGTTGGTATAGGTGGTGGAGAAAACCGTGGGATGCTTGGCCAGCGCGGTCGAAAACTGTACGCCCTGGGCGATATCGTCGATGAGTTGATCGAGCAGCTCGAGCATCGCCGGGTTTTCAATCTGCTTTTTCATTGCCTGCAGGCTCTGCTGTAGCGGGGTGCCGGTCTCCAGCAGTAAAGACATTTGCTCGGTGAAGAAGCGGCGTTCCTTGTCACCGACGGCCTGCTTGAGCTGAAATTTTGGTTTTGACACGGGCAACGAGGTTGATGCCTGTGCCACGAGCGCGTGCTGTCTGGTGTTAATCGCCATGCTTTATCCCGGTTCCTAGCTGTTGACCGCGCGCCAGATTTCTTCAATCGTGGTCTGGCCTTCGCGCACGCGATCGATACCATCATCGAACAACAGCTTGATCTCGTGCTGGTTCAGATAATCGGTGAGTTCATCGCGCGACGCGTTGGCGATGATCAGGCGCTGCAGCTCGGGATTGGTTTCGATAATTTCGTGGATACCCATACGCCCGCGATAGCCGGCATCGTAGCATTCGGCACAGCCGCGGCCCTTGGACAGGCGCACCTTGCCCTGGTCCTGCCAGCCGTATTTCTCGATCATCTCGGGGCTCGCCAGAAACTCGGTCTTGCAATTGGGGCAGATCGAGCGCACCAGGCGCTGCGCGACCACACCTATCAGGGCCGAGGACAGCAGGTAAGGTTCGACCCCCATGTCGATCATGCGCGTGACCGCGCCGATGCTGTCGTTGGTGTGCAGCGTGGACAACACCAGGTGCCCGGTCAGGGCCGCCTGCACCGCGATTTCCGCGGTTTCACGTTCACGTATTTCACCGACCATGACCACGTCGGGGTCCTGGCGCAGTACGTGCTTGAGCATCTTGGCAAAGCTCAGGCCGATATTTTCGCGCACCGGGTTCTGGTTGACGATATCGAGCTGGTATTCGACCGGGTCCTCGATGGTGACGATGTTTTTTTCGAGGCTGTTGAGATAGTTAATCGCCGAGTACAGGCTCGTGGTTTTACCACTACCGGTGGGCCCGGTGACGAGGATCAAGCCGTAACTGCGATCCAGCAGGCGCTTGTAGGTAATGACATTGGGTTCCTGCATACCGAGTTTTTCGATATCGAGAATTGACTGGTTCTTGTCGAGTACGCGCAGCACCACTTTTTCCCCGTGTAACCCGGGCAGGGAGCTGAAGCGCAGGTCTACCGAGCGTCCCTGGGTATGCACCTGGATGCGACCATCCTGTGGCATGCGGCGTTCGGCGATATCGAGGTTGGCCATAACCTTGAGGCGAGACACCAGGGCCGGGTGCAGCTCGATACGCGGCGTCATGACTTCGTACAGCAAACCGTCGATGCGGAACCGCACGCGACACTTTTTTTGCGAGGGCTCGATGTGGATATCGCTGACCTTGTCGTGCACCGCGCGTTGAATAATCGAATTCACCATGTTGATGACCGGGCTACCCGCTGCCATTTCATCGATTCCGGTATAATCATCCGGAGGCGTGTTGTCGATAAACTCGAAATCGTCGTCGAGATCCTCGAGATTCTCGGCATCGTAGATACTGCCGGAACCAGCTTCGTTCAGGCTCTTGACGATGTCGCTTTTGCGAACCAGTACCGGGCGGATCTTGCAGTCCAGCCGCTCTTCGATTTCGCTGAAACTGGCAATGGCCTGTGGATCCGACGTCGCCAATGTAAGCTCACCGTGCACCAGGAACATCGGTACCACCTTGAGTCTTTGTGACACCTCTAACTCTAGCTGGGTAAAAACGTCGTGATCAACCAGTCCCTGGCGCATAACAATGTGGGGAATCCCCAACTGTTCACCGAGTGCGGTCAGGAAAACGTCTTCGCTGACCCAGCCCTTGCTGACGATAATCTGCCCCAGACGCTTACCGCTCTTTTTCTGCAGTACGATCGCCTCTTCGACTTTTTCCTTGGATAGCAGTCCCTTGTTAACCAGCAGATCACCTATGCGAATACCCTCGCTGCTGGTCGTGTCAGGCCTGACCACCTCGGGTTTATCGATATTAAAACTGTTGACGATATCGATGACCTGGTCCAGGCCGGTTACCAGGAATATGTCACGGATCAGCGGCTTGGCATTGGTGACTTTCAACCAGCCACCGGCCCTGGCAAGGTCCTGGCGCAGGTCAAACAGGGATTCGAGGGCTTTGCTGTCGATCAGGGATACGCTCACCATGTCGATGATCAACTGTACTTCCTGGCTGGCAATGCTTTCGTCGACCGCCGCACTTAACGCGTCCAGCAATTCGGGGTCGGTCAGATTTCCACGCGGGAACAGATGGGTCATTGCCCCGACCCGGTTTTTAGTGACCGTTCCCGGGCTTAAGCCTTCTTCAATACTGACTATATTCGCGTCGGACACGATTATCTACGCCGACTTCGATTTCGAGCTCGGCAGCGAGGATAGGATTTCATCGAATGGTACGGGCTTGCCGAAACCATAACCCTGTCCATAATCGACACCGATGTCGACAAGCTTTTGCGCAATCGCATCGTTTTCGACGAATTCGGCAATCGTTTGCAACTGCATTGCATGCCCCACCTGGTTGATCGCCGAGACCATGCTCTCGCTGACCGGGTCTGTGACGATGTCGGTAACGAAGCTGCCATCGATCTTCAGGTAACTGACTTTAAGGTTTTTGAGGTAGGCAAAGGAACTGAGGCCGGTGCCAAAATCGTCGAGTGAAAACTGACAACCGTAAGCTCCTACCTGATCGATAAAAAAGCGGGCATCATCAATATTTTCGATCGCAGATGACTCGGTAATTTCGAAACAGATATCACTAGGGTCCAACTGATGTTGCTCGAGTTTATTACCAATATAAGCGGCAAAACCGACCGGGTCGCTCAGCGACTGTCCCGACAGGTTGATCGAGACCTCACATCCCTGTCCGGATTCCCGGTTATGCTTGGCTAGCTCGCTGAAAGCCTGGCCGATCACCCAGTAATCAATGCTCGACATCAGGTAAAAGTTTTCTGCGGCGGGCAGAAACTTCCCAGGTGGAATTACACTGCCATCATTACCCCGCATACGTAACAGTAGTTCGTAATGTGGTTTAGCCGTTTTTGTCTTTAAAGGCTTGATCAATTGCGCATACAGCATGAACTGGTCTTCGCGCAACGCTGCCTGAATTAGCCCAACCCAGCGAATCTGGTCCTTGCGCTCCAGTAAATTGCTGTCTTCCAGATCGAGCACATGGATGCTGTTACGACCACGTTCCTTGCTCACGTTACGCGCAGTTTCGGCAGCATTCATGAGGCTGGTCACCGACTGCGTTTCGGCGGTGATCGGGGCGATACCGATACTGACGCTGATTTCGTGTGACTCGCCCTCCCATTTAAAATCTATGGCAGAGACCGCATGGGAAATTTTTTTCATGACGATTTGTGCTGTCGGCAAATCGCAATTTTCCAGTAACACTCCGAACTTGTCGCTACCGATGCGCGCCACCACATCGCGCGAGCGCACCATGCTGGCGAGTTTCTGCCCAACCTTCTTAATCAACAGATCACCCACATCGCGTCCGCTGATATCGTTCACCACCGCCATACGATCAATGTCAACATTAGCGATGGCGTGGTTAACATCTGTACCCGAAGATTGTTTTAACAAATCCTTGATGATGAGTTCAAAACTGTTGCTATTTTCAAGCCCAGTTAAGGGATCGAAATGGGACTGGGCGATCTTGGAGGCCTTTTTCGACATCACGTCGAGCAGGTTTCGATCGCTATTGGAGAAATCAACACTGAAATTCTGGCTCGCAATCGCGAGCAGTCCGATAACCTGATTTTCGGCGTTGACGACCGGGCTGACGACATGTTTGTACGGCGTATTCTGGGTGAAATTATGCATTCTGGCGTCTTCGATATGGTTGATGACGAGGGACTGCGGATCGGTTTCGAGTAACGGGTAAACCGAGTCACGCAGATAGTCAAACAGTTTGTCCGATTCGAACAACGGATTATCGTTTTTGTATTTATGCATCGCGATATTTTTGCCCGCGATGTAGAGAAAAATAATATCGACGTTAAGGAAACGCGATGTATTCATCACCAGCTGTCGCAACAGTTCGCGTCCATGGTAAATATTGAGCGCCTGGTCCTCGGCCTTGTAGATCAGGTTGAGTTCTTCGTAACGTCGGGTGAGCTCGTCGGTCATATGGTTGAGCTCGTCTTCCTTGGTCGCGAGCGCCAGGCTTTGTTCGTAGTCAGCCAGTAAAAATTCATTCAGCAAGCCAATATTTTGGTTCGCCGCCACCGCTTGTACAGTCTTGTCCACGGCCTCGATACCCAGGGTTAGCGCTATTTCCCCGTGTGTGTTTCTCAGGTTGATCAGCTCGAGGCTAGCGTTGTCGCCAAGTGTTACCCGTACGTCATCGCTGTCACCTGCACGGAATGACTTCAGCTGGGGTACCACCTGATCCAGATCAAGGGGACTGGCGTCGCCCTGCCAGATGCAACTTTGCTCGTGATCGAACACGACCATCGCCCGCACATCCGGGCAAAAACCCTTCAGCAGGGTAAGATAATGATCAAAATGAACGCTGCTGTCAGGCACGGTAGCCATCAGGATGCCCTCCAACTATCGGATGCTCCAGAAAAGTAACCCTCGATCTTTTCCAACAGGTTGCGGATGCTGACCGGTTTTTCGAGAAACAGTAAATTGTTGATATCGCGTGACCACTCGCGGTGTTCGATTTCGGTGCGCGAGGTGAGTACGAAAATCAGGAATTTGCGCTCGGGCATATGCTGCTTGATATGCCGACACAATTCCTCGCCGGTCATCTGCGGCATCTGGATATCGGTAATCAGGATATCGGGATGTTGCTGTTCGAGCTGGGTGAGGGCCTCCTTGCCGTTGGCACAGGTTTCCACCGCGTAGCCCTCTTTCTCGAGCGAGAGTTTCAGTACCCGCAGTACATGCGGTTCATCGTCTGCGATTAAAATTTTATTCATGACGCGGCGGCATCCATAATCTGTGTCGAAACCTTCTCCAGTTGAATAACAAAGCGACTACCCTTGCCGAGTTCACTGCTACAGGTCAGGTCGCCGTGGTGCATTAACACGATCTGGCGCGCCAACGACAGGCCCAGGCCATGCCCGGTCTGATTTCTGATGTTTTTGTCCGTTGAGCGGAAAAATTTATTAAATATCTGCTTTATATCGGTCTCGGCGATGCCATAACCCTCATCGCTGACCACGATTTCGATGCTGTCTTCGTTTTCACTGGCGCTCATGCTGACTTTGCCACCAGGTTTGCTGTACTTGATCGCATTGGTCAGCAGGTTATTTACTGCTATTCGGAATAAATCCTTATCGATATAAACCATGCTCATTTCACGCGGAATATCGAGGTCGAACTCAAGATCTTTGATACCCCTGGCCTTGGTGATATTTTCAAACGCATCCTCGAGAAACTCGTGTAAGCGCACATGATTACGCTGCGCGATGACCCCACCGAGTTCGTATTGGTTGATTGCGAGCAGGTTATTGATCAGGGTCGACAGCCGTTCGACCTCGTCATGAATCACGTTCACCGCCTCGATGCGGTAGGCTTCATCGTCGGAGCCCTCGGTCAAAAGCGATTCGCTGTACATCGACAGCACGCTGAGCGGTGTTTTTAGTTCATGCGAGATATGCGAGATAAATTCGTTCTGGCGCTGGCGCATCTCGTGGCTCTCGGATACGTCGCAGATAACTACCAGGCGGCCCAGGATTTTGCTCTCATTGTTTGGCGTGAACAACGGGTAGACACTGAACTGTAGAGATTTTTCACTGTTATCATCCAGCCTGACCTGAACCGTATCCTGGTTGGCCTGCAGGTTCGATTTGACGTCACCGAAAGTCAGTAGCGGGATAATCTGCGGATCTTTGCACCACTCGCGGGTTTTCTTGCCGAGCATTGCTTCGGCATCAATCCCGAGCAAACGTTCAACTTTAGCGTTGGCGTAACTGACTTCGCCGGCTTCGTCGATCACCATGATGGCGTCGGGAAAATTCTGCAGGATGGCGTCGACGCGATTATTTTTATAGGTCAGCAACTTGCTCGACATCGTCAGATCTTCGTGTTCCTGGTTTAACACTTCGATCCGGGTTTGGGTAGCATCGATGTAGTCGCTGACCTGCTCCATGAAATCGTTCAATGCCTGGCTTGGAGGCATTTCGATCTGGGTTAAACCTCCCTGCTCGGCTATATTTTCAAATCGCTCGCTGATGTCTTTAAGCGGTTTGATTTCGCGGCGTAGCATGAAGTAAAAGAAAGGTACCAGCAGGAATATCGGCAGCATCACAGACGCCAGAAATGGCATTTCGTAGTAGCTGAAACTGAAACCGGGTCGGAAATATCCAAGCCGTACAAAACCCATATGCACACCCTGGTCAAATACCGGGGCATGTGTTTCGATAAATTTAACCTGGCTAGCGGCGTCATTCGCGGAGAGAACACGTTGTCCTAACCAGCCGGTTGGTTCGTTGATAATATCACCGACAGGCACGATGACGTCCGAACGAGTGACCTCGGTTGCGACCTTGCCATCGATGTCAACCACCGCGCCATAAGCAAAGTCGGGGTTGCTTTGTCCTTGCTTAAGCACTGCGAGTAGCCCCTTTCTGCCTGCTTGCGGTACCAGCTCACTCCATGACATGCCGCTCAAAAGGCGTGCTAATTCAAGGCCCTGGGCGCGTGCCATATCCTCGCGATTGTTACGCTGAAAGTCGAACAGGAGATAGACAGTCGCAACCATGACCAGCAGGGTCGCGATAATCATGGTCAAGCCAAAACGTTGATTCAGATGCATAATTTAAATCGGTTTATCAATAGAATGACGCTATTGGTTATTGATTTGGCCCGTGCGCCTCTGCCTGTTGCGAAAATCCAATATGCCGCAATAACTCTATATATAGTTATCGGTCACAATTAAGATTAGTTTAGATTCACCCGAATTCAATCAAACAGCCGGTGTTATGTGACCCGCTCGACACACGCTGCCAGGGCGCCAGCAAGTTCCGTCATCCCCGACCGCATGCGGCCCACTTAGCGGCGGTCGGGAGTATCGGGATCCTGGTCCCTCTCAGTGTCATACCGCGGCTCGACCGCGGTATCCAGGTTGCAATCGCCCACATTTGACTGGATCCCGCGGTCGAGCCGCGGGATGACAGCAGGGAATTGTGGGACGAGCAGGGGGGTGTATCGGACTACTTTGGGAGCCGCGGGATTAAAAGGAGTGGGCGGCGGCGCACATGTTTTTGAGCTTGGCCATGGCGAGATCTCGGCCCAGCAGGCCAAGACCGCAATCAGGGGCGGCAATCAGGCGATCGGCATCGATGTGATGCAGCGCCTGGCCCAGGCGTTCGCGGATATCGTCGACCGATTCGACTTCGCTTTTGGCAATCGCGACGACGCCGAAAATAACCTTGGTCGTCGGCAAACGCTCAAGCAGCGATAAATCGTTGTGGCGATGCGCGTCTTCGAACGAAACCGCGTCGATACTCGAATACTCGATCGCATCGGCGATCTGCAGGTACGAATCGGGATCCGCCTTGGGATAATCATCACGGTCGAGCTTGTCCGGGTAGCCACAGCACATGTGCACGGTGCGCTGTACGTTGTTCGGGCAACCGTGAAACGCACGTTCGAGATTTTCGAAGCCGTAATCGAGCGCGGCTGCCGGCTTGCGCGCGAATAGCGGTTCGTCGATCTGGATATGTACACAGCCGGCCTCGGCGAGCGCCAGAACTTCGACATTCAGGGCCTCGGCAATATCCCGACCGAGCCTTTGAGGATCATGGTAAAAGGCATCGTGATTGGTGTCCGAGATCGTCATCGGGCCCGGCATCGTGATCTTGACTGCGCGCTTGCAGTTGGCCTGCGCGCGCTGCCAGTCCGCCACCAGGAACTGGTCACGTACCGAGACCGGACCATTGATGGTCGGCAGGCTTGCCTCGTAAGTACCGCCGCGCACTTCCTTGCGCGTCAGCTGCACGAAATCGAAGCCGAGCAGGTGTCGGCAATGGTAGTGGATGTAATTCTCGCGCGAGATTTCACCGTCGGTCGGGATATCGATGCCACATTCGATTTGATCGTCGATCGCCTGCGCTACGCCGCGCGCAATAATATCCGGCGCATCGGGTCCAAGATCGGTCATCGCCTTTTCCCAGAGCGCGGTCGGATCGGCGGTATCCGGTCCCTCAGGGTGATTGAACCAGTCCGGAAGTTTGACGAATTCGGGTTTGGGGTAAGCACCAATGCAGGTGGTTTTTATCGCCATTGAAAAGCCGCTCCTTAGTTTATTTTACGGATTAACCTGCTCGCCAGGATAGCCGGTTTCATGGTCACCAATATACCAATCCGATGTATAGGCTGTAAATCAGGGCTATCCAGATATCGAAGCAATCTATATTTTGTATAAAAATTAACCTGTTTTTAACCGGCGCGGATTAGGGTAAAGTGTGCATTCGATGTCTCCGGATGGAGCAACCGGGTATAAACCCGGCTTCACCGGAGTAGTTGCAAAATAAAAAATCAATTCGGGGACTCCCTGGTCCCGACAATAACAATCGAAGGAGATATAACATGCTAAAGAAATTGATCAAGAAAAGTTCGCTCGCTGCCTGTGTAGCAGGTGTCTCGATGCTGGCGATGAGTCAGTCGACACTTGCGGTTGACCTGACCGTTTACACCGCTGTAGAAGCAGAAGATCTCGCGCGCTATGCCGAAACTTTTAACAAAGACCATCCTGATATTAATATTAAATGGGTTCGGGATTCAACCGGTATCGTCACCGCCAAGTTACTCGCGGAGAAAAACAACCCGCAGGCTGATGTGGTCTGGGGCCTGGCGGCGACTTCGCTGCTACTGATGAAGAGCGAAGGCATGCTCGAGCCCTATAAGCCCAAAGGTGTCGAAAAACTGGACAAGAAGTTCGTCGACAGCGGCGCCGTACCGTCCTGGGTTGGCATGGACGCCTGGGTTGCCTCGGTTTGCTATAACACTGTCGAAGCCGCCAAGCATGGTCTCAAGCCTCCCAAGACCTGGACCGACCTGCTCAAGCCGATGTATAAAGGTCACCTGATCATGCCGAATCCGAACTCCTCAGGCACCGGCTTCCTAGACGTCTCCAGTTGGTTGCAGATGTTCGGTAAGGAGCAGGGTGGCTGGGATTTCATGGACCGCCTGCACAAGAATATCGCACGCTACACCCATTCCGGCTCCAAGCCCTGTAAACTGGCTGCTGCCGGTGAGATTCCGATCGGTATTTCCTTCGCCTTCCGCGGCGCCAAGTCCAAGGCCCAGGGCGCCCCACTTGAAATAATCGTGCCAGCCGAGGGTGTGGGCTGGGATATGGAAGCAACCGCGATCATAGCCGGCACCAGCAATCAGAAAGCCGCTCAAACCCTGGTTGACTGGTCAATTACACGCAAGGCCAACGAAATGTATAACACCGGTTATGCAGTGGTCGCCATGCCAGGCGTGGCCAAGCCGGTGGAGCACTTTCCGCCAAACCTGCTGGACAAGATGATCGACAACGACTTCGAATGGGCTGCCAATAACCGCAAGAAGATTCTGACAGAGTGGCTGAAGCGTTACGATTCAAAATCTGACGCCAAGTAAGTATCGGTATTGGAATACGGTCTGGTCTCGAAAGAGATCAGGCCGTTTCTCATATTGGCACTTAATATCAAGATGCTGAAACTGATGCAGCAGGTAAAGGATCATGGCAGACCAGCTCACGCATAAATCCGGATCGAACGCCTATCTCCAGATAGACCGGCTCACCAAAAAATTCGGCAATTTCGTTGCACTCGACAGCGTATCGCTCGAGGTTTATGAGGGCGAGTTCGTCTGCTTTCTCGGTCCCTCGGGCTGTGGCAAAACAACATTATTGCGTGCGATTGCTGGTCTCGATATACAAACCTCGGGTACCGTCCGCCAGGCTGATGTCGACATTTCAGCACTGCCACCATACGAGCGGGATTTCGGCATCGTGTTTCAGTCCTACGCACTGTTTCCGAATCTGACCGCCGAACGCAATATCGCTTTCGGGCTGGAGAACCAGGGGCTTGAAAAATCGGCCATCGGGAAACGCGTTACCGAGCTGCTGGAACTCGTTGGGCTTCCCGATCAGGGTCCCAAGTACCCGGCGCAATTATCGGGCGGGCAACAACAACGCATCGCCCTGGCACGCGCGCTGGCAACCTCCCCCGGGCTGCTGTTGCTGGATGAACCGCTGTCCGCACTCGATGCCAAGGTACGTGGTCATCTGCGCCAGGAAATGAAGGCCCTGCAACGGCGGCTCGGTGTCACCACAGTCATGGTGACGCATGACCAGGAAGAAGCGCTGACCATGGCAGATCGCATCGTCGTTATGAATCACGGCGTGATCGAACAGGTCGGTACACCGACCGAAATCTATCGCGAACCCGATACCCTGTTCGTCGCAGACTTCATCGGTGCAATGAACCAGGTAAGCGGTCGCACCAACGACGAGAACAGCATTACCATTGGCGAATTGAACTTCAAATCGCGCGCTCACGGGCTTGCATCCGAATCCGAGATTGTGGCAGCAATTCGCCCGGAAGATATCGTACCTCAGGGAACCGAGGATTTTTCCAACGACACATCGAACGTGGAAAACAGCCTTGAAATGGAAGTCGAGTCGATGGAATTCCTTGGCTCTTTCTGGCGAGTTTCGTTGAACAACAGCGCTCTCGGGGGCGCTTCATTGATAGCGGATATGTCGATCAACGCTGCACGCAGACATGAGATCGATGCAGGTTCAACCATCCGGGTGAAACTGCCATCGGAACGACTATGGGTGTTCCCGTCTGCAGCAGGCATAAAGGCCGACTAACATGACGCAATCGGCAGCCACTACAGCACCTGCTGCACCTCTGATCAAACCCAAAACCAGCAAGGACGACCGTATCATGGCCGGTTTCATTCTGGTCATCAGCCTGTACCTGTTAGTAACCCTCGCGTTTCCGCTTTACGCGATGCTATCGAAGTCGTTTTCCACTTATGCATTTGACCTCACCAACTTCGAGTTTCAGGTCAATACCGGCGACGGCTGGAGTGAACCATTCAGCGCCGCAGCGCAAAATGAAAAGATTCAGAAGTTCAAACCCGAAGACCTGGTTACCAGTTCTGACGGCCGTCTCGCACCGACGGATTTATTCCCCGATTTCAGTTTTCGCAGCCCGACGCTGTACAAGCTCAGGCAGGTCCGGGGTGATACTTCTTTTCTGTTCAAAACCGATCGCATCGATGACACCGACTGGCATGAGTACAATTCCAACGACTTCAGACGTATCGTGATACGTGCCTCGGCCGACACCGGGCTCGACAATTTTCGCACCTATTTCTCGACACCGGCGCTGTTTCGCTCGATCGAAAACTCGTTATTTATAGCGTTTTTGAGTACCATCATTACAGTCAGTCTCGCGTTTGGTTTCGCCTATGCGATCAACCGTAGCACGATGCGTTTCAAGGGACTGTTCAGACTGATCGCGATGATTCCGATCCTGGTACCTTCGCTACTACCCGGAATTGCGCTGGTTTACTTATTCGGCAACCAGGGCATGATCAAGGGCTTGTTGTTCGGCGAGTCGATTTACGGGCCCATCGGTATTGTCATCGGGTCAGTGTTTTTCACCTTTCCGCACGCCTTGATCATCATCACCACCGCGCTCGCTATATCCGACGGGCGCCTGTACGAAGCAGCGACCGCACTGCGTACTTCACGCTGGAGAACTTTCTGGACCGTAACCATTCCGGGCGCACGCTACGGCCTGATATCGGCTGCGTTCGTCGTATTCAACCTGGTGATTACCGATTTTGGCCTGCCCAAGGTCATCGGCGGGCAATACAACATGCTCGCGGTCGATATTTACAAGCAGGTCATCGGCCAGCAAAACTTCGAGATGGGCGCAGTGGTATCGGTTGTGTTGCTGATCCCGGCGTTGCTTGCTTTCAGCATCGACCGCTACGTGCAAAAGAAACAGGTCGCTCAATTGTCGGCACGCTCGGTACCCTTCTCGCCCAAACCGCACAAACAATTTGACCGCATATGTCTCGGCTACTGCACACTGGTTGCGATTTTTATCGTCGGCCTGATCGCCGTCTGCCAGTACGCCGCACTGATCAAGTTCTGGCCTTACAATCTGAGTCTGAGCCTGGTCAACTATAATTTCAAAGTCATGGACGGCGGTGGCTGGGATTCCTACATCAACTCGATTCAACTCGGCCTGTACACTGCGCTGGCCGGCACCATAGTGGTATTCGTCGGCGCCTACATGGTCGAAAAAACCAACGGATTTTTTGCCACGCGCTCGTCCTTCCAGTTTCTCGCGATGATGCCGATGGCGATCCCCGGCATGGTGCTCGGCCTCGCGTACATCTTTTTCTTCAACAATCCGGATAACCCGTTAAACGGAATTTACGGAACGCTGGCGATCATGGTGATCTGCACCGTCACTCACTTTTATACGGTATCGCACCTGACCGCAGTGACCGCGCTGAAACAGATGGACCGGGAATTCGAGTCGGTGGCCGCTTCGCTGAAACAGCCATTCCACAAGGTGCTTTCGAAAGTGACGGTCCCGGTATGCCTGCCGTCGATCCTGGATATATCGATCTACCTGTTCGTCAACGCGATGACGACGGTGTCGGCTGTCATTTTCCTGTATTCACCGGACACCACGCTGGCCTCGGTCGCGGTACTCAACATGGATGATGCCGGCGACGTTGCCCCGGCCGCGGCGATGGGCATGATGATTTTCTATACCAATGTCGGTGCGCGCCTGATTCACCAGTTCGTCTCGCGCAATCTGGTGCGCCGAACCCAGGCCTGGCGCGGGACTTAAAATATATGGACGTCATTCCCGCTTTGCTAGTCATCCCCGCGAAAGCGGGGATCTTGTAAATATGGCTCATTGTAAGATCCCCGCTTTCGCGGGGATGACTAAATAGATTCCAGGAAAATGACCACAGCTTCCGTCGGCATGCTTGATGGGCTACATTTTGACGTGGCGATTATCGGTGCAGGTATCAACGGCGCCAGCGCGGCGCAACATTTGAGCGCCGCCGGTTACAAGGTGCTGGTCGTAGACCAGGGGGATTTCGCCAATGGCGCGACCAGCCGCTCGAGCCGCCTGTTGCATTGCGGGCTGCGCCACCTGGCGACCGGCTCGAATTTGTGGGCGACATTGCTGCGGCCCGATCGCCTGGCTCGCACGCTGGGCACGGTTCGTGCCGATATGCAGGCGCGCGATGAGATCGTTCGCACTATCCCCGACCAGCTGAGGTCGATTAATTTTTGTCTGCCGATTTATACGGACGACGCTTATGCACCGTGGCAACTGGATGCGGCGTTTGCGGTGTTGCGCATGATGAGCCCGACCGGCGTGCCGCTCGATTATCGGCGTTATAATCGTAAACAGTTAGACCAGGTTCCCATCGCTCCCTGGCTGCGTGATCCCGACCGGCTGAAGAACGTTGCGGTGTTTCACGAGTACCTGTTCGACTGGCCGGAAAGAATCGCACTCGATGCGCTGTTCGACGCGCGTTGCCTGGGGGCGCAGATTAATAATTACACGCGGGTCGAGGGCCTGGAACGATTAGAGTCGAAAAGCCATTGGCGGTTGTCGCTGTGTTCGACGCCACATAATGGGCCATCAGGGGCATCGATCAACGGTGAAAAGGCTCAGGTGACGGCCGACCTGGTGCTTAATCTCGCTGGCGCCTGGGTCGACGATATTATTGGCAGTACAGGAATTACGGTCGAGCCCAAATGCGCCGGCATCAAGGGCATTCACATTGCCGTTCGCTTGCCGGATGAATTCGCTGACTGGGGCGTGTTCGCCTTTAACAGTCTCGACCAGCCGCTTTATTGCCTGCCATCGAACGGCATGCATTACATCGGCCTCACGCGCACACCTGTTAATGACGATCCAACGTATAGGAATGCCGCGGATGTATCGGCCACAGATCGGGAAATTGACTGGATGATTGCTGAAACAAATCGCTGCTTGCCGCAACTGGCGATCACGCGTGACGATATCCTGTTCAGCTGGGCCGGGGTCAATCCGCTGACGCGAGAACCCGAAGAGCCGCTGGGGAGCCGTGAAATCAAGATTCATGACCTGGCCGACGACGGTTTGCCCGGCATGCTGGCGCTGACTGGCGGACCGATCATAACCCATCGGCGCGTGGGAAAACGGCTGCTGCGAGCGGTTTTGAGCCATATCGCTCCGTCGGGTTCAGCACAGGATCTAAATTATCATCGGGTTGATACCAGCGGCGAGCAAAACGCCCCCCGGATCGAGAGCGATGCTTTCAGCGTCAGCACGGCAGCGGTCAAGCGCTGTGCGCGCGACGAACAACCGGGTAGCCTGGCCGATTTGCTGATGCGCCGGCTCGGTGCCGGCTGGTCCAGCGATCAGGGGCTGGGGCTGGCGCGTCCCGTTGCCGAGGCTGCAGCCCACGACCTGGGATGGTCCAAAGCGCGCATCGATATCGAGGTGCAGGCCTACGAACGACATCTGAAAACTACTCGTCGTCGGCCCACTGCTCAACTAAGGGTAAGGTGATTGATTAATTAAATCCTTTTCAAAGTAGATTTCACTGTATCAAGCAAGTGATTTGATGCCGGCTTCGACGATGTCCAACGCCTGATCCAGTGCCTGCTTCGTAATCGTCATCGGCGGGCACAATGTCAACACGCAACCGCCACCAACCTTGTAACTGAGACCCTGCGACAGCGAATGGTAGAGCACAGTATCGGCCTCATCGCTGGCGGCTTTGCCATTGCGGCGTAACTCAACTCCCAGATGCAGTCCCAGGCCACGCACCTCGTGAATAATCGGCAGTTTATTTTGCATCGACTGCAGTCTTGCGAGTGCATGCCTGCCCAGTTCGATTGAATTTTCGATCAAACCATCTTGTTGCAGACAGTCCAGTGTCGCGAGGGCGGCGGCGCAACCGACCGAGCTTTTTTCATGGGTATAATGCCCGAGTGCACGGTCGCCGACGATGTCGAGCGCCGCGGTCGTGATCAAGGCAGCCATCGGAAACACTCCACCGCCGAAGCCCTTGCCGATTACCAGCATATCGGGCACAACGTCGAAGTGTTCGCAAACGAACATTTTTCCGGTGCGCCCCAACGCCGACGGAATTTCATCGAAAATCAGCAAGACGCCATGACGATCACAGATTTCGCGGACTTTTTTCCAGTAACCGGGCGGTGGTGGTTCGACCGTGGTCCAGCGCATCGGCTCGGCGATCAGCGCGGCGACGTCACCCTGCATATCGAACAGGTATTCGAGGTATTCGAGGCAGCCACTGTGCTGTTCGTCTTCACAGTTAAACAGGCATTTACCGCGGGTCGGCGGCGGAATATGTTCGGTACCCGGCAATAACGGGCCGACGTCCTTTCGAAACAGGGCCTCGCCACCAATCGAAATTGCATCCAGCGAGGCGCCGTGAAAACTGTCCCACATGGATACGGTCTTGTGCCGCCCGGTGGCGTATCGTGCCAGTTTCAGGGCCATGCCGATTGCCGAGGTACCACCGGGTGCGAACAGTACCTTGCTGAGTTTACCAGGCGCCAGTTCGACCAGGCGTCGCGCCAGGTCGATGGCGACCTGATTGGTATAGCGTCGCGGACAAAAGGGCATGGTATCGAGCTGTGCCTTGATCGCCGCTATTACACGCGGGTGGCCATGGCCGACCTGGTGTACGCTGTTACCGTGAAAGTCCATGATTTTTCTGCCCTGGACATCTTCGAGGTAAATCCCCTCGCTAGCCTGGATTGCATTCAGACAGGGCGTCGATAGCGACTGGTGCAGAAAAAATTTGGCGTCCTCGGCAAGCATTGCCTCGGTTTTTTCGTCCAGGTGGCTCTGCGCCCATGCCGATCGGCGTGGCGACAGGTTGACGTCGCCTTCGGAGCGTTCGGGTGATTGTTTATCGGTTATGGACATTTTCTGTTCTCGGATTTTGGTGTATGGCAGCCGCCTGGCACTTTTCCAATTTATGTCACCCTAATTCGCTCCACAACGGTTTCGATTTGCATACCGTAGCGCAACCAAAAATATCTGGAGTGCAGTTCAATCCCTCCTGATTTGAAACTTCGTGGACTGGGCTCAGCCTCTCATGCGCTCGGCTTTGGGATCATACATCGCACTTAGGGAAGCCTTCGCGGTGACGTGATAACCGCCGACATCAATTTCAAAATGTCCCGAGTCGATATAATCCTTGGTGATTTCTTCCTCGACCTCGATGTAACCGAGGCCAACCGCACCACCGAGCGTATGACCGTAGTCACCCGAGGTCAAGTGCCCGACGATAACGCCATCACGCAAAATCGGTTCGTGGTGATACAGCATTGCCTCGGGATCCTGTAGCAGGAATTGAACCAGGCGCTTGTACATGAAACCGTTGGTTTCTTTCTGTTTCAGGATCGCGTCGCGACCGATGAACGGGATATCCTTGTCAAACGCGCAAACAAAGCCCATGCCGCACTCGAGTGGCGTGTCCACCTCGGCGATATCATGCCCGTAGTGGATGAATTTCTTTTCGATACGACAGGAATTCAGCGCGTGCATGCCGGCGAGTTTCAAGCCGTGGTTCTCGCCCTTTTGCCACAGGAAGTCGAAACCATGGCGTGCCTGGTCGACCGGCACATAAAGCTCCCAACCGAGCTCACCGACATAGGAGACACGGCCAGCATAAGCGCGGGCCATGCCAAGCTCAACCGCCTGGAACGAACCGAACGGAAAGGATTCGGTGGTCATGTCGTGATTCAGAGTTTCGGTCAGTAGCTCGCGGCTGCCGGGACCCATTACGCCGAGCATCGCCCAGGTGTTGGTGATATCGCTGACGCAGCAGAATTCGTCTTCCCCGATATGCGATTGCAACCAGTGCAAGTCCTTGATGGTTTGCGCCGCCCCGCTGATGACCCAGAACTGATCCTCGGCGATGCGTGTTACGGTCAGGTCAGCCTCGATCCCGCCGCGTTCGTTCAACCAGTGCGTGTAAACCATGCGTCCGGGCGCCACGTCGACATTGGCGCTCGAAACTCGCTGCAATACCCTTACCGCGTCGCGTCCCTGCACCAGGTACTTGGAAAAGGAGCTTTGATCGAACAACACAACCTTTTCCCGCGCTGCCTTGTGCTCAGCGGCGCTGTGTTCGAACCAGTTTTGCTTGCCGAAACTATACTCGTATTTGGGCTCGACACCGTCGGGAGCAAACCAGTTGGGGCGCTCCCAGCCGGCCGCCTCGCCGAAGCAGGCATTATGCTCGACCAGCCTTTCATGCAGCGGCGAATGACGCAGGTCGCGTGAAGTTTCCATTTGCTTGTAAGGGTAATGGTTGTCATAAAGCAGTCCCAGGGTTTCGGTGACACGATGCTGGATATATTTCTGTGTCGACTGGAACGGGAACATGCGACGAATATCGTTGCCCCATAAATCCATCGGTGCGTGTCCAAGGTGCATCCAGTCGGCAAGCGCACGGCCGAGACCGCCGGAGGTCTGAACACCGACCGAGTTGAGCCCGCAGGCGACGTAAAAGTTCTTTAACTCGGGCGCCTCACCCATGTGAAACTGGTCGTCCGGGGTAAAACTTTCCGGGCCGCAGAAAAAACTGCGCCAGCCGACATCCTGCAGCATCGGCACGCGGTACATCGCGTTTTCGAGCACCGGCATGAATTGTTCATCGAGGTGGCCTTCCAACTCTTCGAAGGCAAAATCGAGTGGAATACCGTTTTGTCCCCATGGAACCGCGTTCGGCTCAAACGCGCCGATCAGCAGGCTGCCGGCATCTTCGCGGTAGTAAGCGCACTTATCGTGATCGCGCATCACCGGCAGATCGCCCGGCAAATCGTCAAGCTTTTCGGTATGTGCGTAATAATGTTCGCAGGCGTGCAGCGGTACATTGACCCCGGCCATACGTCCGATTTCGCGCCCCCACAGGCCACCGCAGTTGACCACGTAATCGGCCTTGATTTCACCCTGGTCGGTAATGACACCGGTAACGCGTCCATTGTCCTTGCTTATTCCGATGGCGCGCACACCTTCCAGGCATAGTGCACCACGCCCGCGCGCACCCTTGACAAAAGCCTGGGTGACATCAACCGGGCTCGCGGTACCATCCTGTGGGACCCAGCTGGCGCCCAGCAAATCACCGGTCTCGAGGTAGGGGTAAAGCGCCTTTACTTCCTCCGGGGTAATCATATCGACCCGGGTCACGCCGAACGCGTTGTTCATCGCCGCGACGCGTTTCAATTCCTCGAAACGCGCCTCGCTGTGCGCAATCGACAACGAACCAACCTGCTTGAATCCGGTTGACTGGCCGGTTTCAGCCTCGAGCTCGGTCAACACCGCCATCGAGTACTCGCATAACCGCGCCTGCGATTCGTTGGCACGCATGGTGCCGACCAGTCCGGCCGCGTGCCAGGTGGTGCCGCAGCTGAACTGGTTGCGCTCGATCTGCACCACGTCGGTCCAGCCCAGTTTGGCTAAATGGTAGGTGACGCTGGAACCGATAACGCCGCCGCCGATGACAACTGCACTGGCACGTTCTGGAATTTGCGCAGACATGAAAGACCTCTCCTGGCTATTTAATCTTGTCGATCCCAAACTGCGATAACAGTTGCGCCACCGCATCGAGCGCGCCTTCTATCTGTTCGGCACCGAGGCGACCGATACAACCCATGCGGAAACTGTCGGCCACGGTTAACTTGCCCGGATATATAACATAGCCGCGATCCTTGAGGCCATCATAAAATGCATCAAAGTCGAATTCAGGATTGGTCGGCATATGAAAAGTGATGATGATCGGCGCCTGCAGTTCATCGGGCAGCAGGGTTTTGAATCCCATTGCACGCATGCCGTCAACCAGTAGATCGCAATTGGCGCGGTAACGTCCACCCCGGCCCGCGACGCCGCCTTCGGCCTCGTACTCGCTGAGCGCCTGGTCGAAGGCGAGCAGTACGTGAGTCGGCGGCGTGAATCGCCATTGCCGGTTTTTCTGCATTGCACGCCATTGATCGTAAAGATCGAGAACTAATGATGGTGAATTGCCCTCGGTGCGCTCGAGTGCAGTTTCACGCGCGACACAAAAACCCATGCCCGGCGCGCCCTCGAGGCACTTGTTACTCGATGCCACCACTGCGTCGAACTCGATTTCCCGCGCATCGAGCGGCAACGCGCCGAAGGCGCTCATCGAATCGATCAGCAGGCTGCGCCCGTGGCGAGCGACGATTTGCGCAACCTCGGCAATCGGGTTCAGGATTCCCGACGTGGTTTCGCAATGCACCACGACCACGTGACCGATATCCGGGTTTGCGTCGAGGGTCGCGTCGAGCTGATCGGTATCGACCGGCACGTCTTCGGCTGACTCTTGCACCAGGTAGTCACGCTGGTAGTAATCACAGATCTTCGCAATCCGTTTGCCGTAGGCGCCATTGATTAACACCAGCAGCTTACCATCGGCGGGCACGAAATTACCGATCATTGCTTCGACGACAAAAGTGCCACTGCCCTGCAGCGGTACGCTGACATGGGTGCCCTGCCCGTGGACGATGTCCACCAGGCGTTCGAGAATACGTGCGTTCAAATCGATGAAAGTCGCGTCGCGCGAGCCATAATCATGCAGCATCGCCTGCTTGACGCTGAGCGATGTGGTCAGCGGGCCCGGGGTTAGCAACCAGGGGTCGCCACTCGGCGTGCTGGAAATATCGTTGGGTTTGTCGGTCATGGGTTAGCCTGTTCAGCGGTTGAGTGGTTGCCATTTATACCGCCGATGAATACTATTCATCAAATCGATATAACTGATGCTTCAAATAGGTTATGCCAATATCACACGCCCACCTACGCTCGTTCCACGCGGTTGCCACGCACGGCAGCTTCACGCGCGCCTCGGAAATGCTGAATATTACCCAGCCAACACTATCCGGCCAGGTCAAGGAACTCGAGGAACGTTACGGTACCAGGCTGTTCATACGCCACGGTCGACGCATCGAGCTGACCGATATCGGCAAATCCGCATTCAGTATTACGCGGCTCATATTTCGGCACGAAGAAGAAGTCGAACATTTACTGCAATCGGCACGCGCGCTGACTTCGGGATTGCTGCGCGTCGGCGCCGATTCGCCCTATATCGCAACCCCGCTATTGGCGCAGTTTCAGCGGCTGTATCCCGGCATCCAGATTTCGATCCAGTACGGCAACTCGCAACAACTGATGTCCTGGATCGTATCACGCAGCTGCGACGTGGCTTTTATGCCTAACATCCCGCAGGAAGATGAACGCCTCTACTCGATACCATTGCCGCCCGGCAGGCTGGTGGTGTTCGTCAACCAGGACCACGACTGGGCCGAACGGCGCTCGGTGACGATCGAGGAACTGGTCATGCAACGCATCGTGCTGCGCGAGAAAGGCTCGCTTACACGCTCGATATTCGAAGAGGCGGTTGCGCAGGCTGGACAGCTGTTACCCGATGTCATGGAGATTAGCGGGCGAGAGGGCGTGCGTGAAGCGGTCGCGGCCGGTTTTGGAGTCGGTATTGTTGCCGAGAACGAACTGGTCGCTGACTCCAGGCTGCGCGCGTTACCGGTTAGCAACGCCGAACTGGCGCATGCCGAGTATGTCGTCTGCCTGCAGGAAATGCGCAGTCTGCGCGTCAACGATGCGTTTCTCGAGATGGTTAACGCCAGCCAGAAAGATTCTAGCTAGTAGCCTCCCCAGATCTATAGGCTAGATCGATAGATAGCATATGTAATATCGATTTAACCTGATGCAACAAACTGGTTATTGTGCATCCTGAATCAAACATGATGGATTGAATATGAACTCGCAAAAAACCAGTGTTAGCGTCAATGGACGCGACTATCAATGGCCCAGCAAACCCGTCGTAGTGGTTTGCATCGATGGATCGGAACCGGATTACATCGAGCAGGCGATTGCGGCAGGGGTGATGCCGTGGATGCAAAAAGTGGTCTCCAACCAGGGCAGCGACCTGCGCGCCAACTGCGTGGTGCCGAGTTTCACCAACCCGAACAATATTTCGATCGTCACCGGTGTGCCGCCGGTAGTGCACGGAATCTGCGGAAATTTTTATTATGACAAGGCTAACGACCGCGAAGTCATGATGAACGAACCCGAACTGTTGCGTACACCGACAATTTTCAAGGCATTCCAGGACGCCGGTGCGAAAATAGCGATCATTACCGCCAAGGACAAGCTACGCCGCCTGCTCGGCAACGAACTCAGCTTCGGCGAGGCTGGCGCGATCTGCTTTTCATCGGAAAAATCGGACCAGGTCAGCCTCGAGGAAAACGGTATCGACAACGTGCTCGACATGGTCGGCATGGAAGTGCCTTCAGTGTACAGCGCCGAGCTTTCCGAGTTCATCTTCGCCGCTGGCGTCAAGCTGATGGAAACGCAACGCCCCGACCTGATGTACCTGTCGACCACCGACTATATCCAGCACAAGTTTGCCCCGGGCAGCGATGGCGCCAACTCGTTTTACGCGATGATGGACAAGTACTGGGCCGAGCTCGACGCACTCGGCGCAGTGATTGCGTTAACCGCCGATCACGGCATGAACGCCAAGCACGATGCCGCCGGCGAGCCCAATATCATTTACCTGCAGGATGAAATGGACCGCCTGCTATCACCGGGCGCGGCACGCGTTATCCTGCCGATTACCGACCCATACGTCGTGCATCACGGCGCGCTGGGTTCCTATGCAACGGTGTACCTGCCCGATGGCGCCGATGTCGACCAGTTGAAAATGCAGCTTGCTGACCTCGACGGTATCGATGCCGTCTACGGCAACCGCGAGGGTTGCGAGCGCTTCGAGCTGGCGCCCGACCGCATGGGTGACCTGATCCTGGTCTCGGGCAAGCATATTGTCATCGGTACCACTGCCGAGCGTCACGACCTGTCGGGACTCGACGTACCGCTGCGCTCGCATGGTGGCGTTACCGAGCAGGTGGTTCCACTGATCATCAGCCAGCCGGTGAGCGGGCTCGACCAGGGACGCCAATTGCACAACTACGACGCCTTCAACGTCGCACTCAATTACGCTCGCCACTGAGCCAGCCAACTAACTCGGAAATCAGTTATGACTGTCAGACACGAAAAAATGCGCATCGCCGGTGAACTGGTCGATGGCGACACCGGTAAAAATATCGAGGTTCTCAATCCCTACAATGGCGAAGTCGTCGGCACCGTGCCGCGCGCCAGTCGCGCACAGATTGCCGGTGCTTTCGAAATCGCCGCTAATTACAGGCCCAAATTGACCCGTTACGAGCGACAGCAGATCCTGATGCGGATCGCCGAAATCATCGTCGAACGTAAGCATGAGCTTTCCGATTTGATTACCGCCGAATGCGGCCTTAGTAAAAAAGACAGTCTCTACGAAGCCGGACGCGCCTTCGACGTGTACAGCCTGGCGGGGCAGCTGTGTATCAACGATGACAGCCAGGTATTTTCCTGCGACCTGACGCCGCATGGCAAGCAGCGCAAGATTTTTACCCAGCGCGATCCATTGCTGGGTGCGATTTCGGCAATCACGCCGTTCAACCACCCGCTCAACATGATTTCGCACAAGATCGCACCGTCGATCGCGACCAATAACTGCATGGTCGGTAAACCGACCGAGCAAACCCCTCTGACCGCACTGGTGCTGGCGGACATTTGTTACGAGGCCGGGTTGCCGCCGGAAATGCTATCGATCGTCACCGGTTTGCCCGAAGACATGGGCGACGAGATGCTGACCAATAAGAATATCGACCTGATTTCATTCACCGGCAGTGTACCGGTCGGCAAATACATTGCAGAGACCGCCGGTTACCGCCGCACCATACTCGAGCTGGGCGGCAATGCACCGCTGATCGTCATGGACGATGCCGATCTCGACAAGGCAGCAGAACTCGCCGTCGCCGGTGGCACCAAGAATTCCGGGCAGCGCTGCACCGCAGTCAAACGCGTGTTGTGCATCGATTCGGTCGCCGACGAATTCGCCGCGCTGGTGGCGGAGAAAGCGGCGAAATTGAAATACGGCGACCCGATGGATCCGGAGACCGATGTCGGTACCGTAATCAACGAGGACGCCGCAATCCTGTTCCAGAACCGCGTCAACGACGCAATCGAAAAAGGCGCCACGCTACTTTACGGCAATGACCGCAAGGGCGCGGTTTATTCACCGACCGTGCTCGATCACGTGCCCTTTGACTGCGAGCTGGTGCGCGAAGAAACCTTCGGCCCGCCGATTCCGATCATCCGCGTGCGCGATATCGACCACGCCATCGAAGTCGCCAACTCGACTGCATTCGGATTATCGTCAGGGGTCTGCACCAATCGCATGGACGACATTATCCGTTTCATCAATGAGCTCGAAACCGGTACCGTCAATATCTGGGAAGTGCCTGGCTACCGTATCGAAATGTCACCGTTCGGTGGCATCAAGGATTCCGGTCTTGGCTACAAGGAAGGCGTCATCGAAGCGATGAACTCCTACACCAACGTCAAAACCTTCTCCCTGCCCTGGTAAAAACAATTCTCGACATTCCTGCGAACGGCGTGGTCATTGGGCTTTGTTTGCAGGAACGCCGTGAATACATCCATGTAGGCTCGCGCGCAACATCCCTGTTGCGCAGCGTCCTGCAAACAAAGCCCAGCGCCCACACCTTCAAGTAATTCTGGACCTCGATATCGAGGCCTCACATTTCCAATTAAACGAATGCTATAGAGGCAGCCGTTGAAACCCCTTGTGACGTAAAGACCGGGGGCTGAAAAAGCTTTGTTTTTTGAGGGTCAGGCCGCAGGGATGCGGCCTGTGGCGAGTCGAGGCAGGGACGCCGAGTCTCGCCTTGCCCTTGAAAAACAAAGCTTTTTCAGGAAGCCGCAGGCCACCCGGTCAGTCACAAGGGGTTTCAACGGCTGCCTTGGATGCAGTAAGTGTCGGCCTAAAGCTGGTATAAATGATTAGGCGACTTTGACCGGGAAGGCGGTGTTGGCCGCTGCGGTGTAGTTTTCCATTTCGTTGAAGTTGAGGTAACGGTAGACATCCTCGGCCATGGTATTGATATCGTTGGCATACTGCATGTACTCGTCCATGGTCGGGATCTTGCCGAGGATCGAGGAAACTGCGGCAAGCTCCGCGGAAGCCAGGAAAACATCGGCGTCTTTACCGAGACGATTCGGGAAATTACGCGTCGAGGTCGAAACCACGGTCGAATTTTCCGCAACCCTGGCCTGGTTACCCATGCACAGCGAACAGCCTGGCATTTCGGTACGCGCGCCCGAGCGACCAAAAATATTGTAGTAACCCTCGGCGGTTAACTGCGCTTCGTCCATCTTGGTTGGTGGTGCAATCCACAGGCGGGTGACAACGGGATCGGTGAGTTTATCGAGCAGCTTGCCGGCGGCGCGAAAATGGCCGATGTTGGTCATGCAGGAACCGATGAAGACTTCGTCGATTTTTCTGCCTGCGACATCCGCCAACGGCTTGATGTCATCCGGGTCGTTGGGGCAGGCCAGTAGCGGTTCGGTGATTTCGGCGAGATCGATTTCGATAATCTCGGCATACTCGGCATCGGCATCAGCTTCCAGTAATTCTGGATTGGCGAGCCATGCTTCCATTTCTTCGATGCGCCGCGTAATCGTACGCACGTCGCCGTAGCCCTCGTTGACCATCCATTTGAACATCGTAATGTTGGAATTCATGTACTCGATGATCGGTTCCTTGTCGAGCTTGACAGTGCAACCCGAGGCGGAACGTTCGGCCGAGGCGTCGGACAATTCGAAGGCCTGTTCGACCTTGAGCTGCGGCAGGCCTTCGATCTCCAGTACACGACCTGAAAAGACATTCTTCTTGCCTTTTTTCTCGACCGTCAACAAGCCACGCTGAATCGCGGCATAAGGAATCGCGTTGACCAGGTCACGCAAGGTGATACCCGGTTGCATCTCGCCTTTAAAGCGTACCAGCACCGATTCCGGCATGTCGAGTGGCATCACGCCGGTTGCAGCCGCAAAGGCAACCAGTCCGGAACCCGCCGGAAACGAAATGCCGATCGGAAAACGGGTATGCGAGTCGCCGCCGGTACCGACGGTATCGGGCAGCAGCATACGGTTCATCCACGAATGGATAACGCCATCACCCGGGCGCAACGAAATACCGCCACGATTTTGCATGAAGTCAGGCAGGGTGTGATGGGTTACCACGTCCACCGGCTTTGGGTAGGGCGCGGTATGGCAGAAAGACTGCATCACCAGGTCGGCGGAGAAGCCGAGGCAGGCCAGATCTTTTAATTCATCGCGCGTCATCGGCCCGGTGGTGTCCTGCGAGCCGACCGTGGTCATCTTCGGTTCGCAGTACATGCCCGCGCGTACCCCGGGCAAGCCACAGGCCTTGCCAACCATCTTCTGCGCCAGCGTGTAGCCCTTGCCACTGTCTTCGGGAACCTGCGGTTTTTCAAACAAATCGGTTTCGCCAAGACCCAGCGCCTTGCGCGCACGCTCGGTCAAACCGCGTCCGATAATCAGCGGAATTCGGCCACCGGCCTGCACTTCATCCTGGAGCACGTTGGTACTGAGCTCAAACTCTGCAACTACTTCGTCGCTGTCGTGACGCGTGACCTTGCCCGCGAACGGATAGATATCGATAACATCGCCCATTTCCATCAGGCTGACATCCATTTCGATCGGTAACGCACCGGCATCTTCCATGGTGTTGAAGAAAATCGGCGCGATCTTGCTACCGAAGCAATAACCGCCATTGCGCTTGTTCGGGATGAACGGAATGTCATCACCCATGTGCCATAGCACCGAGTTGGTTGCCGATTTACGCGACGAGCCAGTACCGACGACATCGCCGACATAGGCGATCGGATGACCCAGGGCTTTGAGCTCGGCAATTTTTTCGAGCGGCTTGTCGGTCAGACCTTCACGCGGATTTTTCAGCATGGCGTTGGCATGCAACGGAATATCGGGCCGCGACCAGGCGTCCTGCGCCGGGGACAAATCGTCGGTGTTGGTTTCGCCGGGAACCTTGAACACCGAGACGGTGATCTTGTCGGCGAGCCCAGGTCTCGAGGTAAACCATTCGGCGTTGGCCCAGGATTCGAGCACCTGTTTGGCATAGGCATTTCCCGCCTCGGATTTGTCAACAACATCATGGAAGGCATCGAACACCAGCAGAGTATGCGCCAACGCCTTGACCGCAGCGGGCGCGGTCTCGTCATCGTCGAGACAGGTTATCAACGGTTCGATGTTATAGCCGCCAAGCATGGTACCGAGAATTTCGACCGCCCTGACCTTATCGATTAACGAGGTCGATGCCTCACCGCGGGTAATCGCCGCGAGAAATCCTGCCTTGACATAAGCCGCTTCATCGACGCCGGCCGGTACATGCTGAGTCAGCAATTCGAGCAGGTAATTTTCTTCGCCGGCGGGAGGATTCTTGATCAATTCTACCAGTGCGGCGGTTTGCTGCGCATCCAGCGGCTCGGGAGGGATCCCCAGTTTGGCGCGTTCATCAACGTGTTCGCGGTATGCCTGTAGCATTTCGGTATTCTCTTTGGTCAATAGATACTAATAAGTGGCATCGTTTCAGCGTTTATCAATCGGTACGTAATCCAGGTCGATCGCACCGTTGTAGAGCTGGCGCGGACGCCCTATTTTCGCCTCGGAGTCCGTCATCATTTCATTCCATTGCGAAATCCAGCCGATGGTGCGTGCCATCGCGAATATAACGGTGAACATGTTCATCGGGATGCCCATTGCAAGGAAAATAATACCCGAGTAAAAATCGACGTTCGGGTACAGGTTGCGCTGCACGAAGTACTCGTCTTCGAGCGCGACCTTTTCCAGCGCCATCGCGGTGTCGAGCAATTTCTGCTGCTCATCGGTGGCATCCATGTCATTCAGTAATTCATGACAGATTTCGCGAATCAACTTGGCGCGTGGATCGTAACTCTTGTAAACCCGGTGGCCGAAGCCCATCAGGCGGAACGGGTCATTCTTGTCCTTGGCGCGATCAACGAACGCCTGCAACGGTTTGCCCGAATCGTTGATATTGATCAGCATGCGCACTACTGCTTCGTTAGCGCCGCCGTGCGCGGGGCCCCACAATGCGGCAATTCCGGACGCGACTGCGGCAAAGGGATTTGCGTCCGAACTACCGGCCAGGCGTACCGTCGAGGTTGACGCGTTTTGCTCGTGATCGGCATGTAAGATCATGATCAGGTCGAGCGCCTTGGCCAGCAACGGGTCGGGCGTATAGTCTTCGGACGGCATCGAGAACATCATGTAGAGAAAATTCTCGGTGTAGCTGAGATGATTTTTCGGATAAACGAAGGGCTTGCCGTTGGCATAGCGATAGCTCATCGCGGCAATGGTCGGCATCTTCGCAACCAAGCGATAGGCCGTGATCATACGATGCTCTTCGTTATGAATATCCATGTGATCGTGGTAGAACGCCGCGAGCGCGCCAACTACTCCAACCATGATGGCCATCGGGTGGGCGTCACGTCTGAAGCCACTAAAAAACCGTATCATCGCCTCGTGCAGCATGGTGTGATTGGTGACGGTAGATTCGAATTCCTCAAGTTCTTCTTTTTTAGGCAAGCGGTTGGTCAGCAATAAAAAGCAGACTTCGAGGTAGGAGCTCAGCTCGGCGAGTTGATCGATCGGGTAACCGCGGTATTGCAATACGCCCTTGTCACCATCGAGGAAGGTAATCGCGCTCGAGCAACTGGCGGTGGACATAAAACCGGGATCATAGGTGAAATAACCCAGCTCCTTGTAGAGCTTACCGATATCAATCACCTTGGGACCGGCGGTGGGCGTGTATAGCGGCAATTTGACTTCTTTACCGGTGGTATCATCGATAATAGTTACGGTTTCTTCGGTGCTCATAAGTTTTTCCTCAATAGTCAGCAGAACCCGTTCAACTGTTGTAATAATTGGATGTCGACGGGCACCATCCCGGCCTTGCGACCGGAACGCTTGGACAACGGCAAGCACTCAATATACCTATTATTGAATTATCCCGCTAACCCTGTTGATCATTATTAAGTTTATTTATTTTGAAAATTAATTCTTGTTGCTCGCATTAAACCTGGTTTTGCGCCATTTCCGATTTAAAAAATTCAATTTCTATCGAAACTATTGTTGACAATGTTGATTAAAATATGCATATTTTCATCAATTATTGCAAATTAACGCTTAAATTGTTGACAATTTATGACTGGAACGCCCTCAATCGTTAATGCAGAAGAGGTGCATGAATCGCCGACACTGGCGCTGCGCACTTTTGACAGCATCAAGTCCGACATCATCAACGGCGAGCTTGCGCAGGGCTCGAAAATCGTCGAATCCGACCTGGCGCTGAAATACGGCATAAGCCGTGGGCCCTTGCGCGAGGCCATTCATCGCCTCGAGCGAATCAAACTGATTGTTCGAATTCCGCATGCCGGTTCACGCGTGATAACGCTTGATACCAGGATGATGGAAGATATCTACAACGCGCGTGAATCCCTCGAAGGCATGGCCGCACGACTCGCGGCACGCCTGATGTCCGATGCTGAAATCGAGTCGCTGTCGGCATTGCTGGACCAGCATGCGGCGGCTATCAGTGAAACCGACGGTAAGGCTTACTTCCAGCGCGAGGGCGATATCGATTTTCATTACCGCGTCGCAGTCGCCAGTCAGAACCAGTGGATACTGGAAAAATTAAACGGCGAGCTGTACCAGCTAATACGCATGTGTCGCCATCAATCGGGGCAATTTCCGTCGCGCGCACAAACCGCGCTCGAACAGCATCGCCAGATTGCCGCGGCAATCGCACGGCGCGACGAAGAACTGGCCGAACTACTGATGCGCCGACATATCAGTGGCGCCTGGGAAATCGTTAAAACTATTCTCGAGGATCAAAATGACTGAAACCACTTCACCTGGGAAGAAACTGCGACAGGCCGTAGCCGCAAACAATCCACTACAGGTCGTCGGTGCCGTAAACGCCTACAGCGCAATCATGGCGCAGAAATGCGGGCACCAGGCGCTATACCTGTCGGGCGGTGGCGTTGCGGCCTGTTCCCTTGGCATCCCGGACCTTGGCATTAGCACGCTCAACGACGTGCTCGAAGACGCCCGCCGCATTACCGATGCCAGCAGCCTGCCGCTGCTGGTCGATGTCGATGTGGGCTGGGGTGGCGCTTTCAACATCGCTCGCTGTATCCGTGAAATGATCCGCGCCAACGTCGCCGGCATCCATATCGAGGACCAGGTGATGCAGAAACGTTGTGGTCATCGACCCAACAAGGCAATTGTCTCCAGCGCAGAAATGGTTGATCGTGTTAAAGCCGCGGTCGACGCGCGCAGCGATGCCGATTTCGTCATCATGGCGCGCACCGATGCGCTCGCGGTGGAAGGCATGGAGGCTGCCATCGAGCGCGCCCAGGCCTGTGTCGCCGCCGGTGCCGATATGATTTTCCCGGAAGCCATGACCGAACTGGATCAATACCGGCAGTTTGTTGAAGCGGTGCAGGTACCGGTGCTGGCAAACATCACCGAGTTCGGTGCCACCCCGTTATTCAGCACCGAGCAGCTAGCCTCGGTCGGGGTCAAGCTCGCGCTTTATCCATTGAGCGCATTTCGTGCTGCCAGCCTGGCAGCGCTGAACGTTTACCAGCATATTTTAAGCGACGGCACCCAACAAAACGTGGTCGATGGCATGCAGACTCGCATGGAGTTGTATGACTTTCTCGATTACCACGATTACGAACAAAAACTGGACAAACTATTTAGCGAGGAAACATCATGAGTGAAGCGCCCGGGTTAGCGCCCAAGAAATCAGTTGCGTTGTCCGGCACCGCGGCCGGCAACACCGCAATCTGCACCGTCGGTAGAACCGGCAATGATTTGCATTACCGTGGTTACGATATTCTCGATATCGCGGAAACCTGCGAATTCGAGGAAATCGCCTACCTGATCGTGCATGAAAAACTGCCGACCCAGGATGAGCTGGATGCTTACAAGGCACGGCTGAAAGCGATGCGCGATCTTCCCAACACGGTTAAAACCGTGCTCGAACAACTGCCGACTAGTACGCACCCGATGGATGTCATGCGCACTGGTTGCTCCGCGCTGGGATGCCAGATACCGGAGGAAGACAATCACGACGTCGACGCGGCGCGCACTATCATCGATCGCCTGATGGCCTGCTTCGGCTCGATGCTGGTTTACTGGTATCACTACAGCCACCACGGCAAGCGCATCGAACTCGTTACCGAAGACGATTCCATCGGCGGCCATTTTCTGCACCTGCTGCACGGCGAGCCGCCCCGCGAGTCCTGGGTCAGGGCGATGCATATCTCACTGATTCTCTATGCCGAGCACGAGTTCAACGCATCCACCTTTACCGGGCGCGTGGTCGCCGGCACCGGTTCCGACCTGTTCTCCTGCATCACCGCCGCGATCGGCGCGCTGCGCGGCCCCAAGCACGGCGGCGCCAACGAAGCGGCGTTTGAAATTCAATCGCGTTATAGCTCGGCCGATGAGGCCGAGACCGATATCCGCGAGCGTGTCGCCAACAAGGAGATCGTGATCGGTTTCGGGCATCCGGTCTATACCGTCAGTGATCCGCGTAACGAAGTCATCAAGCGTGTCGCCAAGAACCTGTCCGAGGAAAACGACGATATGCTGATGTTCGAGGTGGCTGATCGCCTCGAGACAGTGATGTGGGATCTGAAGAACATGTTCCCGAACCTGGACTGGTTTTCCGCGGTGTCTTATTACCAGATGGGTGTCCCGACCGACATGTTCACACCGCTGTTCGTCATTTCCCGCACTTCCGGCTGGGGCGCACACGTGGTCGAACAACGCATCGATGGCAAAATTATCCGCCCCTCCGCCAATTACACCGGTCCGGAAGACCTGGACTTTGTGCCGATTAATGAAAGGAAATAGATATGAGTAAAGCTGCTGTATTGGACGCGAGTCGCCCAGAATTTGATGAAGTGATCCAGGATATCGTCGACTACGTGCTCGACTACGACGTGACCCAATCCGACGAAGCGATGCAAACCGCACGTTACGACTGGATGGACAGCATGGGATGCGCCCTGTTGGCGTTAAAGTACCCAGCCTGTACCAAGTTACTGGGACCGATTGTTCCCGGTGCCGACATGCCGGGTCAAGGGGCGCGGGTTCCAGGCACCGCTTACGAGCTCGACCCGGTGCGCGCGGCGTGGAATATCGGCGCTATGGTGCGTTGGCTGGATTACAACGACACCTGGCTCGCTGCCGAGTGGGGGCATCCCTCTGACAACCTCGGCGCCATACTGGCACTCGCTGATTACCTGTCGCGCAAGCGTGTCAGCGAAGGCGGGACGTCACTATCGATGCGTGACGTTATGATCGCGATGATCAAGGCGCACGAAATCCAGGGTGTGCTAGCGCTGGAGAATTCGTTTAATCGCGTCGGCCTGTGCCACGTTATGCTGGTGCGCATTGCCTCGACCGCGGTTGCGGCACAGATGCTCGGCTGCAATCGGGAAGAGTGCCTGAACGCGGTTTCGCATGCCTGGCTCGACGGATCGTCGCTGCGCACCTATCGACACGCACCAAATACCGGATCACGCAAGTCCTGGGCTGCCGGCGATGCCTCGTCGCGCGGATTGTTCCTGGCGTTTACCGCACAGCGCGGCGAAATGGGCTATCCGTCCGCGATCACGGCACCGACCTGGGGCTTCCAGGATGTTGCCTTTGGCAAGAAACCGCTCGAGTTCACCCAGGGCTACGGCACCTACACCATGGAAAACATCCTGTTCAAGATATCGTTCCCGGCAGAGTTCCATGCCCAGACCGCGGTCGAAGCCGCGGTGATACTGCACTCGGAAGTCGCCAATCGGCTTGACGATATTGATCGCATCGTTCTCAAGACCCAGGAATCGGGCGACCGGATTATCAACAAGACGGGGCCACTCGATAATCCAGCGGATCGAGATCACTGCCTTCAGTACATGGTTGCGATCGGATTGCTGAAGGGCGATTTACAGGCTGAGCATTACGAAGACAACGTGGCCAGCGATCCGCGGGTCGATGCATTGCGCGAGAAAATGGAAGTCAGCGAAGAGGAGCGTTTTACGCGCGAATACCTCGAGCCGGACAAGCGCGCGATCGGCAATTCGTTACAGGTTTTCTACAACGACGGCAGCTCGAGCGAGGAAGTCATGGTCGACTACCCGGTTGGCCATCGCCGCCGCCGTGACGAAGGCATACCCCTGCTAAAGGCCAAGTTCGAACGTTACCTGCGTGGTCACATCAATGCCAAAAAGGCGGAGCAGATATTGTCCATTTGTGCCAATCAGCAGACCTTCGAGAATACAGGTGTCACGCAAATGATGGCGCTATTGCAGCACTAGCTTATCGCGGTCAATATCGAAGCGGGGGAAATCGGGCTATTCAAATAACTCGAGAATATTGCCGAGGTCTTTTTTGCCCTCGCCTATCTCGGCAACATCGAGCCCTGCCAGTTCGTGTGGAAACACCAGCCATTCCGCACTTTCGTGCAGGTAGTAGTCCGGTTCGAACTTGACACTGTTTTTTGACGGCTTGTACCACGGGCAGGCAACCCGGATTTCGGCCGGGGCATTGAGACGGGATTGTTTCCTGATCGCTTTGATCAATGCATCGACACTGCGCCCGGAGTCAAATACGTCATCGACAATCAAAAGTCGATCATCGGCATTGGCGTTTTCGATCAGGTAGTGCAGGCCGTGTACCCGGATTTTCTTGGCTTGCTTGTTAATGCCGTAATAAGAAGAGGTGCGCACGGAGATGTGATCAGTTTCGATTTCCTTGAACTCGAAGTACTCTTGCACCGCGATACCAACCGGGGTGCCCCCGCGCCAGATACCCACAATAAATTGTGGATGAAATCCATCCTCGTAAATCTGGTGAGCCAGTCGAAACGAGTCTTCGAGCAACTCCTGAGCCGTTATATAAACCTTGTTCACAACGATCCCCCGATCAAGCCGTAATTCTGTCACAACCCCTCGAACACAACCAGCATCCAGTTGGTTTTCACCTCGTTCAAAGGTTAACCGTCAATCCCGCTCTCTTGAAAGCCGGTTTATCTCGGTCTCCTGGCTCGCAATTAACTTTATGCAGCCTGTAAGATCTTTTTCAAGCTGCTCTATTTCGCGCTGCATCTGATTTATAATTTTCCGTGCCTGCACCACGGATTCAGGCCGTTTATCCATCGTTCTATACCCACTAAAACTAACTCCTTAAAGATAGTTCAAAATAGTCCATGCTGCTCTCTAGCCAGTCCTCAAAGGACAAGGAAAGAATATAAGCTATTGAAATATAAAATGTTTATAAACGCCAGTAATCAATCCTGGTCCGGCGGGTATCCTGTTTATGCCGAAGCATTTAACCTTGTGGTACTAATTCGATTCATTACACTTCTTATCACTACTGGACGAGTCACTAAGCGCTTGTTTCCTGGTTATCGGTACTAGATAACCGTCTACTGTTTCGACATAAACCCTGACGATTTTTGATTTTTATCAAGCACCAGGAAGTGCAAATCGAGTACTATTTTATGGTATGGTTCGTTATATTGTCCGCCGATCTAAAAAGCGAGATATCGCAGAGATCTGGCCATGCAATGTTTATCGACAACAAAACCAAAATAGGAGAAAAAAGTGAGCACATCTATTGAAGCGATTGAAGGTATTGGACCCGCATATGGTAAAAAGTTACGCGCCGCTGGCTGCGCAAGCCCTGCGCGACTACTCAAAGACGGTGGTACAAAACAAGGCAGAAATAGGATCGCCAAGGAAACAGGTATCAGCAGTTCAATTATATTGCGCTGCGTCAACATGGCCGATTTGTTCCGCATTAAAGGAGTGGCTAGTCAATATGCCGAGCTACTCGAAGCATCAGGCGTGGATACAGTCAAAGAATTAAAAAATCGTAATGCGGCGAATCTTGCTGCAAAAATGCAAGAAGTCAACAAAGCGAAGAAGCTTACAAGAACCGTACCCAGCCAAAAAATGCTGTCAGATTGGATCAAACAAGCAAGTAAGTTACCTCCAATGGTGAGTCACTAGCAAGACGCATAACGCTGTTTTTTTAACCATTGCCCGCTGGCTTGAGCCAGCGGGCAATGGTTTTCAATAGAAAGTAAATTAAGGAAGGATGACTCATGAGTATGTTACAAATGGCTGCACAACTTTTCCTGGACAAGAGTGGCGGTAACACCGGCCTCGACGTCGGTTCAGTTGCCAATGCACTAAAAAACCTGTTGCCCGGTGACGGTAATGACCTGAATATCGGAGCGCTGATTTCACAATTTGGTTCGGGTGATCTGACATCGATGGTTGGATCATGGCTGGGCGATGGCGCTAACGATGAGATCGGTGGTGCCAATATCACTGATGTCCTGGGCGCGGATAAGGTTTCTTCGTTTGCTTCCGAATTGGGTATTGACTCCGACAAGGCCTCTTCAGGACTGGCCGGCATGATCCCCGAGCTTATCAACAAGAATAGTAGCGGAGGATCGCTTCTCGACTCGCTGGGGGGTGCCGAAGGAATGGCTGGTTTTGCCAAAAAGCTGTTCTAGGTAATTGACCTCGCAAGAGCAGGTCGCCAACACGTAAAAAAACCGTACCACCAATTTTAAGCGGCAATTCGGTCAAAATCCCACGAGCACAACCCGTAGAAAGAATTTTCGGGAGCGATGCTTCTGTTGGAGATATTCAGGGAAGTTCGAGAAGGAGCTGGTCGGATTCAGGAATGAAGAAATCGATGCAGTTGTCGCCGGGGCCGGTGCGATCGACGCAGATAAAGCGCATCGCTGCATAGGGAGTCAGTAATACGTGGTGCCAGGTACCCAGGCGATAGTTAATACCCTGGCGGCCGTTAGTCACAAACGCGGCGAGCTTGCCGAGGTCTGGTTCGTTAGCCGCTGGCGCTACCACGACAATAAAAGAATTCGCATCAAGCGGCAGGAAGGCCTGGCTACCGAGCGGATGATATTCGAGGTGATCGACCTTGCGCGGCATATCGAACTCGCGGCTATCCACCAGGCTGATGATCGCGCGCGCCTGCTCACCAACGAGTTCGACATCGGCAAGCGCATGATAACGATCGGCCATGCCCTTGTTGATCGGGAAGGAATCGTGCCCCTCGAACTCGACAACGTCGCCGAAAGGCGCAAACCCGGAACTGGTCAGTGGCTGTATCCTGAGTGCGTCAACCATCAATCTTGCCGATTATCCTGACCCGGCTGAGACCACCGTCCGGAAAAATATTGATGCGGACATGGCTGACCGGCCCGATTGCCAGCAATTCCCCGGAGAATTCATGCACCTTGTCCATTTCCAGTTTCTGTGGCGGCAGTAACTCCGACCATGACTGGCTCTGGGTAACAATAGAGTTGGCGGCTCCGTCCTCAACCATGGCGGCCTGAATCGAGCAGCGATCGGGATAATTGCCCTTGAAAAACGCGGTATCGATGATGACCTGTTCCACGCTGCCGGGCTGACCGAGTTCGATAATACACCAGTCATTGCCGGGTTCACGACGACGACGGGTTTCCCAGCCATCGCCCATGTTGATTCCCGGTCCCGGATTGAGCAGGTTTTCGACGACGCCGAAATGCGCGTCGTTGCAGGCGATGGCGCGCGCGCCGAGTTCCACCGCCGCCAGGTTATGAGTAGCAGATTTATCGAGGGCAGTCAGATCGCTGACGACCCTGCCATGTACCCGCAACCGGGCCACGCCACCGTCGGGAAATATATTTAGACGTACGTGGGTGAAACACTCATTATCGCTAATTTCAAAGTAGTGGTGACTGTCGCCATCCAGACCGGTCGGTGGAATTAGCATCGTCCAGTTAGTATTGTTATCCGGGGCGGTATCGCTGAAGCATGCCTCCAGCGAGGCCTCAGGCGGGTAATTTCCAGTGAAATGCGTGGTGTCGATATCGACACCCTTGATTTCACCGGCGAGCCCAAGCTTGACGATAGCGTTATCATAACCACCGTCGCGGCGACGTCGGGATTCCCAGCCATCCATCCACTTGCCGTTATCATCGAACTTGCCCTCGATGAATACCGGCGCATCGGGACTCAGCATGCGGCTGCATTCGGCGAAAAAATCGTCGCTGCAGGAAACAATCTCGGCCCCTAGCCGCGGCTGTGCCAGGTTGATCCACTGGCTAATAAACCCGGGTGTTTTTTCAGACATTCAATTTATCCTGTGGCGCCGGCTTTTTGCAATAAGCGTTCGGCCTGTGCGTTATGTTGTGTTACCAGGGATTCCAGATCAAGACCGGTAATTTGACCCCGCTCCAGTACGACCCGACCGTTGATTACGACCAGCCATGCACTCACCGGGGCGCAGGTCAGCAGGCCTGCAACCAGGTCACCACCTGAACCGGCATGCCGGATGCCATCGACCCGGTAGGCCGCCAGGTCAGCTGCCTTGCCCACTTCGAGGCTACCGATATCGTCGCGTCCCAATACCGCTGCACCGCCCCGGGTGGCAAGCTCAAGGGCTTCACGGGCTGAAAAACGATCGGCACTGGATTCGAATCCAGGCCAGCCGACCCGCTGCAACAACATCGCCTGGCGCGCCTCGCCGAGCAACTGGTTGCCATCGTTACTCGCCGAACCATCGACGCCAATACCAACCCGCACCCCGGCATCGCACATGTCACGTACCGGCGCGATACCCGAAGCCAGGATCATGTTGCTGCTCGGGCAGTGGCAGACGCCGCTGCGGGTTTCAGCAAGCATAGCAATTTCCGCGTTATCAGGATGCACCATGTGGGCAAACCAGACATCGTCGCCGCTCCAGCCGAGGCTCTGCATGTAAGCCACGGGGCGCATACCGAATTGCTGTTCGCAAAAACGATTCTCATCGATGGTTTCGGCGAGATGCGTATGCAGATGAACTCCCTGGTGACAGCGGGCCAGGTCGGCGGTCTTACGCAACAGTTCAGGAGTAACGCTGAACGGCGAACAGGGTGCGAGCCCGATGCGCAGCATCGAGTAGCGTTCGGGGTCGTGGAATTCACTGATAACGCGCTCGCAATCGGCAAGAATATCGGCCTCGTCTTCGCAAACGTCATCCGGTGGCAGTCCGCCCTGGTTTTGGCCCAGGCTCATGCTGCCGCGGGTGGGATGAAAACGTACCCCGAGTTCGCGCGCGGCACGAATCTCGTCATCAAGGCGGGCACCATTGGGAAATAGATAAAGGTGGTCTGCAACCGTTGTCGCGCCCGAAAGCATGAGCTCGGCCAGGCCCAGCTTGGCGCTGATATAAACCGCCTCGGCATCCATCTGCCCCCAGATCGGGTATAGCGTCTGTAACCAGTTGAATAGCGATTTACCCTCCGCTGTTCCAATACTGCGCGTCAGTGTCTGGAAAAGGTGATGATGACAGTTAACCAGCCCCGGCATTAGTATGCAGCCGCTGGCGTCGAGTGTTTGTTGTGGTTGCAAGGCTTGCGCGCTCAATTCACGCTGGACCTGGTCGCTGCTACCCAGCACCTCAATAACGTTATCGCGAATGACTATGGCCCCATTTTTGATTTCACGGCGCTCATCATCCATGGTCACCAGGACTTCGGCGTTATTGATTAATACCAGGGACATCAGCTATCCCGCAAGTACCGGCGTCGTCCCATGACATGGGTGGCCTGAATGCAACGATCATCACCGAGCATCATCAATGCGAACAGGCGCTCTTCCAGAGAGGAAGCCGACTCCATGCGTTTTTGCATCAACACGGTCGCCTGCAAATCAATCACCACGAAATCAGCCTCCTTGCCGATATCAAAATTACCAATGCTGTGGTCGAGATAAAGCGATTCGGCCGCACCCAGTGTCACCAGGTAGAAAGCCTTCAGCGGCGTCAGACTCTGGCGCCTCATCTGGCAGAGCTTGTATGCTTCGTTGAGAGTTTGCAGCATGCTGAAACTGGTGCCTGCACCGACATCGGTCGCGATTCCGACCCGTATGCCGTGCCTGCGAGTGGCGTCGAGGCTGAACGAACCGCTGCCAAGAAACAGGTTAGAGGTCGGGCAAAACGCAATCGCGGCCCCACTTGCGGCCATACGCTCCCGGTCCCATTCATCGAGGTGAATACAGTGCGCGTAAATCGAGCGCGGCCCAAGCAGCCCGAAGCTGTCATAGACGTCCAGGTAACTGCGGCTTTGAGGAAACAACTCACTCACCCAGCGCACTTCGTCGAGATTTTCGGCAACATGAGATTGCAGGTATAGATCGGGGTTTTCATCCAACAATTGCCCGCACAACTCCAGTTGTTGTGGACTGCAGCAGGGGGCAAAGCGCGGGGTCACGGCATAGTGCGACCGACCTTTCAGATGCCAGCGTTTTATCAGCTCGGAACTCTGCCGGTAACTCTCCTGCGTGTCGTCACAGAGGTTTGCAGGGGCGTTACGATCCATCATCACCTTGCCCGCAATCAGGCACAGGTCCCTGGATTGTGCCGCCTCGAAAATGGCATCGACGGATACGCTGTGAACGGTCGCGAATACCGCGCTTGTGGTAGTGCCATTGCGCAGCATTTCATCGCAGAAAAATTCGGCAACTTTATCGGCGTATTCGCGCTTGGTGAATTTTGCTTCGGTCGGGTAGGTATATTGCTCGAGCCAGTCGAGTAGCTGCAATCCGTAGCTTGCTATCATCTCGGTTTGCGGATAGTGGGTATGGGTATCGATAAACCCGGGCATGACGAGGCGACCGCTGTAGTCGTAGAAGTCGGTGCCATCGGGTAATTGATCGATCCATCCTGCCGCATCGACCAGCATTTGTACCCGTCCCTGTTTCAGGATCAGCAGGCCGTCATCGAGGTACTCGTGAGCATTACTGGACTTGTCCGGGTCGAATTTGAAATGCAGAAAACTCGCGCGGATCGCAGTATCGCACGAGTCATTGTCCAGCGACGAGGGAACGATAGTCATGAAATGGTCAGCCACTCCCCGCTCATGGTTGTTGTATTTGCGCGTACCACCGGGCTACCGTGGCACGTTCCTGGTCAGTCATTCCGGTTAGATTTCCAATCGGCATGTATTTGGTCTGCACCGTGGTGGCAATACGCTGGGCTTCTTTAAGAATCTGCTGCGGCGACTCCAGCACGATCCCGAGTGGGGCTTCCACAAAACCCGGCTGGGTTGGCTGGCTGGCGTGACAGGCAACGCATCGGGTTTCCATAATCTGTGCAATTTGCGTCTCGCTGACCCGGCTCGCATCGTCAATTTCAATCGTGGCAGGACTTAAATACCAGACCATGGACAGCAACAGGACCACCGCGATGGCCGGCAACGCCGGGCTTGCCCGGTGGCTGTGACGTAGCACGAAATACTGGCGGATCAATACACCGGCCAGCATGATGAAGATCAGCACCAACCAGCCGTGCTCGTTGCTGTATGTCATCGGGTAGTGATTGCTGATCATGATGAATAACACCGGCAATGTGAAATAAGTGTTATGCACCGATCGTTGTTTGCCGATAATTCCGGGCTCTGCATCGGGAGTTTCACCTGCCCGCATTTGCGCAACCACCCTCTTTTGTCCCGGAATAATCTGGAAGAAAACATTGGCCGCCATGATGGTGCCCATCATCGCGCCGACGTGCAGGAAGGCACCCCTGGCGCTGAACAGTTGAAACAGCACCCACGCCGACAGCGAAACCAGTACGAATATGATCCCTGCCAATAACGAATCCTTGCCCCGCAAGGCCTTGCACAGGAGGTTGTAAACAATCCAGCCGCCGACCAGAAAGCCGATACTGATCGCGATTGCCGAAGTCTCGGACAATGCCATAACCTGTTGATCAATCAGGTAGGTTTTTGCCCCGAACCAGTAAACCACAGCCAGTAAACCCATCCCCGACAGCCAGGTGGTATAGGCCTCCCACTTGGACCAGTGCAGGTTTTCCGCGAGCGGCTCGCCGACAGGACCGAGCAGGAACTTTTGACTCTGGTAGACACCACCACCATGTACCGCCCACAGCTCACCGGTAACGCCGCGCTCCTCATCCTGTTTGCGCGCCGGTTTACTCAGCGAGCTATCGATCATGACGAAGTAGAAAGAGGCGCCAATCCAGGCGACGCCGGCGATGAAGTGCAGCCAGCGTATCAGCAGGTTAGCCCAATCGAGAAGATATGCTTCCATAACGAGTTTTGGGTCATTGCGAGGAGCGAAGCGACGAAGCAATCTTCCATATCGAAAAGATTGCTTCGCTCCGCTCCCAGTGCGTTCGCAATGATCTGTTCCCTAGTTGGGAACTTTGCTGACCACGCCCTGCAGGTAGTAATTCATCTGGTTGAGCTGGTCGTCGGTCATGTCCTGCCCCGCCGGCACGATGGTCTTGCCGCTTTGATCGATCACGGGACCTGCAAACGGATGAAATCGTCCGGCTACCAGGTCAGCCTCCAGCACCTTGATCTTGGCGCGAACGTCGGCGGGAATCGCCTCGTTCAGCGGTGCCAACGCGATCATGCCTTCCTTGTATCCACCCCAGACGCTGCCTGGCTTCCAGGTTCCGGCCTGGACTTCCTTGACGGTCTTGACGTAATAGTCGCCCCACAGGTGTGTGGTCGCGGTCAGGTGCGCCTTGGGCCCATACTTGGCCATATCCGAGTGATAGCCAAACGCATACTTACCCTGATCCTCGGCCGCCTGTACCACCGCGGTCGAATCGGTATGGTGCGTGATCACGTCGGCTTCCTGCGACAGCAGGGTCAACGCCGCCTGGCGCTCCTTGCCCGGGTCAAACCAGGAATTCACCCAGATAACGCGCAATTCGGCTTTCGGATTGACGCTGCGCGCGCCCTTAATAAAGGCATTGATACCCTGCATGACTTCGGGAATCGGGAAAGCCGCGACATATCCGAGCACGTTGGACTTGGTCATTTCACCGGCGATTACGCCGGTCAGGTAACGGCCCTCGTAAAAACGCGCGTTAACCAGGCCCATGTTCTTGCCCATCTTGTACCCGGTGGCGTGCACGAACGCGGTTTTACGAAAGGTCTTGGAAACCTTGAGTGCATAGTTCATGAAACCGAAACTGGTGGCGAAGACGACCTTGTCGCCGCGCTTCGCCATTTCACGGATGACGCGCTCGGCATCGGGACCCTCGGGCACGTTTTCGACGAAACTGGTGGTGACACCGGTTTCTTTTTCCAGCTGCAAACGCCCCAGGTCGTGCTGGTAGGTCCAGCCGGCGTCGCCGATCGGGCTCACGTAGACGAAGCCGACGTTATCCGCCGCCATTCCGGTGCCGGTCATCGCACCGAGCAGCGCTATCAGCGCCAGTTTGTTAATTATCTTTTTAAGTGTCATTTCTCAACCCTCCCGGGATTTTTTCATTTAGGTTAGTGTTTGCGGGTTTTACAACCCCATGGTTATATACATTCATTGATTAACGCATGCTTAAGACATCAGGCGTCTGGCCTGTAGGGCTGCCCCAGTGATACCGGCGCGTTCAGGCGCACCGTGTTCTGGTCGCGCGAAATAATAACCAGCACGATAATAGTCGCGAGGTACGGCAGCGACGACAGGAATTGCGACGGAATATTGATTTCGAGGCCCGACCCCTGCACGAACAGCTGCGCCACCATGACACCACCGAACAGATAGGCGCCGACCAGGACGCGGAACGGGCGCCAGGTTGCAAATACCACCAGCGCGATCGCGATCCAGCCGCGCCCGGCGACCATGCCCTCGACCCACAGCGGTGTATAAAACACCGACAGGAAGGCGCCGCCGATGCCCGCCATGGCGCCGCCGAATATCGTCGCCAGGTAGCGAATACGAATCACCGGGTAGCCGATGGAATGCGCCGACGAAGGCGACTCACCCACCGCGCGCAATACCAGGCCGGGGCGACTGCGATACAGGAACCAGACGATGGCGCCAAACAGAGCCCATGAAAAATAGACCAGCGATTGCTGCGCGAACAGCGGCTCGCCGATAATCGGAATATCCGCCAGCAGTGGAATACGGATCGCTTCGATTGTAGGCAAAATTTCGGACTCGTAAGACTTGCCGATGAATGCCGACAGCCCGACGCCGAGTATCGACAGCGCCAGCCCGGTGGCGACCTGGTTACCCATCAGCGTCAGTACCACGACGGCAAACAGGTACGACATCAGCGCACCCGCGGCCATGCCGCCGAGCACGCCCAACCAGACACTGCCGGTTTCGAAGGTTATCGCGAAGCCGGCGATGGCACCCATCGACATCATGCCCTCGGCACCCAGGTTCAACACCCCGGATTTTTCGGCGACCAACTGGCCCAGCGCGACGATGATCAGCGGCGTGCCGGCGACGATAGTCGCAAACAGGATCGAAGTTAAAATTGAGCTTTCCATCAGGCCGTCACCTCCCTGTTCCAGCGCAGACGATAATTGATAAATACGTCCGAACCGAGCAGGAATAGCAATAGCATGCCCTGGAACACGAGGGAAATAGACGACGGCAGGTTCAGGTATTGCTGCGCCTGTTCGCCGCCGAGGTAAAGCAGCGCCATCAACAGGCTGGCGAAGAATATACCTACCGGATTGAGGCGCGCGACGAAGGCGACGATGATCGCCGCGAAACCGTAGTTACTCGATACTTGATCGGTGATTTGTCCCATCGGGCCTGCGACTTCGGACATGCCGGCAAGACCTGCCATCCCCCCACCGCTCAGTAATCCGATCCAGATCATTTTTTTGGCCGAAAAACCAGCGTAGCGCGCGGCGTCCTTGGCGTATCCCGCTACCTGCATCTGAAAGCCGGCAAAACTGCGGAACATGAATATGTAACCGGCCAGCAACGCCCCGATAGCCAATACGAAGGCGACGTTGACCCGGCTGCCATCGTCAAACAATAACGGTAACAGGGCGGAGTCCGCGAACATGGCCGATTGCGGAAAATTGAAGCCATCCGGATCCATCATCGGGCCGTGCACCAGCCAGGACACCAGTAATTGCGACACGTAAACCAGCATCAGCGACACCAGGATTTCATTGGTATTGAAGCGGGTTTTCAAAAACGCCGGTATCGCCGCCCATGACATGCCGCCGATACAGCCGGCGATAATCATCAGGATCAGCACATGCGCGCCTTCCGAATCCTGGAAGTACAGCGCGACTGCGCTGGCGGCGATGCCACCGACAACCAGCTGTCCCTCGGCGCCGATATTCCAGACGTTGGCGCGAAAACCGATTGCAAGCCCGACCGCCACCAGCATCAGCGGCGTCGCCTTCAGCAACAGTTCCGACAGGCCCCAGAGATCGCTGATCGGGTTAATGAAAAATACCTTGAAACCCTCGATCGGATTCTTGCCGAGGAATGCAAACAACAACAGGCCACCGATCAGCATCAATACAATCGCGATCGCCGGCGATGCGTAAGACATCAAGTGCGAGGCTTCGGGACGCCGTTCCAGTCTAAGCATGTGACGTCACCTCCGCTGCGCTTTCCTGATCCCACATGCCGCTCATCCAGACCCCGATTTCATCGATGTTGGTGTCAGCCAGGTTCTTTACCGGCGACAAGCGTCCGTTGGCGATGACCGCAATGCGGTCGGAGATTTCGAACAGTTCTTCGAGTTCCTCGGAAATCACCAGGATCGCGGTGCCCTCGTTGCGCAAATCAATCAATTCCTGGCGAATGAACGCGGCCGCACCGACGTCCACTCCCCAGGTCGGCTGCGCCACCACCAGCATCTTCGGCGTTAGCAGAATTTCGCGTCCCATGATGAACTTTTGCAGATTACCGCCGGAGAGTGAATTAGCGGCGTGTTCTTCACCGCCGCACTTGACGTTGTAGCCGTCGATGCATTTACGCGCAAAATCGGCAATCTTGTCGAACTGGATCATGCCATTTTTGAGCATGCCCGCGTGATGCGCCGTCAGCAACGCATTCTCGGTCAGCGACATGCGCGGCACCGCGCCACGGCCGAGGCGTTCCTCGGGCACGAAACCGAGGCCGCTGATACGGCGCTGGTGCGGATTATCGCGGCCCGAGGGTTTGCCGCAGATGACTATCGACTCGGCATCGTCGACCGGTTCCTCGCCCGACAGCGCGTATAGCAGTTCCTGCTGACCGTTACCCGATACCCCGGCAATACCGAGAATTTCGCCCGATCGAACTTCAAGTTCGATATCCTGCAACTCGGTGCCGAAGGGATCGTCCGATTTCTTGCTTAGCCGCTTCAATTGTAAGCGTGCTTCGCCCAGTTCCACCGGCGCGTTGTGCTCGGGCACCGGCAGTTCCTTGCCGATCATCAGGCTTGCCATCGATTTCGGGGTTTCCTCGGACGGAATGCAGTCGCCGGTCACCTTGCCATCACGCAGTACCGTGGCGACATGGCACAACTCCTGGATTTCATCGAGCTTGTGGCTGATGTAGAGAATACTGCAGCCCTCATCGGCGAGCTGACGTAATGTATCGAACAGCTTGCGTACCGCCTGCGGGGTTAATACCGAGGTGGGCTCGTCCATGATCAGCAGCTTCGGATTTTGCAGCAGGCAACGAACAATCTCTACTCGCTGACGCTCACCGACCGACAGCGCATGCACCAGGCGTTCCGGATCGACCGGCAGGCCATAGCGATTGGAGACTTCGGTGATCTGCTCGGCCAGTTGGTTCAAATCAGGATTACCGGGCAAACCCAGCGCAACGTTTTCGACAACGTTCAGGGTTTCGAACAGCGAAAAATGCTGGAACACCATGCCGATACCGAGACTCCTGGCATGCGCCGGATTCTCGACGTGCACGACCTCGCCTTCCCATTTCATTTCGCCGGCATCGGGCCTGGTGACGCCGTAAATCATTTTCATCAACGTCGATTTACCCGCACCGTTTTCACCCAGCACCGCATGAATCTCGCCCCGCTTAACCGACAGGGACACGTCTTCATTGGCGATTACCGACGGGTAAATCTTGGTAATACCGTGAAGCTCAAGCCTCGGCACCTGGTTGCCATCCGAATCGGATGTCATGCTCTCCCCCCCACCTTGTAAGTTGTTTTATTATTGGTTTGTTTATCGTTATGCACCCGATCGTATACCTGCAGGATTTCGGCAGCAACTGAAATCGCGATCTGGGCCGGTTGCTTGCTGCCGATACCGCCAATTCCAATTGGGCAGGTCATGCGTTCGAATTTTTCAACCTCGACGCCACGGCGCTGTAGTCGAGTTTCAAAGTTGCGACGTTTTGAGCGCGAACCGATCAATCCAAAGTAAGCAAAATCATCCCGCTTGAAGATCTGCTCGCACAGCCGCTGATCGAGCCCGTGATCATGCGTCATCACCAGGAAATAGCACCCGGCCGGGGCGGCATCGATTTCCACTTCCGGCGTGTCGGTACAAATTGGCGTTACCCCTGGCGGTGGTTCCTGCGGCAGAATATCGTCACGGGTATCGATCCAGTTGATGTTTACTGGTAAATCCCGCAGCGCACGCACTACCGCCTGGCCGACGTGTCCCGCACCGAACAGGTAGAGCTCGATATGATCGTCCTCGCCGGCGACGCTGTCCCAGTCACTGTTATCGGTGAGCTTTTCGAACATCAGGTTCACCAGGCCGCCGCAACACTGTCCCAGGCCGGCGCCGAGCGGGAAGCGCTGAACCCCGTCATCAGATCCCTGTTGGAGTTGGTTACGCGCAATTTGACAGGCCTGGTACTCGAGATTACCGCCGCCGATGGTGCCATGCAGCCGTGTAGCGGTGACAATCATTTTTGCGCCTGCTTCGCGCGGGGTCGATCCAACAATAGAATCGACGCTTACCAGCACCGCCGGGGTTTTATTGCGGCGCAGTTCGGCCACGGTTTCCTGCCAGAGCGTCATTTTGCCTCCGCGCGAACCGCATCGATCGCATCGAGTATTGCTTCCGGGGTTGCCGGCGCGCGCAGGGGCGGATTGATGCGGTTGTCGGCAAGGCTCGCAATCGCATCTCGGATAGCGAAAAATACCGAGAAGGGCAACAACAGGGGCGGCTCACCGACCGCCTTGGAACGTAAAATCGTATCTTCGACGTTATGGTTGCGATATAGCCGGGTGGTGAATTTTTGCGGGCAATCGGTAATGGTTGGAATCTTGTAAGTGGATGGCGCATGCGTCGTCAGCCTGCCCTGCTCGTTCCAGCAAAGTTCTTCGCTGGTCAACCAGCCCATGCCCTGGATGTAAGCACCTTCAATCTGACCGATATCGATCGCCGGGTTTATCGAGTTACCGGCGTCGTGCAGGATATCTGCCTGCAGTAATTTCCATTCACCGGTCAGCGTATCGACCACCACTTCCGAAACCGCGGCGCCATAGGCGAAATAGTAAAACGGGCTGCCCTGCATCGCATCGCGATCCCAGTTAAGACCGGGCGTTTTGTAAAAACCGTCGGACCATAGCTGTACCCGGCTCTCGTAGGCCTGTACCACCAGTTGCTGGAACGGGATCTGCCCGGAGCCCCAGCTAACCATGTTATCGGTAAACTCGACATCGGCGACGTTAACCCCGTGCTGTTCGGCCACCAGACCAGCCAGGCGATTGCGAATATGACGCGCGGCATCCTGCGCCGCCTTGCCATTGAGATCGCTACCGGTCGAGGCTGCAGTTGCCGAGGTATTGGCGACCTTGCTGGTATCGTTGGCAGTGGCGCGCACGCGCTCGATATCGATACCCAGTTCCAGCGCAACCACCTGCGACACCTTGGTATGCAAACCCTGCCCCATTTCGGTACCACCATGGTTAACCAGCACGGTGCCGTCGGTATAGATATGAACCAGCGCACCGGCCTGATTGAAGTGGACCACGTTAAATGAAATGCCGAATTTAACCGGGGTTATCGCAACACCTTTACGCAACACCGAACTGGTTTGGTTAAATACGGCGGCCGCTTCACGGCGCGCGTAATAGTCACTGCTGGATTCGAGTTCGGCCACCAGTTCGTGGATAACGTTGTCCCGGACGGTTTGCCCGTAGGGTGTGGTATTACGTTCATCCTGGCCGTAGAAATTGACCTTGCGCACTTCCTGCGGGTCCTTACCCAGCTCGCGCGCGATATTATCGATGATGTATTCAATCGCGATCGCACCCTGGGGGCCGCCAAAACCGCGAAACGCGGTATTCGACTGGGTGTTGGTCTTGACGCTGTAAGCATCGATGGCAACGTCACCGAGGTAATAGGCATTATCAAAATGACAAACAGCACGGGTTACCACCGGCCCGGTCAGGTCGGCCGAAAACCCGGCCTGTGCCGCCATCTCAATTTTGGCCCCCTGGATCAGCCCGGTGTCGTCGTAACCCACCTCGTATTCGAACTCGAAACCGTGACGTTTGCCGGTAATCAACATGTCGTCGTCGCGATCGAGGCGTAATTTTACCGGGCAACGCAGGCGATAAGCGGCAACCGCGGTGATACAGGCGAAGATTGCCGACTGCGATTCCTTGCCGCCAAAGCCACCACCCATGCGTCGCATTTCGACGAGCACCTGATTGAAATCGATATCGAGCGTGTGCGCAACCACCTGCTGCATTTCGGTCGGGTGCTGGGTTGAACACCATAAATGGAAACAACCGTCTTCTTTCGGTGCAACGTAGGAAATCTGCCCTTCGAGATAAAACTGCTCCTGGCCGCCAACCGAAAAGTGGCCCTGCATCTTGCGCGCTGCCGACTTCAAAGCCTGCTCGGCATCGCCGCGTCGTAATTGCATCGGCGGCAATACCCAGGATTGCTGGCTTTTGCCGGTAGCGACATCAAGCACTGCCGGCAGTGATTCGTATTCGATGCTGGCCAGGCCGACCGCCTTGCGCGCCGCGGTAAACGAGGTTGCGACCGCGGCAAAAACCGGTTGCCCGACAAACTGCACCAGGTCATCGGCGAGAATCGGGTCATCGTGGATAATGGGGCCACAGTCATTGTGCCCGGGAATGTCGGCGGCGACGATAACCCCGACCACACCGGGTGCGGCGCGTACCGCGTCCAGGTCGATCGATTTAATCCTTGCATGCGCCTGCGTACTCAGGCCCAGTGCGATATGACAGGTACCGGCAAGTTCTGGAATATCATCGACATAGGTCGCTTCACCGGCTACATGTAATGCGGCCGATTCGTGTGGCACGGAGGTACCCGCTGCGGTTTCCCTGGCCTGTTGTTTAACCCGGTCTTCCATCAACCCGGCACCGCGAAGACGTTAACCGCTTCCGAATCGAGCGGCTGTTGCGACCTGGTTTCAAGGTAAAAACGGTACAACAAATTGGCCGTGGCCCGACCTCGATAGTCCGCGCTCGCGCGCATATCGGACAGCGGCGTAAAATCCTTGGCCAGCTTGCCCATCGCGGCAGTTACCGACGATTCATCCCATTTCCCGCCCGTAAGCAGTTTCTCAGTTAATAGCGCACGTTTCGGGATTGCTGCCATGCCACCCAGCGCAATGCGAATTTCGCTGACCGTATCGCCATCGAGTCGCAGCGCGAAAGCCGCGCAGACCGCCGATATATCCTGGTCAAAACGCTTGCTGAGCTTGTAACAGCGCAACTCGAGATGCTCGTCCCGCGCGGGAATCTCGATTGCCTCGATAAATTCGCCCGGTTGCATGACGTTTTTCATGTAATCGAGATACAGGTCTTCAAGCGCCATTTCACGCACGTCGTCGCCGTGACGCAGCCTGACCCAGGTTTTAATCGCAATCAGCACTGGCATCGAGTCACCGATCGGCGACCCGTTGGCAATATTGCCGACCAGGGTACCGGCATTGCGCACCGGCACCGACGCGAAACGACGGAACATTTCGCTGAATTCCGGATACTGCGCGCAGATCGCGTCACCAGCATCGCTTAGCGTTACCGCAGCACCAATCTCGATGTTATCCCGGCTCGACTTGATCTGACCAAGCTCGGACACGTTGCCGAGGTAGATGATCACCGGCAGTTCACGCAGCTGCTTGGTAACCCAAAGCCCGACGTCGGTACCACCGGCGAGAATTTGTGCCGATGGGTGTTGCTGGTACAGGCTCGCCAGTTCATCAACGCTGGCCGGGGCATAGTATCTCCCGCGTTCGAGCTCCAGTGACTGACCTGCGGCGCGGCGCAAGCCAAGCAGTTGCTTACGCAAATCCTGCTCATTGTCCTGCGGGGCCGGGTAGTCAACCATATGCAGGCAGGCCTCGATGATTGGACGATAACCGGTGCATCGGCACAGGTTGCCGGACAGGGCATCATCGATATCACCACGCCCCGGGGCAGAATTATTTTTGTACAGCGCATACATCGACATGATGAAGCCGGGGGTACAGAAGCCACACTGGGAACCATGGTAATCAACCATGCTTTGCTGCACCGGGTGCAGGCTGCCATCGGCCGCCTTCAACGACTCGACGGTAAACAGGGCTTTACCGTCAAGCGTCGGCAGAAACTGGATGCAGGCGTTGACCGCGCGATATCGAATCTCGTCGCCGGTCAGTTCCGCAATTACCACGGTACAGGCGCCACAATCGCCTTCGGCACAGCCTTCCTTGCTGCCGGTGCGGCGCAGGTCTTCTCGCAGGTATTGCAACACCGTGCGTGTCGGTTCGACATCGTCAATTTCGACCAGCCTGCCATCGAGAATGAAGCGAACCGTATCCACTAGGATCCCCGGTAAGTCGAGTAGGCCCAGGGCGAAACCAGTAACGGGACGTGGTAGTGCTGGTCGGCATCGGCAATGCCGAAGCGCAATACCACTTCATCGACGAAGAGTGGCTCCGGTAAGTCGAGGTTCAGGCTTCGAAAGTACCGGCCTGCCTGGAAAACCAGTTCGTAAACACCGGGGACAAAGGAGTCGGCATCGAGGATCGGATTATCCAGTCGACCGTCAGCATTGGTGCTGTCGTGACCGAGCTCCAGGCGCTCGGGATTCACCTGGTAAAGCACGATTTCAACGCCAGCTGCTGGACAGCCGTGCGCGGTATCCAGAACATGCGTTGTTAGCCTCCCCATATCTACAACCCTCAGTAGCAGATGCGCTAAAGTCGCATTAATCGTTAATATTGTCAACACTTTGATAAAATATTGTTAACAATTTTATTATCATGCTACACTCGATCGTTAACGAGCTGAGCGACCAGAACCAAAATGGCAACGCAAAACATCAAACCCGGGCTAGCTAAATTCAGCGAAGACGATGTACTACGCCAGATCGAACAGGCGGTACTTGACCACCGTCTGGTGCCGGGAACCAAGTTGAAAGAGGTACAGCTCGCCAACCTGTTCGGTGTCAAACGCGGCCTTATTCGCAAGGTATTGACGCGCCTGGCGCATTCGCGGCTGGTCGATCAGACACCCAATCGGGGTGCCACGGTGGCAAAGCCATCGGTCAAGGAAGGGCAGGATTTATTCGCCACTCGCAGGGTCATCGAATCGGCCATTCTCGAAACCCTGATCGGTCACGCCGAAGAAAAACACGTTCAGCAGCTCGGCAGAATGCTGGACCGGGAGCAAAAGGCCTACCTGCGCGGCGATAGCGAACGCGCACTTGGTCTGTCAGTCGATTTCCACCGCGAACTGGCACGCATGGCCGGCAACAGTGTGCTCGAGGAATACCTGAACGATATTATTCGCCGCACACCGTTGGTGATTCTGACCCACCTCGGGGGCGACGAGCATAATCGATGCCGCAACCAGGAACACGAGGCGATTGTTGATGCAATAGCGCGGCGCGATGTCAAAACCGCGAAAAAAGTGATGCATCAGCACCTGCTGCATATCGAGAGCAAGATCAAGCATAAGCCGGAAAAGCCACCCGCCGACCTGGCCGAGTTATTGCGCCCGCATAGTGTCGGGCAACCGGCATGAGCGATTATCCACGTGACATGATCGGCTACGGGCCTAATCCGCCCCCGGCGCAATGGCCTGGCGATGCGCGCATCGCGCTACAGTTCGTTCTCAATTACGAGGAAGGCGGTGAAAGCAATGTATTGCACGGCGACGCTGGCTCGGAACAGTTTCTCTCGGAAATAATTGGTGCCCCTAGTTACCCTGATCGTCACCTGAGCATGGAATCGATATACGAGTATGGTTCACGTGCCGGCGTCTGGCGGCTATTGCGCGAGTTTGAATCGCGCGGGCTGCCGTTAACCGTTTTCGCCGTGGCGATGGCGCTGCAGCGACACCCTGAACTGGCGGCCGAAATGGCCCGGCTGAAGCATGAGATTGCCTGTCATGGATTGCGCTGGATTCACTACCAGGATATTGACGAGGCGGTCGAGCGTGAGCATATGCAACAGGCACTCGATATCATTACCCAACTCACCGGGAGCACACCACTGGGCTGGTATACCGGGCGCGATAGCCCCAATACCCGTCGTCTCGTGGTCGAGCAGGGCGGCCTGCTTTACGACTCCGACTACTACGGCGATGACCTGCCGCTGTGGATGCAGGTCAAATCCAGCGCTGGCGAAGACAAGACGCACCTGGTCATCCCCTACACGCTCGATGTCAACGATATGCGCTTTGCTACCGCGCAGGGCTTTAACAGTGGCGAGCAATTCTTCCACTACCTGCGCGACAGTTTCGATGTGCTCTATGCCGAGGGTGCGCAAACGCCAAAAATGATGTCGGTCGGGTTACATTGTCGGCTGGTCGGCAGACCGGGGCGCTTCCGCGCCCTGCAGCGGTTTCTCGATTACGTCCAAGCGTACGAGCAGGTATGGATTTGTCGCCGTATCGACATCGCCAGGCACTGGATAGACAGGCACCCGCCGCAAGCCGCATAATTGTCGTTATGGGCATCAGCATCGACGAAATCAACCGCAGCAGCGTGGAGCGCTTCGTCGAATTGCTGGGCGGAATTTTTGAACGTTCTCCGTGGGTCCCGGAGCTGGTATACCCGGAATGTCCGTTTGAATCCGGCGCGAAACTGCATCGGGCGATGGCCGCGGCGGTCAGGCGCGCACCGGAGGTTCATCGCATGGAATTACTCTGCAGCCATCCCGAACTGGCCGGCAGGGAAGCCAGCGAAGGCACCCTGACCGATGAATCGAAACGCGAACAGGCCGGGGCTGGACTGAACCAGTGCAGCGCCGAAGAACTCGCGAAAATCAAGTCGCTCAACCAGGCTTATCATTCGAAGTTCGGATTTCCTTTCATCATCGCGGTGACCGGGCTCGACAAGTATCAAATTATCGCGTCGATGGAAAACCGGCTTGATAACCCGGAACAGCTTGAGTTCGATACCGCAATCGGTGAGGTCGAAAAGATTGCACGCATTCGCATCGACGCGCTTATAGATGAGTAGTATCGATACCCTGATCGAACGCTCAGGGGTGCACGATGACTGGCGACTAATACTCGCGGAGTCGCTTTTAAACCTGGAGACGGATTACCTCGAATCCCTGTTGCGAGACGACAGCTGGCTGCCCGGTGTCGAGCGATTGCTGGCCGCGTTTCGACGTAATCGGTCCGGGGTGCGTTACCTGCTGATCGGTGAGTCGCCCTACCCGCGCCGCGAATCGGCGAACGGCATCGCATTCTACGACGCCGCGGTTGGCAGCCTGTGGAGTGAACAGGGTTTGAGCAAGGCAGTCAACCGCGCCACCTCGCTGCGCAACATCGTCAAAACAGCCCTGGTCGCCGAGGGACATCTGCAAAAGGACAGCGCAGGTAAAATAACGCAGGAGTCGATCGCAAGGCTCGACAAGCATGGCCTGATCCGGACCCTGCCCGAACTGTTCCAGAATCTCGAAAACGCTGGATTTTTAATGCTGAACGCGACCCCGGTGCTGCATTCCGAGCGCAAACCCGCACATGAAGCACGATACTGGCTACAGTTTCTCGAGCGCCTGCTTGCCCTGATCGCCAACAATTCATCGCGCCGCGTTACGCTGCTGCTCTGGGGCAAGATCGCAAAGCTGGTCGAAACCATGCCTGCAAGCAATCATTACGACAAGATCATCTGCGAGCATCCATACAATATATCGTTCATCGATAATCCCGAAATGCTGCAA